>Ga0209542_10021279_pt1 | contig 10180 bp, 7 predicted proteins | sample RifCSPhighO2_01_FD_184028 | JGI IMG/M metagenome (GOLD analysis project Ga0209542, IMG submission 184028) | Soil microbial communities from Rifle, Colorado - Rifle CSP2_plank highO2_0.1 (SPAdes) (version 2) | ecosystem: Environmental > Terrestrial > Deep subsurface > Rock core/Sediment ...
AAATTGCCTACATGGATGGAAAGGTGTACATCAACGCCGAACAGTATTTCGGTGACGTGCCAGAAATAGCATGGAATTCCTACATCGGTGGCTACCAGCCCGCGCAGAAATGGCTCAAAGACCGCAAGGGTCGTACTCTTACCAACGAAGACATCGAGCACTACCAAAAAATGATTGTTGCCCTTGTTGAAACTGAAAGGATTATGAAAGAAATTGATGTAGTGATTTCATAATGACAACTCAAATGAATCTTCCTTCTCAGTTCACGTATGACCCAAGACGACGCGCTTAACATTTTGAAAACTGGCGCAAACGTATTTCTCACTGGTCAAGCAGGGAGTGGGAAAACCTATACGCTCACGCAGTACATAAAATATCTGCGCAAAAATAAAATTGGTGTCGCTGTGACCGCTTCGACCGGTATCGCCGCGTCGCACATGGAGGGCAAGACCATCCATTCATGGGCTGGTATCGGTATCAGAGATAAGATGACTGATGACGAACTCCGAAAACTTTTCAATGTAGAACGTCTCAACGAACAATTCCGGAATACGAAAGTCTTGATTATAGACGAGATATCAATGCTTCATTCGTACCGGTTGGATTTGGTAGAACGAGTGGCTCGAATGATGAAGAGCAACTTCGAACCATTCGGTGGCATGCAAGTGATCCTCTGTGGAGACTTCTTCCAATTGCCGCCGGTATCACGCGAAGAAGATTCGGCGCAGTATTTTGCATTCAAATCAAACACATGGAAGAGTATGAATATTCGTACGTGTTACCTTGCTACCCAGCACCGCCAAAATGATGTGGCATATCTTTCGGTCCTCAATGATATTCGCAATAATACGGTTACTCAAAACACCATCAATATTTTGAAGCCACGTTACCAAGCATCTCTTGCCGGTAAAGCACATACGCGACTCTATACTCACAACCTCGATGTTGATGCCATAAACGAATTCGAGCTTGGATCTATTAATGAAGAACCACATGTCTTTCATATGCAGGAAAGTGGCGATGCGAAACTCGTTAAGCAACTCAAGAAAGACTGTCTCGCGCCAGCGGAACTTACGCTCAAGGAAGGAGCGGTAGTAATGTTCGTTAAGAACAATTTTGATCGCGGTTTTGTAAACGGTACACTAGGCATTGTACGCGCTTTTGACGAAGGCAACATGCCGATTGTGCGCACTAGAAATGGTGTAGATATTGTCGCGCTTCCAGAGAGTTGGAGATACGAGGAAGACGGTGTTGAAAAAGCTCGAATCAGTCAAATTCCGCTTCGACTTGCATGGGCTATTACCGTACATAAAAGTCAGGGGATGAGCCTTGATGCTGCTGAGGTCGATCTCTCGAAAGCATTCGAGCCCGGTATGGGATACGTAGCCCTTTCAAGATTGCGAACTCTCGATGGTCTGCGGCTGATGGGCGTAAACGACAAGGCATTTGAGGTTGATCAGGAAGTGCTGGCTTTTGATAAAGAACTTCATACACTTTCCGACTCGGAGAAAACCCGCGTTCACAATTTTTCGGAAGCTGAATGGAACGAAATGCACAATTCTTTTCTTGGGAAAAAAGTGTCGGTAACAGCTGAGAAATCATATTCAGTCGCTGATATTCGTGGCACTCATCCGAATGCGTACGCGAAATGGAATCCAGAAGATGATCAGCGGCTTGTTGCGGAACGTAGCACCGGTAAAAGCGTGGGTATACTTGCCAGTCTATTTTCTCGTCAAAAGGGAGCAATTAGGTCGCGTTTAAAGAAACTTGGTTTGTAAGAGCATCACAAAGACGGTCATAATTTTTATGAATAAGGATCAGTTTGCAAAAGAAATAGCCGAAGCTACGAGATATGCATTACGGTATGCATCCGATTTTTATAATGTGAAAGAAACAAAGGATTTTGACAAACTATTTCAAATCAACTCAAGAGATTTTCTCAATAAGTGTTATGAGGGTTATAAGATCGCTCAAGATATTATCATCAGGAGCATCCTCTCAATAGAAGATGAATTGGAAGCTAAACAGAAAGAAGTAACTAATTTCAAAAAAGGGAAACATCGCAAAGAGCTACGTCGAGATCCTATATATAAAGGATTAGTCGAAAATGAGACACAGCTCCGCATTCAACGCGCGGCATTTCACGAAGTGGCAAACTCTATTGTCTGGACTGTCCTTCTTCAAGAAAGAACGCACGTAAAAAGTTTTATTCAACCGGATGGTGGGAGTGGTTATCTACATGATAGAAATATAGATTCCGTTATTGCCGTTGCCCAAGGTCATAATGAAAATCCAAATACGTTCACTTTGGTTTGTGATATTACATCGTGTCTTCATGTGGGAGATTTGTTAACCGTCGGAGATGGTAAACTTACTATTACCGAAGTAAAAGATAAGGGACAAGTTAACGATCTCGTTTCAGAGATAGTACATGGGTCGCTAAAAAAGACGGGGGTCAATATTGATGCTATTAAGGAACTTAAACTTATATCCCCCAAACACGGCTTTAAACAAGTCAAAAGGAATTTCAATCAATTACGCAACTTCTTTTCCACTAAGGAATATATTCAGACAGATAAGACTTTTGATAGCTATTTTCAAGAATATAGAAGAGCGATAACAATATTTATTGAAGATAAAAACTACCCAGATCTTGTAGAAGCAGGGCTAGATGAACTGTATAAAAGCGACAAATCATATCTCATTCTGCCATCTGATTGTTGTATTGTTGGTCTTTTTAGAAGGAAAGAAGATGAGTCAGAGTTCGTACGTAGAATGAATTTTCGACATCATCTTTATCACTGGACTAAGGAGCCATATGAAAAATGCCAATATTTAGATCTGCATAAGGCAAAGTTCTCAAAAGAAGATCTACCTGAGTTTGTGAAATATCACGAACTTCCCATACACTCCTTCAAGGAGAAAATATTTGTGCCTACACACCCTCCGATTTTTTTCGTTTTGAAAGAGAAATATGCCGTAGATTTACTTACCGATAAAATTGATATTTATATTTACTTTGATTATCAGAGATTCTTTGAGATGTGCAAGAAACGGAATCTAAATCCGAGATGGTTGGGTGCGAGCGATTTGATGAAGGGGAAGAACAAAAATTCAACTTCTTATTTGCCAGACTTTGATGGAAAATATTTAGAAATCGCTGATGCTTCCAACAAATCAAAGTCAACATTCGGGTATGGGCTTCTTTACAGAATACTTTTCGAATTTCAGTGGGGATATAATGTAATCGATCAATTCAAGGAGCAACTTTGGATAGATTCGCATCCGATATTGAATGAGATCAGAACTCGTGTGCGTCTCAAAATAAGGCATCTTCAGTTGAGATGTTCCATCTGTAAGAAATATGTACTCTCGTATATAAGAAGTTAAGATCTAACTGATATGGAAGAGAAAATAAAAGAGTTGATTCTGTTAGCGTACAAAAGTAAATTTAGTATTTACTATCAACCGGACGAATGTCTGGTCAGGACCTATTTTAAAGATGGTAGTCAGCACAAGGAAACCGGGAAGACCATCGAAGAAGCCGTGTCCAAAATGGTCAGTTTTCTGAAGGGTCAGTAGTTCAATAGACACTTTCACCCTCCTTTTTATAGTGTCTATCGTGTCTATTGAGGGGTACAGTACCGCTGCCCTAGTTGGTCGATCTAAAGCGAGCGAAAACCCTTCAAATCATTAGGAAGCGACCCATACCGGCCCCCATCGACTAAGGGGGAAGGAAGGCTCCCTAAAAACCTTTGAACTCCCTATGGGTACGAGTACAGTACCGACATGGGCAACAAGCACGCAAAGAGCGCCTTTAGGCGCTCTTTGCGTTGATGTATACTCTTGAAGTGGAAACGGAAATTGAGGCAAAGTTTCCAGATGTAGACGCGAATGCGTTGCGTTTGGTTTTGAAAAAGAAAGATGCGATTCTAGAACATCCAGAAGTGTTGATGCGTCGCAGAAATTACGATTATCCTGATCGACGCCTAGAGAAAATTGGTGGTTGGATTCGCGTTCGAGATGAAGGTAATAAAATTACACTTAGCTATAAACAATTGAATGACCGGACATTGCATGGCACAAAAGAAGTTAATGTTGTAGTGGATGATTTTGATAAGACTTGTCAATTTTTGGAAGCAACCGGCATTGTAGCAAAAGCGTATCAAGAAACTAAACGAGAAAAGTGGAATTATAAGGGAGTTGAAGTAACTATCGATACATGGCCGTGGGTCCCGACATTCGTTGAGCTTGAAGGTCCTACTGAGAAACTCGTGAAAAATGTCGCCAGCGATCTAGGATTCGATTGGAACAATGCAATGCACGGGAGCGTAGAAACCATTTACCAGATGCATTACGATTTTACCGAAGAAGAAATAGACGGATGGGAATCAATAACGTTTATTGACCATCCAGATTGGTTGCTAGCGAAGAAACTTAAGTAACTAATTGTGTACTACTTTACGCTACTGTATTTGTCGGCGAGCCGGATTCAAATTTTCGGATATTTTCTATAGTCGTGTTCAGGATTCGTTCAACTGCTTCTTTTGTATTGAAGGCGACGTGAGGAGTCACGATGACACGCGGATGCTCAATAAGATAATGATTCTCCAATGCTGTTTTTATCGCTTCAGCGTTAGGGTGGGGAGAAGTTAACAGAACAGATTCATCATTCATGTCGCCCTCTTCTTCAAGCACGTCTAGCGCTGCGCCGGCGATAATGCCACTCCTGAGTGCCTCAACAAGCGCGTCTGTTTCTATTACAGCCCCGCGCGAAGTATTTATAAGATACGAACCTTTTTTAAAAGTGCCGATATTCTCTTTATTTATTAAGTGATGCGTGTGTGCATTATAGGGGACGTGAAGTGTAATGATGTCTGAATTTGCAAATAGTTCCTGCAAAGTCGCGTAAGTAAAATTGAGTGTTTTAGCGAGCTCGTCATTTTTTGTCACATCAAATCCGAGAACCTTCATACCGAATCCGTTCGCCATACGGATGACATGAACTCCGATATGTCCGCAACCGACAACTCCTATAGTCTTACCGGAGAGATCAAATCCTTGTAGGTTGTCATGTGAGAATGTTCCTGTGTCACGCACGCGTTCGTCTGCATCAATGATACGTCGCGAGAGCGCGAGTAAGAGAGCAAATGTGAATTCGGCCACCGTGTTTTCGCCGTAGAATGGCACGTTCGCCACTGCGACACCGCGCGCCTTCGCCACAGCGAGGTCTATGTGGTCGAAGCCTGTAGAGCGCGTCGCGATAAGTTTCAGTGCCGGAAATTGTTTCATCTCATCCTCACCAATTTTTGATTCTATAAAAGTGCATATTACTTCTGCTTCAGTGTCAGTTAAGTCTGGAAATGTAGCTAGAGAGCCTTCATGAAAAGTTATATCTTCATTTGGCAATTTCTCTCGCACATATTTCTCCTCCCACGCTTCTCCGGAAAAGTAATGGATCTTCATATATGCATTTTACACTGTTTCGGCTTCGCGCTCTATGGCGATCAGACGTTCATATTTCTCTAGACGTTCTTTCTGGCCGAGACCGCCAGACTTGATGCCGTATGCGCCGACGCCGTACGCGAAGTCAACGATGAATGTGTCAGCGGTCTCGCCGGAGCGATGTGAGGCTATAACTTTAAATCCGGCAGACTGCGTTTTTTGTACAGCTTCAATAGCTTCCATAACAGTGCCTATCTGGTTAGGTTTAATGAGTACTGCAGTTACTGCGTTATTTTTTACGGCTTCATCTATAAGTCTCGGGTTCGTGCAAGTAAAATCGTCTCCTACAACAAGGACTCTTCCGTTTACAGCTGAAGTAAAATGAATGAAGTCATTCTTTGCATTCTCATCAAACGGATCTTCAATACTGCAAATAGGGAAGTGTCCTACAAGATTTGCATAAACGTGCGCCAATTCGTCTGTTGAGTACGCCTTACCAAGAATATTATATTTATCGTCTATATATAACTGGCTCGCCGCTACATCTATGGCGATTTTCGTATCCGGGAACTCTTTAACAATCTCTGCGAGAATCTCAAACGGCTTTTCAAGAGTATCAAACGTTGGCGCATATCCGCCTTCGTCGCCCATCGGAGTATCAGGACCTAGTATTTCGCCGAGTTTCGCAAATGCTTTTTGTGCGATCGGCAACGCGTCGCTAGTCTTACTGCTAACGACCAGCATGTATTCCTGAAAGGGGAGTTTGAATCCGGCGTGCACTCCGCCGTTCATCACATTTACGAATAGTTTAGGTGCAGATGGCGTTGTTCCGGCCCGTTTAGCGACAGCTTTCCAGAGCGGAATATTTTCTTGAAGTGCGAAGAGGCGCTGTACGGCGATAGAGACTGAGAGAATCGCGTTGGCTCCGAGGCGTGACTTGTTCGGCGTACCGTCAAGTTCAATGAGAAACATATCAAGCTCATCAGGTGAACTAAATTCGCGTCCTATAAGTGCTTTCGCGATTTCACCGTTCACATTCTCTATCGCCTGTACCGTATCAAGTTCAACGGCCTCATGCTCTCCTGTGCTTTTACCGGACGGTACAGATGCACTTGCACTCAAATCCCCAGCAGCGAGTGTTGTTTCTATCGTTAGGCGCCCGCGCGTGTCAGGTATTGAACGAGCGGTAATACTCTCTATTTTCATATCCTATCTTGATAACTTCTCTTCAAGTTCTGCAATCTGTTCGAGTGTTTTAACGACCGAATCCGGATTAAGCGACATACTCTCGATACCCTCGCGAACGAGGAATTCTGCGAAGTCTGGAAGGTCAGATGGTCCTTGTCCGCAAATGCCGAGATACTTACCGCGTCGTGTGCAGGTGCGAATTATCTTGCTGATAAGAGCACGCACTGATTCGTCGTTCTCATTTCCTATATGCGTCACGATACCGGAGTCTCTGTCTAATCCTAGAGTGAGTTGAGTGAGGTCGTTAGAGCCGATGGACATACCATCAAAGAGGTCCAAGAATTCTTCGTCGAGAATAATATTTGATGGTATCTCGCACATCATATACACCGGTGTCGCTTTCTTTTTATTCTCGGCTAGCAGGCGCGTTGGGAGACCGTTCTTAGCCATGACGCCGAGCACTTGTTCTGCTTCGTGGACCGTACGACAGAAGGGGATCATCGGGATGATGTTGGTGAGACCCATTTCCTCTCGCGCTTTTACGAGAGCTCGGCATTCCAGCACAAATGCTTCCCTGAACTTCGGGTCATAGTAGCGTGAGGCTCCGCGCCAGCCGAGCATAGGGTTCTCTTCTTCTGGTTCGTATTCTTTCCCGCCAAGAAGGGTCGCATACTCATTCGTTTTGAAGTCGGAGAAGCGTACGATGACGGGTCGCGGAGCGAAGGCTGCGCCTATCTTCGCAATTCCGTATGCGAGATTATCCACGTAGAAATCTATCGGATTCTTCCACCCCACTATTTTTTTCTGAATTGCCCTGCGTATGGTCGGAGAGATTTTTTTAAAATTTAAAATCGCGAGAGGATGGATGCCGATGTTGGAGGCGATAATAAATTCCTCACGGGCGAGACCGACGCCCTTAACAGGAAGGAATGATTGTTCAAAAGCTATGTCTGGCGAAGCGATATTCACCATAATTTTCGTTTTCGTTTCAGGTAAAGCGCCGATAGAGTGTTCCTTTACTGTTATTTTAGCCTTACCAGCCGTGATGACACCGGCACTGCCGGTGGTGTCTACCGTGACGAGCGTTCCTGTCTTTAGGACCTTTGTCGCATTGCCCGCGCCGACTATCGCCGGAAGTCCTAGTTCGCGAGAGACGATCGCCGCGTGGCTAGTGCGACCTCCTCGGTCGGTGACGATTGCGGAGGCCATCTTCATAATCGGTTCCCAGTCAGGGTCTGTCATCTCCGTCACGAGGATCTCTCCTTTTTTAAATTGACGAATCTCGTGCGGACTTTTAATAATGCGAGTCATACCTATGGCAGCGGACGAGCCGACCGATATTCCTCTCACGAGCTCCTTACCTTGACCGCTTACCTTGTATTCAACGAGTTTAGAGAAGTCACGACGCGCTTGTATAGTCTCCGGTCGTGCCTGCACTATATAGAGCTCACCTGTCTGTCCGTCCTTCGCCCACTCCATATCCATCGGCGTCCACGTCCTCGTGCGTTCACTGTAATGTTTTTCTATGAGCGCACCCCAACGCGCGAGTTCTACGATTTCTTCTTCGTTCAACACAAAACTAGTCTGTTCTTTCTTAGTAGTCTTTACAGTTTTTGTTTGAATTATTCCTTTTTTATGTAAAGCATATTGCATCTTTTTATTCTTCACACCGATTTTTTTCTCAATTATAGGATTTTTTACTTTACCTATTTTAGATTTCATCACCAAGTATTCGTCAGGCGTTACGTGACCCTGCACTATAAGCTCACCCAATCCCCATGTCGCGTTAATTAGAACGATATCTTTGAATCCACTTTCAGTATCCACCGTAAACATGACTCCGGAAGCTCCGGTGTCGGAGCGGACCATCTTCTGCACACCGACTGAGAGAGCCACTTTTGTATGCGCGAATCCTTTGTCCGCTCGGTACGAGATAGCACGGTCAGTGAAGAGAGAAGCCATCGCCCACACAACAGCCTGTACCACGTCCTTAGCCCCGCGTATTCCCAAGTACGTCTCGTGTTCACCGGCGAATGATGCACCGGGCAGGTCCTCGGCGGTAGCGCTGGAGCGTACGGCAACATCAGTATTTTTTCCATACTGTTTTTCCATCTGTTCATATGCCCTTATAATTTTGTTTTCAAGATCCTGTGGTAGAGGAGTCGCATGTATAGCTTCGCGTACCTTCTTTCCTCTTCTGGACAAGTCTCCGAGATTTCTCGTATCAAGACCGTCAAGCGTCTTCGCAATAAATCCGTTAAGACCAGTCTGATTCAAGAAATAATAATACGCATCCGCCGTAACGCAGAACCCTTCCGGTACACGTACTCCCTGCGGAACGACGGTTCTGATTAACTCACCCAGTGAGGCATTCTTCCCGCCGACCTGCGCGACATCGTCCATACCGACGTCCTTCATCCAAAGAATGTGAGAGCTGTTCATTTTCATAGTCATTTTTTAAGAGCAATTATTAGGTCTGACACATTAGACCCAGTATAACCCGTAACAAGAGCGTCACCTGAAGATTTAAAGAAATCATACGAACTATGTGTGCGCACATGCTCTTCTGCAGAAAGATTTTTATCGCGTGCATGCGTGCGAGTCGTACTGTCTGCAATAGCGCCAGCATGGTCTGTGTTATCGCGTCCGTCAGAAGCGAATGACAGGATTAACTCATCGTCCTTGAGGACATCAAGAGTGGAGAGCGAGAGTTCCTGATTTCGCCCGCCTCTTCCCGAACCTACACTGTTAACAACGGTGCTTTCTCCTGCATATAAAAATGCGGTTTTCGCCGGTGCCATGTGAAGGTTCTCCGCGACGACACGGCCGATATCGCGCGCTTCTCCAGTGAAATGTTCTTCCATGATAGTCGTCGTGTATCCTCTACGCACAGCCTCGTCCTTCATTCCAGAAAGAGCGTCTTTATTGGACAGGATAAGAATATTGGTCACGTGGGTAAAATATTTCTCGTCTTTTTCTGTTTCAATGAATTCAATATGTATCGGAGCGGAAATTCCATACTTTGCGAGAATCGCTTTAGCGTCGTCAATCGTAGAAGAATCAAGCACGGTTGGGCCCGATGCAACGATTTCAATATCATTATTTGGCACGTCAGATGCGATTAAAGAAACAACTTCTGCCGGATACGCAGACACCGCGAGCGCGCCTCCGCGCGCTCTTGAAATATGCTTACGCACTATATTTAAATCTTGAATCGGAATTCCTTTTTCTGTGAGTTCTTTGAAAAGTTCGCTTTCTTTATGGAAAGTCATAGGAGCTTCGGGAAGACAGAGCAGTGTAGAGCCTCCTCCTGATATGAAGAAAATGACGAGGTCTTCTTCTTTTATGTCAGAAAGAAATTCAATAATTCGTTTCGCGCCGAGCTCGTTCTCCAAGCTCGGTAGAGGATGCGTGCCTATATGAATTTCTATTTTTGAACTGTTGTTTGGGCTCGTGTCTGAAACATCTAACGCTACTCCGGCGGTAAGAGCGTCACCGAGAACGCTTTCAATCGCTCTTCCTGCAGAGATAGCACATTTACCAATTC
>Ga0209542_10021281_pt1 | contig 10179 bp, 6 predicted proteins | sample RifCSPhighO2_01_FD_184028 | JGI IMG/M metagenome (GOLD analysis project Ga0209542, IMG submission 184028) | Soil microbial communities from Rifle, Colorado - Rifle CSP2_plank highO2_0.1 (SPAdes) (version 2) | ecosystem: Environmental > Terrestrial > Deep subsurface > Rock core/Sediment ...
TTGATTAATCATGCCCCGTTTAGCGATTGACCTAGGCACAACCAACACTCGTATCATTCGTTGCGGCAAGGGAATGGTTGTCAATGAGCCGTCAGTGGTTGCTCTCGACGCATCCACCCAAAAAATTATGGCCGTCGGCAGTGAAGCGAAAAAGATGATCGGGCGCACGCCGGAGAGCATCATTGCCTCTTATCCGTTGCAAAATGGCGTCATTGCCTCCTTCCGCACCACCGAAGGTATGCTTCGCTATTATTTCAATAAAATATTGGGACGCTTCCGTCTCATTAGGCCTCAAGTTATGATTTCCATTCCGGCCGGCGTAACTTCAACCGAACAGCGCGCTTTTATTGACGCCTGCCTGGCCGCCGGCGCCCGCGAAGCGTATGTTATCAAGGAACCGCTGGCCGCGGCGCTAGGCGCCGGCGTTTCCATTTCCTCGGCCAGCGGAAATTTAATTATTGGCATCGGCGGCGGCACCAGTGAAGTCGCTGTAATATCTTTGGGTGATGTGGTCGCCTCAACTAGCATAAGGGTCGGCGGCAAAAAAATCGACGCGGCTATTGCTCAATATTTGCGCAAAAAGAAAAGTATGATAATTGGCGACCAAACAGCCGAGGAGATAAAAATCCAAATCGGTTCCGCTCTGCCAAATAAAAAAGATAAAACTATGGAAGTTTCCGGCAGCAATACGATTAGCGGCCTGCCGGAGAGCATTATACTCAAAAACAACGAAATCATCTCGGCTATCCGCGTTGAGCTTAACGAAATAATCCAAGCCGTCAAAACGGTGTTGCAGAAAACGCCGCCGGAACTCGCCAGCGATGTTATGGATAAAGGGATAATTATGACCGGCGGCAGCGCCCTGCTTAAGGACATTGACCATCTTATGACAAAAGTTACCGGTATCCCCGCTCAAACCGCGGAGGAGCCGGAACTCTGCGTCGTAAGAGGTGTCAGCGTCGCCATCGAGCACTTAAACGATTTTAAGAAAAGCATACTATGGACAAAGTAATTATCGGCATCGACGCTTCTCGCGGCGCAAAACCGCGATTAAGCGGCATTGAGTACTATTCTCGCTCTATCATAGACGCAATTTTAAAATCCGCGCCGAAAAAGAACGTAAGGTTCCGTCTTTACTCTCCCCATCCTTTGAGAGTTGATGCTCCACCCGGCGTGCCGGTTGAGATAAAAGTTATGCGCTTTCCGCGGCTTTGGAGTCAATTCCGCTTGGCGATTGAAACCATCCTACATCCGGTGGATGTTCTCTTCGTACCGGCCCATACCATTCCCTTTTTGGCGCGCGGCAAAGTGGTTGCCACCGTCCACGATCTCGGTTTCCTGCGTTTCCCTTCGCTCTATCCTCCCATTAACCGCGCTTATCACAAGATGTGCGCCCGCTTTTCCATCTGGCGCGCAGAACGCATCGTCGCCATTTCCGAATTCACCAAACGTGATATTTTACACTATTATCCCAAAACCAACTCCCGTAAAATAATCGTGACCTACTCGGGAGTTAACCAAAAACGCTTCCGTCCCCTCACAAAAACCGATACCTTGAAATACCGCCCGCGCTATGGCAACTATATTTTGTTTCTGGGGCGTTTAGAATACAAAAAAAATATTCATCGCATAGTGGAGAGTTATGCTTCACTCCGAAAGGATAATCCGGCAATCTCCCATAAGCTAGTCTTGGGCGGATTGCCAAAATACGGTTTCCAGGAAGTTGAGATGTATATCGCCACCCTACCGTCCAGTATCGCCAAGGATATTGTTATTACCGGCTATCTGTCGGACGCCGATGTGCCCGGGATAATGCGCGAAGCGGACCTTTTTTTATTCCCAACTCTTTTTGAGGGGTTCGGCTTGCCGGTCCTTGAAGCCTTTGCTTCCGGAGTGCCGGTCGTTACATCTACAACAACATCCCTCCCCGAGGTCGCAGGAGATGCGGCGATTCTGGTTAATCCCACAAAAGTCAAGGATATTACAGAAGCCAGCCGAAGGATAATCACGAATCGTAGCTATCATAAGACTCTGTGCGAGAAGGGCATCACCCGATGTCGCCAGTTCAGTTGGGATGAAGCCGGCCGCACAACACTTGAGACAATATTAGACACAGCTCGTTATGGCTAACTCACCATCCATTCAAATCATTAACCAAAACATCGACAACCTCACCGCAAGCGAGGCGCTTGAGAGTGCCGACAACGCCATCCACAGCCGTCGTTATCTTTCCATTGCCACAGTTAACCCGGAAATTATTGTTCTATCCGCGCGCAGTAAAACGTACGCCGGAGTACTTAGCCGACTGGGTCTGCGCTTGCCCGATGGCATTGGCCTAACGCTTATGAGCCGATTGTTTGGCAAAGCCAAATTTAAGGAAAGAATACCGGGTGTCGACTTCGTCAAAAGCTTACTGGTTCTGGCGGAAAAGAAAGGTTATAAGGTTCTGATGCTGGGCGCCGGCATAGCATCGTCTCTCAAGGCGGAAAAGATTCTAGGGCGGCAATATCCCAACTTGGCTATCAAGTGTTTGTCGGGTGGCCTCATTGACCCTGGCAATGCCGACCACAACACTATTGACAGCATAAAATCCTTCAATCCCGATATTTTAGTAGTTGGCCTCGGTGCGCCCAAACAAGAAACTTTTATCCTTAACTACCAGAAAAAACTTGGTGCCTATGTCGCCATCGGCGCCGGCGGCACCATCGACTATTTGGCGGGACAGGCGCGCCGCGCGCCAAGAATCATACGCCGCCTTGGCCATAGATTCTTGTTTCTTGCTTTATAAACCTTATGAACTCTAGAACTTTATAAACTATTTTTGCGCATTCGCGTGGTTGCTATGCATTATATTGACAAATAGATGGTTTTTGTAATAATATAAGTATGTCGAAGATGGGTGGCGAAGGCCGCCCATTATATCTAACTAAGGAGCATAATGCCCGAATCAGTATCTTATGTTGCCGCCGTCAAACAACTGGCTCTCGAAAAGGGCTTGAACGAAGCGACTGTTTTTGAAATTATCGAGTCAGCCATCGCCGCCGCCTACCGCAAGGACTATGGGCGTCCCGGCCAACACATTGCCGCTAAAATTGACCCTAAAAGCGGCGCTATAAAGATTTGGCGCGTCCACAAAGCCGTCAAAAACGAAGAGGAAATAGAGAATCCGGCGGTTGACCTGCTTTTGCCCGATGCCAAAAAACTAAAAAGGGGCGTTAAGGCCGGTGATGAGATAGAAGTGCCTTTGCCTTTCAAGGAGGACTTCGGCCGCATTGCCGCTCAAACAGCCAAACAGGTTATTATTCAACGCATCCGCGAAGCCGAGCGAGAAATTCTGTACAACGAGTTCAAAGAAAAAGAGCATCAAATCGTCAATGCGGCCGTTCAGCAAAATGAAGGCCGAACGGTAATTGTCAGTTTAGGCAAAACCAGCGGTGTTCTTCTGCCAAGCGGCCAAGTACCGGGCGAACCCTACAGTGTCGGCCGCCGCATGCGAGTGATTGTCCAAGAAGTTGAAGAGACCATTCGCGGCCCGCGCATTATTGTCAGCCGTTCAAGCGCTGATTTTATCGAGCAGCTTTTCGCGCTTGAGGTGCCTGAAATAGCTAGCGGCACCGTTAAGATTAAAAACGCCGCGCGCGAACCAGGCGCGCGCACCAAAATCGCTGTCTGGGCGGACGACGACAATATTGACCCGGTCGGCTCCGCCGTAGGCCAGCGCGGTTCCCGCGTTCAGGCCGTCCTGTCGGAGCTTGGCGAAGAAAAGGTTGATATTATCCTTTACGACGACGACCCCAAGACATATATCGCGAGCGCCCTGTCGCCAGCCAAAGTAACAAAAATTACCTTGCGCAAGGGAGACAAGCGCGCCAAGGTTGAGATACCCGAGGACCAACTGTCGCTCGCTATCGGCCGCCATGGCCAAAACGTTCGCCTCGCCTCACGCCTAACCGGCTGGGAGCTTGATATCGTCGAAAGCGGTACGGTAAAAGAGACACCGGAAGCCCAGGAGGAGGAAGCTCCGACACCCCAAAAGGAAGCCGAGGAAACAAAATCCAAGCCCAAGACCAGTAAGAAAAAAGATACGACCAAATCCCCCGCCAGAACCAACAAAGCCGCCGCTAAGCCAAAAGTAAAAAAAGCCGCGACAAAAAAATCTCCTGCCCAAAAAGGTAAGAAAACAGGAGCTTAAGCAGACCAGCGAAGGAGTTATTGTGCCACCTGAAGCCGACCCGTTCAACAAATTCAGCGATTCAGCCCGCAAGGTCTTGAACGGCGCCCAGCGCATAGCGCTTGGCATGCGCCAACTCTTAAACTCCGAGCATATCCTCTTGTCATTAACGGTCACTCCGGGCACTCTTTCATACGACATCCTACGCGACAATCTGGTATCCGCCGACCAAATCAGATTGCTTCTCAATATGCGCGCCGTTCAGTCGCATAAACCCGGTGACTTGAGCGCGGAAGCCAAGAGCATTATTAAACGCGCTATCTCCGTGGCAGCGGTTTTTAACCATACGAGTGTTGACGCCGAACACATTTTAATGGCGTGTCTCAGTGATGTTAAATGCAAGGGCTATATACTTCTCGGCCAATTGGGTGTTGACCCCGAACGCGTCAAATCACAGTTAAACAGCTTGTTCCGCGATTTAGCCGAAATGGACGTTATGATTCAACAGAAAATTGAGCAGTTTAACCAGCAAGGAAAGAACTCCCCCCTAACAAAGACATCTACCCGCAAAAGGGGGGGTCAAACACCGGCTATCCATTACTTCACCGCGGATTTAACACGGCAGGCGCGTAAAGGACTGCTCGATAAAGTTATTGGCCGAGCCGGCGAAATTGACCGCGCCATCCATATTCTAGCGCGCAAGGCCAAAAATAATCCCGTTTTTATTGGTGAGCCGGGCGTCGGCAAAACTGCCATCGTCGAAGGCATAGCTCAAGCCATTGCCTCCGGCCGCGCGCCGCGAAACCTGCTCAATAAACGGCTCTTAACCCTCGACCTTCCGCTTCTCGTCGCCGGCACTATGTACCGAGGCCAGTTTGAAGAACGAGTAAAAAAACTGCTCGATGAAGTTTACCACCAAAAAAACATTATTCTTTTTATCGACGAAATTCACAACATCGTCGGCGCCGGCAGCGCCGAGGGTTCAATAGACGCGGCCAATATCTTGAAGCCGGCGCTTACTAAAGGCGGTGTTCGGGTCATCGGCGCGACAACGCTAGAAGAATATCGCAAATATATCGAAAGAGATTCGGCGCTCGAACGCCGCTTGCAACCGATTGTTGTCAAGGAGCCATCTTCCGACGAAACAAAGGCCATACTTCGGGGACTCCGGGGAGATTACGAAAAATTCCACCATGTTACCATCACGAACGCCGCAATTAACGCCGCCGTTGATTTTGCCGAACGCTACATCAACGACCGCTATATGCCCGATAAAGCCATTGATTTAATAGACGAGGCCTGCGCCGGCGTAGCGATAGCTCATCATTCGGACAACTCATCCGACGAAATATCTGGAGCGGACTTTTTTGCAAGATTGAAAGAAGTCGAACAAAAAAAACGCTCACTGGTGGAAAAAGAAAAATATGACGAGGCGTTGAAGCTCCGCCTGGAGCAACAGATATTGGAACAGAAAATTGCCAGCCCGGGGAAGGAAAACCAACCAAGTTTGGGCACCGTTGACCGCGACCAGGTCGCTACCGTAGTCGCGAAACTAACCAACATACCGATGACCGACCTTGTCGCGAGTGATAAAGAAAAATTGCTAAAATTAGAATCAACTCTTAACGGTTATATAATCGACCAGTTTGAAGCCACGCGCGATATCGCCCAAGCCATCAAACGAAATCGTACCGGTGTTTCCGATACCGTTCGCCCTATCGGCTCTTTTATTTTCTTGGGCCCGACCGGCGTCGGCAAAACCGAACTCGTCAAGGTACTTGCCCGCGAGCTCTATGGCAGCCAAAATGCCCTCGTAAAAATCGATATGAGCGAGTTTATGGAGCGCCACAACATTTCGCGCCTGGTCGGAGCGCCGCCGGGCTATGTTGGTTATGACGAAGCCGGCAAACTAACCGAAACCATTCGCCGCAAGCCATATTCGGTGGTTCTTTTCGATGAGATTGAAAAAGCCCATCCGGATGTTTTCAACCTTCTGCTTCAGATTCTGGAAGATGGATACCTAACCGACGCCCAAGGCCGCCGTGTGAACTTCCGCCACACACTCATAGTTATGACATCGAACATCGGTATGAAGGAGATTAGCACTTTCGGCCCGATTGGCTTTAATAAGAAGTCATCGTGGCAGTCGTTCGATGAGTTAAAGGAGAAAATACTGCAGAAGTTAAAAGGCCAGTTAAGCCCAGAATTTATCAATCGCGTCGACCGCATCATTGTCTTCAAAACTCTTACCGATACATCATTTCGCAAAATCGCCCAGCTCGAGCTCGACAAGTTGGCGGCGCGCCTCAAAAAACAAGAGAACGTTAAAGTCCAATTCTCCGGCGATGTCGCGGGATGGATAGCCCGCGTGGGCGCGAATCGTGAATTTGGCGCCCGCCCCCTGCGCCGCGCCATCCAGCAGCACATTGAAAATTTACTGGCCGATGAACTTCTCAAGAGCCAATCCGACAAAAAGTCCACTATCGCTTTAACTGTCGAAGATAATCAAATCCGTTTGAAGGCGCGGCGCCAAAAAAGCGCCGTTACCGCTAAGAGCTATGGTTAAAAATATTCTAAGCCAACTTAAAGACAAGATAAAATATCTCAAACCGAACGAGCTTGTCACCGTCAAGCGCGCCATTGACTTCGCGGGGCTGGCTCACGACGGGCAGAAACGTTTATCCGGCGACCCCTACTTTCGCCATCCCCTCGAAGTTGCCAGCGCGGTGGCCGACTTAAAATTGGACGCCGACGCTATCACTGCCGCCGTTCTGCACGATACGGTGGAGGACACCGGCATCCACATAAACGAGATTAAAAAAAAATTCGGCGGACATGTCGCGCAATTGGTCGACGGCATTACCAAACTCGGTCAAGTGCGTATCAGCAAAAGCTGGTTTACTCCCTTCAGGCAGAAAACCGTTGAAATTTCCAAGTATGAAAGCCAAATTGAAACTTTACGCAAGATGTTTGTGGCGATGAGCAAGGACTTGCGCGTCATTCTCATTAAGCTGGCCGACCGTACCTGCAACCTCCAAACCCTTTCTTACCTCTCACCCGATAAACAAAAGCGCATCGCCCAGGAAACTATGGATATTTACGCGCCGATAGCGGGACGTCTGGGTATTGGTGAATTTCACGGCCGCCTGGAAGACGCGGCCTTCAGCTTCCTTGAGCCGGCGGAGTTCAAAAATCTGCGCAAACTCGCCATCCCGGTTATTGAGGCGCGTAAAGAATATCTGGGTACCATCAGCAAAAAGTTGCTTGAACTCCTTGCTAAAAACGGCATCAACTGCTATATCACCTATCGCGCGAAAACCTGGTACAGCTTATATCGCAAACTCTTAAAATACGACCGTGATATAAATAAGATTTACGACATCGTTGCTATGCGCGTAATAGTCCCGGCCATTGATGACTGTTACAACGTTTTGGGTTTAATCCACTCCATCTGGCGTCCCCTGCCCGGCAGGATAAAGGACTATATCGCTCTGCCTAAACCGAACGGCTACCAATCCATTCACACCACCATTTTTGCCGACAACGGCGTCATCACCGAGATTCAAATCCGCACCGGGGCGATGAATGAGCAGGCGGAATTCGGCGTCGCCGCCCACTGGTATTACAGTGAAAAGAAGGTTTCGCGCCGTTTTCCCAAGCAACAACTGGCGTGGGTTCGCGAACTGGCCAAGTGGCAAACCAAAATTAAATCGGCTACCGACTTGCGGCAAGCTCTCAAGCTTGACTTTTTCAAGAATCGCATCTTTGTCTTTACGCCCAAGGGCGATGTTATTGACTTGCCCCAGGGGGCCACGCCTATTGATTTTGCTTACGCCGTCCACTCCGATGTCGGCAACCAGTGCCATGGCTCTCGCGTTAACGGCAAATATGTGAATATTACCAGCGAGCTGAACAATGGCGATGTCGTCGATATTGTTAAAAAAAAGAAGTCCAAGCCCAACAAGGACTGGCTGAACTTTGTTAAAACCGAACACGCCCGCAGCTGCATCAAAAAATCCGCCAGATAGATAGCACTCTAAACCGTCAAACGGGCGCGCGAAAATCTCGAAATCGACACTCGAACATCGCACACCGAAGCGTGGCCTACGAGAATTGTAGTACAAGCTTTCTTGTCCAGCGAAGCCCCGGCCCTTCCGGGGTCGTGGGAGAAGTTGGAAGCTTGTCAGTTATTTCGTGTTTATCCACCGAGCCAGAGCTCCAAACACTCTCATCAGGGCTTCGTAGATAACGACAATGATGGACTTGACCTTCTCCGACTGGGGCACGTTGTAGGACACTTCTTTGCTTGTCGCCGTCTGCTGGCTGTTCGAGGTTGACGACGCTTGGAAGAAGTAGGTCTTGGCGGGGTCGAGACCGTTGACGATAACCTTATGGGCTTCGTCAAGAGAGTCCTTGGCTTGCTCTTGGGTATAAGCGCCCGATGTCACGCCATAGCGCACTTTGGAAGATGACGCCACGCCGGACGTGAGCCAGCTAACTTCGATACTGACGCCGGTTTGCGTTATGGCAATGCTCTTGGCTTCAAGATTGGTGATTGTCGGGTTGCCGCCGGGAATGGCGTCAACGATACCGCCCTGTATGGCGTCAGCCGCGTAGTTGTATTTGGCGTCCTCTTGGGCTATTAGGTCAAGGTACCTATTAGTAGTAGGAGCAGCCAGAGCCGTTCCATCACGCTTCAAGTTGTAGCTCGAAGCGGTTCCCGGCCAGTAGAGGGTGTTCCCAATGTAGCTATTATTCTTGTCGTAAGTTTTGACGGCATGAAGCTCTTTGATGTTAGCGCTCTCGGCGGCCAGGGCTCGAGTCGGGCTGCCTAGCGAGAAACCCTCCCTAAAGAAGTGCCTGACGGCTTGCCAGATGGTGGTAAAGAAGCCGGATATCCTGTCCCAGATGAGCTCAAAGATAGATTGTTTGTCTTCAATGTTCGGGGAGGTCTGGGAAGCAAGGGCGGTGGCGGAGCGCGAGTTCTGGTCAGTGGCACTCGCGGCAAAGAAATAAGTGGTTTGGGGTTGTAGTCCATCAATGGTGAAGGTGTGGGAGGTATTGAAGGCGGCGGCTTCTTTATCAGTGCCTTTGGTGGTGGAGGTTAAGCTGTCGCGGTTTGTGCCATAGCTAACGGAACCGGTGGCGGGAGCGTCGGTCGTAAAGGTGACGATGGCAACCAGAGTGGGAGCATCTTTACTTTTTGACGCGCCACTTCCGCTCTGCTGTTTGAACTCAACCTTGAGGTCGGAAATCTTGGTAAGGGTTGAGATGGAGGGGCGGGTAATCTTGCCGGTTTCGTCAATGGCGAGAGTGGCGCCCAGGTTGCCGGCATTGTCTATGGCTCTTATGGCGTAAGCGTACTTGGTGTTTTCTTTATTGGTGATATCGATGTAATAGGAGTATTGCTTGCCGCTAGTATCTTTGGCGGTTTGGACGCTTGAGGTGTTGGTGAGGGTAGCGGTACTGGCATTGACTATGCTATCTGTGGGCTCGAGGGTAGCGCCGTCTTTGGTCACAACATAGCCCCTAATGCCGGCAGTGTCATCTGTCGAGGGAGTAAAAAGAAGGGTGGTGGCATAGACCTTCTCGCTTGAGAGGTCATCGGAGCTGTTCAGGGCCTGAAGTCCCGAGACAGCCGGAGGGGCGGTGGCATCGATAGTAATGGTGGGGCTTGAGACAGTACTTGTCGAGTTGCCGTAAGCATCGGTGATGGCGCCGTAAACAGTGTGGTAGCCGTCGCTTGAAGTCAAAGTAAAGCCGGTCGAGAAGGGGTTGGCAGTAAGAGGTTGGGAGGCGACCGATGAGCTTGCGTAGGCAGGCGTTGGGGTGAAGAGGTTCTGTAGTACAAGCTTTAGCTTGGGTATTGTAGTACAAGCTTTAGCTTGGCCTGAACACGCTAAAGCGTGGCCTACAGCAGATTTCGTAGAACAAGCTTTAGCTTGGCCTGAACACGCTAAAGCGTGGCCTACAGGTTGCTCTGCGTTGCCGTAGGATAACAACGTACT
>Ga0209542_10021283_pt1 | contig 10178 bp, 8 predicted proteins | sample RifCSPhighO2_01_FD_184028 | JGI IMG/M metagenome (GOLD analysis project Ga0209542, IMG submission 184028) | Soil microbial communities from Rifle, Colorado - Rifle CSP2_plank highO2_0.1 (SPAdes) (version 2) | ecosystem: Environmental > Terrestrial > Deep subsurface > Rock core/Sediment ...
GGTGAGAGCACGCGCTTTCTCTCTTTCTCTTCTGGATAGAGCACGGTTTTGGTTGGTCCAAGTTTGTATTTAATTTCTTTGACCAAGTGAGGAGTGATGAGGGTGCCGCCATTAGCCAGAGCCGAGAGCGCGCGCACGGTAATGATGGGAGTGAGCGCGATACCCTGACCGAAAGAAGCTTGAGCCGATTCAAGCTCGCGGTTGGTTTTCAGATTCGAAACAAGAGATTTGCCCTCGTTGGGTAAGTCAATACCAGTAGCAATCTCGAGGCCAAAGCGCAACATATAGTCATTAAAATTTGAGCTTCCCATGCGAGAAGCTACAAAGGCGGCGCCAGTGTTGAGTGATTTATTGAGTACGGACTGCATGGACAGACCAGAGCCATGAGATTTGCCGTCATAGTTGCAGAAAGTTCTGGTATTCAGGGTCATACAGCCCGGGTCGTTGTAAGTGGTTCTGGCTGTGATGGCGTTGGAGTCAATACCGATCGCGAGCGTCAAAGCTTTCAAGATCGAACCCATCTCATAACGGTCTTCTACCAACCTATTGCTAAAGATGGCAGAATGGCGCTCTTTCTGTGGGGTATTCGGGTCGAAAGTTGGGGTGAGAGCCATGGCATATATTTCCCCCGTCCTCGGATTAATCACTATGCCACCAGTAAAGTCTGAAGAATATTTCTGAGTCACCTTCTCTATCTCGCTTTCCAGAAAGGCCTCGACTGACGGTTCAATGGTGGTGACGATATCTCCCTCAAGACTTTCGTCTTCGCTGACCGCTTTCTTTATGTTTGAAAAAATTTCGGCGAAAAAATTGACGAAGGCGTCATCTCCGCTTCTCTTGAGTACGGGTTCGTAGAAACGTTCCAGTCCGTAACGTCCGGCCAGTTCGTCACCGCTGTAGCCAATGAGGCCGACAGTGTGCGCCGCTATGCTCCCGCCGGGATAGATACGCCATCTTTCTCTGGCGACGGAAAGACCAGAGATTTCAAGCGCCTGGATTTTCTCCGCCCCATCGGCCGGTAGGCGTCTCGCTAACTCTTCGTAATAGTCGTTTTGTTTTTTTACTTTAGTCAGGAAACCTTCTTTGTCGACCGAAGTGATAGCGTTAACAGTCTCAAAAATTTCTTCCAAATCGTCGCGTTGACCCAAGATGTTGGGATTAACATAGAGGATGAATCCGGTCTTGACCGAGGCCGCGGGTACCGAGGTGCCATCTTTGGTTGTGAAATAGATTAAGCCTCGGTCGAAATAATTTATCCCTGCCACGTATTGATGTTCCGCTTTCGCCTCGAAATTTTCTCCCGATACGATTTGTATTAAATAAAGTTTACCGACAAGTAAGAGGGCAAATAGAAATACGAAAAGGGAGAGTAGACGTAATCTGTTCTGAAGCCCACGCATAGCTTTTAGCGGCTAAGTGTATTGAACGAGAGGGAAAGAGAGCGAGCGCGAGAAACATAGAGTGGAGACTTCACTTCCTGAAAACCGTAATCACGAGCAAGTTCGATGGTGATGTTATTTTTCAGGTCGATGTAGGCGAACTCAAGCAAATCAAGACCGGTTGATATTTTTACTATCTGTTTCTCTAAGTTTTGTCCGGTGGCAATGTTTCTCGCGATGGTGTTTATAGCATAGACGTAAACGCTAAGGGAGAGTAAAGATATAGCTACTAGGATCCAGAAAAAGCGAACTCGATTATGGTATGAAATTGTCCTTGTTTTGTTACTCATATTTTCTCTATAACTCGTAGTTTGGCGCTGCGTGAGCGCGAATTTTTCTTGACTTCTTCGGCACTCGGGATGATAGGTTTTGTGGTGATTTGTCTGGCGACTTTTTCTTTTATTTTGTTTCGAAAGAAGTTCTTTACTATCCGATCTTCTAAACTGTGGAAAGATATAACTACCAACCTCCCGTTCGGTCCGAGAGCCAAGAAGCCCTTCTCTAGTCCAATCTCGAGACTTGTCAGTTCTTCGTTTACCGCGATACGGAGAGCTTGGAAGGTCTTAGTGGCGGGGTGAATCTTGCCCCTTCTCTTTCCCACAACTTTGACAAGGTCAAATGTGGTGGCGAAGGGTTTGATTTTTCTCCTCTCTACAATCTCGCGGGCTATTTTCCTCGAGCTTTTTTCTTCTCCGAAACCGCGCAAGATGAGTTCGATAGCGTGTTCATCCCAGGAGTTTAAGATCTCTGCGGCCGTGATTCCCGTACTTGACATTCTCATATCTAACGGCTCGTCATTTAGAAAAGAGAATCCTCTGTTTGACTTCTTAAGTTGGTCGGTGGAGGGACCCAGGTCGAAAAGAACGGCATCAACTTTTCGTGTTACAACTTTATCTAAGTCTCTGAAGTTTGCTCGGATTGCATCTACATCGGGGTCTTGATCAATGGCGACCACCTCTACCGTCGGAAATCGCCTCCTCACTTCCTGGCTATGTCCCCCGCCACCATACGTAGCATCGACGAAAAGTTCGCCGGGCTTGAGATCAAGAGCTTCGATACTTTCGTGTAAAAGAACAGGTTTATGCATACTCTGATTCGAGTCTTTTTCTATAGGATGACCAGTTCGAGGCGTTCCAAATTTCCACTCTGTCGTGGACGCCGGTGATGACGATGAGATTCTTCAATTCCGCGAATTCCCGCAAGAATTCGGGGATAAGAATTCTGCCTATAGAATCGATCTCGATTTCAGATGCACCGGAGAAAGTGAATCGCTCATAGCGGTGATCGCTTTCTACGTGACCGAGTTTACCCACCTCTTCCGAGATGGCAACCCAAGTCTTCGTGGGATAGAGAAAGAGGCAATGGTCTTTACCACGAGTGACCACTACACGCTTCCCAAGTTCCTTACGAAATTTGGCAGGCAAAGAAAAGCGATTCTTCTCATCAACTGTATGTGTGTACTCGCCGATAAACATTTCTCTTTCATTTTTACCCCGTTTTACGGGGTTACCACTATTTCCCACTAGCAAACATTCTATACCACCACTCTCCACAACACTACTAAAGTTATCCACTTTTTATCCCCACCTTCTCCCCAACTAAAATATCCGGCATTTGGTGTCGGACAAGACTAAAATTATTATTTTCTTTTTGTTTTTTAGATGTCTAAAACGGCTTTTTTAGCGTTGGACTGAATGAAGGATTTGCGGGAAGGGACATCGGTGCCCATGAGGATATCGAAGATGCGGTCTGCTTCTCTGGCATCTCCAACAGTCACTTTGTTTAAGAATTCTTGCCTTGGGGTCCATGGTTGTTTCCCAAAGTTCTTCGGCATTCATTTCTCCAAGACCTTTATAACGTTGAATGTCAGCTTCTTCGCTGGTCTTCTGTTTTTTTTCTTCGTCGGAATAGACATAAATAATCTCTTTACCTTTCTTGATTTTATAGAGCGGCGGTTGGGCGATGTAAATGAAACCCGCGTCAATAAGGGGGCGGAAAAATCTATAGAGGAGGGTCAGTAAGAGAGTCCGGATATGCGCACCATCAACATCGGCGTCGGTGGCGATGATAATTTTATGATAACGCAGTTTGGTGATATCGAAAGTGTCTCCTATCGCCGTGCCGAAGGCAACGACTAAGTTCTTTATCTGCTCGCTAGCGAGCATGCGGTCAAGACGGGCGCGCTCGATATTGAGAATCTTACCGCGGAGAGGCAGGATAGCTTGGATGCGTCTGTCTCTACCCTGCTTGGCCGTACCACCGGCGGAATCCCCTTCGACAATGAAAAGCTCCGACTCCTCCGCAGAACGTGACTGGCAATCGGCGAGTTTGCCGGGGAGAGTCATGCCTTCAAGTGCGCCTTTGCGCAGGACAGAGTCCTTGGCCGCCTTGGCGGCTTTGCGCGCTTTGAGCGCGAGTACCACTTTCTGAATCATGCTTCTTGCATCATCTGGGTTTTCTTCTAGATAAGTGGAGAAGGCGTCGCCGAAGACAGTGGCGACCATACTCTGGGCTTCCACACTGCCGAGTTTCGCTTTCGTTTGCCCTTCGAACTGGATTTCGCGCAATTTAATCGAAATAATAGCGGTCAGACCCTCAAGCACATCGTCTCCGGTGAAATTATCTTCCCTCTCATTTACAAGATTATTTTTCCGAGCGTAGGAGTTCAGACTTCTGGTCAAGGCAGTTTTGAAGCCGGTAACGTGGGTGCCACCTTCGGCGGTGTAAATATTGTTGGCGAAAGGTAAAAGGCGGGAAGAGATGTCATCAACATATTGAAGGGCCACTTCGACAGTTTCGTAATCATTTTCTCCTGCTTTCTTTTCAACGTGGAAAATATTTTTATGTATTGGTTTCGAATGTTCGTTTTCAAATCGCACAAGAGACATGAGCCCTCCTTCAAAGTAGAAAGACATGGAAGACATATCTTCTCCCAATTCTCGTATGAAAAATACGCCACTCTCACTTATTTTGGAGATTCCTCTAGCATCTAAAATTGATATTCTAAGACCTTTCACTAAATAAGCTTGTTGGCGTAAATGGTTTGCGATGCGCTCGAAGTCGAAGTTGGTATTCGGGAAAATGGCCGGGTCCGGCTGGAAAGTGATAATGGTGCCATGAAGTTGAGAATGACCAATTTTTTTGACCGCGCTTTTTCTTACGCCTCGGCTGTATTCCTGGGCATAGATTCCGCCATCTCGGTGTACCTCGGCTCGACAATAGATAGAGAGGGCATTGACTACCGAACCGCCGACACCATGAAGTCCTCCTGATATTTTGTATCCTTCTCCGCCGAACTTGGCGCCGGCGTGCAAGGTGGTCATGATAGTCTCAAGAGCGGAAACTTTAGTTTGTTTGTGAGTATCAACAGGGATGCCTCGGCCGTTATCCACCACGCGCACGCGGTTATCGGGCAAAAGAGTAATCTCTATGTCGTCGGCGAAGCCACCCATAGCCTCGTCGCGGGAATTGTCAAAAATCTCCGTTACAAGGTGATGGAGACCGTCTGAACCAGTGGTACCAATGTACATGCCAGGACGCTTGCGGACCGGCTCGAGACCCTCTAAAACCGTGATGGATTCGGCGCTGTACTTGCCTGCTGATTTTTCTGATTTCGGCATATGTCTTATCCCCCCATTTTAGCATAAATGGAGCTAGAAAGATAGCATTTCTAGCTCTAGACCGTCCGTATTTTGGCTCCGAAATCGGAAGCAGTTTTATCCTCTAGTTTGGCATGTAATGTATTGACTTCAGCGTTATTAAGTGTCTTCTCTAAACTCCTGTAAGTAATACGGAAAGTGTAACTCAACTTCCCTTCCCCGAATTTTTCGACATTTTCATATTTATCTAAAAGTTCCACTTGCTCGATTAAATCACCGCCGAGGTCGCGAATGACGTCGAAATAATCATTGAGTACAAGGTCTTTGTCCACCACGAAAGAAATATCTCGCACAACTGGAGGAAATTTAGAGACCTCTTTGAATTTATTGCCAAGCACCAGCTGTTTCTTGACCCTCTCGTCATTCGACCAGAGGAGTCTGATATCTGTCAATTCCATCGAAGCGATAGCCAAGCGCTCCAGACCGAAGCCGAAAGCCCAGCCGTTATAACTCTCGAGGCCAAAATTGGATAAAACACTTTTTCGAGGCAGACCGGACCCAAGCATCTCAATCCACTGGCCATTAATCTCCGCTTCCATCTCAAAACTTGGGTCGGTGTAAGGAAAATTGTGGTCATAAAAGCGGAACCTCACCTCTTCACCGAAAATACCTCTAGCTACTTCGGAGAGGACATTTTTCAAATCATCTGGAGTAACGGTTTTTTTATTGTCAGGCGCAAGATAGAGACCGCCCATCTGATGGAAGACATTCATGTGGCGGCGGTCAATCTCATCCTTGCGATAAACCTTGCCGAAACAAATGGCTCCCAAAGATTCTCCATTTTTAATTTTTTCTTTGATTGAGGGGTGATTCAAGTAGTAATACCAGAAGGCGGTGTCGTGAGTGCGCAGGACATGGCTTTCATCAACATAGTAAGTGTCCGATTTGCTTCTGGCCGGATGCCCGGGCGGCATATTGAAGAGGTCGAATAAAATGTCGGTGGAAATAATTTCCGGTATTTTAATAATGTCAAATCCTTCGAGACTCCTAATCTTGAGGGTGCGGTTGACGATTTCACTCAGAGGGCTGTCAGACGCTCGAGAAAGGTCGGGCATATTTAAAAATCGCTTCAGACGTTCCGACTCGGCGTCACTTTTAGTCTCAAGAGCTTTGCGTAATTTCTCCTCTTCTTCTGATTGAATAACTATGTTTTCCGCCATTTTGAACAGGTATTCTAGCGAAGTATATCAAATATAGAGCCGTTTTATAAGTGGATTAAGGCAAGTTGTTATCTCATAGTGCGAAGTGCCGCTAAGTGCCGCCATTTCGTAAGGAGTGACCTCTGCCCGACCTTGTTTGCCCAACAAGACAACCTCGCTTCCCTCTTTGATACCCGGAATCGAACTGACATCCACGACTATCATATCCATGGAAACTCGGCCTATCACTTTTGCTCTTTGTCCTTTGACCAAGACGTGGCCGACACTTGAAAATCTGCGGTTATAGCCGTGCCAGTAACCAATCGGGCAGATGGCCAGTTTCGAATCTCTAGACAGTGTCTCCGCTCCGTCGTAGCCAACCGAAGTACCCTTAGGCAACAATTTCACCTCGCTAACGATCGTTTTCCAGGTTAATACCGGGGTGAGAACAATTTTATTTCTTAAATGTTTTTTGGTTTCGATAGATGGCCATAAGCCATACATGCCGATGCCTACGCGCACCATGTTAAAATGGGTTTCCGAGAAGAGAAGCGTGGCGGCGGTGGCCGCGGCATGGACAATCGGGTCGAATTCGTGTTCCCTAAACAAATCTATCCAAGTTCGGAATATTTCGAGCTGTCCGTTTACACTTCTCGAAGAAGCAGGGTCTTGAGCCGCGCTGAAGTGAGTGTAGAGACCCTCTACCTTAACCCACCGCTCGTTTCTCTTGAGCGTCTCTACTACCGTCTTCTGATCTTTTATCAAGAATCCTTGTCTCGATAAACCCGTATCTATTTTGATATGCACTTTAATCGGGCGTCTGTTTTTCCTAGCAATCCGCGTGGCGGCTTTTAGATTTTTGAGACTTGAAATAGTCAAACTGATATTGTGTCCGATAGCCTCTTTTATTCTAGTTGGCAAAGTGTAGCCCAAAACAAGCAAGAGTGTCTGGATACCGTCTTTACGCAAGGCTAAAGCCTCGACGATAGAATCTACTATTATCCAATCTACGCCGAATTTCTCGACCGCTTTGGCAAATTGAAATAGGTCATGTCCGTAGGCATTGGATTTAACAATCGCGCCGAGCATGGTAGTTCTAGGAACGATGGCACGAAAAACTTCGAGGTTATGTCTCAAGGCTTTTGTATCGATTTCAATCCAAGTCCGTAACCCATCAGTCCCCTTTTTGTTCATCAGAAAAGTTTATGTTATAGTGGGTTCAATCGCAAATGGCTGAGATTCAAACGTTTATTCTATACTGCTCTCTTTTCGTCTCACTTTTCTTTGAGGTCTTCCTTCTTATCACCTATCTTGAGGTGCGGGAAGAGTTGAACCTGGAAGAAAATTATCTTAGCAAGGATATTCAGAAGTTCCCCACCGTGACTATTATCGTGCCTTGTTTCAACGAAGAGCGTACCGTCGCCAACACCATTCGTTCGCTTCTTAATTTAGATTATCCAAAAGAAAAACTTTCTATCATTGCCGTCGATGACGGCTCGACCGATGGAACACGCCGCCAGCTCGCCCGATTTGAGAACCACCTTCAAGTGAGCGTTCTATTGAAAGAGAATGGCGGTAAACACACGGCGCTTAATCTAGCCCTGGAGAAAGTCAAAAGTGAACTGGTGGGTTGTCTCGACGCTGATTCGTTTGTCAATTCTGATGCTCTTAGAAAGATCGTACCGTTTTTCGATGACTCGAGCATCATGGCTGTTACCCCTTCGATTAAAGTATTCGAACCCAAAAGTGTCTTACAATATCTCCAAAAAATCGAGTATAGTTGGGGAATCTTCCTGCGCCAGATGCTCTCTTCTATCGGGGCGCTTTACGTTACGCCGGGACCGTTCTCCATCTTTCGCGTTCGGGTGTTCACGGAACTCGGCGGCTATGCTCACGGACACCATACCGAAGACTTGGAAATAGCTCTACGCATGCAAAAACATCGCTACAAAATTGTTAATTCTCACGGGGCGCATGTCTATACTGTCGCACCGACCAGCTTCCCCGCGCTCTACAGGCAAAGAGTACGCTGGACATACGGCTTTTTGAATAATGCTATAGACTACCGCGAGATGTTCTTCAATAAAAAATACGGCCACATTGGAATCTTCATTTTGCCAATCGCCGCCTCCTCGATTTTCTCCACTCTCTTTATCGCCGGTAACACTATCTGGAACAATTTATCGAGAGCCATTGATGCTTCGGTCAAATTTCAGACCGTAGGATTCAGCTGGAAATTATCGCCCCCCTCTTTCGACTGGTTTTTTATTAACACCGGTGTTTTGCCGATTCTAGCCTCAAGCACAGTGATGCTCACGCTTGTTATTTTATACTTATCCATAAAAATGGCCGACGGCAAGGTCAGGATTTCGAGGGGCATTTTCTACTATCTCACACTCTATATCTTCATTGTGCCCCTGTGGTTGGCTAAAGCAGTGTTCAACACCATCTTGAGGAGACAGGTCAATTGGAGATAGTTCGACATGCTCACTATAAATGATTAATTCAAAGAAGTACTTTATCGCCTTTGCTATTACCGCCATTATCTTCGGCACGGCTATCTTCGTGTCGAATATTCTTAGCCAAAAGAAACTCGAAGACGTTCGTGCTATCGAGAATCGGGTAGCGCTCGATATTCTCTCATCGGAAACTCAATTTGCTTTGCTGGAAGAAACCTCTTGCAGAGACATTGGGCCCGGTTTTCTTTCTAAAGAACTTGGCTCTCTGGGAGAAAAGCTTACCTACGCTGAAAATCAGACCGGATTTGACAACGAAAATCTCGAATATCTTAAACGTTCTTACTTCTTGCTGGAAATTAAGGACTATCTTCTGATGAAGCGGCTAGCGACGAAATGTGGTATCGAACCGACCTTCATTCTCTATTTCTATTCAACCAAAGATGCTTGCGAAAATTGCGAGAGGATGGGCTATGTTTTGACGGCGTTGAGAGACAAGTATCCGGACTTGCGGGTGTATTCGTTCGATTACCATTTTGACGTTGGCGCTATTAATACTCTCGTTTCTATTTATAAAGTTAAATCGGATCTGCCGGCCCTGATTATCAATGGTCTTTCTTATTACGGTTTCCATTCCGTCGAGGAGCTTGAGGAGGCGGTTCCCGCCCTCAAAGAATTTGCAGCCCGCGCCAAGGCTCTCGAGGCGACCGCCACTTCCACCGCGGAGACCGATTGAAGTATATTTAACGAAATTACAGCCCCTGTTCATCGGCGCGTTCCTCCAGTTTCTCGCGCGTGCGCGGACCGACGCGGCCCCAGCCGGTGGCATAAGCGCTCCCGCCGCATACGATATTATGCGTGCACTGAAAATTCCTGACTGCATTTTCGGTCAACGGTCCGAAAAAACTGGTGTCATTGCCAGAGGAAAGAAATCCTTCTCTGATCAGCAACCGCTGTAGGACAGCCACATCGGCATGACGAAGTCCGCGGAAAAGCGAACGGAGAAAATGCCGGTAACGCGGCCTAGGAGACTGCGGGAGTGAAGGAGTTGATCCGGGGCACGCCGCAAATTCACAGCTCGGAGCTACCCGGCTGACGTAGGAGCCGTCCGGACAGAGCTTCGTGTCCTGGGTACACGCTACGGGGGGTGTGGGAGGAGGCGGAATTATTGGACAGGAGACAACTTCCCAACCACAGACGTCCCCCCTGTTGAGACATCGCCCCGTGGGGCCTCCGGTTGTTCCGTCAGAGCATATAGAATTTGGCATACCAAGCGCTGGCCCGCACGCGTTAGGTAATGAGCAATTCAGAGTCGATGATGGAGGGGTGGAAGTTGGTGCGGGAGGAATGGGAGTTGGTACGGGTGGAGGCGGCAGAGACGTTTGGGTTTTCACGAGAAAACCTTCGGCCGACCAGCCGTCAACTCCAGAGTTATAATTTATATTCCACCACCAAAGATTGCTGGCGAATGTCGGACCGCCTATG
>Ga0209542_10021284_pt1 | contig 10178 bp, 9 predicted proteins | sample RifCSPhighO2_01_FD_184028 | JGI IMG/M metagenome (GOLD analysis project Ga0209542, IMG submission 184028) | Soil microbial communities from Rifle, Colorado - Rifle CSP2_plank highO2_0.1 (SPAdes) (version 2) | ecosystem: Environmental > Terrestrial > Deep subsurface > Rock core/Sediment ...
AATTTTGGTTTTAACGGCGCAGTAAATAAAATGCGCCGGCTTTTTAAAATTGCCGCTTAATACATCGGTTAAAATATGTCTTTTAAAAACATAGGCCAACCTCTTGATTTTTGATATTATTTTTTTCACTTGGTTTATTTTAAATTTGATTCAGACGAAATTTTAATGTAATATCACATTAAGTAACATGTCATTACTTTTACTATAATGTTAGTGTTTTGTTGGCGGCATGTCAAAAAGATCATTACAAAAAAAGTATAATAAATCATGAAACATTTTTTTTGGTTTCTTTCAAATATTTTTGGGTACTTGTTTGGTAGACGCTTTTTATTTAATTTTTACCACGCAGTAATAAACTTATCATTGCATGGTCTTGGATATGACAATATGTTCCGTGAATCATGGACAGGAGAAGAATGGTTTATCAAAAAGATATTATCTCCCAAAAAACCAAAGATATGTTTGGATATTGGGGCAAACATTGGAAACTACACGCAAATACTTCTAAAACATACTGAGGCAAAAATATATGCCATTGAACCATCTAATTCTTCTTTTGAAAAACTTGGAAAATTAATTACTGATAGAGTCACAAATATACAAGTTGCTGTAGCCGACTTTGATGGTGAAGCTTCTCTTTATTCAAAAACATACAGGGATACCAAGGCATCGCTTGATAGAAATGTTAGTCTTGGAGAAAAAGAAGAAAAAGTAACCGTTTTAACTATTCAAACCATTGTTAAAAAATATAATATAGGAGAGATTGATTTCGTTAAAATAGATACTGAAGGTTATGAAAGAGAGGTTTTAAAAGGATTAGGTAATTTACGTCCTGCGTTTATACAGTTTGAGTTTAACATACACCATTTATTTAGGAACTGCACTACGTTTGAAATCACGCAATTACTTGGTGGATACGAATTTTACAGGCTTTTACCGCGTGACATGATAAAAATAAATCCAAGAAAGTTTTTGGATAACATTTTTATGTTTTGCAATATAGTAGCAATCAGAAAAGATTGAAAACTTCATACCGTTTGCCATACCACCATATTTTATCTCCACCAGCTTTTTACGTTCATTCTGTACGGATGAACGCATTTTTTGCAAAGCGGTATTTCATCGGCTTTATACATCAAATGCTTTTCCCTAATTTTCTCAAACTTGGCATCATTCCATATTTCCATAAAACTCTGACTGTTAAAATCCCCAAGAATAACACTCCCGTCAAAATCAACACAGCAAAGCGCCACTTTCCCGTTGCTCATCACAACCAACTCCTTCCATAATCTGCGGCAAGGATAAGCTACAGCCGGCTTATTTTTTAAGTCATCGGTTGAGGTATCGTTTCTGTTATCGTCAAAGGAAATTATAATCTTGTCGGCTTTGCCGGACCAAAACTTTTTAAAATCTTCCTGTTCATCTTCATTATTCGCGCTTCTTACGAAAACCACCGCGATACACGGAGACGGAGATTTCAATTCTTTTTTTCTTTCTATAAGTTTCAAAATATTGGAAACAGTTTTTTCATAATTTAGGCCTTTTCTTATTTTCTCATAAGTTTCTTTTTTAAACCCGTCAACGCTGAATTTTATGTCGTTTAATCCGCTTTTTATTATCTTATCTATTTTGTCATCGTCTAAAACCGAGCCGTTTGAAAAAAGTTGGATGCGAACGCCTTTTAATTTCAAGTATTCTATTCTGTCAAAAATTATCGGGTCCAAAAACGGTTCGTTGTAAAAATTAAGATTAAACTTATTGATGCCGTTTGAAACGCATTCATCAACCACTTTCTTAAACAAATCCATGGGCATAACGGTTTTTGGCCTCGTCATTTTAGGGTACGGACACATAACACAACTGGAATTACAAGTGTTTGAAGGCTCAACAGTTACAATCAGATCGGATATCTTAAAATTATTTACACCCCTTTTTATCGCTTTGGAATAAATCTTTCTATACAAAAAACCGCTTAGCGGCATATTTGCCGTTTTCAGGAAAATGTCTTTCATTTTGTATTTTGCGTTTCTTATCATACGAATTTTTTAACACCTTCTTTTAAAAACATAAACTCAAAAAATTTATCGGCGCGCAAAAAATTTTCAAATGCCTCGCGCGCTTTTCTTTGCATACTTAAAAAATCGTCCCGGCTGATATTTTTATAAAAATTGGCAACTATGACCGCCGTGTTTTTTATATTGTTATAATCAACAAACAAAACAAAGTTATTATACTTGATATAACCATCCAATGGCAGAGCGCAATCCGTATTTATAAAAAGAGGTATTCTGCCGGCGCTAAGCGCCTCATAAAACCTGAAAGAAAAATTGCCGTTTCCTCTTACGACCAGAGCAAAATCAGAGTTTGACATATTCTCAACATATTCCCGCCTGGCCTTATCTTGCGGAATGGAAATTGTGCTTGCGTGCCCCGAATAGGTTTTACGCTCAATGAAATTGGTTTTAACAATCTTAGAACGCTTAAGAATTTTTATAATTTTTTTTCTAAGCGCTATACCGTCTATGCTGACATTCCCTCGCCCTTTTGCAAGCCATAAAATTTTTTTGATAAAAGCTTTGGTGCGATGTTTTGCTCCGGTAACAGACGCCCATCCGCAAAAACCTATTACCGGCTTATCGTTTGTCTTCTCTCGCGGCTTAAAATTAAAAACTTCCGCCAAATCTTCCACAAAAGCCGGCATTATAATCTCGTTGGCCATTTTTTCTTTCTTAAAAGACGATGTTCTAAAGACAACGGCATTGGGCAGTTTTACTTTTTCATTGGAATCGCCGTAAACAAAAACGATTATTTTTTTATTATGTTGTTTTGAGAGCCGAACGAAGTTTTTCAAATAATTTTTCTCGTTTATTATTGTTGGGAAATTATGCGGAACAAGCAGAAAGTCTGCCAAAAACGGATCATTAGTTATTTCAACAAATGGTTCATTAAAACGAGCAAAAGCCTTTTTTGAGAAGAAAAGATGACTGTCTTTAGTCTGCGTTCCCCAATTGGGATAAAGGAGTGGCACATAAGAATAATTAAGACGTTCGCCTGTCCAAACTTTAATCATTGATTAATTTTAGCAAAAAGACAAAATTATTTCCAATTTTTATCAGAAAAGAAAAAGACTACTCTTTCAGCTAAATTATCAAGCCCGTGATTAGCCGATACATAATCAATGAATTTATCCTTATTCATATCCGGAGATTTTGACAAATTTTCTATTTTTTCGGCCACTGCTTTGGGTTCTTTTTTTGTAAAATTTTCCTCCGGCAAAATATCTTTGAAGGCTTCGTTGGAAGTTAAAATTTTTAATCCGCAAGCCATCGCCTCAAGAATTGCTTTGTCCAAACTGCCGGTATCGCTAAGATTTATAAACAAATTTCCGCTTTGGTAAAACTCTGCGATGTATTTATTGGATATGGGGCCGACAAATTCAACTATACCATCAAGTTTTTTTTCTTTAATTAAATTTTTAAGCTTTTCAAAATAAATTTTATCGCTTTCCAAAATCGGAGCTCCGACAACTCTAATCTCAAAGTTAAAGTTTCTACTTCTTAAAATCTCCGCCGTATTTATCATAATTTCATAATTCTTCACGGGCGAAATTCTGCCAACGCTTATTATTTTAAATTTTGAGCCGTCTTTTTTTATTTCCGCCGGTTTAAATTTATCCAGGTCTATTCCATGTCCTGTCACTTCAACTTTTTTAGACGGCAACCTGAAACTTTCTTTGGAAGCGGTAAATATTTTGTCCGTTAATTTTTCAGCCAACTTAAGTTTCCAGTTGACGGATTTGTGCGTGTACCACAATAATGTTTTTTTTCTGAAAATTTTCGGCCACAAATGAGCGCCTAAAACATATTCCGGGCACATATGGAAAAAAACGCCATCAACTCTAGGCAAAAACTTAAATAAAAACCATTGGTATTTAAAAATTTTTACCAGCTTGCCAACCCCTATTTCTTTTCCCAAAGAAAAAACTTTTGCATTATCCGGCAATTCATACTGCCCGACATAATTGGCTATTACAAAAATATCGGCTTTCTCGGCCAATTTTTTAAGCCAATTGTGAAAAGAACCGAGATTATCGTCGTTTATATCAACTTTTTGAGTAATTATCAGCAGTTTCATTTTAATTTCATCGCTTTTTCCCAGCTTTGTTTATACAAAGACAGGGTTTCTTCCTTGCTGGGCAAATTTTTTATGGCCGAAAGGGCGCCTTCCGCCAGTTTTTTTCTTAAACTATCGTCTTTGATTATTCTGCTCATCGCTTCTTCCAGTTTGGCTTGATCGTTTACGGGAATAACTATGCCACTCTCGCCGTCTTTTATCAATTCGCCGGCGCAACCGACATTAGTCATTATTATCGGCAGACCGTAATTGGCCGCCTCAACCGCAACCATTCCCCAGCCTTCATAATCCGAGGTAAGCAAAAACGCGTCAGCTTGGGAATAAAATTCCTCCGGATTATTTTGCCAGCCAAGCAGTTTAATATTGTTTTCCAGTTTTAGTTTTGAGATTTTAGATTTTAGATTTGATTTTTCCGGTCCGTCGCCAACAATCCACAATTCAACATTCGGATATTTTTTTACCGCTTCCACCATCGCTCCTATTTGCAAACCGACATTTTTTACTGGTACCAATCTACCCACAGTCAGAAAAATAAATTTATTATTCTCACTATCAACTTTATAAACTTTTGACTTTATGAACTTTATAGACTCGCTATAAATTGGCGCTACCGTAATTTTTTCTTCTTTGACTCCAAAATCTCTCATAAGTTGCCTTTTCAACCTTTGGCTGACGCACTTGATGGCGCTTGCTCTTGGTATCGCAAAATCCGCGATAATTTTTCTCAATCCGGAATATTTTTCAAAACCGTGAATCTGCAACTCCAGTCCGATTTTAAACTTTTTTGCCAAAATACGGCCAACTAAAGCCAAATAATACTGGTCTTGGACGGTAACAACGTCAAATTCCCCTCGCCTTAATAATTTTTTAGCCGTTCTGTAAACATTTATCAATTGAAAAATTTTATTGCCTCCGCCGGAACCATAAACAAAAACTTTTTCCGAAAGTCTGATTTCTTTGTAATCCTTGTCCGGAACGACAACAATATACCTATCGGCCAAATCGCCGTATTCAACAATCCTCCTTGATGTTTTGGAATTTTTATCCAGTATTGATTTATCTAAACTCAAGTTTAATATTTTCATCTTGTTTTACAAATAGCCAAAAATTCTTGGGCAATTTCCTTCCATGAGTGAGTAAAATTAAAAGTAGCGATTTTTTCTTTATATCTGTCATAATTAGTCTTATCCAATAACGATAACACAGCTTTTTTTATATTATCTTTGTCAATAGGATTAATAAAGATTCCCAACCCTTCCAGTTTTTCTGCCAACCCGCATTCTTTAGTCAGAATGAAAGGCTTATTGGCGCTCAAGCCCTCAATGATAAAGTTCGGGGCAAAATCAGAGACAGAGGTTGTAATCACCGCGTAAGAATTTTTTATCTTTTCCTGCAATTCTTCATAGGTTAGATTGTCAACTACATCCAGTCTCGCTTTAATTCCGGCCGATTTTAAATTTTCAAAAACTTCTTCAAGCAGCTTCAGGTTTTTGAACTTTATTTTCCGCCCGGCAAATAAAAAATTAAATTCATTGGCCTTATTTATCTTTTCCGCAAAGACATTTTTTTCGGGATAAAAGTTTTCAATTATAAAGTTTTTGCGCGGATTGAGTTTATAAATTTTTTCAAAAAAATCTTTCTGCCATCCGGTATTAAACGCCAAAGCGGAAGCGTTTTTTAGCGCGAATTTTTGCAACAAGGCGATGATTTTAAATTTTAAAGAAAGCCGCAGTTGTTTTTCGTAGAAATCTTTAAGTTTTACCAAATGTCCGGTTGATTCAACATATGTTTCCCACAAAAAATCTCCGCCCACTCGCAAAATAGTTTTCTTGCCGAAAATTTTTCCCGCCAAAACAGCCGGAAAGCCGGTTGAAAAAATATCCAAACCAATGATCAAATCCGCTTTAGACAGCGCAAAAATCGTTCTCAAAAAATACCAAAAATGTCTTGCGCCGATTGGCATTTTTTTCTCCATTCCATAAGCCAAGACTTTGACCTTGTTTCCATTTCTTGAAAATTCATCCGTTAGATTTTTGGCATACTTGGCCGGCCCCCCAACATCCGGCGGATAAATGCCGGTGCAGATTAAAACGCGCGCGCTCACATCAAGGCCAACACCATTGCTATCCCCTAAATTTGCGATAGGAATTATGTGTGATAGTAAGTTTTTCATTCGCTTGGCAATGTCATTCCAATCATATTTTTCCAAAACTAAACGGCGGCCGTTTTCGGCTATCCGTCTGGCTAAATCTTCGTCCGTCATCAACTTTTTTATCTTCTCCGCCAAATCTTTCGGGTCGTCAACTTTGCAAAATAAGCCAGTTTCGCCGTCCTTAAGAAAATCTGAAATTCCGCCAGCTTGCGTACCGATTATCGGCAAACCGGCGCCCATCGCTTCCAAAAACGAACTGCCCAAACCCTCTGTTCGCGATGGCCGGACAAAAATATCCGCTTCCGCCAAATAGTCATAAACTTTTTCCTGTTTAATATGACCAAAAAATTGAACAATGTCGTCAACTTTTAATTTATTTGCTAAATTTTTTAGTTTCTTTTCCTCCGAACCGGCTCCAATAATTTTAATCTTAAATTTAATTTCGGGAGCCATTTTTTTCAACTCCGCCGCCGCCTTTATCAAAACATCAACTCCGTTTTTATAAACCAATCTTGATGTAGTGATTATAATTTTTTTTTCTTTATTTTTAAGACCTGCCTCACCGGCAGGCAGGTTTGAGATTTTAGATTTTAGATTGTTTAATTTCAATAGACGCTTTTGCGCCCATATTTCTTGCCCAATCGGCCAGATAATTACTGATGGCCTGAATATGATCGGCTTTGGTGAAAATTTTTCTGAACAATCCGCCGATAAAAATTTTAGCCGAGCCCATTCTTTTTTCCGGATAGCCCAAAGTGTCTCCTTCTTGAAGGGTTAGCAGATATTTAACTTTTGGATGCCATAATTTAAAAAACAAAGCGGCGAATCCAGCCCGATTAGCCATTATGGACCAAACCGAATCGTAACCATTTTTCTTATGAAGCTTGCGGGCTTTCCAAAAAGCGAAAAAAGGGAAAAATAATTTCCCCCCGCCTATTCTGTAAACATTTACGTTGCCTGCTTTTTCTTGTTTTGCCCATTTGCGGTCAAATCGAAGCGTTATCAAATCAAACTTCAAGTCATTTATTCTGTCCGTAATTTCTTTCACCGCCAATTCCGCCCCGCTCACAAAAGGGATATAAGCCAAAGAAAAAATCAGGACTCTTTTTTTGCGTTCTTCGTAAAAATCCATAAATATGTTATATTGTCAATAATACAACAAAATGCCTGATAAATCAACGAAAAAAATACTTTTTATTATCACCAAATCAATCTGGGGCGGAGCGCAGAAATATGTTTTTGACCTGGTGGCCAATCTGCCGAAAGATAAATTTGAACCGGTTATAGCGGGCGGAGGGAAAGGAATAATGGCGGGAAAAATAATATCCGCCGGTTTGCCGTATCTGGAAATAAAAAGTTTCCAAAAAGACATAAGTTTTTGGAAAGAAATCGTTTCTTTTTTTGAGATCCTGAAAATTTTGTTCAAAACCAAACCGGATATCGTCCATGTTTCCAGTTCCAAGGCGGGCGGAACGGCCGGAATGGCAATTTTAACGTATACAGCGATAAAGAAAACGGCGAGACCTTTTCGTATGACTCCCCCTTATGCCCGAGAAGGAGAAAAGGCCTCGCCGTTTTCTGATAATTATTTGGCGGTTAAACCGCCAAGAGGCGGATTAACCGCCATCTTCACCGTTCACGGCTGGGCTTTTTTGGAAAGCCGACCGAAATGGCAGATTTTTTTAATAAAACTGGCCAGCAAAATCACTTGCCTTTTTTACGACAAGATCATTTGCGTTTCGCACAATGATTATAGCGAAGCGATAAAAAACAAAATCGCGCCAGTGCGAAAAATGACCGTTATTCATAACGGCATAAATCCGGCCGATTATAATTTCCAAGAAAGAACGGAAAAAGAATTCGTTGTCGGCGCGATAGGCGAAGCGACGGAAAACAAAGGCCATAAATACTTGATAGAAGCAAGCAAAAAATTCCCGGATATAAAACTAGACATTATCAGCAATATCCCTAACGCTTCAAAATATCTCAAAAATTTTGATATTTTCGTTTTGCCGTCCTTAAAAGAAGGCTTGCCTTATGTGATTTTGGAAGCCGGCTTGGCGGGACTGCCAGTTATCGCCTCCAATGTCGGCGGGATTCCGGAAATAATTGAAAACGGAAAAGAAGGCTTGCTTGTTCCTCCGGCCAATCCGGAAGAACTCGCCAATGCCATCAAGAAACTTATTGACGACAAAACTCTCCGCGAAAATCTGGCCAAAAATCTCCGCGAAAAAATCCAAAAAGAATTTTCGCTGGAAAAAATGTTAAAAGAAACTATTTCTCAATATAAGTAAATTTATTTGCCACAAAAATTCCCGCGCCGCCGATTATTCCCGTAATTACAGCCAAAATAAGCCATATTTTGTCTCCAGAATTATTTTTACCGCCGATAGTTATCACACTGGCAAGGTTTTTTTCCGCCGTAAAATTTTGACCCTTGTCCGCCACGGCGGATGAACTTGAACTGCTTTTAAGAGTAATAATCGGGGCAATCGCAACCTCTGCCTTTTTTTCCGTCGGTTGAGATGAAATTATTTCTTTCGGTTTTGAAATTGAAGACGATGACGAAAAAGAAGCTGGTAAGTAAGAAAAAGCGACGGAGCCATTGGGATATAATATTTCCGCCGAAAAATTATTGTCGGCAAACTTTAATTTGGAAACATCGGAAGAAATTATCAGTTCCGCATTGGCCGCGACCAAAGAATAATCCGGAAATTTAAAAATCGCTCCGCCGGCTTTCAAAAACCATCCGGAAACATCAAGAATAACGCCGGATTTATTTTTCAATTTTATAAATTCGTTTTTTGTTTCAATAATACGCAACTCGTTCGGGATAACTTTTATATTTATTCTGTCCGAGGCCGAAGTCGAAATATCTCCGGAAGAAACAATAAGAACAGCGATATAGTTGCCCGGATATTTGTAAATATGTCTTATATTCTTCCCTTCTTTAGAACTGCCGTCTCCCGGTATCCAAAGATATCTGGCGTTTTCCAATGGCTCTTTTTTAAAACCCAGGGCGTTCCCTTCCAAAACAATATCCGCCCCCGCCACGGCCGTCTTATCTTCTCCAGCTTTGGCGGAAATCTGTTCGTTTTTGTAATTATAAGCGACACTTCCGGAAACGATAACCGCTCCAGAGGAAGACGAAGACGAGGAATTGCTTGCGGAAGAAGATTGGCTTTCTTGGGAACTGGAGCTTGAATTTTGAGCGCTTGAAGCGTTGGTGTAACCAAATGTCTGAGATTTAGCCGACCAAACACCGTTTATTTTTTGAAGCGAATTGCCGTCGCCGTTGGCCCCCATTGAAGAATTATAAGAAACAGTGTCTATAATTGCTCCGCTTGCGTCAATTATTTTAAGAGTCTCGGATGTGTTTCCCAAACTCATTACCGTGTCTATGACAGCTCCAGAATATACTGGATAGTTGACTGTCGTTGTCGTCGCATCTGAAGACAATATGGCGTAACCATACGCGGGCAGAATCAGCGAACCCTTTCCGCCGTTTGCTGGCGGTTCGTTTAAAATGTGATTAGAACCGTCGTAAAAACGCCAATCTTTCAAATTAACTTCGCCGGCGGAATCATTGTAAATCTCAACCCATTCTTTTTTGTCGTCACTGCCGTCAATATCATACATTATCTCGTTAATATAAATCGAGGCTTTGGCTGAAAACGGAAAAACCACCCAGACCATCAATACCAGCGGGACGGCGAATTTTGATAAAAACTTTTTTCGCATTTCTATTGCCCGAATTTTATTTTTTCTCCCGGTTTCAATATTTTTTTTCCATTGTTTTCTTCCGGCTTTTTTTCTTCAACTTTAATCGGCAGGCCTGTTTTTTCTTCGTAATCATACTCCTCCTCATCCCTGCCCGCCGAAGAGACGGGTT
>Ga0209542_10021285_pt1 | contig 10178 bp, 13 predicted proteins | sample RifCSPhighO2_01_FD_184028 | JGI IMG/M metagenome (GOLD analysis project Ga0209542, IMG submission 184028) | Soil microbial communities from Rifle, Colorado - Rifle CSP2_plank highO2_0.1 (SPAdes) (version 2) | ecosystem: Environmental > Terrestrial > Deep subsurface > Rock core/Sediment ...
ATAATTGCTGCAATTAGAAAAAATTAGTTGGATATGCTATAAACGCTGTAATGAATTAAGGGTTGTCGAAAGCGTTACTAATTTGTTCATCTACTGCATCTTTATTTGTTCATCTACTGGATATACTTGGATTGGCGTTGCGTTAAAGAATTCTTAGGGAAAAGATTGAATTGATTATTCCCCTTCAATATCTGTCCAGGAATCCCAATAGTCTGGGCGGTTTACGTAATCAATGAAGAGCGGGCTTCTGTAACCGCCTGCTATTTCTTGAAGGGGTTGTTTTGGGATGGAGTGATAATTAATGGTTGTCTTTCTACCACCGATTGTTTCATCCTCTTTTATATCTGGTTTTTCATCAATATAATCGTGTTCGGGTTTTTTATTATTTGGAGTGAGTTTCATAGAGATAGAGTTTTATTTGACATATAAAAATGTTTTGGGAGATTAGGAGAGGGTTCTTTTTTCTAGTCTTTGAAAAATTGTTTTAACATCTATATTATCTCCAATTATTTTAAGGCTTTCGTTTATTGCTTTGTTTACAATTTCGATTTGTTTTTTTAGTTCAATTCTTGTAAATATATCTTTAATCTCTGGAAATTTTCTATAATCTGCAAAGGACCTAAAGCTGTATGTTTTTTGATAAATTTCAGCCAAATCTGATTTATATTTTTCTTTTAAGTTCTTTAATTTTTCTTGATCTCCAAAATGTTTTTTGCTAAAGTTGCCTTTTTCTAAAAGTATTACTGCATTACAAAGATGCTCAACTGAGATAAATAACCGATTAAAATAAGCCTCCAAAATTCTTAATTCATCAAAATTATCAATACTATTCTGCATCGATCTTTCTTTTGCTTCTATAAAACTTCTAATACATAGTTCTAATTTTTCAATGATTTCTTTTTCTTTCATTGTAAATATGCATATTTATCTGCAAGAGATAACGCTTCTTTTATTGTTTTAGGTTTTTTGTTTTTTAGACTTATTTCTAAAAACGAAATAGCTTCTTTATCATTTTTAGGAGCAAAATCAAGATAATTAAGTATTGCATATATTAAATCTATAATTCCTTTCTCTAAATGTATTTTTTGATATGTTTTTTCTTTGAATTCTAAACAGCTTAGAATCTCTCTATATCCCATAATGAATCTTTCTTTGATATCTTCTTTTTTTAGAAATATATTCTGATATTTTATGCTTGTTGTATCTAATCCAAATGAAATTCCTTCAAGAATGTTTTTATATAACATATCTTGATTTTTTATTCCGTTTTTGAATTCTTCTTCTGAACCAAATAAAACAGAAATTTTTTCATTAATGGATTTTAGTTTTTTTTCTATTTCGGCAGTATTTCTTTTTTGAGATAGAATTACAAATAAATCAATATCTTTAAATGAGATACTTATACTTGACCCAAAGAAAATGCAACCCCCATAATTTTCTTTTAATGCTTGAGAAAGAAAAGAATGAACTATTATTGGAAGATTTTGGAGCTTTTTGTTATAAATATCTCTTTTTTCTTCTAATGCAATAGTTAGAATATCTTTTGCTCTTGAATGAAGGAAATTAAATCGATAAATATGTGTTCTTCCCTGTATTGTTTTTCTTACAATATCGTAGCTTTCCAATTCTTTCAATGCGTGAAAGATATTTGCTTTTGTTGTTTTGGTTCCTCTTGCAATATCGCTTAAGCTTGCTTCTCTTTCTATCAGAAAAGAAAGTATTCTCCAATTTATTGTCTTTACTATTTTAGATAACATATGTTATTATATTTGATAACATATATAAATCTTTCGTTTTGGGGTTTTAGCTTTTAGGAGAGGGGGGCTTGCAGATAGTGTTTATAATTCCAATGGGGAGAAGTGCTTATGATTACAACAAATTTTATATATTGGTGTGGAATGTAAGATTATGAAAGACTCTCTGATTGGACGAATAAGGAATTTCTTTAAGGGAAATAGAAGAGATAACTTATCAGAAAGGGAAGTAATTCCCTTTATGGAATTAAAACGATTGGCTCAAGAACGCGAAGAACGAGGATTTAAGGAAAGGAGAGAAAATCCATTGATAAAAAAATTTAGAGATTCTTCTCTTTGCGAAAAAAAGAGGATTGCATTGATGTTGGCGCGCATGCAAACGGACGATGCTCTTGAAGAACTTAAATATATGACTAATAGAGGGAGTTATGAAGAACAATTAATTGGGGTGTGGGCTCTTGGAGAAATAGGGAGGGGCGAGGCATTGAAATTTTTAGAAGGAATGTATGTCTCACTTATAAAATTGAGTAATCCTCCAGAGATATTTAGATATACGGAAGGCCAAGGATATGATTCAACTGGGAAATATATGGAATTAAGAAATAAAGAATATTTTTATCCGTTGGTTGAGGGAGATTTAGGAAAGAAATTATTATATTCAGTAAATGAAGCCGTTGTTTCTAAAGGAGGCTATTATGATAAGGAAGAGGTCCCTGTTATTGCTAAAAATGAGGAAGCACATTCGGCGTTTGAAAGGGCTATTGATAAATTGAAGGCGAGAAAGAATAATTTACTTTAGGGTTCTTTCTTTGATTTCTTTGGCAAGTGCTGGGTCCTTGAAGATTAAGACACTCATGGGTTTATCAGTTGCTGTAATATGCTGGATTCCTTTTATTACGTCATATTGTTTTAAAGTAATTGGTCCGCGTTGTTTTTCCCAGTCTTCTTTTGTTTGAATGTTCCAATGAATCTCAAGAATAATGTCTCCAATCGTGATAAAATCATATGTTTTGCAATTTTCTGCACCGAATGAGACCTTAGTTCCAATTCCTTCCCAGACTTTTGCAAGCCATCTATCCACTTCACTATCCACATCAGAAAGAATAAATAAATTAAAATTTTCCCACTCTCTAAATTTTAGTAATTCGATTTCTGTGAGCCACCACATATTATAGACATGTTTACTATTTATTATTATATTCTCTCGTTCATCTTTTTTTTGGAATCTTGAAACGAAGGACAAAAGAAATTTTCCGAAGCTTAATTGCGAATTGAAAGTTAATTGTGCTAAGCCTATTTTTTCAACTTTTTCAATAATCTCTTTTTCATCAAATTCCATTTGTGCAGTAAATTTTCGCAGTTTTTCAATCCAAGATCGATTTATTTTATATTTTATATTTTCTTTTGCAAGAATCCTCTTATCTGATAGTTCTCTAATTGCCTTGTGAACTGCTTGATAAGTGACAGAGTTTTTCTTACTTATATCTCTGCAAATTTCTCTTAATGTAAGACTCGACTCTTGAATTAAAAGTTCAATAATTTTATCTTTAACTTTACTATCTCCAATACGGGGGATATAGAATTCCATAAGGAATGGATTGATAATTAAAATTTAAACCTTTTGGTTGTTCAACTTTTTCTAGTTAAGAAAACATTTATTAACCACCTAAAAGTTACTACAATATGATTAATCAAGCTTCAAAGCGAAATACAATCGACGGTATAGTTGAAAATGTGCCCATGAAAATTATAGACTTTCGTAGACCTGACTATTTCAATTTAAGAAATGATTATAGGGTAAAGGATGCTGCAAAATCTGCTATTGATAAATATGGATCTGGGAATCATCTTGTGCCCATTTTTGAAGATAATCCTCTTTTTAATAATCTGCAAAGAGGTTTGGAAAATGTTTTCAATGAATCTGGAGATAATAAAGAAGTCGCTATTTTTAGAGGTATGGACGACGCGGGAGAATCTGTTATGAGATTAATACCTCGAGAGGCATATATTATATGGGAACGAGGAGGAAATGGTGAAATATTGAGGCGACCAATATATAACTTGAAAAACAAATATAAGATTGATTTTAAAAGAGGGAATGTAGAAGAGTATGAAAAGAGATTATCTGAGATTCCATTGAATGCAAATGTGTGGTGTATTCTTACTGGTTTAAACCCCGAAGGGACAGTAACTAAATTAGATAAATTTCTTGAAATTAAAAATCGAAGGGGGGCGATTGGAGTTATAGAAGATGGTTTGGGTTTATTCTCATTTAGGCAAAAAGGAGCCATAGAATATGCTGGTGCTCAAACAAAGGATTGTGAATTTATCATCGGGGGTTTTGATAAAGCTCTTGCTTCTAATGGAGCTTTTATAGCATATCCGAAGAGTTTAGCTTCCAAAGTTGTACCCAAACTAAATAAACTTAAATATCTTACTGGTTTAAGTTATAGTGATGTGGCTGCTGCATCAATGGCTCTTTCGATTATTTCTTCAGAGGAGGGTAGCATATTTAGGGACAACATGAAAAGAACTAAATCTAAAATTTATTTTGGTATAAAAGATTTTTTTGAAATAACTGGTGAACCTGAAAGTCCATTGATGAAAATACTTTTGAAAGATGAGAGCTCAACTAGATTAATGTATGGATATTTAGCAAACAAAGGGATTCTTACATATCCATATATTCGTGAAAGTGTTAGAAGTCGCGAAGATTATGGAATTCGTTTAGCGATTCATCCTTTAGGTGATTCGGAGATAAGTAGAGTGGTTGGCGCTATTAAAGATTATCCTCTTTTTATAAAGAGACTTTTATCTATATCTAATCGAGATGAACTGAGGGAAGTAGTGATGCCCGAAAGAGATACTTCGATACCTGATTTAGCTAAGATGGGAGATATTGAAATTGAAGAACTTGAAAGTTCATTTAAATTGGCAAGGGATTTGATGGTGCGGCAGTACCCTAATCCAAAAATAGATTTACATGCTAGAATCTTTCAACAGCATTTGCCCCAGAAGCTACCCATAATTGAAAAAATTAAAGATTTGTTTGAAAAGATAGATTAAGTATTTTTTAAGCTTTGAGCAAACTCATTTAAATGAATAATCCATTCATTGTTTATCTTATAAAAAGAATCCTTTCTTTCTAAAACATTTCTTTTTGTCAGCTCTTTGAGAGATTTATGAACAGCTTGATAAGAAACTTGCGTCTTTTTAGAGATTCTTTCATAGAGTTCGTAGATTGAGAGCTTTGGCTCTTCTATTAATATGTCGAGGATAATGTCTCGAACGCCTCCTTTTCCTAATTGTGGAATATATAACTCCATTAATAGATAGTCATGGGTCAATTAATATATGTTTAGTTTAAGATTAAACTTTTTGGTTTAAAGTTCAAACCATGATTATATTATTTCCTTTGGGTTAGATGTATTATGATGAACGAAAAACCAACACGAAGACAATTCCTTGCTGGAGGATTAGCTGCAATTGTTGGCTTTGCTGGCGGGGAATATTTGGCCAGAGGGAGAGAGGCATTTGCAGCTGAGAGCAAGACCGAAAAAGAGCAGATGAAGAAGAATCTTAGTGAATATAATAGATTGGAGAGTATTGTTGATGGATATTGTATGGAAAATAATTGCATTTATGAAGTATTTAAGGAAAATGAGAAGAAAAGAGATGCAATAAGGGGAGAGATATTAAAACATCCTGCTTTTTCTGATTATCATAAAGAGAAAAAAAGACTTGAGAATAAAAAAGAAGAGCCTACAAAATCATTTGGTGAATTATATGAAATGCTAAAAGAATCTAAACCATTAAATGGATTACCTTTTTCAGAAGAAGATGCAATCAAATTGGAAAAAAAATTTTTATATAGTTACTCTCATATTTGGAGTGAGGAAAACTTACAAAAGAGAGCTGCTAGAATTGAAGTCGCTTTAACTGAATATAAAAAAGTTGAAAAATCGTTTAATACAATATATACTAAATTTAAAATAGAAGTGGATAAATGTTTTGGCATTTTTAGAAAAGTTTTTAGAGAAGTTCCCTTAAAAGATAAAAGATTAGAAGCTATAAGAAACGTATCCGATACTTTGGTAGATGAGGTTGGCAAGGATAAAGATGAAAATAAACAATTACTTGATTATTTTGCTAATCTAGACGATGTAAAGAGAAAAATTGTAATTAATTCATGCGGGCTGGATTATCTTCTCGAAAGAACAATTGACGAGATGGTAAGAGAAAAAGAGAAGGAGCTAGTAAGATGAAACTAAAAGAAATTTTAGTTGGCGGAGTTTTAGCTTTTGCTGGTTGCGATGGGGTTATTGGGGAGGCGCTTAGAGGGAAATTTAGAGATTATTCTGAATTTAGGATGACTGAGCTCAATAAGACACATAGTAGTTTCAAGTGCGGATATTGCCATAGTAATTATGAAGGAGGAGATAAGAAATACTCTTTAAGTGAAAGGAAAAAAGAAATAAAGGGGGATAAGAAAGACGAGATAAACGAGGTTAAGAAAGCTGAAACAACCAGTTCTAGAGGATTATTTTCAGAAAGAATAGATGAGAATTACATACGAGAACAAGTTAATGATGCGTTGGATCGGGCAGGTTTATTGAATCCTATCCAGAAAAAAATAAATAAGACAATAAAAATCCTTAATGAAAAAGATATTAATAAAAAAGCGCGACTTATTTATGAAAATTTGAATGATTTAGTAGAGAGAAAAATAATTTTTAATGGAAATGAATATTCAATAAATGAAAGGAGGTGTAAAGAAAAATGAAAGAAAGATTGAATAGAGTATATGAAGATATGAAAGATTATATTGGTGGGGCATATCAAAAAGCTATTAGTGTTGGCGCTGTAGCTGCAATCGGCTTAGCAGCAATCCTCAGTCAGGGATCTGCAAATGCAGGCGATATTGGGGAGTATGCTAATATAGAACAATTAAAAAAATTAGATCTGTCCTCTTTAAGAGATCGGTCTAGTGAAGAGAGTAACCTTGATTATTCAAGTGATTGTTTTGTATGCTTTAATTGCTTTAATCATTGTAAATGTAGTAAATAAAAGTTTATTTTAAAATAAAAAGCGGCAAATTTTTCAGGTCTAATCGCCAGATTACTGGCCGCTTTTTATTTTTTTAAATATAAAAATAAAGAAAATGGAAAAACAAAAAGAATTTTACATAATAAATAAGGTTACAGAAGACTGTAATCTAGCTTGCAAATATTGCTATATGAAATGTAATGTAAAAAATACTAATCGCAAGATTCAAGATATAAATACTTTAAAAAATATACTTAAGGTTTTTTCAAAAAATTATGAAAAAATAGGGATAGTTTGGCATGGAGGCGAACCGTTACTTCCTGGGTTGAGCTATTATAAAAAAGTCTATGAAGTTGAAAAATATTTTATTGAAAAAACTGGTGTTAAGATAGAAAACTCTATGCAAACTAATGGTATACTTCTAACAGAAGAATATCTCGATTTATTATTAGATAAATTAAAAATGAATATTGGAATAAGTCTCGATGGTTATAAAGAGATTCAGAATTATTATAGACCAAAAAAAGGAGGTAAAGAAAGTTTTGATGAAACTATTGAAGCATATTACTTATTAAAGAAAAAACAAGGTCGAGCAGGCATAATTTCTGTGGTGTCTTCCGATATTGTTCAGGGAGATATAAAAGACAAAGTTAAAAAAATTTATAATTTCTTTAAAAAAATAAATGTGGATTCTTGGAGAGTACTTCCTTGTTGTGACCATAATTTTAAAACGCAAACATTAACAAATAAACAATTTTATGAATTCTATAAAACTTTGTTTGATATATGGTATGCAGATGATTGCCAGAATAAATTAAAAGAAATTGATCCCTATAGTGAATTAATTAGGTACTTTAAATGTGGTAAAAAACCGTCTATTTGTTCAGCAAATGGCAATTGTTTATTACATGTCTTGTGTATTAGAGTAAATGGAGATTTAACTCCTTGTGGTTCATTGTATGATAAAAATTTTGTTTTTGGCAATGTTAATAAAATCGATTCTGTCGAAGATATTTTTCATTCAGAAAATTATAGAAAATTATTGAAAGAAAGAGCAAGAGTGCATACAGAGTGTAGAAACGAATGTAATTTTTATAATGTTTGTGGTGGCGGCTGTAGGGGAGATGCTTGGAATGTAACTGGAGATTACGGTGGAAAGTATCCTTATTGTGAGGGGCTTGCGAATTTAATATTTTATATTGGATTAAGAAATAAAATTGAATCTTGAAAATGAAAAAAATAAGTATTACTAATCAAGTTACAGAAGATTGTGAATTGGCTTGCAAGTATTGCTATATGTGGTGTGACAAACGTAAAAATCTTGGAAAAGTTCAAGATATGGATACGTTAAAAAATTTACTAAATAAACTAACTAGGGATTACGACACTATAAAATTTTTATGGCATGGAGGCGAACCGTTACTTCCTGGGTTGAGCTATTATAAAAAAGTCTATGAAGTTGAAAAATATTTTATTGAAAAAACTGGTGTTAAGATAGAAAACTCTATGCAAACTAATGGTATACTTCTAACAGAAGAATATCTCGATTTATTATTAGATAAATTAAAAATGAATATTGGAATAAGTCTCGATGGCGATAATATAGAAAACGATCTGGCAAGACCTATGAAAAATGGAGAGAGCAGTTTTGATAAGAGCATAAAAGCACTGGAATTAATAAAATCAAAAACCGGATGTGTAAATATTTTTACAGTTCTTACTGCTTTTAATGCATCCTATCCTGAAAGATACTATTCTTTTTTAAAAAAGTACAAAATAAATAGTTGTAAGATCTTTCCCTATTCTGATTGTAAATTCAGGGGCGATTTAAAGATATCTAATAGGGAATTCTTTGAATTCCATAGAAAACTTTTCGATATGTGGTATTTTGATAATAATGATATTTATATAAGTCCTGTTGGTGAAATAGTTAATTATTTCAAAAAGAAGCTCTGTTCTGCTTTTTCATGTGAGAACTGCTTGGGTGATACTTTATGTATACGGGTCGATGGAACTATTAATCCTTGTGCAAATCTTCAACAACAAGAATTTATTTTAGGCAATATAAATAAAATAACCTCTATTGAACAGGTATTCTCTTCAGAAAATTATAAAAAATTGTTATTAAAAAAGAAGATTAATTGTGAAAAATGTGAAAGAGAGTGTCTATTCTTTCCTGTTTGTGGCGGTGGCTGTAGGGCTCAAAGTTTCTATTCTACAGAAGATTATGGTGGAGAATATCCTTATTGTGAGGGTAGAGCAAATCTTATTTATTATATAGGTCAAAATTGGAAAAAGAAGGAGGAGGTGGTTCAAACTGGAAAGAATATAGAATAGATTGTTTAATCATGTGAAGCACAAAAAATAAACAATATTCTCTATATCCATAAATTCTTTAAATGGGGGAGAGATTGGATAATTCATGGAAAAGGATTTAGTATTTTATGTTATGTTGAAGGAGTCCGATAAAGCAGAGGGAGTTGTTGAAGAATTTAGGAAAAGATTTGAGAGTTTTGAATATTTGGGATTAAAAGAAAGGGCTTTAGTGTTTAGAACAGATTTAAGGACATACGAAAAGGTTTTTGATACTGAAGTTGAATATGATGAAGGCCAGAAAAAACAGCAATATTTTTCTGCAGAGGGATATAGGCAGAATAAAATAGCGCGGGTGCCAGAGGGGCTGGGGAATTTGATAAATTGTGTGTTTTTAAAAAAGAACAGAGATAAAAATTATAAAATGGCCTTTGTGTATTCTCCTAATAGGGGGGATTTATACTGATAGGGGTTTTGCTTTATATGGGTGAAGAGTGATTGAAAATATTGGAAAGTTGACTCGATAATAAATATCTGATAGCAAGTATAAAATTTGCCGTGAACTATAAAAAATCTAATGCCAATAACCCCTATGTTATTTTTACAAAAATATTATAGCGCGGGACTTTAATACTTAAATTCGCCAATTGCGAATTTAATAGTGTTTCACACAAAAAGTATTTCGTCAAGAATCCTTCGAATATGATTCTTGATCGCTGTCAAGATTTGTTTTAAGGCAAATCTTGAAGTTTCAGAAGTAAATTCCGAAAAAATCAAACTCAAAAAAATTTTTATTATTTTGACAGTTGACATAATTATTGCATAAAAAACACCAAATGTCAAGAACCTGAGTTCTTGAGCATGCTCGAGATTTGAATCAATTCATCTATATAAAAAATCTCGACATATTGAACAAAATCGCTCAAATAATAGCGTTTTTTATGAAAATTTTGTAAAAATAGATGATAAAATCATCAACGATCAAGAACGCGAGTTCTTGAGTCTGCTCAAGAGGCGTATCCTCTTGACCTGTCAAAATAGCTTGAGTGAATAAAAAACTATTTT
>Ga0209542_10021286_pt1 | contig 10178 bp, 8 predicted proteins | sample RifCSPhighO2_01_FD_184028 | JGI IMG/M metagenome (GOLD analysis project Ga0209542, IMG submission 184028) | Soil microbial communities from Rifle, Colorado - Rifle CSP2_plank highO2_0.1 (SPAdes) (version 2) | ecosystem: Environmental > Terrestrial > Deep subsurface > Rock core/Sediment ...
CTGCTGCGCTGGGAGCCTACCAAGACCACTGGTACTGGAAGGTTCTGCAACATGAAACTCAAGGCTGCAGATGTGTAATGCATCGTATCTGTGCCGTGCATCAACACTACACCGTCCACACCAGTCTTAATTTCCTTTGCAACTTCCTCTGCAATAATCTTCCAATGATCAGTAGTTATGTCTTCTGACAACAGATCGAAAAGTTTCCTTCCTCTTATGTTGGCTATGTGCTTGAGTTCTGGAAAAGAATGCAAAAGGTCTCCTGGCGAGAATGCTGGGAAGACCGCGCCTGTCCTGTATTCTATTCTGCTTGCGATAGTTCCGCCACATCCTAGAATGGATATTGTGGACTTGTTTGGGTCATGCTGCACTTCTATCGGATTATGTTTCAGTTCTACTGGCTTGCCTTTTTCCAACAATTCTATCTTTACGCCTTTCCCGTATCTTATACCTATGTTGTATCCATTGTTCAGCTTCAAAACTACAGAATGAGTGTCTCCTAATTCTATCCTCGGAAGTAAGATTCCTTCGTAGGTCTTTCCGTCCTTCGAGATGCTTATCGTATCGCCTACGTTTATCTTCCTGTTTTTTAAAATCCTTTCTATCTCGCTAGAATATACCATTATAATTATTTTTGACTTTCAATAATAAAGCTCTATTTCTTTTTTCTCTTTTCTGCCATTTTCCTGAATTTCTCTTCCAAAGACATGGTTTCACTGTAGAAAAGGCTTTTGTCGACTACACTGCCATACTTGTCTATGAAAGTAACGTCTTCAAAAGGATTTATATTGACCGACTCGCCTTTGCTTTCCGGGTGGCCTATCGGGATGATTGCAAACGGCCTGACGCCATCGGGTATTTCTAGCATGTCGATGACTTCCTCCTCTTCAAATGCTCTTACCAGATAACATCCAAGTCCAAGAGACCTGCATGCAAGATAGACCATTAAAGAAGAAAATGCTATATCCTGTACGACATAGAGCTTCTCGCCTCTGACAGAATATTTGCTGTAAGCCCTTTCAACATCGCCGCATATGACTATTACGGCTGGAGCAGTTTTTATAAAATTCAAATTCAATGCGGCTTTTGACAGCTTTTCCTTTAGATCCTCATCTTTTACAACAATGAATTTCCATGGCTGTAGGTTGCCTGCAGAAGGAACATGTGACGCGGCATCCAGAATATGTCCTATCGTATCATCGTCTATCTCATCTTTCTTGAACTTCGTTGTAAGCTCTACTTCAGTCAGCAGTTTTGGCATTTCCATAAGAATAATTTGTAATTATTAAGAATAATAGCTTTATGGCCCAATGAACTTGCATTTGACACATTCATACCTGTTGGACATGACTTTGCAGTTGAAGCATCTGACTATCTCTGTTTCCATGCAATTAGGACACATGAACCTGACAAAGTTCTTCCTGGCCAATGAATCCGTCCCGCAACTGGTGCATTTCATATACATCTATTTACCATTAACTTTATTAAACTTACTATAATGCCCTTGTAGTCTAACTTGGATAGGACATTAGCTTGCGGAGCTAACGATTTGGGTTCAAATCCCAACAGGGGCATAAACACATTTAAGCAAATCCTGACAATCTATAATCATGGCAAGCACGTTTCCTATACATCCTTTTGAAAAGATAGCCAAACATGCGGGTGTTGAAAGGGTAGCAGAATCGGCAAGCCAGGAACTGAGAGAAACATTCATGGAAATGGCAGGCAAACTGGCTATGCAAGCAGTAGCTGCTTCACATCATGCAAAAAGGGTCACAATCAAGAAGGATGATGTTTCTTTGGCTGTAAGGATAGTTTTCAAGTAATCTAGTCATACGCAAAAGATATAATAAAAAAGAATCATAGTTAATTATATAGGTGAATCCTTGCCAGAAGAACCAGTTGGACAGCCGAACAAATTAGATAGGGAATTTGCCCTTATTCCTGAAGAGAAGATAAAAGACTTGGAATCAAGGCTTGACGAGATAGAAAAGATAGTAGATGCACCAAAACCGCAGACTCCTGAAGAATTCGAGAAAAGACTGGAAGACATAGAAGATCTGATAATGGTAGAACAGGCAGGAGTGATAGAACTTAAGAATTTATTGGAAGGAGGAGCGCAGGTAACAGCACAACTGCCGCCAGAACTTGGACAAAGGATAGCAAACGTCGAGGCAAAGCTTGCAGCAATAGACATGGCAATGGTGGATGTAAAGAACATACAGAACGTATTGCACAATATTCCTGAATTGAGGGAGATAACTGACTTGAAGCTTGACTTGGAAAACATAAGGACAAGCATAGAATATCTGCCGGGCTCGCTTAACAACATGAAACAAAGGCTAACTTATCTTGAAAACACTGTACCAAACCTGGAAGAGAACATGAGGAGCATGCCTGAGATAAAGGAGGTTTGGAAATTCAGAGATGATCTTGATGATTTGAGACAGAACATACAAAGAGTGACACAGCTTTTCCCAAGGTTTGAAACGAAATTCAACGAGATGGAGGAAAAAGTCCTGAGAGTCGACGATATGGAGGAAAAGATAAGAGAAATGCCTGAAATGAAAGTCATAAGAAGTTTGAAGACGGGAATAGAGAACGTTCATCACACAATGGAACAGATACCCGACCTTTTATCGACACTTGAACAGAGGCTTTCGCAGATGGAAAGACTGGTACCGGATATTGAAGGCATACAGGAAAGAGTAAAGGCTACGCCAGAATTGAAGAGGCTTAATTCATTGCTTGTGGAAATAGAGCCATCGCTTGACATGATAAGGAAAGTGGCTCAGTCGATAACTGTTTTCCAATCAAAACTGGACCAGATGGATGCAGTCATACCGAAGATAGATATGCTGAGACAGGACATCATAGCCAGAGGTTTGCCGGAACTCAACAAGATAGGCGAGATAAAGGAAAGCTTCTACTCGTTGCAGCAAAGCATGCAGAATTTTGGCGTAAGGATGGATTCTGAAATAGGCAGGATAAGACAGGATTGGACAGACTACTCACAGAAGATTGCAAAGATAGAGACAAACTTCAATGATATCACAGATAATCTGAACACTTTCAGGGAGACTATAACCGATGTGCCCGAACTTGTAGTTAACACATTGCAAAACATGGATGCATTCAAAAATTTTGCTGAGATGAAAAAGAACATAGAAGACAAAGTTGGGAAAAGTGCTGAGGAAATAGGAAGATTGAAAGAAGAGTGGACAGGAAATCTTACAAGGATACAGAATTTTGAAAGGACGGTGGGACAGGTCTCGATGGATTTGGCTAAATTCAAATCAGTTTTTGACGACATGCCAAACATAGTCGTGGAAAGCATAGAAAACTTGGACGGCTTCAAAAATTTTGCTGAGATGAAGAATGACCTGGATAGCAAGATATCCAATACCAATGAAGAGCTTGGAAAGGTTAGGTCAGAGTGGGTGGAAAACATAAACAAGATAGAAAACATTGAAAAAAGCATAATCGATCTTTCAGAAGGAATAAATCAAATGAAACCCGCATTGGAAAAGGTAGAGGATGTAGAACTAACGATAAGTGTTGTAAGAGAACTTCAGGCAGATGTTGATAGGATTTCTTCGGACACAAAAGACATGAAGAACGAACTTGCAGCAAAGATAAACAAGATTGTTTCTTTGGAGAACACATTGAATCAGACAGTAAAAGAAAAGGATGAGATAAAGGAAAGCCTGTCCGAGATAGAAGCAAACAAACTCAGGGAGATAAAAGACGATTGGAGAGCGAACATAGAAAGGGTAAGCATGATAGAACGGGTGCTTAACGATTTTAAATCTGACATGGAATCCGTAAAGCCTTTGGTGGAAAAGCTCAGGGACATGGAAAATGTGGAAGATGTAAAAAGATCTGTTATTGAGAAGTCAAACGAGTTGAGGACGCTTCAAGCAAACACCAACATACTCATGGAAAAAGTCTACTCTATGTACAGGGACATGGAAAGCAAGGCGTCTGCCATGGAGAACCTGGAAGCGGACATGAAAGAAGTGGGTGGGAAGATTGACGAATTCAACCAGAGACATCAAGGCTTGGACGAACTTCATTCTAGCACGCTCGCGCTCAAGGACATGATAAACGACAAGCTTTACAACGTCAACTTCTTCTCCAAGCAGGCAATGACATTCTTCGAAAAGATAGTAAGAGACCTTAAGAAAGCGAAGGGGGATTTCGATGCAAACATTGACCAAAAATTGAATGAAGCTGTTAATGAAGTGAGAAACTTGCATGAAAGCACGACTGGCGAGATTGATAAAATAACGAGCATGGCAGAGGATGTAGCAAAACAAGCAGCTAGAGTAGAGATTTTCTACGACAGTGTAAACGAAAGGATGGACAAGTACAAGAAGATGGAGATGGATATGTCAAAGTCCTTGGAAAATGTGTCAGACCTGATTAGTGAAATGGACAAAGTAAAGGCTGACAACAATGAAGCAAGGAAAAAGTTCAATGAAATGACTACAGATGTTTCCCATTATGAATCAGAGATAGGCAAGAGGGTCATTGAGATTGAAAAAAGACTTGATGAACTAAGGCCTGAAAATATTTCCATAGATATGGAATCAGCCATGGGTAGGCTAGAAGACAGACTGGATGAAAAGGTGAAAGATGTGAAACAATCCTTGTATAAGAGGCTTTCTGAGATACAAAAACCTATAATGGACATGCAGATAAAGCAGATCATCGAAAAGGTCATGGAGCTTGAGACCAGGATGGGTGCTCTTGAAATAATGCTCCGCCAGAACGCTACAATAAGCCCGATAGTGCTAGAGTAAAGCTTTTAAAACTATTTCTCCTCTATATTATATACTAACAGGACAGATGTGGTTTAATGGCAGTCGTAATAATTACAGAAAAACCTGATGCGTCAAGAAGGATAGCAGAGGCTCTGGCAGACAAGAACAGCTTGAAGAAACATACCAGCGAAGCTGGGGTTAACTTCTATGAACTTTCAATCAAAGGGAAGAAACATATAGTTGTTTGTGCAGTAGGCCATCTGTTCAATCTTAATCCTGTAAACAAAGGCAAAGGATGGACGTATCCTGTGTTCGATGCTGAATGGAAGCCTAGTTTTGAAGTAAGGAAAGATGCAGAATTTTCCAAGAAATATTACGATGTGGTCAAGAACAATGTCGGAAACAAGGATGATTATGTTGTAGCTACAGACTACGACACGGAAGGTGAGGTCATAGGATTCAATGTCCTTAGGTTCCTTGCTGACAAAAAAGATGCTAGAAGGATGAAGTTCTCCACGCTTACAAAAGACGAACTTGTTGAATCTTATGAGAACATGAGCAAGCATTTAGACTTCAATCAGGTGGAGACAGGACTGACAAGACATGAACTTGACTGGCTGTGGGGTATAAACCTGACAAGAGCACTCACACTATCGTTGAAGAACAGTGGGAACAAAGGATTTGCCATCTTATCTTCAGGCAGAGTGCAATCGCCTACATTGTCTATGCTGTATGAACGCGAACTTGAGATTAAAAAATTCAAGTCCACTCCGTTCTGGCAGATTGAATTGCATGTAGAAATAGATGGGAAGAAATTCATCGGTGGTTATGAGGAAAGCAAGGTTTGGAAAAAAGAAAAAGCTGAAGATGTAGTGAAGAAATCCAAGGCGAAAAACGCCACGGTCAAAGATGTTAAAAAAAGGGAATATAAACAATCGCCGCCTGCGCCGTTCAACACGACAGATCTGCAGACAGAATCATATGCACAGTTCAAGTTCTCGCCGAAACAGACTCTAAGCATTGCAGAAAGTCTTTATCAGGCTGGTTATATTTCTTATCCAAGATCGTCTTCGCAGAAACTTCCTCCATCAGTCGGATATGAGAAGATAATCAAAGCGCTGGCAAGCATACCTCAATACAAAAAGTTCGCGGAAGCGATATTGAAAAAAGACAAGATTATTCCAGCAGAAGGTGTAAAGACAGATCCGGCACACCCAAGCGTGTATTCCACACATGAGATTCCAGACGTGAAAAAGCTGAATGCACAGCAAAAGAGGATTTATGATCTTATAGTCAGGAGAACTCTGTCAGCCTTTGAAGGCGACGCATTGAGGGAAAGCCATACAGTTTCTTTGGATGCGAACGGCAACAAGTTCACTATCGTAGGCAAGAGGACTATAGAACCGGGATGGACAAGGATATATGGACAGTATATGAGCCTGGACGAGCAGATATTGCCAGAGATGAAAATCGGAGACAAGATCAAGATAGACAAGGCAGAACTTTTATCAAAGCACACAGAACCTACAGGAAGATATTCTCAAGGATCAGTATTGAGAGAATTAGAAGATAGAAACCTTGGTACCAAAGCTACTAGGGCGGACATATTGCAGACTCTTTATGACAGAAAATACATCATAGGAAAATCAATACAGGTGACCAAACTTGGGGAAGCTGTAGTTAAAGCATTGAAGGACAATGCGCCAAAGGTCTTGAGCGAAGACCTGACTAGATTTTTCGAGCAGGAAATGGATCTTATATCAAATGGGAAGAAACAGAGGAAAATAGTTGTCAACGAAGCCAAGGATACTCTGAAGGATCTGCTTGTGGATTTCAGGAAGAACGAGAAGAAGATAGGCAAGATGCTTGGAGAAGCTTTGAGCATATCAAGGGAGGATGAAAGGACTCTTGGTACATGTTTGAACTGCAAGACAGGATTGTTGAAGGTTTTGTTTTCTATTTTCACCAAGAAAAGGTTCGTTGGATGTTCAAGTTATTTCAAATGCCAGAAATGTAGTTTCACAAAAACAGCATGCAAATGCAAGTGCGACATCTGTGGCGGCATTAAGGGTAAATGTAAGGACATCTGGAAGGAAAAGAAATGGCTACCTTCATGTCAGACAGGATTCCCATTGCCAGCTGTAGGTACAATAACTACAATGAACAAACAGTGCGAGACATGCAAATGGCCTATGATACAGGTCTGGAGAAAGGGAAGCCGTCCATTCAGGATGTGTGTCAATCATGAATGCAAGAGCAAGGAAGATTGGGGGAAGAAAAAAGAAGCATTTGCTAAGAAGACTGCTAAAAAGAAAGCTGTCAAGTAATGTTGCTATTGTTATGCCTTCCTATTTTTGAAATGTCTATTGACTGCATAAAAAGTCCTAAGGAACCACTCCAAAAGTATTACAAAGAGCAGGTAATTAAAGAGCTGTATTCCTAAACTTGGAAGTTCTACAAATCTTTGGTAAACTACATCCAATGAGAACAATGTTGGATCTACAATGAATACTGCCAATAGTCCTAGTGGGAGAATTTTAGCGACATCTATGGACAGTTCTTCCCTATAATAAGCAGTTGTTCTTACAGCTGCTATAAGTGCTATCGATATTAGAAGTATTGATTCTGTTGTGAGGACTTTGGAGAGAAAGAATAGTATTAAGGCAAGTATTCCAAACCATAAGAAAGTCATAATAGGAAATATTATAAGATATTTCAAAACATAGCCTGCCTTACTAATGCCTCCGCCAAAGAGGTTTATTTTGAAAAGATCCCTTTTGGATAAGGATTTGTAAAATATCCAAACGAAAACAGCATATATAGCTATCAGAAGAGTGTAGATCAATAATGGCAAAATCAAATTATAAAAATCTATGCTCTTCACTAAAGTAGTGGTTATGTTGGCCATTACAAACATCGAATCTATGACTGTCATCCTAAAAGTAATTATGCGTCGTTTTGAATTTAAATCCGTCAATTAAACGTTTAAATAATTTCATGATAGAAGTTAATTTATGGCAGCCAACAATAGGGCGTATATAGTTGCCTCTTTGAAAGACCAGACTAACCCAGATTCCATCCTAAAGGCGATCAGAGCAAAAGATTATGTGAGAGAGGCGCATATAGTAACCGGGGCGTATGATGTTCATATAGAGGTCGAATATGAAAACAACTCTGCACTCAAACGTTATAGGGATGAATTGATGAAAGACAAGGATATCCGTTTAGCTAGCACTCTGACACTTGTGATTTTATCCTGAGATGATTTTTATCAATTCTTGCTTTTCCACCAACCCTCTGTAAGTACTGTTTCCTATTACAAGATATGGCGTCGTGGACACGTTGTATGCATCCTTTATTACATTCACTATTGGCTCGCCTATGTTGACATCCAAGACGAAAACATTTAGACTGGTATTGGAAAGTTCTGCACGTATGTCGTCTATAATCTTGCCCTGCTCCACGCACAAATCGCAAGGCACAGAATACAAATAAAGTATGACGACATCATTTCTCCCGCATTGTTGGCCAATGTAGGAATTCAAAAGCCATGCCCTCGCAGAAGCTAAAGTATAATCCTTCTTCAAGTCTAGAAAATCTTGCGTCTTATCGTTCTTGTTTTCAAAATCTGCCAATTCTTTCCTTATCAAATAGAGGTCGTTGGATGTCTGCTGCTCCAAAACGCCCAAGAAGTTGCATCCCAGAGTATTGCCCATCACATTAAGGTATGTATATTCGAGCTGAACATTCTCCAGCCTTCTTTGCACCTCATTGAGCTTTTCCTCTGTTATCTGAAGGGTGGATTTCTGGAAGAAAACTCCTGTAAACAATCCTGACAAGTAGAATACAATAGATATGACTATGGCTATGGCATACACGGATTTGGACGTCTTCATTTAATCATCATAAATTTAGTCTTGCGCCAAATTAATATATCTTAACTTTCGAAACTATTCATATGGGAATATACGAGACTGCGCTGTCAGTTTATCTGGTTTTCTTGGCTCCTGTAGCCTTTTTCTCGATGATTTTCTACATCTTGGCACTAAGCGGCATCTTCTATAAGCCAAAGGCATTGAAATTAAGCAACAAGAGCGTTAAAAACTGGCCATTTGTTTCAATACATATACCGGTTTACAACGACCCTGTGGCTACTAGATGCATAGAACACTGCCTGAAATTCGACTATCCAAAGGACAAGTTTGAGATTTTAGTCGCCGACGACAGCAAGGACAATACTAAAGAGATTTTGGACAAGTACACTAAGAAATACAAGACTAAAGTCAGAGTGATAAGGAGGGAATCTAGGAAAGGATTCAAAGCAGGTGCTTTAAACAATCTGCTGAAGTTTACAAAAGGCGATTTCATAGTGGTTCTAGATTCTGACTTTACACCTTCAAGAGGATTCCTTAAAAAGATAGTAAGACCCATGATTGATGATGAAAAAGTAGCTTATACACAATCTAGAATGGGATATGTCAACACTGATCAGAATTTTATAACAAAGTTTGCAACGGCAGCAATGATGATGCATCATCAGATGGTTTTGCCTATCAATAATAGTGTAGGAACGCCTTTGCTATGTGGTTCTGGCGATGCGATAAGGAAATCTGTGTTGTTAAAGATGGGTAGATGGAATGAAAATAGCTTGACTGAAGACGCCGACCTTTCTATGAAGATAATACTGTCTGGATACAAATGCGTCTATTTGCCTAATGTAAGAGCGAACGGCGAAATGCCATTCACTTTGATGGGATTTTTCAGGCAGCAGACCAGATGGACTTACGGCACGATAAGGGTGTTTGTCGATTATGCTAAAGACATATTTTTCCATAAAAAGCTATCGTTGCCACAAAGAGTTGCAATAACATACAATACATTAGGAAGCATTGCAGCACCTTTGATTATAGGTATGACTATAGCCGGATTTGCTACTCTGTCTTTAGCAACACCAAGACCTCTGACACTAACAGATTTTGAAGGATTTGCAAAGATATTTGGGCTGACCGGCGGTTTCATATCAATAAGCATTGTAGCACTTGCAAAGGAAAAGAAATTATATCTGTTCAAATCCGTCTTAGTGTCTACATTGAGCTTGGGGATACTATTGTCTTTTGTATTGACTTTTGCGTTGACTAGGGCATTTTTGGGCATGCAGATGGCTTTTACCAGGACTCCAAAGTCAGGCAATTTGAAAAAAACTAAGACGTGGTACAAATGACGGACATTATAGCCGTGATTACTTATTCTTCAATGATTCTGCTCTACACATCCTGGCTAGTCATTTTTATTCTTCCTTCAAGAAGAGCTACAGGTAAACCCCCTTTCCCTAAAATTTCTGTCATACTCCCAGCGCACAACGAAGAAAAGTCTATATCCAATACAATAAACAGCCTATTGAAAGCAAGCTAC
>Ga0209542_10021288_pt1 | contig 10176 bp, 9 predicted proteins | sample RifCSPhighO2_01_FD_184028 | JGI IMG/M metagenome (GOLD analysis project Ga0209542, IMG submission 184028) | Soil microbial communities from Rifle, Colorado - Rifle CSP2_plank highO2_0.1 (SPAdes) (version 2) | ecosystem: Environmental > Terrestrial > Deep subsurface > Rock core/Sediment ...
GAGGATGGAGGGGAGACCCCATGCGGCTATTTCAAATATTGTTGAACCCGCGCGCGATATGGCAAGGGAGGCGGCACCTGCGACCATGCGAAGAGCGGCGTCATCAAGGTAGGCATACGGATGGTAGCGGCGTGCGTTCACGGAAGAGGTTAAAACAACGGAGGCGGTTTCCTGTATTTCTTTAAAGTGTTCTTTACCGGTTTGGTGGATGATTTGGTACTTTTCCGTCAATTGGGGCAGGGCCGCGAGGATAACGTCATTGAGGATTTTTGAGCCCTGCGAGCCACCTACAATGAAAAGAATGGGCACTTCTCTCTCCAATTTGAGGAACTCATGGGCTCCTTCACGGGCGGGAATAAGGATGCTTTTACGGATAGGGTTGCCTATAACGGCAGTTTTGTCTCCCGCGAAAAATTTTGCCGCTTCTGGATATGAAAGAGCAACGCGATAAGCAAACGTCCCCGCCCACCGATTGACGCGGCCAGGGACAGTGTCCGATTCGTGGATAATGACGGGAATACGGAAGAGACGAGCCGCAAGCAATGTCGGAAAACTGGCATAACCACCTTTGCCGAAGATAACATCGGGATACAAGAAAAAAACGCGCAACACGGAAACAATAACTCCCCACCCTGTCTTGAAGAAATCAAGGATATTGAGCAGAGAAAAATAACGGCGTAATTTTCCTGCTCTTGTTCTCACAAAGGTAATATTTTGTTGCGCGAGCTTTTCCTTGTCGTAAGGGTCGGGGGCCGCGTAATACAGCTCGGGCTCTATAAGCCTGCGTTCTTTAACGATATCGTGTAGGGCCTCCGCGACCGCGATGATGGGATAAAAATGTCCACCTGTTCCGCCCCCCGTAAATAGTATTTTCATATCTAATGAGACAGAGCTTTCCTTGAAACGCTTAAGATAATGCCGACTTCGGCAATTGCCATAAGAAGAGCCGTGCCGCCGTGGCTTATGAATATGAGAGGCATGCCGGATAAAGGAAAAAGGCCGAGAAGTGCCGCGATATTCAGGAAAGACTGTCCTCCGATGAGTATAACAAGCCCCGTTACTAAGAGTCCACCGAAAAAATCTCGCGACCGAGCCGCAATATGCAGGCCCGAGGCAATAAAAAGAAGAAAGAGAATGACGAGGAGTGAACTTCCCAGAAATCCAAATTCTTCCGCGGCAACGGCAAATATGGAGTCCCCAATAGGTTCGGGCAGATAGGAGAATTTCTGCACGCTCTGCCCAAAACCTCTTCCCAATAGTTCTCCCGAACCTATCGCGATAAGGGATTGCTGGATTTGATAGCTTGTACCCAAAGGGTCGTTTTCAGGATGAATGAAGGTCGTCAAACGGTCCATTAAATAAGGACGCGAAAAAAGAAGGACGACCCCAAGCATGAGACCTGTGGCGAGAAGAAGAAAAATGTGCCTGAACTTTCCTCCCGCGGCAAAAAAGGCAGCAGTACTGGCGCCCGCCATGATAAGTGCCGTATCTGTGTCTGGCTGAAGCAGCAGGAGGCCAAGAGGAGGAACGAGCATTGCTACGAAAAATAGGAAGATGCGAAAAGTTCCCATTTCCTTATTGCGGGATGAGAAAAAGGAAGCGAGCATCACTATGGTGGCAAACTTTAACAATTCCGCAGGTTGAAAAGTGAAGGACCCGAGCACTATCCAGCGATGAGCCCCTTTAAGTTCCAGTCCTATGGGTTCAATGAACGTAAGGATAGTCAAAAAAAGGGCGAACCCAAAAAGATAGGGCGCCACCTTTCCCAAAATACGGTAATCAAGACGGGACAGAATATAGCCGACGATGCACCCGCCCAAAAGCCCGAAAAGAGCTTGGTGTGCGGCAACAGCTGAGAATGTGGCGCCCCCTTCCCTGCTCAAAAGTCCGAGAGATGCAGAGGCAAATATGACAAAACCGAAAACAATAAGGATGAGCGTGATAAAAAAGAATCCAAAATTAATGCGTTGCTGTTTCATTGTCCCTCACGTAAGTTTACTCCCTATCCCCCCTCTAGATAAGAAGCGCGATGGAGAGGCCGATAATGGCGGCGACAATGCTGACCACCCAGTAGCGCATTGTGACTTTGTAATTGGGCCAGCCCGCGGCCTCAAAATGATGGTGAAGGGGAGAAATAAGAAGAAGTTTTCTTCCGAATATCTTCTTCCATACCATTTGGAGTAGGACAGAAAGTACCGTCGCAACAAGGACTATTCCTATAATAGGGAGCATCGCAATACCCGCCCCTCCCCCCAGAACATCCGTGAGGAAAGCAACGACGGTGAGAGAAAGCGTCAGCCCCATAGTGCCCGTCTCCGAGAGATAGAAGCGGGCGGGCGGAATGTTAAACCACAGAAAGGCAAGAATACCTCCCACAACCGAAGCGCAGAACGCCGCGAGGTCTATCTGGTTCTGAAAGAGGGCGATGCCCGCATAGGCCGCAAACATGGCGGCAAAAACTCCTCCCGCGAGTCCATCAACACCGTCAATAACGCCTCCCGCGTACATTGCGAGAGCGATGATGATAAACGCGGGTATAAAAAGGATTCCGAGCTCACGTGGGGAGAAAAAGGGTATCGCTATGCTTGAAACATCAAGCTTGGCGTAAAACCACCAAGCGCAGGCGAGAGCGACAAGGGCGACAATCACGAGGCGTTTGCGCAAAGAGAGCCCTCCCGCGGGTTCTCCACGTATTTCAAACAGATCGTCAACAAGTCCCACCATGGCGCCTAAAAGAAGAACACCAAGGGGTATCCACGTTTGTCCACGGCTCAAGAAATTCAGTTCATCAAAAAACGGAATAGAGGTCGTCAAGGAAAGAAGGGAGATAAAGAAAACAGCGATAGCAACGCTCCCCCAGACAACTACGCCCCCAAAACGAGGGGTGCCCGTCTCTCGTTCAGTGTGGAGATTGTTAAAAAGCTCCGTCGGTTTTCCATCTAAGCCAATTTTCCCCCCGCGCTTCTTCCACATCTGGTGTCTGTAGAGGTAGTGCGTAACCGCGGGAGTAATGGCCATCCCTATCACAAAGGTTACCGCGGCAGGTATGAATACTTTGACGATATCAAGCGGAATCATAAATCTGATTTGCGAACCTCTTCAATAAGGATGCGTATATCTTCAAAACGCCCTTCTACCGAAGAACCGAGAACCACGGCGATAAGAGGCCTCCCCACACCTTTGTCAAAAGCAACAACAAGATTTCCTCCTGCAAGGTCGGTAAAACCTGTTTTCATTGCGATAAGTCCGGGGACATCCGTGATAAAACGTCCTGTTAGGGTTGCAGAATGCTTCTTGCCATCAAGGCTTACAAATGTGCTTTTAGATATCACGGTGGAAGAAAGTACCTCGGGATATTTTTGAAGCAAGAGAGCAAGAAGACGCGCAACATCATACGCGGAGCCATAGGCCCCCGCAGTAGAGCTTGAGAAATCAAGACCTGTCGGATTGAGTGCGAATGTTTGATCCAATTCTTCTATACTCACTTTGCCTTGGTTTGTCCGTGGGTCAACGTGAGTTGCCCGCGCGACAGCAGCAATCGCGTCATTTGATGATGTGACAAGCGCAAAGGAGAGAAGGGATGGTAGGGACCATGACTCCCCAACGCGCAATCCGCTATCCCCTTCCTCCTTGAGGTCACGTAGGGTGATTGTCACGTTCCCTTTTTCTCCCGACTCAAGAGCGCGATAAGCCGTAATAAGTTTGGTAAGAGAAGCCAAAGGAAGCTGGGCTTCTTTTTCTTTTTCAAAGAGAATCTCTCCCGAGAGTGGGTCGTAGAGAATAGCTGCTTTTGCTTCTAGAACCGAAGGATGAAGGGCAAGTGTCGGCGTTTGTGACGTATCTTTTTCATCCGAATTTTTTGACGAAAGCATAACCCCTGCCGTGATAAGGACAATCACGAGAACGGCAAAAGCGGCGGGAAATTGTTTTGGGTCAAGAGTCTGCATGTTTATCGGCCTCTTCTTTTTGGGATTCTTCCCTGACGCGCAAAAGAGTCTGCACCTCTTCGGTAATGGTTCCGAAATCGGGCAGGTCGCTCGGTTGTGCAACCCCGAGCTCTCCTAAGAGGTCAGTTGTCGGTTCGTAGAGATAGCTGCGCTCGTCTTTGGGATTGTCGCGCCTGCGCGCGAGTCCTCTCATAGTGAGAATTCTCACTATGTGGGACGAATTGACGCCACGAATGAAATCAATCTCACTACGCGTGGAGGGACCTTTATAAAGAAGGATGGCCAGAGTCTCCAAGCCCGCCTTGCCAATATCCCGCGAGAGTTCTTCTTTGCGCATCGTCTCAAGAAGAGAGGCGGCAAGAGGAGAGGTGCGCAGTTCAACCTCTCTGCCGTCATCAAGTAGGGCGATACCGCGACTCTGAAGTGCGGTGCTGAGTTCAGCCAAGGCAGCATTCAGCCCCTCCCCGTCCACTTTCAAAAACTTTTCTAATTCATCACGGGAAAGAGGCTCGCTACGAGCGAAGAGGAGTGCTTCTATGCGCGAGGAAAGGGACAGTTCATTCATAGGATGGCAGTGCAACCGTGTCTGATTCAACGACAATGTCCCCGAATTCTTCCGATTGCGTGGCTCTGATTATACCCTGCTTCACAAGCTCAAGAAGGGCGAGAAAGGTCACAATAATTTCCTGTTTTGGAGCTTGCCCTACTTTTGCAACATCACGGAAGCTTAAAGAGAGCCCTCTCTCAACACGGGTCATCAGGTTCTCTATCATTTCCTCTAAGGACATTATTTTTTTGACGGATGCCGAGGGAAGAGAAGCGGGCGCAGGGAATGACGAAATGACCTCCCGCAGAGCGGTCCTTAAAGATTCAATGGAGACACTTGTGTCTGGCACGTAGAGTGGGGCGGGTTCTACATAAGGCCGTATCTCCAAAGTCGTTTGTCCGAAAATCTTGCCCAAAATCCCCCCTGCCCTGCGGAATATCTGGTGGAGAGCGAGCCTACGCTTTAAGGTCTCAATGTCGGACTCTTCCCCGAGGGTGAGGTCTAAAACAGGAAGAAGGGAGCGGGATTTAATGAGAATAAGGGTTGCCGCGAGCGCCACAAAATCGGCTGTCTCGCCCAAAGGCAATTCAGGCTGAGTGCGGACATAGGCTATATAATCGTCGGCAACTTTAGAGAGAGAAAGGTCATTGATAAGAAATTTCCTGCGTTCAATCAGGTCTAGAAGAACATCAAGAGGTCCTTCAAATTTTTCCGTTTGTATAAGGTAGGACATTGATGCGTTTAGAAATCTTATTTTTAAAGATTCTCCGCAATCGCCAAAAAAAGACGAACAGGAGTTCCTGCCGCGCCTTTTGAAAGATGCTCCCCAGGAGCCGCGACCATGCGCGAGGCGATATCAAGATGGACAAAGGGATGCCCCTCAGCAAATTTTTGGAGAAACATTCCACCCCCAATGACACCGCCATAGCGTGTATTGCCGCTTGCGGGGATATTTGAGACATCACCGAAATTTCCCTTCACCATATCCTCGTATTCTTCCCAGAGAGGCATTGGCCATACATAGTCGCCCGATTGTTCTCCGAGCTCTCGGATTTTTTCTCCTATTTTTTCATCACGCGTCAGCATTGCGGAGGCATACTGACCTAAAGCTGTAAGCACCGCACCCGTTAAGGTTGAAGCTTCAACCACAAGCAAAGGGTCGTAGCGTTTCGCGTAGGTCAGAGCATCGGCGAGAATTACCCGACCTTCAGCATCCGTATTTAAAATTTCAATCGTCTTGCCCGAAAGACTCTTCAGGACGTCCCCAGGACGGTAGCTTGAACCCGAGGGCATATTTTCAACCGCGGGCACGAGCCCTATAATGTCGCGCTTGACTTTGAGCCGTGCCGCAAGAGCGAGCGCGTGTATGACGGCGGCTCCGCCCGACATATCCATATGCATTTCAAGCATGCTATCTCCCGGTTTGACGTTGAGACCTCCAGAATCAAAAGTGACACCCTTACCGACAAAGACCAGGGGTTTGCGTCTCCCCTCCTTACCCCCCGCCTTCATCTTTGGTGAGGGGTCCCCCTTGTATTCCATAATGATAAAGCGAGGCTCCTCCTTTGAACCCTTTGCAACGCCTAGAATTGCCCCCATACCGAGTTTTTTCATCTGTTGAGGGCCCAGAACTGTCACCTTTACAGAAAGACCTTTTACCGCTTTTCTTGCCGCAAGAGCTAGAAGATGTGGAGTCATATCCCCGCCTGGGGTATTGGCGAGAAAGCGGCAGGCGTTCACTTCTTTTCCTACCGTCTGTCCTTTCGCAAACCCCTCTTTCATATTTTTTGGAGTGTCTCCGCAGATAAGAACCTCTTCCACAGTATTAAAACCATCCTTGGGAGGAGTTTTGTACTTGGTGAACTCAAAGTTCGCCATTTCAAAACTGTGCGCGATGAGAGATGCGAGTTCGGGAAGGGGGGCACTCTTCATCTGAGGAAATGGCGATGTGTTCAACTGAACCGCTATTCTGCGGCACTTATTTTGCCTTGCCGCGCTTACAACTGAACGACAGAGCGTGATGAATTTGCGGCGATTAATCTTGCCCCACTTCCCCACTCCGATTTCCAGCGTTTCAACCCCTCCCTCAATGACAAAACGCCGCGTCTCCTTTTCGGTAATACGGACGCGCACGTAAGAAGCTGGCGCTCTGCTTATATCCTTGTCGGTAAAAGTAAATTTCATACTCATTCATCGGTTGAAAGAAGTGTGTCAATACGATTGATATCCCGCGGGAAGAGTGTCGCCTCTTTAATATTGGAAAGACCCACGAATCTAGAAGTAAGCCTTTCAAGACCCATTCCCCAGCCCCCATGTGGCGGCATACCGTATTTGAAAGCCTGCAAATAAAAAGAGAAATTTTCCGGATTGAGACCTTTAAGCCTCGCCCCCTCAACAAGATTTTCATAGTCGTGCCTTCTTTGTCCGCCCGTTGTTATCTCAACACCACGAAAGAGGAGATCAAAACTTTTGGTAAATCCGGGGTCCTCCGGATCTTCATACGCATAGAAGGGCCGCTTGGAGACGGGGTAGTGCGTTACGAAAATAAAATCAGACCCCCTTTCCTTCTGTGCCCATTCGCATAACCATCTTTCGTCTTCAGGCTCAAGGTCAGGTTGGGTGCGCTTGTCCTTACCTGTTTCTTTAAAAATGAGTTCCTGCGCTTCGCGAAGTTTGAGAGAAGGAATCTCTGGAGGAACCTCTGGTATTTGGGCCTCGAGCAGTACAAAGGCGTCAGTACACGTTGTCCGAAGGTGTTCCGTAATGAATTGCATCAGTCGCGTTCCCACTCTCATCACGTCGGTATGGTCCGTGATAAATCCCATTTCCATATCCAAAGACGTGTATTCGTTAATGTGACGGCTTGTGCTGTGTTTCTCGGCCCGAAAGACATTCCCTGTTGTAAATACACGCTCAAAAACACCCACCATTATTTGTTTATAGAGCTGTGGCGATGTGGCAAGGTGGGCTGTCTTGCCATAGAGATATTTCACCTCAAATACTTCCCCACTTCCTTCGGCGTCATCCCCGATAAGGCGGGGCGCCTGAAACTCCACAAAACCCTCTTGCGAGAGAAACGCGCGGTACGCGGCAAGGATTTCAGCTTGTATGGTAAAAACTGCTTTCCACTTATCTTCACGTAGAGTTAGCGGCAGATAGTCAAGATGGGTATCTAGGTTTACCTTCGTTCCGCGCTCAAAAGGAAGAACGCTCGCGGAGCCAAGCACCTCTATTTTTTTTACCTCAAGTTCTATATCGCCGTTGCGTTTCTCGGCCTGCACGTTTTTGTCAGGACGTTTATTGACGTTGGCTTCAATTGTGACGACACATTCGGGACGGATATCCTTCGCTGTTTCTATGGCGGAAGAACCAGGCAGGACAACAGCTTGGACGGAGCCTGAGCGGTCGCGCACGTCAAAGAAAACAAGTTTGCCTTGGTCTCTCCGGACAGATATCCATCCAGATATTGCGACAGAGTTACCCACCTGTTTTTTTAAATCGTGTATGAGAGTTCGTTCCATATATGTCTATAGAGTGACGCCTATTTTCGCACGGACCTCGGCCATTTTAAGCATGGCGACAGTGCGGGCTTTCTCAGCCCCTCTCTGGAGCAGTACTTCAACATCCCCATCTGAAATACCAGCACGTTTTTCACGCATCGGCGCAATGAGGTTCTCCAGATCTTCAATAAGTGCCTCTTTAAGTACTTTGTAATTACCCCGATTTTCTTCATAGAGAGGGGTGAGGTCGCTCTCACTCTTCAGAAGCGCGTGTATGGCGTAGACATTCGCGGGTTTATCACCAGAGGAATCAGTCACGATGCTCATTACCGCTTTTGCGATTTCATCTTTTTCTCCAAAAAGAGGAATGGTATTTCCGTAGCTTTTGCTCATCTTGCGCCCGTCGGTTCCGAGGACAACAGCAGCCTCGGCCGCGATGCGTTCCTTCGGTTCTCTGAACGTTGCGCCAAATGTTTTATTGAATTTCGCGGCAATTTCACGCGTGTACTCAATATGCTGACGCTGGTCCTCTCCCACGGGGACACTATCCGTGTCGTAGAGAAGAATATCCGCGGCCATAAGTACGGGGTACGTAAAGAGGCCCACAGTCGCCTCCTTCCCCCTTCCTGCGGCATCTTTGTAGGCGTGTGCGAGTTCAAGCATGGACACGGGAACAACAGTGCTTAGTATCCACGCAAGCTCCGTGTGTTCATGCACATCCGACTGCTTGAAGATAACGGCCTGTTTCGGGTCAACACCTGCCGCGATATAATCGCGCACAATCCCCTTTGTATTAAATGAAAGCTTCGCCGCGTCGCGGACAGTGGTGAGGGCGTGGTAGTCAACAGCGCATAAAAAACTCTCGTAGTCCTGATAGATGTCAAGGAAAGGCTTCAGCGCGCCAAAATAATTACCTATGTGAAGGTTTCCCGAAGGCTGGAGTCCAGTAAAAAGCCGCTTTTTAGCCATAGATAGGCCTTAGTGTACCAAAAGAGGCTCATCTATAAAAGGATGTCGTATACGACAGTGGAAATGTTATGAAAAGAATGAGGAGCGCTCCTTTTCGGTAAGGAGACGCGAAGCCCCCTGTTTTAAATGACTGAGGCGTACAGAGCCGATACGAATACGTTTGAGCGCGGTTATGGTAAGTCCAAGCTCGGCAAACATAACGCGTATCTGGTGATGCTTCCCTTCGTGGAGAGTCACGAGCATTGTTTTCTTTCCCGTTATCTCTGCTTGAGCGGGGCGTAAGCGTCCAAGGGCTCGTGTCTCCATCCCCTTTGCGAAAATGGCGGAAATGCCTGCGCGGAGGTTCTCTCGCGTTTCTACGAGATATTCTTTTTCAAAATGTCCCCCAAGAATTTTTTCAGTTGCTCGCCCGTCGTTGGTAAGGATAAGCAGTCCTTCCGATTCTTTATCTAATCGACCTATTGGGTAGAGACCGTGCTCTTTCCATTCAGTGACAACGCTCGCTCCCCCCTTTTCCCCTTGGGTGGGGAGTCCTTTTGGTTTGAAATAGGCACGATAGACATACTCTTTTTGTGCTCCTTTTTTGAGCGACACCTTATCACCTTCCTTGATAAGCATCCCTGGCGCAGCTTTCACGCCGTTCACAAATACCTTGCCTTGGGCGATAAGGTCGTCTGTCTCTCGACGCGAACCAACAGCTTTATCCCTAAGATACTTATTGATACGAATAGGTTCCATACAGTTAGACTATACCCCGACATTTTTTATGGGAAGCTCCACAAAAAAAGTTGAGCCTTTTCCTTCCCCTTCGGATTCAGCCCAGATTTTACCTCCATGAGCCTTCACGAACTCTTTCGCGACATAGAGCCCCAAACCAGTACCTTGCCGATTTGTCTCATGAGCGTTTCGGCCACGTACGAATTTATCAAAAAGTTTCCAGAGAGAATCGGGAGGAATCCCTAGCCCCGTATCGTGTATGGTAAGACGAGCAAGCGATTTTTCATCATTGAGCGTGAGTCCTACGGACACAAAACCGGCAGGTGTGTATTTAAAAGCATTATCCACGAGGTTCATGACAACTTGGCGCAGTTTTGCGGCGTCTCCGTAGACCATAATGGGTTCGGAGGGGCAGGTTGCGGTAAGAGTAAGCCCTCTCTCTTTGGCGGTACTCATAAGCCCCGCAACCACATCCTTGATAAGCCCGCAGAAATCA
>Ga0209542_10021289_pt1 | contig 10175 bp, 8 predicted proteins | sample RifCSPhighO2_01_FD_184028 | JGI IMG/M metagenome (GOLD analysis project Ga0209542, IMG submission 184028) | Soil microbial communities from Rifle, Colorado - Rifle CSP2_plank highO2_0.1 (SPAdes) (version 2) | ecosystem: Environmental > Terrestrial > Deep subsurface > Rock core/Sediment ...
AATTACCTGTACCGGCCCTAGTGGCACGACTCCCGTTCAAAGTATCGCGCATACCGTCACCGCCTCCTGTCCGATGGGAATAACACAGACGAGTACGGGTACGTGCACATCCCCCTCCGCCCCCACCGCCGGCATCTCTCATCAGCCAAGTGTAGCAACTGTGACAGGATTCCCTGTCACTATCGGGTGGAGTTCAAAAAACGCAACCTCATGCTCCATGAGCAAATCTGTCAACGGCGGAGCGTCAGGTCCGGCCACCGTATATGCTCCCGACACTGGGTGGTATAGCGACGCCGCTCATTTGAACGGTTCGGGTACAGCGATGCCGACCGTTGTTGGTACTCATGTCTTCTCAATTACCTGTACCGGCCCTAGTGGCACGACTCCAGTCCAAAGTATCGCGCATACCGTCACCGCCTCCTGTCCGATAGCAACAACACAGACGAGTACGGGTACGTGCACATCCCCCTCCGGCCCCACCGCCGGTATCTCTCATCAGCCAAGTGTAGCAACTGTGACAGGATTCCCTGTCACTATCGGGTGGAGTTCAAAAAACGCAACCTCATGCTCCATGAGCAAATCTGTCAACGGCGGAGCATCAGGTCCGGCTACCGTGTATGCTCCCGACACTGGGTGGTATAGCGACGCCGCTCATTTGAACGGTTCGGGTACAGCGATGCCGACCACTGTTGGTACTCATGTCTTCTCAATTACCTGTACCGGCCCTAGTGGCACGACTCCCGTTCAAAGTATCGCGCATACCGTCACCGCCTCCTGTCCGATGGGAATAACACAGACGAGTACGGGTACGTGCACATCCCCCTCCGCCCCCACCATCACTTCCATCAGCCCGACATCAGCGAAGGCCGGCGACACGATCACCGTCATTGGCAAAAATCTCTACGGCGGTAGTTTCTCCAGCGTTCCCTTTACCTTGAGCGGCGGAACAACAGGTACTGTCAACGGAACGGCGAAAACTGTGGATATGAGCGGCTCGTACTTCACATTCGTCGTGCCTTCCAACTTCAGCGTCGGCACAACCTATACGGTCGCGGTTGATTCCGGCAAGAGTTCAAAGACGTTTACGGTGATTTCTGGAACGACGACCGTTGCCCCTCCTCCGATTAGCAATGTAAAAGCGTATGTGTCCAGTTCTCCGAACGGACCGTGGGTGCAGAACGGTTCGGTGGCCAGCAACCAAACTCTGTATATCAAAACGACCGGATTGGACAAATCAATTCCCCCGAAAGCGTGCGCCGGCAATAGTTCTGCTTGTGCAATGGTATCCAGTTTCCGCGAGTATACGTCGGCCGAATGGGGCACCAGCACGACTGAAGTGATAACAAGTTCTGCCGCGGGCGTGTGGCCGATAGGCACGTACTACGGCTATCTCTATTATTCTGCAACGGGAATCCAACAAATCCCAGGCGGCTCGTTCACTGTCACTGTCCCGACTACCACCATTGCGCCGACCATCACCTCTCTTTTGCCCGCCTCTGGCAAAATAGGAACAATGATCGGAATCTATGGTTCCGGTTTTACCTCAAGTAATGACATTTATTTCAACTGGTCTCTCATCGCATCAAACGTTGTGGCAACCAATCTCGGTCTCGGATTTACTGTCCCCAGTTTCTTTGCCAATAGCTGTCCCTCTGGATATTGCGCAAACTCGGTCACTCCGGGTAACTACAGTGTTCAAGTGGTGAACACCAACGGCAAGAGCAATATGGTTACGTTCACGGTGACAAGCGGGACTACCAGTCCTATTACCCCCGTCATCTCTTCCGTCAGCCCGACATCAGTGAAAGCAGGCGATACGATTACCGTCTACGGCTCCAATCTCTACGGCAACAATTGGACCAGCGTCCCCTTCACCTTGGATGGCGCTGCCGGAACGGCGAGTTCTGTGAACCTCTACGGAACCTCCTTCACGTTCGTGGTTCCTTCCACCATGAGCGCCGGCACGCACACAGTCGCGGTTGACTCCGGCAAGAGTTCAAAGACGTTTACCGTGACCGCACCGATCTCCCTGTCTCCGGGCACGACCCAGACGGCGAGCGTTGGGAACGCCATCACGAGCGCGATGGGCGGTGTGTCTGCTCCGACCGCGAGCTTCAGCTACGAGTGGAGCCACGACTTGCAAATCGGCTCCCCGTATTTTGAAGATGTTAAAGCTCTGCAGATGGCGCTTACCTTCCAGGACCTCTATAGAGACGAGATAACCGGCGGATTCTACAATCAAACGTACCTCGCCGTGAAGGCATTCCAGCAGAAGTACGGCATTGAGGCGACCGGCTTCGTCGGCCCTATGACGCGCTCCAAATTGAACGCGCTGTACTAAATCGTCATACGGGATGTCCACCTCGCCCGATTGAGTTTTGCGGGTGGCGTTGTATTGTTAGCCTGTTACTCTCTCGCATGAAAAAATACCTTTTTAGCGTTGCCCTGTCGCTCGCCTCCTTCTCTCCCGCGTTCGCACAGGCACAGACGACGGGCATCCTCACTCCAGCCCAAATTGAAGCGGTCCTTCAGTTCATCCAATCCTTCAATGTCGACCAGGCCATTATTGACAATGTGCGAATCGCTCTCAATAGCGAAGTCCCTGCGACAGGGACGTGTGTCGCTCCCGCTGGTACAGTTGCGGGCGGTGTTGCTCCCATCATCACCCTCATCTACCCCACGAACATCATGGCCGGACAACCGACCAACATCGTCGGCTATGGGTCCAATCTCCAGTCCTGTGTGACAATCATCTATACCGGCTCTGCGAGCGGCTCCTTCCAGCTCACCCCTATCTCTTCGGGCAAGTTCCAATTCAACTCCAGCCTATTCTCCCCAGGCTCCTACTCTTTCTATGTGAAGAATCCCGATGGCAAGAGTTCAGGGGGCCTCGCATTCAAGATTGGGGGGGCTCAAACTGGCGGGTCCTGCAGCAGCTCTCCCGTCACCACCACACCTGCCCCCGCTTCAGCGCCTGTGGCGATTCCTAGTTCCTGTTTCGGACGTACGGTTATACCGCATATAGTGGATGAGGTAACGGGTAATATTTCTGGAGAAGTGAAATATTCTAATGGCGCTTTCGCGATGGAGGGTAATAAGATGCACGTCACGCGCTTCAAGACGGAAAGCGCGGGTTATTTGATTGGAAGAATGGGCTGGGTTGGCGATGCAAATGTTGCGGGGTCATCTGGATTTACTATAGGATTCATTTCTTCTGTCCCGTGTGACTATACCGGAGCCTATAACAATGGCCTGACTGCCAGAGGACCGGGCGGCTATGGCGGTTGGGTTGGTCCGAAAAGTTCTTATGGCGATCTTCCGGTTCTTGCCGACAATCAGGTTCAAACATATTTTGACAATTGGGTTACTGCAAATACTTTCTTCGGTTATTTGCCGCCGGGTCTTAATCGCAAGGCCTACTTAAAGCCGAATACCTATTATTACCTCAACATAGTCAATTCGGAAGAGATTATCTCTCCATTTGACCAGGTTCCGGTTAAATATATTAAGACCGATGCAGACCTTACCGCTTCACCCGATACGTGCCTTGCGCCAGTGTGTACCTATCAAATTATCGGAGTAAACGCTTTTAGATACTTGCCCAACCCAACACCAGGGGGACACGGGGGCAACCTTATCCCCGGCCTTCCTGCGCCTACAACAAGCGGGGGCACTTCAATAAGTTGTCCCGCTCCAACCGGTGGCTCCTGTGGTGGTGTCATCGTCACTCCCGCAACGGGAGGGAGTACCGTCACAACGTCTTCCCTCAAGTGGTGGTCATCAGCTGAATTTTACGTTGAGAGCATTCCAAAATGCGAAGATGTCGGCTATGCCAACATAGTCCACGGCCAGAGCTGTTCTTCAGAAGGATACAAATGCAGGAAGATACCTACCTACGCTTCTACGAAAATGGAGTTGTTCCAGTGTAAGATGACGCCGGATACAACCACTGCACCAGTGAATGGCACCTGTGGAACATCGGCATGCGGCTCATTCAGCTCACCTCCGACAACTGGCCTCTGCAATACCGGCACTGCCTCTGCCGTCTCTGGTTCAGGGCCATTCTCCTGGTTCTGCAACGGGAGCAACGGTGGCAGTTCTGTCAGCTGTTCGGCTACCAAGAGCGGTACGGGTACGACACCTCCACCGCCCGCAGTGAGCTGTGGCGCGGGGGAGGTGTTTAACACCGCCTCTGGCGACCGTGATTGGTATGCAGAGAATGGCATGCACCCAGTTCTGCTGTGGCCCATCCCGCCTGTTACGGGCTCCGGGAGCCTGGGGCGAGCAATCAAGATTGTCGCCGACAATGTGAAGTACCCACGCGGTGTTCAAATCGGGGGGGTCGATGAATTTGCCCAGAGTCCCGGAATATCAGGGGGCAAGGATTACGTCGTTAGCGAGTGCCCTCACAGCTTTGTGCCGGTAGCCGCTTCTACTTTTGAAGGAAGACAGCTGTGTACCTTGACCGGCGCTGGCAGGGTCGCCGGCCCTTTCCGTCTGCGTTTCGGACCTGCCGAGACGCGAACATTCTTTGGTCAGACCCTGCCGACCCTAGATTGCCCACTCACTCCGGGAGGCACATACTACGTCAACTTCCGCGCGTATGACCAAAGTTACCCGACCGTGTCTTCCCAGTTTGTAATCCTCGACCGAGCGATAACGTCGGAGTGAAATTCAATTAGTTAACACTGTTCGCACACGCTTGCCCCGTTAGAAATCTGATTTCTAACGGGGCTTGCACAGATTCTCCCACTCGTGCTACACTCATATCCAAGATGGAGGCACTCGTATCGGCATTGCCGTATGCGGAGATTGTCCTCTCAATACTCCTCATCGTCGGCATCGTGCTGCAACAGCGCGGAGCGACCCTCGGCGGAGCGTTTGGAGGCGACAACTTCGCGTCGACGTTTTATAAGCGCAGAGGCGCCGAGAAGTTCCTATTCAACGCGACAGTCGTTATCGCGATACTCCTTGTGCTCTCTGCGATTGCGAACTTCCTTCTGGCGGGGTTATGAATCCCGTTAGAGACCTGGTTTCTAACGGGATGAGCGATGAGACGCGTGAGCGACTGTTGCGTCCGAGAAGTTCCCCTGCGCTTGACCGTCTGCAGAGGCGCGTAGACGCGCTTTCCTCCGGCGACCGAATTATTTTCTACGCGTTCGCAGTTCTCCTCTGCGTTGCTTCCCTCTCGGGCCTTTACGCGCTTGAACAATCGCTTCTCGTAGAGGTGCCGAGCTACGGCGGGACCCTTGTTGAGGGAGCGGTCGGAAGTCCGCGCTTCATTAATCCCCTGCTCGCCATCAGCGACGCCGACCGCGACCTCTCCGTACTCACCTATGCGGGCCTCATGGGCCTCTCGGGGACGGGGGAGCTGGTGCCGGTACTCGCCGAGAGCTACCGCGTCGCAGAGGACGGCAAGACCTACACGTTTACCCTGCGCGACAATGCGAAGTTTTCTGACGGCACGCCGGTGACGGCAGACGATATTGTCTTCACGGTAAAGAAGGCCCAGAACCCCGCGCTTAAGAGTCCCGAGTACGCGAATTGGTCAGGCGTCATTGTTGAAGCTGTTGACGCACACACCGTTGTCTTCAAACTCTCAAAATCGTACGCGCCCTTCCTCGGACTCACGACGCTCGGCATCTTGCCCGCGCGGCTCTGGCAGAAAGTCTCAAACGAAGAATTCCCCTTTTCCACTCTTGAGACAAACCCCGTGGGCGCCGGGCCGTTTGTGGTTGACGGCATCTCCCGAGACGCGTCCGGACTCATACAGAGCGTATCGCTCACGAAGAACTCGCGCTACGTGCTCGGCCAGCCGTATCTCAATGGTATTCGTTTTAATTTCTACTCAAGCTACGAGGACCTCGCGGATGCTCTCGCGAGCGGCGCAGTGGAGAGCGCCTATGACCTGCCCGCCGAGCAGGCGCCCCAGATGCTGACTGCCCCGTATGCAAGAGTCTTCGGTGTATTCTGGAATCCGAGCGAGAAACAGGTGTACGCGCGAGCGGAGGTGCGTAAGGCGCTTTCGCTCGCTCTTGACCGACATAAGATTATCGCCGACGTGCTTGGCGGATACGCGACTCCCATCATGGGACCCGTCCCGCCTGGAGGGTCGGTGCAACAAGTACCGGTCCCGGCATCTGAACATCCGGCGGAGGCCGCGGCGGCAGTCCTTGAAACGGCAGGGTGGAAGTATGACGGCTCCTCGCGCGTCTGGGAGAACGCGGGGAGCAAGCAAACGCTTGACGGCATTACGCTCCGCACTTCAAATGTACCCGAGCTGAAGAACGTCGCGAGCGCGGTGAAAGCGGATTGGGAAAAACTCGGCATTTCCGTCAACATTGAACTCTACGAACCGGGCGACCTCTCGCAGAATGTCATCCGCCCGCGCAAATATGAGGCGCTCCTCTACGGCATGGTCATCGGCCGCGACCAAGACCTCTACGCTTTCTGGGATTCACAGGAGCGCAATGACCCGGGACTCAACATCTCTCTCTATGCGAACAAGACGGTGGATGCCCTGCTTGAGAGTACGCGGGTGAGTGTTGACCAGAGCGTACGGGCATCCAATCTGCAAAAGATTGAAGACCTTATTGCCGCAGATTATCCAGCCGCATTTTTGTATGCGCCAAACTTCACCTACACGATGCCGGACGGTCTCAGGGGCGTTCTGCTCCCGCAAATCATAATGTCTGCAGACCGTTTCGCGACAGCGGCATCATGGTACAAGATGACCGACGCCGTCTGGCCATTTTTTGCAAAGTAATGTTGTTCTCCATTTTCGTACGGGTTTCAACCATTATTTATTTTATAAGCCCGAATAACTAACCAATCATTATGAATCAAGCACCTGCACCTGCACCGAGTCCCGCGAATCCGCGCGCGGTTCCGTCACGCGAAATACGACCGAGCCCCAGACGATATAATCGCGGCGGTCGACCACCAGGCCGAGGCGGAATGCGTCCCGGGAGTACAGCGCGCCGCATCCAGCGGATACTCCGCCGCCCGACCTCAATGCCTATGCACGCTAACCGCGCGGCCGACTACTATCCCGAACAACCGGCAGAAAATGTCGTGCGCATCGTCCCCTTGGGCGGCGTTGAAGAAGTCGGCCGCAACATGGTCGCCGTAGACGTGAACGGCGATATCTTCGTGTTTGACGTCGGCTTTCATTTCAAAGAAGAAGACGATGCTCCGGGCGCTGACTATTCGCTCCCGAACACCGCATATCTTGAGAAAAATAAAGAGCGTGTCCGCGCTGTTATTATCACGCACGGCCACCTTGACCACATCGGCGGGATCCCGTTCCTTATGGCCCGCTTCGGTAACCCGCCCATCTACACGCGGAATCTGACCTCTATCATGATTCAGCGCAGGCAAGAAGAGTATCCGGACGTGCCGAAGCCGGAAATCAACATCGTTGAACCCGGGCAATCCATCACCATTGCCCATACGAAAATGAAGTTCTTTCCGGTTACCCATTCAATTCCCGATTCTATGGGCGTTTCACTTACGACCCCGTATGGCAACGTCGTCCTTTCGGGAGACTTAAAGCTTGACCACCAAGACAACATACCCTCCGAGCGCGAGGTAACGACGTGGGGGGAGCTCGCTAAAGACAAGAATCTATTCTTCATCGCGGACTCAACAAACGCAGAACGTGAAGGGTTCTCAATCCCGGAAAAGAGGGTCCAGCAAACGCTGGATGAAATCATAAAGACGGTTTCCAGCCGCCTCATTATCGGCACATTCGCATCGCAATTTGAGCGCATGATGAGCATCATTGAGAGCGCCGAAAAATACGGGAAGAAGATTGTCACTGAAGGACGCTCCATCAAGAACAATATAGAAATCGCGGAACGAGCCGGCCTGCTTAAAATTGATAAGAGCACTATTATTCCCGCGCAGGATATCAGCAACTACCCGCCCGATAAGCTCGTCCTCCTCTGTACGGGGGCGCAAGGTGAAGAATTCGCGGCGCTGATGCGCATCGCGACCAAACAGCATAAATACATCCAGTTCAACGAGCGCGACACGGTCGTTCTCTCCTCGTCGGTCATTCCCGGCAACGAGGTCTCGGTGCAGAAGTTGAAGGACAACCTTTACCGGAACAAGGTAACCATCATTCACTATCGCTCCAGCGACGTCCACTCTACCGGCCACGGCAACACGGGCGAGCTCGTATGGATTAATCAGCAGGTGAACGCGAAATTCTTCATGCCCGGCTACGGTTACTACTCAATGACCGCCTCTCATGCGAAAGCGGTTGAACAGGCGGGCAGGCCGCGGGAGAGTATTATCATCGCCGACAACGGCAGTGTCATTGATATTATTGACGGCGAAACACTTAATGTGCACAAGCAAAAGGTGCCTTCAACGCCGCTCATCGTTGACGGATTCAATATCGGCAATCGCCAAGAGGTGGTTATGCGCGACCGGCAGTCGCTCGCCAAGGACGGCATGTTCGTCATCATTGCGAGCGTGAACCTCAAGACCGGCAAATTGCGCAAGTCGCCTGACATCATCAGCCGCGGCTTCATCTACCTGCGCGAGTCGCAGAATCTCCTCAACGAAGCGCGCATTCTCATCAAGAAGACGGTTGAAGATTCAACCCACAACATGAATCCCATTGACCTGGATTATGTGAAAAATAACCTCACCGACGTGATGGCAGGCTTTCTCTTCGCCCGCACGAATAAGGCTCCGATGGTGATTCCTGTGTTAATTGGGATGTAATAAAGACTTGGAAACGCGGCTCGCCTTTGGCGAGCCGCGTTTTTGATGTGGTATTCTCTACGGAATGCATCCGCGGATTATTTTGTCGGTCGGGAATGTGTTATACTACAGACCATGACCACTGCCACCCTACTCAAAAAAGCCGTCTCCAAGGACGAAGGCGTTGTTGTGTTATCTCTTAAGGAATATGACCGTCTCCTAGCTACGCACGTTCCTAATTACTACCTCACTGGCAAAGCGGCGACCGATTTGGATAAGCTTGTTGAGGAAGGTCTTCGCGAATATGCTGAAGGCAAGACTATTCACGCAAGTTCAATAAGCGAAGCACTCGCGATTCGCCGCAAACAAGGACACAAAAAGAAGTAGCTATGCATGTAAGCTACTCGCGTAAGTTCTTAAGGAATGTATCGCGATTGCCGAAAAAGCTCATTGCGCTTGCTGAAGAGAAAGAAGCTTTATTTCGTACAGACCCATACCATCCGTCACTGCGCACGCATCAATTACATGGTAAGGAGCGAGGTAATTTGGCATTTTGGATAAATTATCATTACCGAATCAAGTTTATATTCCTTTCTGACAGTCGTGTGCTCTTCTTAGACATCGGCTTGCACGATTTTTACGAATAATATGCATCCGCGGATTGTCTTGTCGGTCGGAAATTTTTTCTTCTCCATATTCTCCGCGCTCGTTGGTTTTTTACATCTACAACGCCGCTCGCTGTCATCCTCATCGTTCTTGTCGGCTCGCGCGTGGGCTCGGCGCTCATAGAATCAATGGTTGAGGCTCACTTCTTCCGCCGCATCTCAAAGCGGGATATCAATTCGGTGAGCGTCTTCCGCGGCGTGTGGCCGCTCTCCTATATCATCGGGCCGGTCGTCGGCAGTGTGATTCTCCTATACGGCGACTATACGAATCTTTTTCTCATCACCGGTGGGTTCATCGCCGTCGCGGGTGTCGTAACGACACTGCTTATTAGAGACTTCCGCTAGCGAGCGAGCGTATAGTTCTCATCTCTCTTCTCTATTAGTCTTTCCCTCAACAGCGCCCGAAGCGCTGTGCGCATCTGTGCGCGGCGCGCGGCACCGAGCAGTCCGATAAGGTGTCCGGGCGAGGCGGCTCCGTAGGCGAGCGAGCGCAGGATAGCGCCGCGCGCCTCGCGGAGCGAGCCGATGAACTTTGACTGTTTCACATATTTCTTGCTCCGCAGGTTATGCGACATGCCCGACCGCTTCAGGTGCGCGCCATAATCCATAAGCGCGCTGTACCATTCTCTCGCTCTTCCCTTCGGCAATACACGCGCCAAAATTTTTTCTATTTCTTTATCAGAAACTTTCTTCTTCTTGGAGAAGAAATGATTAATGACGGCCGTCCGTATATTTGTTTCCACAAAAACAACATCTTTGTTGTACGCAAATGCGGCGACGGCGCGCGCCGTATAC
>Ga0209542_10021290_pt1 | contig 10175 bp, 12 predicted proteins | sample RifCSPhighO2_01_FD_184028 | JGI IMG/M metagenome (GOLD analysis project Ga0209542, IMG submission 184028) | Soil microbial communities from Rifle, Colorado - Rifle CSP2_plank highO2_0.1 (SPAdes) (version 2) | ecosystem: Environmental > Terrestrial > Deep subsurface > Rock core/Sediment ...
CGGAAAAGAAAGCCCTTAACGGGAAAGAAAACTTATTATTAATTAGGCTCACTGCCGTTCGCAAAGGAAATGCAACTGGTTCTAAGGCTGTTTGTTACTTTGATTGTAAGATGAAAGTCACGACATCTATTTCGTCTTGTAAATTCCATAATTGCATTTCTGTTAATTCTCCGATATTAAATCCATATTCCTCTACGGTTTCTAGTCTTGGCAATATGCTCATAGATACGTGGAATGTTCCCCTATATTTTTGTGCCAGCACATCCAATCCTTCCTGATCTACTCTACTCTCGGAATAAATATCTGCGGCTTAAAAGCCGCAGTATTTTTGCACGAATGGAAGTAAAATATACGTCCTGAAGGACGGGGTATTAAACCCATTCGATGCAATAAAGCAGGTTTATCCTATCGCTCATGACTTTTTTTGCATAGTACCTGAGATTTGCAGCTTCTATATCCCTGTCCAATTCTGTAATCATGGCTGAATTAGGTATAAAGTCTATTAATTGTAATTCACGTACTCTATAAGTAATGCTTTCGTGATGCCTATATGGCCTTAAGAGCTTTCCAGCGGCTCCGGGTTGTTACTGGTCAAGAGATCCATTTATATACTTTTTGCCCAAAGAGACAACTATTGAGGGGTAAAAATGGTCGTAAGTGCTAAGACGCTTGATGCTCTGAGAACTATCGGGTTAAACAAGTATGAAAGGAATTTGTGGGCCGGTCTGCTTTCGCGCGGATCGTCAACGGCCGGAGAGCTTTCGGATATTTCTAACGTTCCACGGTCAAGATGCTATGATGTTCTTGAATCACTGGCCGACAGGGGCTTTGTGATAGTGCAGCCAGGCAAGCCAATGAAATACGTGGCAATACAGCCTAGAGAGGCGCTGGATAGATTGAAGAAAAAGGTGCATCAGGAAGCTGTAGAGACCGGCGACAAAATCGATAGACTGGTAAAGAGCGAACATATAAAAGAGCTAGAGCGCGTTCACAAGGAAAACATAAAAACCGTGAGGCCCGAAGACTTGACAGGTGCATTGAAAGGCAGATATGCGATGCTGCAGCAGCTCGAGACGATGATGAAAAACGCGAAGAAGTCAATAAAGCTCATGACAACAGAAGGCGGCCTGACAGAGCTTGTAGAAAATCATTCTAATGTTTTAAAGAAGGCGTCGGACGCGGGAGTGAAAATACAGATAGCAGCGCCAATAACGAAGAACGCGACAGAACACGCGAAAACGCTCTCAAAATACGCACAGGTAAGAAATGTTGAAAGTTCACAGGGCATAGCGGGACGATTGTGCGTTGTTGACGGCGAGGAATTTGTAATAGGTCTGACGGACGACGAGAAAGTACACCCGACGCAGGACGTTGCATTGTGGACGCAGAGCCCGCATGCTACTGCAAATGTTTTCGAGCCAATTTTCGAGCACGTCTGGCAGAATGCAAAGCCGCTGAAGTAAATTATTTCTTAATTTCAGCACCTTCAAAATGAACCAGCTTGAACTTGCCGTTCTTTTCTATTTCAAAGCACGCGCACTTGCCTATCTTGGCTTCTACATTAAGAATTTCACGCAGTATGCAGCCTATCGGCCCGCCGTGGGCTACTATTGCAATCGTGTCATACGGCCCGGCTGCCAGCTTCTCAAATGTCCTCATTATCCGTTCCTTAAAAATTTCGTAATCTTCCCCGCCTTCGACGCCGTACGTGTGGTCTTTCAATTTAGCCACATGCTCTGGGTGTTTTTTGGCCGCATGAGATTTTTTCATGCCCGTCAAATGAGCATAGCGATTTCGTTCTTTTATTTCCTCTATAATTTTCACGGTACATTTTAGCTCTTTGCTCAATATTTCTGCTGTTTCGCGGGCACGATGGAACGGACTCGAGAATATAATTTCTATGCCGCTGCTGGAAAGCCTCTTTGCCAGGGCTTGTGCCTGCTTCTTGCCTGCGGGGCTAAGATGGTCGTCGTAGTGCCCGCCGTACTTATGTTCTACGTCGCTCGTGCTCTCGCCATGACGGATTAGAAATATTTTCATAGTAAGGATTGTCGAACTAACGTTAAAAAGTTTCAAAATAATAAATGAATATGGAAATAACATCGACAAAGGAACTAAGAAAAATATTATTGAAACTCGATAGGACGACCGACCAAACAATTCGAATGAAATTTATCGACGAATGGGCAGAATTTGTAAGGACGCATGATGGCGGGACATGGTCAAGACTGATAAACCCTATAATAAACTCAGACCTGAAAGAGGCCGATAGGGTAAAGAAAAAATTCTACGGAATGAAATAAGGCACTTTCTTAAGCTTTTCATCCAATTCTAAAAAATGGAAACAGCACGTATGTTGTTGGACAAAATAAGAAGCGGCCAAATAATCACACAAGACCAGCTGGAGCTGGAGAAGATAAAAATCGCAGCAGGACAGCCGCTGATCAAGAATTCTGATATAGCCGCGCTCCTTAAACCGGAAGATGTAGATTACAAGCACCTCAGGAATTTTCTAAAGATCAAAAATATCCGCACCGCCTCGGGCGTCGCAAATATAGCGGTCATGTGGCTCAACCAGAAGCATGAATACAGCTGCCCGTTTAGCTGCGTCTACTGTCCTCAAGGGGCCATCAGGGATGCCGATGGCGGTGTACAACTTATTGCTCCGAAGAGCTATACAGGAGTAGAGCCCACGACTCTCAGAGCCATCCGCAACGGTTTTGACCCGTTTCTGCAAGTAAGCAACAGAACAAATCAGCTAAACATAATCGGGCACCCTACAGACAAGTGTGAACTCATAATAATGGGCGGGACGTTCATGGCCACGCCGCTTGCATTCCAGGACGAATTTGTAAAGCGGTGCCTGGACGCTTTTAACGGGGTCAACTCGGAAACGCTTGGTGAGGCGCAGCTAAAGAATGAGACAGCTGCAAACAGGTGTATAGGTCTGACGATAGAAACTCGTGCCGACTATTGCAGCCAGCATCAGATAGACCAGATGCTACAGCTTGGTTGCACGCGTGTCGAGATAGGCGTCCAGAGCACGGATGAACAGCTGCTGATGGACACGAAACGGGGCCATGGGGTCGATGCAAATATAGATGCCATTCGATTGCTCAAAGAAAACGGTATCAAGGTATGCGTTCACTGGATGCCTGGGCTGACTGGACTCTATGGCAATATAGACGAGGAAAAAGAGATAGAAATGTTTCGGCAGCTTTTCTCCAACCCGAATTACAGGCCTGACGAGATAAAAATATACCCGACGCTTGTCATACCTGGCACTGAATTGCATGAGATGTGGAAAAGCGGCGCATATACACCGTTAAGCAACGACCAGATGATCAAACTTCTCATAGAATTCAAGAAAATAGTGCCGTCTTTTGTAAGAATAAAGCGTGTCATGCGTGATATCTCCGAACATAAGCCGGAGGCTGGCGCAAAAACAACAAACCTGAGGCAGCTGGCCAATATCCAGATGAAAAAAGAAGGTATTCTATGCAGGTGCATAAGGTGCAGGGAAATTGGGCATGTATCCGATATTAACGAACCTAATTTACAGGTCACAGAGTACGAGGCTTCGGGTGGTAGAGAATTTTTTATTAGTTTTGAAAACGAGAACGCACTTTTCGCATTCCTCAGGTTAAGGATTGATAACAGCACCACAGCAAAAATAAGAGAGCTGCACGTATACGGTAGCATGGTTCCTATATCCGAGAGAGGCGGCTGGCAGCACAAGGGTCTTGGAAAGCATCTCATGGAGAAGGCAGAGCAGATTGCCCGTGAACACAACAAGACAAATATATCCGTGACAAGCGGAATCGGTGTTAGAATGTACTACAGGATGCTTGGCTACATACTGGAAGGTCCGTACATGGTTAAGAATATTTAGGAAATGATATTATGATGAAGCGCCTTACTCTTTATGAAGCCCTCATAACGGGTCATCCATTGAGGCGATATCCCGTAGAACTTAAAGGCGAAATAATTTACGTTACAAGAAGACAATGCATAAAAGAACTTTATAGTCAACTTGACCTGGCCAAAAGATCAATTCTGTACTATCAGGCAGAAGCCACAAAACGTGAGAAGGATATGGGCGGCAGTATAGCCGGTTTGCAGCGTGAGCGTGCTGCCGACGTTGCGGAAAGACAACGCATAACGGATCGTTTGACAGAAATAAACAATAAGCTGGCGACAGAAAATGCCACTAACAGATCTTTGCAGGGGAATAACTCAACTCTTAGAGCAGAACTCGCCAGAGCGAACCGAAAACGTGACGAGCTCGAAGTACAAATTTCTAATCTATCAGGAAACAATGGCCATTTTGATTTTCTAAAAAACGTCAGCGCTCAAGTGCAAAGATATGCCGCAAAATACTTGAAATCTATAATACCATCGCCTGCAGCAGATGTCCATATGCATAGCTCTTATCATGATATACCTCCAGCCTTTCAGCACTTTAAAAAAAGGGTGGCGAATACAGGGTTTTTTGGACGTATGCATTATTCAATGGTTTCGCCGCACGAAGCAAGAAATAAGGACGTAGAAATTATAGAAGCGTCAGATGGGTTTAAGCTAAAAATTTATTATCGCGACGGAAACTCGTTCGCGGCTGTTGTAATTGGGGACTCAACCGCACAAACACGGGGCCAGGCAGAATTCTTGGCAGGTTACGTCAGGGAAAACGTCCTGAAGAAGTCTTAAGAACTTGCGTGACCCTATAATATTGGATATTACAGTTTCTTTTTCGTTATTTGAAAACGCACATGGTGCGTCAGCCCGTGGTTAATATGACGCTCGAACAGGAAATGAAGCACGAAGTAGTCAGGCTTGAGCTTGCAATAAAGGACATAGACGCGCAGCTGGACAGGCTATACGCGAAGACCAGCGAACTTCTTGACGCAAGACAAAAAGCAGAACACGACCTCAACACGCTGATAGAAAGCGTTGAGGAGAGCTACATAAGAAAACAGGAAGAGGAAAGCCTCGCAAAAATACTTGGCAAGAAGAAAATCAAGATATGATCGCGACAATTACCTGCGTTTCTTTTTCTTAGACGATCCTACATTTCTGTAAATATTTAAGTGGTGCTTGTACTTGTGGCGGTACCTGTACAACACATAGACTATAGCTGCAAGGACTACAACCACGAGGATGTTTTCTATCTGGTTCAACCTGCTAGCAAGCGCTACATACGTCGAGCCCACTTCCCAGCCAATTATGCCAAGCACGAACGTTCTTGGTACCGAGCCGATGAACGTGGCTATTGCATATTTTTTCCATGACAATCGCAGGACGCCGCTGGTCAGCGACACCAGCGCAATGGGGAAGAAAGGTATTGCGCGCAGTATTGCTATAGTCGTCCAGACTTTCTTTTTCTTTTCAAATTTCTTTTCTGTTTTTTCTATCTCCAGCCATGATATGCCAAGAAATTTCTGGAACTTCGTTATCAGAGGCCGGCCGCCATAATATCCGATGCCGTAAGTAAAGAACGAGCCGATTGTGGACGCTATAGACGCTGGAATAACTATCACAAAAAATATTTCTCTGACGGCGTCCCAGAAGGCGAGGTCGGCCGGTATAAGAATAAAGGCGGCGCCCATTATAACGAGCGGAGACGGTATCGGTATCAAAACCTCCTCAAGAATCACCGCAAAGAACACGCTGTAAGGTCCGTAGGCTTGTATAAGAGCAAATGTCCATGCAATAAGACCTTCAAACAACTCTGCAAGAACCATTCGATAAGATTGGATTTTCAATTTAAATAAGCTTGATAGATCGTTATAGCTCTACTGGTATACCCACATACTTACCAGTGAGCTGTATGTGAAACCAGTTATAATGTATTCAAATTCTTTACTGTTTTCACTATAAATTATGACAAGTGTAACAGGAACAGGTACTGATTACCGTCTTGAAAAAATAAGGTCTTTGACTGAATTGCCTTCCTACGAAGAAGTAAAAGACGCCGTCGGTAGACTTCAGGCCGATGAGGATGAAAAATTTCCAAGCGCCTGGTGGAAATTCTGTGAAGACAATCGTATATATAACGCATGGAATATTGAGTTCGTAGACGTGCTTGCAGCGGAAATCAAAAAATTTGACGTGGCACCGGTCATAGAGATTTGCGCCGGCAATGGAAAACTATCGTATCATTTACAGAGACGTGGAATCAGTATTGTGCTAACCAGCCATTCACTGGGCCATGTTCCTGGCGTTGAAAATATGTGGCATTTTGAGGCACTAGTAAAATATAACCCGCAACTTGTTGTCGGCTCGTGGATCCCTGATTCTAACACACTTACAGATACGGTGTTGTACAGAAGCGTCAGGTACGTCATAGATATCGGGCATCCAGAGCTCTGTGCGCTGACAGAGGACGTTACAAAAAGGCCGGATATAGAAATAACACCCATGCCGTCCGTTCAGAGATACAGCATATGCAAGTCAGACCGCATAGGGGTAAAGTATAACTCCCAGGTAAATCTTGTCAGAAGACGTGCATAGTCACTGCTTGTTGTCAATTTCTTTGCGTATTTTTGCGAGGAAGTCCTCAATATTGACGCCGAACTGCGGTTTCGCTCCGCGTGAACGGACAGCAAGAGTATTATTTTGTTCCTCTTTATCGCCTATAACAAGAATATGGGGCACCTTAAACATCTCCGCGTCACGTATCTTGTAATCAACAGTACTGTTTTTTGTGTCGAGCTCCGATCTGATTCCGTTTTCTATCAGGGTTCGATTTATCCTGTTTGCCATTTCTACATTCCTGTCCGTTAATGTCAGGACACGAACCTGCACGGGCGAGAGCCAGACTGGCAGCGCGCCTTTGCAGTGTTCGAGCAAAATGCCAATGAACCGTTCCAGTGAGCCGTAGATGACATTATGCAACATGACAGGTCTGTGGTTCTGTCCGTCTGCGCCAATATATTCAAGCTCAAAGCGCTCAGGCATTGCAAAATCCAGCTGTATTGTTGAACATTGCCACGTTCTGTTAAGAGAATCTTTCAAGTGAAAATCAATCTTAGGCCCGTAGAATGCGCCGTCGCCGGGGTTTATTTTGTAGTTTACATTATTTTCTTTCAGTACCTTTTCCAGTATTTTTTCAGCCTTATCCCAAATGGCATCTGACCCGATACGTTTTTCTGGTCTGGTAGAAAGTTCCAAGTGATCAAATTCAAGGCCTAATTTTTTGAAAAATTGTATTGTCATGTTCATGACGTCAGTTATTTCATCCTCGAGCTGATCCTCTGTGCAGAATATATGGGCGTCATCTTGGGTAAATTTAATAACACGGAATAGTCCGCTTAGCACACCCGACAATTCTTGACGATAAACAACTCCAAGCTCGCCGAGCCGCAGTGGAAGATCCCTGTATGACCTCTGTCCAGAGCGATATATGAGCATGGCACCTGGACAGTTCATAGGTTTTACGGCAAAATCCCTGTCTTCATACTTCGTCAAGAATATATTTTCCTTATATTTTTCCCAGTGGCCTGATATCTTCCATAGCTTATTGTCCATTATCTGTGGCGTGGATACTTCCTGGTAGCCAGCTTTGCGGTGCTCCTCGCTCCAAAATCTTGCTAGTTCGTTATAAAGAATAAGCCCATTATTGTGCCAGAATACCATTCCCGGAGCGAGCTCGCTGAAAGAGAAAAGGTCGAGACTTTGACCTATAATCCTGTGATCGTTATCCTTTAACTCAGCTCGGTCAAGCTTGCTCTTTGATATCTGATGAAGAAGCTGCTTTGGATCATATTTCTCTTCTACAGGCTTCTTTGCAACCATCTCTATCTTTTCACCCGTAGGTCGTATCTCCCTGCTTAATTCGGATAGCGGGTGACCTTTTGATTTAATATTGAAAGCTTTGTACCAGCCGAAAGGCGCCCGGTGCGTTTCGTAATCTTTTTTTAATGCATCTTCGATCTTTTTCACTAGGTCCAGCGCGGCTGCGGGTTTTGCTGGTGTAGAAGTGAGGTGAACAAAAGGATAAACGACAACGGTCTTTGTGCTTACTTGTTTGGCTACTTTGTCTATTTCAGCGACAACTTTGCTCACAACTGAATCATCGTCGCCCTCCTCAGCGGAGCAAAAAACTACCAAACAATCCTCCACTCGTTTCTTATCCATTTCTACAGCTTCAGCTGCTTCTATGGCCTTCTTTTTGGATTCATATTCAATAAAATCGGAATGTACAAGCAATATTTTCATAGTTATCCAGCTCTTATGTTTTTGTCTAGGCTTAAATTCTTAATAAAACGGTGAACAGAACTTTTTGAAATACCTATCTCCGAGGCAATTAATCTTACGGAAAATCCTTTCAGAAACAGCTCTTTAGCTATATCTTTCTTGCCTTCTTTCTCTATTCTCGACTGTGGGTCGTTCCCCTGGCATGGTTACCACGACAATAATTCGACGTGGAGCTTTATAAGATTGGTGTCCCAGTTCAAACACATTATTTAAGTCTTGTAGAAAGTAGCAATAACATACAGCCCCATGGTGTAACGGCTCAGCATAAAGGCCTTTGGATAACCTTTTCTTGGGAAGAAAAGCTTAACCAAAAGAAAGGTTACGAAGAAAGCCTTGGATCCAGGTTCGAATCCTGGTGGGGCTATCGTAAATTAATTTAGTGTAATTACAAAAAGAATTTAAATTACTACGTATAATTTATTATTCTGATGAAAAAATGAACGGAAATGGGAATGGCGATAATTTTTATGTTTCTATATCGTTTAGACACGACGGACCGCGGCCGTATAGAAGTGAAGAAATAGCGGCGGTACTCAAGAGAATTTACCTTGAGGTGTCGGAAATGACGGTCGGAGACGACACATTCGTGCTGGAAAAGACGTTTGAACTTGTTTCTGCCCCTGAGCCTCACATACTATTAAACTATAAGCGCAGGACTGAACCTATGGTTGAGCAACTTTCGTTGTTTGATCGACTATAAATTATTTCTCTCTAATTGTAATTCATGCAAGCAGCCGACAGAACCAAAAATGTGAAGTACGCAATCAGGGATATAGCCGTGCTTGCGAAGCAGGTTGCGAAAAAGAAAAAAGTTATTTCGCTTAATATCGGGGACCCAAACAGGTTCGACTTTAGGACTCCACCACACCTGGTGAATGCAGTAACGAAGGCGATGAAGCAAAACAAAAATTTCTATGCAGATTCTATGGGTGAAGAGGAGGCAATAGATGCCATAGCTGACTACCATCGAAAGGCTGGCATAAACGTGCTTAACAGCGACATCTTAGTTACAATGGGCGTATCCGAGGCAATAGGCCTTTGCATAGGCGCTTTCTTCAACCGCGGCGACAATGTCCTGATACCACGGCCGTCCTATCCAGTATACAGCGCCTACCTCAATCTTTACGAGGTTGGCCAGAAATTCTATACGCTAAATGAAGAGGCAAACTGGAACCTTGACCTGAAAGATATAGAAAAAAACATAACGGAAAAAACAAAAGCTATAGTTGTAATAAATCCAAACAATCCGACCGGCGCAGTATACGACAAGCAGACGCTAAAAGACCTAGTCAATCTGGCCGGACAGCATGATTTGCTTATATTCGCCGATGAAATATATGACGAGCTTATTCTAGAGGGAAAGATGTATCACATAGCTGCGCTATCCAAAGAGGTGCCGGTAGTCACATTTAACGGCCTTGCGAAGAATTTCATGGCACCGGGCTGGCGTGTGGGATGGGCCGCGATAAAAGACCTAGGCAAGATGAAGGAAGCCAAGGATGCTCTATTCCAGCTTGCACGTGCGAGGCTGTGCGCTGTCACGCCGCAACAATATGCGGTCAAGCCGGCTCTGGAAGGAAACAGAAAGCATCTTGTTGAAGCAAAAAAGAAGCTCAGGAACAGGCGTGATATAGTCTACAAGAGAATAAACGAAATAGAAGGACTCAGCATGAAAAAGCCGAGCGCGGCATTCTATGCGTTCCCGAAAATTCACATAAAAATGGATGACAAGGAATTCGCGACGAGGCTGCTGGAAGAGGAGGGTGTTGCAGTTGTCCATGGCTCCGGATTTGACATGCCAGAACATTTCAGGATAGTCTACCTAGCACAGGAGCAGCTGCTCAACGAGGCGTTAGACAAGATAGAAAGCTTTGTCAAAAGGAACAGGAGCTAATTAACATATTTAAAGAAAGAATAGT
>Ga0209542_10021292_pt1 | contig 10175 bp, 9 predicted proteins | sample RifCSPhighO2_01_FD_184028 | JGI IMG/M metagenome (GOLD analysis project Ga0209542, IMG submission 184028) | Soil microbial communities from Rifle, Colorado - Rifle CSP2_plank highO2_0.1 (SPAdes) (version 2) | ecosystem: Environmental > Terrestrial > Deep subsurface > Rock core/Sediment ...
TAATAACCCGCCTTTGACCCACGCAAGGTTATTCCATGTCCGGCCAATTCATCTTTACCATGCATCGCGTCAGCAAGATCGTGCCGCCGAACCGCACGATCCTGAAGGACATCTCCCTGTCCTTCTTTCCCGGCGCCAAGATCGGCGTGCTCGGCCTGAACGGCTCGGGAAAATCCACGCTGCTGCGCATCATGGCCGGCGTGGACCAGGAGTACGACGGCGAGGCGCGTCCACAGCCGAATATTCGCATCGGCTTTCTCTCGCAGGAACCGCAGCTCGACCCCAAGAAAGACGTGCGCGGCAACGTCGAGGAAGCGGTGGCGGAGACCAAGGCGCTGCTCGACAAATTCAACGAAATCAGCATGAAGTTCGGCGAACCGATGAGCGATGAGGAGATGAACAAACTCATCGAGCAACAGGGGAAATTGCAGGAAAAGATCGACGCCGCCGGCGCCTGGGACCTCGACCGCAAGCTCGAGATCGCGGCCGATGCGCTGCGCCTGCCGCCATGGGAGGCGGACGTGGCCAAGCTCTCCGGCGGCGAGCGCCGGCGCGTGGCATTGTGCAAGCTGCTGCTCTCGCAACCCGACATGCTGCTGCTCGACGAGCCGACCAACCATCTCGACGCCGAGTCGGTCGCCTGGCTCGAGCGCTTTCTGCACGACTACCCCGGCACCGTCGTGGCCGTGACCCACGACCGTTATTTCCTCGACAACGCCGCGGGCTGGATTCTCGAACTCGACCGCGGCGAGGGCATTCCCTGGAAAGGCAATTATTCTTCATGGCTCGAGCAGAAGCAGAAGCGACTCGCCGTCGAGGAAAAGCAGGAGTCCGCGCGCCAGCGCACGCTGAAACACGAACTCGAATGGGTGCGCACCAATCCGAAAGGCCGGCACGCGAAGAGCAAGGCGCGCCTGGCCGCCTATGAAGAACTCGCGTCGCAGGAATTCCAGAAGCGCAACGAAACCAAGGAGATATTCATCCCGCCGGGCCCGCGTCTCGGCGACGTGGTGGTGCAGGCGGAAAACCTGACCAAGGGTTACGGCGACCGGCTGCTCATCGACGGCATCAGCTTCAATCTTCCGCGCGGCGGCATCGTCGGCGTGGTCGGCCCGAACGGCGCCGGCAAGACAACGTTGTTCCGCATGATCATTGGCCAGGAAAAACCCGACGGCGGGAAACTGCGCATCGGCGAAACCGTGCAGCTTGCCTATGTCGACCAGAGCCGTGACACGCTCGACGGCGGAAAAACCGTGTGGGAGGAAATCTCCGGCGGCCACGACATCATGTTGATCGGCAAGACCGAAGTTCAGTCGCGCGCCTACTGCGGCCGCTTCAACTTCCGCGGGCCGGATCAACAGAAACTGGTGCGGGATCTTTCCGGCGGCGAGCGCAACCGCGTGCATCTGGCAAAGCTGCTCAAAAGCGGCGGCAACCTGTTGCTGCTCGACGAACCGACCAACGATCTCGACGTGGACACGCTGCGCGCGCTCGAAGAAGCGCTGCTCGATTTCGGCGGCTGCGCCGTGATCGTCTCGCACGACCGCTGGTTCCTCGATCGCATCGCCACCCACATGCTCGCCTTCGAGGGCGACAGCCACGTGGTGTGGTTCGAAGGCAACTACGCCGACTACATGGTGGACAAGGAGCGCCGTCTGGGCACGGAGGCGGTGCAGCCGCACCGCATCAAGTACAAAAAACTCGTCCATTGATGAAGAACCATCCCCCGTTCCACAGTGGCTGGAAATCAGCGCCTAAATGCGCCGATTGGCCTGACCGGCGGCTGGTCAGGCGCCAAAGATATCCGTTAAATTGTTCCGGTCCTGAATATGTTTGGAACTTGCACAGGGATAGAATGGATCGACGTCCAGAACGTCGCGTTGCATGCGGCGGGACTGTTGAAACGGTGGATCACGGACGGGATGCTGAGTGGAATTGCCACCAGCAAGGCCATCGGCTCATCCGAAAATAATAATTAGCCACAGAGGTCACAGAGAACACAGAGTAATAATTCTTTTTTTCTCGGTGATCTCTGTGTACTCTGTGGCAGATTTCTTTTGTTAATATAACAACATGTCACAGCGGATGATTTTTCTGGGTGGTTTCGCGGTCTGCGCCGGCCTGATGGCAGCAGCCCTTTATTTTCAATACGTCGGACATCTCGATCCCTGCCCGTTATGCATCCTGCAGCGGCTGGCCGTCATCGGCGTGGGACTGATCCTGCTGATCGGTGGACTGCACAATCCCGGCAAGTGGGGCCGGCGCCTCTACGGCGCGCTCACCGTATTCGCCGCCGGGGCCGGGGCCGGCGTCGCCGGTCGGCATGTGTGGATACAGCATCTGCCGTTCGATCAGCAGCCCGGGTGCAGCTACGACTTCGCCTACATGCTGGATACCTTCCCTCTGGCAAAAACGCTGAAGCTGGTGCTGGAAGGCACCGGCGATTGCGCCAAAGTCACCTGGACCTTTCTCGATCTCAGCATGCCGGCCTGGACGCTCGTCTTCTTCATCGGCTTCGTGGCGTTCGGGCTGATGCTGATTTTCAGCTCGCTCGGCAAGCGCTGAGCCGGATCACTTCCAGATATCCACGGCCACGCCGTGCTCGCGCAGGTCGTCGGCACGCTCGCGGATGAAACGCTGCAACTCGGGCTGGTGCCTGTAGGCGCCCGAGGCGACGTAATCCAGCACCGACTGGACATGAAAACCTTTCATGAAGGCCTCGATCCGGATCACCTCTTTCCCGGCATCGAACACCACCACGTTTGGCACGTACGCGATATTGAGTTCGTCCGCCCATTGGCGCGCCGTGGTCCGGCGTCCCGCCGGCGTCACCACTGGCGTATCGCTCCAGCGGTCCAGCTGAATCACGTGAAAGCGCCCGATAAGCTTCAGCGTCTCGGGGTCGCTCAGCATCTCGCTGTGCATCCGGTCGCAGCCGGCGCAATCCTTCTGCTCAAAAAATACGGCAAGCGGTTCCCCCGACGCGATCTTGCTCAGGTCGTGGGGCGGCTTGGCGAAGAACGGTTCGGGGTGCAACGCGCCTTTGGCCGGAGGCGGCGACTGTTTCGCCAGATACTCGCGGAACGTCGTTTTGCCTTCCTGTCTTTCCGCCGCGTATTGCAGCGCCGCCAAGAACTGGTGCGGTGGGTAATAACCGTTGATGCGCAACACCGTCTCGCCCTTTTCGCCGATCAGCAGGATCGTGGGCGTGAACCGGACCTGGAGTTGCGCGGCGAACTCCTTTTCCGGCAGCTTGCGGCCGGCGAAGTCGGTCACTTCGCGATCACCCCAGATATTGATCTCGATGGCGTCGAAATGCTTGCGGGTGTAATCCACGATGTGCGGCTGGCTGAAATTGGTATTGAACAGCGCGGCGCAGTACGGACAGCCGTCCTGACCGAAATAGAGCAGCAGCCGCTTGCTTTCCCGCGACGCTTCGGCGACGTCCTCCGGCATGTCGAGAAACGAGCGCTTGAACCAGCCGGGGATCTCGAACTGGCCGGCGTCGCGGAATTCAGCCTTCTTCTCCGCGGCCATGCCGAGGCTCATCAGCCCGAGGAATGCCCACAGGCCCAGTACCATTATGAATGCCCGATGCGCCCGTTTCATGTCTTTACCCTCCGGCTGATTGTGCATGGCTTCCCGCGAACGGACAATCGTTACAAGGATATGACGCAGATCGGGTAGAATTCGTTCCATCCACGCTTTGACGCCGCCAAGCCGATGCGCCCAAAACATTACGGACAACCCCCCGCCCGCCAGAGCGACTGGAAAGCGATCAAATCGCTTTTGCCCTACTTGTGGGAATTCCGCGGGCGGGTGGTGCTGGCGCTCGCCTTTCTGGCGCTCGCCAAGGTAGCGACCGTTTCCGTCCCGCTGGTGCTCAAGGAAATCGTGGATGCGCTCACCCCGTCCCAGGCCACGCTCGCCCTGCCGGTTTTCCTGCTCCTCGCCTACGGCGCGCTGCGGCTGGCCAACTCGACGTTCGGCGAACTGCGCGACATGGTGTTCGCCAAGGTCACGCAACGCTCGATCCGGCGCGTGGCGCTCAGGGTCTTCGAGCACCTGCACATTCTTTCGCTGCGCTTCCACCTCGAACGCCAGACCGGCGGCATGTCGCGCGACATCGAACGCGGCACCGCGGGCATTCGCTTCCTGCTCAATTTCATGCTGTTCAACATCCTGCCCACCATTCTGGAAATCGGTTTCGTGGCGATCATCCTGCTCGTCAAATACGACCCGTGGTTCTGCGTGGTGACGCTGGCCACGCTGGTGGTGTACATCGCGTTCACGCTCGTGGTCACCGAGTGGCGCATGATCTTCCGCCGCAACATGAACGAGATGGACTCCAAGGCCAACACCCGCGCGATCGACAGCCTGCTCAACTACGAGACCGTCAAATACTTCGGCAACGAGGGTTTCGAGGCGCACCGCTACGACGAAACCCTGCAATCCTGGGAGAAGGCCGCGGTCCGCAATCAGACCTCGCTGTCGCTGCTGAACATCGGTCAGGGTGCGGTCATCGCCGCGGGTGTAACGATCCTCATGCTGATGGCCGGTCAAGGCGTGGTACGCGGAACCATGAGCATCGGCGACCTGGTGCTGGTCAACGCCTTCCTCATCCAGCTCTACATGCCGCTGCATTTTCTCGGCTTCGTTTACCGCGAAATCCGCCACTCGCTGGCGGACATGGAACGCATGTTCGGACTGCTGGAGCGTCACACCGAAGTCAGCGACGTGCCCGATGCCAGGGAACTGAAGGTCAGCGGCGGCGCGATCCGCTTCGAGCATGTCAGCTTCGGCTACGACATCCGGCGCCAGATCCTGCAGGACGTCAGTTTCGACGTGCCCGCGGGACACAAGGTCGCGGTAGTGGGCGCGAGCGGCGCCGGCAAGTCCACGCTGTCGCGGCTGCTGTTCCGGTTCTACGACGCCACCACCGGACACATCCTGATCGACGGCCAGGACATCCGGGCGGTGACGCAGAAAAGCCTGCGCCGGGCGATCGGTATCGTGCCGCAGGACACGGTGCTGTTCAACGACAGCATTTATTACAATATCGCTTACGGGCAGCCGGACGCAGCGCGCGAGGAAATCATCGAGGCGGCGCGCGCGGCGCACATCGATCAGTTCGTGGAATCGCTGCCGGACCAATACGACACGACGGTAGGCGAGCGCGGCCTCAAGCTCTCCGGCGGCGAGAAACAGCGCGTGGCCATCGCACGCACGCTGCTGAAAAATCCGCCGATTCTAGTGTTCGACGAGGCCACCTCGGCGCTGGATTCGCGCACCGAAAAGGCGATTCAGGCCGAACTGCTGGAAATCGCCACCAACCACACCACCCTGGTCATCGCCCACCGGCTGTCCACCATCATGGACGCCGACCAGATTCTGGTGATGGACCACGGCCGCATCGTCGAACGCGGCACGCACAACGAACTCCTCATGCGCAACGGCGCCTATGCCCACATGTGGGCGCTGCAACAGCAGGAAGAGGAAGTCGAGCGGCTCGAGGCGGCGAGCAGCTGACGCATCGAATCACGGGATAAACCTGGCATTCGCCTCCCGTCCCCTCCCGCGCGCGGGAATGGACGGGAGGAATCCTGCCGTTACAACGCTGTCCCGAAGGAAGAGTCCACGCTGTCCGGAGGCGCCGGCAGCCCCGCGATCTTGCTCGCCTGGGTGATGACGCCGCCCGGGAACAGGAGATAAAGATATTTCCGACCGCCTTTTCCGGCAAATCTCTCCTCAAGGGGCTGGAGCAGATGGCGGGCGTGCTGCGCCGGGCCATGCAGGCGGTAATGATCGCGCAGAAAATTGATCGCTTCCCAGTGTTTGGGCGTGAGCACGATGCCGAGATCCGCCGCCGTTTTCCTGGCGACGTCCTCCGACCACTCGTCCAGTCCGAGCAGATTGCCCGCCGGATCTTTCTCGATCGAACCTTCGCCAACAATAAACTTCATGATGTCAGGCATGTTTCACCTCCATGCTTGCCGGTCAACGGTCACGCCTTGAACCGGCGTCTAATGAGTATCCACCTGCATCGGCATGATCACAAGGGGCATGCCTTTGATATGCAGCTGGCGCTGAATGGCCAATGCCGTGTGGTTGTGCAGCAGGCGCGTCATCCAGTTTTCCTCGCGGAACACCAGCGTGCCCGCGAAAAAGACGCTGCCGGGGAAACGCTGCAAAACATCATCGGCCAGTTTGACGGCCGCCTCGACCGGATCGGTGCCGTAGGCGGAATAGCCGACCGCCGCCATGTTGTGGGCGTGACAGAACTCGACGTACTTGTGCAACGACTCGTCGACGTGATGCTTGAGGTCCACCAGGGTGTGGTCGCCTTTCATGCGCGTGGTATCCACTTCGCCGACGCTCAGAAAAACAAAATTTTGAAACCGGCCCGGGAACAGGCGCTGGGAATTAAGCAAGGTATGGATGCCCACTCCGCGGTAGCTCGAAACGAAAAATACCGCCGCCGGTTCGCCTTCGCGGACCGGCGGGGCTTGCCGGGTGGGGGTGGCGACCGGAATCCTGGTCAGGATTTCATCGAGAGCGATCAGGCGTTTGCGCACCGTGCGGTAGTGATTGTGCACCAGCGCGCACAAGCCGATGACCGACCCGGTCACGAGCGCCGCGATCCAGCCGCCCTCGTGGAATTTCTCCACCAGCATCACCACCAGAATGCCGGAGGTGGCGACGAGGCCCCACAGCGTCAGACCGAGTCGTGGCAGCCACCCGGTCAAGACTTTGTGGTTTTTCCACCAGTAGACGCACAATCCCAGCAGGGTCAGCGAAAACGTCAGAAACACATTGATGCTGTACAGCACCACCAGCAGATCCACCCGGCCGCCGCTCCACAACAGCACGGCGTACGCGGCGCCGCCCATCAGCAGAATCCCGTTCTTGGTGACCAGCCGGTCGGAGAGCTGCGCGAAGCGGTGCGGCACCCAGTGATCCACGGCCATGTTGGCGAGCGTCGCGGGGCCACCGAGAAAACCGGTGTTGGCCGCAACAAACAAAAGGCCGGCTTCGAATATAAGCGTCGCCACCAGCATTGCTTGGCCCACCGACCATCCGCCCCACGTCGGCCAGTCCGCGAGAATGGCGCCGAACGCCACGGCATTCAGGGTCTGTCCCTCGACCGGGTGCACGCGCCACAGCAGATACAGCAGGATGATGCCGCCAGCGGTGAAGGACAACGACAGCGCCATATAGAACATGGTCCATTTGCCGGTGGTCACGCGCGGCTCCTTCAGCAGGTTGACGCTGTTCGAGACCGCCTCGATGCCGGTGTAGGTGCCGCCGCCCATGCCGTAGGCGCGCACGAACAGCGCGATCACGAACACAATGCCCATTTCGCGCGACAGCGATTGCACGCCGGCGATGCTTTCCGGGAGCAGGCCGCCGATGTCTTCGGCGTGTCGTGTAATGCCATAAATAATAAGAAAGGCGTGCGTCAGGACAAACCCGATGAAGATGGGCAGCAGGAACTTGATGGACTCCTTGACGCCGCGCAGATTGAGAATCACCAGGGCCAGCAGCGCCAGCCCGGCGATTTCCGGCTTGAGCACGCTCCACGACACCGGCAGGAAACTGAACAATGCATCCGCGCCGGCGGCGATGGAAATGGCGATGGTAAGAACGTAATCCACCACCAGCGCGCTGCCGGAGATCAGCCCCGCGCGTCTGCCGAGCAGGCGCGTGGCCACCTTGTAGCCTCCGCCGCCGGTGGGAAAGAGTTCGATCACCTGGTTGTAGGAAACCGCGATGACGAACACGGTCATCGCGGTGGCCACGGCGAGGAACAGCGCCAGTTCCGTGTGCGCTCCCAGCGCCGTGAACGCCTGCTCGGGTCCGTAGGCCGAGGATGACAGGCCGTCCGCGCCCAGGCCCACCCAGGCGAAAAAGGCGATCAGCGTGATGTGGCGATGGGTCTCCGGCGCCATGGGATCGCGCGCCGGTCCGAAAAGAACGTGGCGCAGCCGGTCGCGCCAGCGCCGCAGCAGCGGCCGGTTATCGGCGCTCGCGGAGAGATTCGGTGGCAGGGGCGATTCAGGCATCGGGCGGCTGGCGATCAGGGCAGACCGTACGCGCCGCTACGGCGGAGCATTTCATGCGCAGCGGTCATTCCGGGACAAGTCCACGCGGCATGTCTGTCTTTTTTCATTGCCTGTCATCAATTCGTGCATGGACGCTTGGCGACGACAAAATTATACTCTGCTTCTGGCAATTACTTCTTTGAAGTATATCAACCGGAGATTCCATGCGCCCAGCGCTTATCCTCGCCGTCCTCGAACGCGAATTTCAGAGCACCCGCGAGGGTCACCACACGCCGGTCATGCTGTGGGGTCCGCCCGGCGTGGGCAAATCGCAAATGGTGGCGCAGGTGGCCCGGAAATACAGCGTTCCGGTCATCGACATCCGCCTCTCACAAATGGAACCGACCGACCTGCGCGGCATCCCGTTCCGCGTCGGCGACGTCGTGGAATGGGCCATCCCGGCGATGCTGCCGGACGCTCAGCGTCACGGCGCCGAAGGTATTTTATTTCTCGACGAGATTACTTCGGCGGCACCGACGGTTTCCGCCGCCGCGTATCAATTGATACTCGACCGCCGCCTCGGCGCCTATCAGGTGCCGGATCACTGGGCGATCTTCGCCGCCGGTAACCGCCAGGGCGACCGCGGCGTCACCTACAGCATGCCGGCGCCGCTCGCCAACCGCTTTTCCCATTTCTCGGTCGAAACCCATCTCGACGACTGGGTCGCGTGGGCGTACGCGAATAATATCGACGAACGCGTCATCGCCTTTCTGCGGTTCCGACCGGAGCTGCTGTTCGATTTCGACCCGGCGCACAATCCCGTGGCCTTTCCGTCACCGCGCTCGTGGGAGTTCGCGCACCGCGCGCTGGCGAAATTCGGCGACCGTCCGGAGCTGTTGCTGGGCGGGATCGAGGCCTGCGTCGGCCCCGCGGCCGGCGTCGAGCTCAAGGCTTTCATCGACAACCTCGACAACCTGCCGGACATCGACGCGATCGTGAACGGCGTCTCCACCACCGTGCCGAAAGAAACCGACCTGCAATACGCGGTGGCCGCGGCGCTCGTGGGGCGCGCGATCCGCGCCAAGGGCAGCAGCGACGAGGCCAAGGTGTTCGGTAACATCCTCGACTACGCCGGCCGTTTCCCGAGCCGCGAGATGGGCGTGATGCTGGTCTCGGACATGCAGCGCGCCGTCGGCGAGAAACTGTTCGCGCTTCCGCAATTCGCGCAGTGGGCCAAGAAGATCGCCAGCGTGATGATCTTCGACATGTGGCAAAAACCTGCCGTGGCAAAACCTAAATAGACAGGATTAACAGGATTTTTCAGGATTTACAAGATTAGATTGATAATAAGGGATGAGAAAAAGAATGCTGGAGGACAAAGAGCTTACTGAAAAAATCATAGCGTGTGCTTTCAGAGTACACCAGCAGCTCGGTTCCGGATTTGTTGAGAAAGTTTATGAGAACGCGATGATTATTGAACTGCGGAAACTGGGATTTGACGTTAAACAGCAGTCACCTATAACGGTATACTATGAAGGAAAACATGTCGGAGAATACTTCGCCGACATTCTTGTCGAGAATAGAATCATCTGCGAGCTGAAAGCTGTTCAGCAGTTAGCATCTGAACATGAAATGCAGTTGGTTAACTATTTGACGGCAACGGGCCACAACACTGGCTTGCTTTTGAACTTCGGTAATAGCGTTACCATAAAACGGAAATTCCGCGAATACCGCAAGCCAGATCAGTTAATAGCACCTGATGTAAATCCTGTTAATCCTGAAAAATCCTGTTAATCCTGTGAATTCGAATATCCCCAAAAATGACAGCGTCGAAGACAAGCTCGTCGCCGCGCGTACCTGGCTGATCATCGACAAGCCCTTCCTCGGCGCGCTGGTGCTGCGCCTGCCGCTGGTCGAGGCCGATCCCAAGTGGTGCCATACCACCGCCACCGACGCGCGGTCGTTCTACTACAACCGCGACTACATCAAGGCGCTGTCCTTCGAGCAGACCAAGTTCATCCTCGCGCACGAGGCGCTGCACTGCGCGCTGTCGCACTTCGCGCGCCGCGAGCATCGCCACAAGCGCCGCTGGGACCTGGCCTGCGATTTCGCGGTCAATCCGCTGCTGATGGC
>Ga0209542_10021293_pt1 | contig 10175 bp, 13 predicted proteins | sample RifCSPhighO2_01_FD_184028 | JGI IMG/M metagenome (GOLD analysis project Ga0209542, IMG submission 184028) | Soil microbial communities from Rifle, Colorado - Rifle CSP2_plank highO2_0.1 (SPAdes) (version 2) | ecosystem: Environmental > Terrestrial > Deep subsurface > Rock core/Sediment ...
ACGTCTAGAGTTATTAAAACATTACTGGTTCTTTTTCTAATAGGATGTGCACTTCCACGAGATGCTGGTCTGATTCTTTTTAAGGTCACACCATCATCAACTCTGATTTCTTTTACAAAAAGTTCTTCTTTATTCTGTCCTTTCTCTTTTGCGTTCGCAATAGCGCTATCCAAAAGTTTCAGGAGTGGGTGTGAAGCTCTTTTGGTGACATGCTTCAAGATCAGTCTGGCTTCCACGACCTTCTTTCTTCTAATCATATCTGCGACAATTCTGGCTTTTCTTGGAGATTGTCTATAGTTTTTAAGGACAGCATGCATATTCTTTATTTTTTAGCTTCGTCCACAGATTTAACAGCTTTAGCGGCAGCAATTTCAGCTTCCTTTTTCTTTTGCTCGAGTTCTTTCTGCATTTTACCTCCATGTCGTAAGAATTTCTTGGTCGGCGAGAATTCTCCAAGTCTGTGCCCGACCATATCTTCGGTCACAAAAACCTCTAGGTGACTTTTACCATTGTGAACGCCAAAAGTAAGGCCGACCATTTCCGGAGCTATCTGGCTATTTCTTGACCATGTTTTAATGATCTCGTTCTTGCCAGAAGCTTTCATGGCTTCCGCCTTTTTTAAAACTTTAGAGTCCACATAAGGACCTTTTTTAAGTGACCTTGTCATTCTATAAACAAAAGAAGCTTGAAGAAGCTTCGGGGTCTCATATTAGCACTATGGGTGTCAAAACGCAAGGTTCCGTAGGTTCTAGGTTTTAGGTTCTAGGCACTAGGTATTTCGTCTTTCGCCTTTTCTCTTTTCTCTCTTATGGCCTAGCGCCTAGCGCCTAGCGCCTAGTTACTACTTCCTTCTCTTGCCAACTCTTCTCCTAGAAACAATGTCTTTGTTTGAATATTTCTTTGGTCTTCTGGTCTTTTGTCCTTTCCCAGAAGGTTTGCCCCATTTGGTCTTGGCCCTTCTCGTCCCACGGCCTTGCCTACCCTCTCCACCTCCGTATGGGTGATCAACTGGGTTCATGGCGCCCCCTTGACCTTCCGGCTTTGCCGATGGATACTAGTTTATTCTCTTCATTTGAAACCTCACCTATTGAGGCAAAACAACCATTGTGTATTTTTCTAATTTCAGTTGATGGAAGTTTGACTTGGGTATAAGGAGCGTCTTGAGCCACCACCTCGGCATAATTACCGGCGCTTCTTACCAGTCTTCCACCAGTATTTTGCTTCAGCTCAATGTTATATACAAAAGTACCAATTGGAATATTTTTTAGAGCCATTCTGTTGCCGGCCTTTATTGGAGTTTTTTCTGAAACAATAAAAGTATCACCAACCTTGAGACTTTTTGGCAAAACGACATAACGTCTTTCTCCATCAGCATAGCAAACCAGAGAAATGAAGGCGGTTCGGTTTGGGTCATATTCCACCGTCTCTATCTTGGCCTGTACATCTTTTTTATTATATTTAAAATCTATATCCCGAAAGAGTCTTTTGTGCCCACCGCCTTTGTGCCTGGTGGTAATTCTTCCGAAGTTATTTCTACCAACAGATCTTTTGCCACCAGAAGTTAGTTTCTTGTGTGGTTTTCCGGAAGTCAAAACATCTCGGTAAGATATACCGGTCATACTTCTTCTTGATGCTGTTGTTGGTTTATAAGTTTTCATAATTCATAACACGAATTCACGAATGGCACGAATGCCGCGAATGACTACGCGTTCGTGTGGACACATTCGTGGTCTGGGCTATTTGTGTGCTTTATTCGTGTCATTCGCATAAATTTGTGTATTTGTGTTTTATTATACAAATTCTATCTTATCTCCCTTCTTTAGATAAACATAGGCTTTTTTGCCAGCACTTTTCCTGCCGGATTTACCTCGGTAAGAAACATTTTTCTCGGCACCCCTAACAATATTCACCTTAATCGGCACTACTCCATAAAGCTTCTGGACAACTTTTTTTATTTCATTTTTTGTTGCCCGAGAATCAACATCAAAGGTATAAACTTGATTTTTCTCGGAAAGAAGAGTGGCTTTTTCAGTGATGCGCGGATTTTTTATCATGAGAATAAAAGCATCTCCGGAAACACCAGCAGGGAGAGCTGTGACACTTTTAGCTACATCTTTCACCTTTGTCTCGTTTGCAGAGTCCTTTACAGAATCTTTATTCTTTTTTGAGCCAAAAATTGCCATATTACTTTACCCCGTTAGAAGCAGAACGCCCCGCGACCTGCCGCGCTCGTGAATGCGGTTTAGCTTTGGCGAATGCAGGGTTTAATGCCTCGCGTGAGCTTCTAACGGGGTTTACTTTAGATTCCAAAAATTTTAACGACTTCTCCGGACCAACCAGAATAACATATTTATAATCCAATAAGTCCAGAACATTAACATCTTTTACCAGTTTCAAATTCAAATTACTAAAATTGGCAAAACTTTTTGATACGGAGAGCTGTTTTTCCGGCAATAAGATAGATGCAGAGTTATTTTTCTTCTTCCGAACCATTCCGAAACCCGGAGCGGATGATAGATTTTTTAAAATACTTTTTGCGTCTTTTGTCTTTGGGTTTTTTAGAGATATTTCATCTACAAACATTACGTCTCCATCTTTCCATTTTTTGGACAAAACTACAAAAAGCGCCTTGGATTTCATTTTGGCGTTTATTTTTTTCTTGAAATTTCTTTCCTTAGTTGGACCAAAAGTAATCCCACCGCCTCTCCATATCGGAGAACGCCTTGAACCATGTCTTGCTCGTCCTGTTCCTTTCTGTCTCCACGGCTTTTTGCCACCACCTCTAACATCACCCCTGTCTTTCGTATCTGCTACTGGGGTGCGCTTGTTTGAAGCATAAGAGACCGCTACTTGGTGAACCAAGTCAGCATTCCATGGCAAACCGAATATTTTTGCCGGAAGTTTCAATTTGGAACTTTCTTTTCCCTTGCTGTCATAAACAACCGCATCAAGAGATATTTCCTTTTTTTGTTTCTTGTTTTCTTTTGTTGTTGCGGTTGTCATTATTTTGCACTTATTTCAAGAAGTGTCCCTTTTCTACCAGGAAGAGCTCCTCTTATTATCAGAAGATTGTTCTCTTGGTCTATACTGGCAATTTTCATTTTCTTGGTGGTAACCCTATCGCTACCCATTCGTCCGGCCATTCGCATTCCTTTCATAACTCTCTGCATTCCACCGGTGCCAATTGATCCCGGCTCTCTCTCGGAGTGTTTCTGGCCGTGGCTTCTTCGGCCTCCAGAAAATCCGTGTCTTTTTACAACGCCTTGAAAGCCCTTGCCTTTGGAAATTCCACTGATTTCAAGCTTATCACCCTCGCTAAAAGTGCCAAGATCTATTTTATCTCCGACTTTGAAAGCAGATGTGTCAGCCATCTTGAATTCTCTAACAAATCTGAAATTGCCAAGATTTTTAAAGTGACCTTTCAGGGGTTTATTTATTCTTTTTTCTTTTCTCTCGCCAAACCCGATCTGAACTGCACTGTATCCATCTTTTTCTTTCGTCTTAACTTGCAAGACAACCGCCGGACCAGCAACAATAACAGTTGCCGGAACAACCTTACCGTCAGCGGTAAAGACTTGAGTCATTTTTTCTTTTGTTCCGAGAATAAAACGCATAGGTGTTAAGTGTTAGGTGCTAGGTTTTAGGTGCTAGGTGTTAGGGACACTGTGGGTTGGAACAGGAGGCTAAACCTCCCGTGGGAGGTTTAGCCTCCTGTTGGTCGCTTTCTGTGTAATTCAGCGCTTGTCCGGCGACCTTCCGCGTTTTGATTACATCATCTTCACCTCTATATTTACCCCTGAAGGCAAACTTAGGTTAGTCAGCGCTTCTATGAGTTTCGGTGAAGGATTTAAGATATCAATGAGTCTTTTATGCATCCTCATCTCAAACTGTTCTCGCGCATTTTTGTAGACGAAAGATGCTCTATTGACTGTATACTTTTTTATTTCTGTTGGAAGAGGTGTTGGCCCCAGGACTTGCGCATCAAAGCGAAGCGCCGTATCAATGATCTGTCTGACAGAAGCATCAAGAACTTTACTTTCATAGGCGCGAACCCTTATCCGAAGTTTGGATGTAACTTCCTCTTTTGAAGGTTTAGCGACTTTCGCCACCTTCGCTACCTTCGCCACTTTCGCGGTTTTGGTAGCTTTCTTTTTTGTTTTTGAAGTACTTACTTTAGGCATTGTTTAATTCTCGTGATTTCTTTCTCGCCTATTTTGGAGGCAAGCGCATCAACTATTAAGCAACAATCTTTGTTACAACTCCGGCTCCAACAGTCTTGCCACCTTCTCTAATGGCGAACCTCTGTTGCTCTTCAAGAGCAATCGGGGCTACCAATTTAACTTTAAAGGTAACGGTGTCGCCAGGCATAACCATTTCAACACCTTCTTTAAGAGTAACTTCGCCGGTAACATCAGTTGTTCGTAGATAGAACTGTGGTTTGTATCCAGAGAAGAAAGGTGTGTGACGGCCTCCTTCATCTTTGTTCAAGATGTAGACTTCCGCTTCAAACTCTGTGTGTGGAGTAACTGAACCCGGTTTGGCCAAAACTTGTCCTCTGCTGATGTCTTCTTTCTTAAGACCTCGCAGAAGTATCCCGGCATTGTCTCCGGCCATACCTTCACTCAATGATTTATTGAACATTTCTATACCGGTAACTGTTGTCTTTTGAGTGGCTTTCAAACCGATTACTTCAACTTCCTCACCAACTTTAACAATTCCTCTCTCAATTCTTCCGGTTACAACCGTTCCTCTACCTTCAATTGAGAAGATATCTTCTACCGGCATAAGGAATGGCTTGTCGGTTTCTCGAACTGGAGTTGGAATATAGCTATCAAGAGCATCGGCAAGTTCAAGAACTTTCTTTGCCCATTCATCATCAACACTCTTGGATTCAAGAGCTTTGAGAGCGGAGCCTTTAATGATAGGAGCATTTGCTCCGTCAAATTCATATTTGTTAAGAAGCTCCCTGACTTCTTCTTCAACCAAGTCAACGAGGTCCTTGTCAGAAACCATGTCTACTTTGTTCAAGAAGACAATTATCTTAGGAACACCAACTTGCTTGGCAAGAAGAATGTGCTCTCGTGTCTGTGGCATAACACCGTCCGTAGCGGCAACCACAAGAACCGCGCCGTCCATCTGGGCAGCACCCGTAATCATGTTTTTAATGTAGTCAGCGTGGCCAGGGGCGTCTATGTGAGCATAGTGCCTAGCGTCTGTTGAATACTCATTGTGAGAAAGAGCAATGGTAATACCTCTTGCTTTTTCTTCTGGGGCGCTGTCAATCTGATCAACACCCTTCAATTTTACCTGCTTGCCGGCCATGTGTAGAACATGGAGAATGGCTGCGGTAAGTGTGGTCTTGCCGTGGTCAACGTGGCCAATTGTGCCCACGTTTACGTGCGGTTTGGACCTATCAAATACTTCTGTCATATTTTTATTTTCTAGCGTTCAGATTTAAGCGCGCGAGAACGGCTTAAATCCAAGCACAAGAATAGATAATACTAACTAATAATATCCCCAAAGTATCAATTCAAGACCTAATTTTTTGAAATTATGGCCACAAACACAAATAGCCACTAAAGGCGGCTTTTGAAAAATTGCGCCGTTTAAACGCAAAATTAGGACTTAGCCGATACGCGAGATATATTAGCAGAAAAACCATTATAGAGTCAAGCTCAAAGACCAAAACCAAAATCCGCCCGAGGGCGGATTTTGGTTTTGATTTTAGATTTTAAGCTTTCAGCTTGTAGCTCCGACCCGTGGTCGGAGTCCGACTTTGGTCGGACTTGTAGCTCATCTTATTCTCTATCACCGAACATGTCTTTTCTTAGATTCTCTATAAACCTTTTAGCGGCATCCTGTCCACCTAGACCGAAGGCAAGGCCTGCGGCAAGTGACAATGCTACCACTATTCCGGTAAAGAGGGTCTGCAGAAAGACTGGTGCTACACCAAGTTGATATAGTGCGGCAAGAATTGCGAAAACCCAAATCGCCCACTTGGTTACGGCACCCAAGAGATTAGCGTGGCCAACATGTGCGGCCTTTGCGCTGCCCATTACAACACTTTGCATTGCTTCAGCGATAACTGCAGCAACCAAAAGTATAAGAACAGCCACAATAACTTGGGGCAGATAAAGAAGGACTACTTGTTGCAAGAATACGGTTACTTGCTCAAGTCCAAGAACATCTAAAGAGGCGACCAAGAAAACAACAATGATGAACCACTTGATGAGACCTCCCAAGAATATTCCGGAGTCAAGTCTGAAACCGGCCCTTCTTAAAGTGTCCTCAACACCAGCGCTTCGTAGGGCGCTATCAACTTTCAAAGATCTTATAATCTGTGCTACCAACTTGCCTATAAGGGCTCCCACTATCCAGCCGACAATAAATATAACTATTGCCACAACCAGATTAGGAATAAAGCCGATTACACCAGACCACAATTCTTGAAAAGATTGTGTCAGGACTGCGCTCCAGTTTGATACTGTCATATAGCGTTTTTCTGCCCTAAAGGGCAGTGTAAACTCATAATTACCCTAAAATTTGGCTAATTTCTTAGCTAAACGACCTTTAAATTTATGTGTAAATAATAGCACCCTTTCTACTCAAAGTGTGGATAGGGTGGGGATAACGCGCCCGCCACAGTGGCGGACGCGAGTTAAAAGATAAAAGATAAAAGTTGAAAGTATATGGTTTTAAAACCAATTAACACTGATAATACTTGAAAATTATCTTGTTTGAAGCCATTTTGTATTCTCCGTCTATTATGGCACCACATAGAATACCCTACGAGGCCTGGCGCCTCCCTTTCACCTTTTCTCTTTCGCCTTTTCTCTCATCTTATCTTTTCTCTTTTCTCTTTCGCCTTTTCTCTTCCAACCTCTAAACCTCCAAACGATTTACGAGTTTTTTATGCGGGTATTCCAAAATATCCCGCAAGAGTTTGTCATATATGCTCAATCTGTATTGAAATTCCGAGGTTTCAAAGACGCTATAGCGCAACTCTTTGCCGATTTCGGCCTCTATTGTTTTAACAGCATTTTCTATTACCTTCTTTTTTATTCCATCTCCAACAACGAGAAGGTCTACCCTGCTATCGGGGTCCTGAATAAAGAAACCGGAAACAATAATGAGTTTTATTCTGCCGACGTCACGCAGTTTCTTTTCCACCATTTTCAAACTCTCGGGGTCAGAACTGCCGAGAAGAGCTCTAATCTGCGAAAGATAGTGGAAGTCCGGGTTTAAGCAATATCCGGAAATTCTTTTTTTACGTGGGTGCTTGTCTTTCTTTCTTACAACCTCCCTGAAAGCGCTCTTTTTTCTTATAAGGCCGGCACTTTTCAGAATGTTTATTTGAGGCCTGACTTCTCTTGAATTTATTTTGGCTTTTTGGGCAATCTCTTTTGTTTCAAAAATTTCCTCTGGATTAAATATGAAAAGCTTCAGGGTTTTAACCTTGGCCGAACTGCCAAATAATTTTGCTAAAGTGTCCATGCGAGTATTATACAATAATACTCGCAGAGGAAAGGCAAAAGAGAAAAGAGAAAAGTACCAACCAAAAAACGGCCCCGTAGAGCCGTTTTTTGGTAGTCTTTCTTTCAGCTTGTAGCTTGTAGCTTTCGGCTATCTTACCGCCTAGCGCCTAGAGTTTGTGGTTACTTTAGATTTACTTTTCCACCAGCTCCTTCTATCTTTTTCTTGAGCTCTTCCGCCCCAGCCCAACTTTTGCGAGAGACTTATTCTGCGAAGCGCTTCGCGCAAAAGGGTTGGCCTATTCGGCCCCGCACTTCGCAAGACAAATATTCTGACATAAGAAAATCCCGCTTTCGTTTTGCGATACTTGGCAAAAGTTAGGCGGGGCTTCTTATTGGAGTTTGTGGTTATTTTAGATTAACCTTGCCTCCTGCTGTTTCAATTTTGGTTTTGAGTTCATTGGCATCTGCTTTTTTCATTCCTTCTTTGAGCATGGATGGAGCGCCGTCAACTAGGTCCTTGGCTTCTTTAAGACCAAGACCGAGAACTTCTTTAACGGCTTTAATGACAGCAATTTTCTGGGCTCCGGCGTCAGCAAGTTCTACATTGAATACACTCTTTTCTTCGTCTCCTGCTCCCGCGCCTGCTGCCGGTCCGGCAACGGCAACTGTGGCAGCCGAGACTCCGAATTTCTTTTCAAGCAATTTTACAAGTTCGTGTAAATCCAGAACGCTCATTTTATCAATTGAGTCAACGAGTGTTTTGAATTTTGTAGGAATTTCTACATCCTCAAGAGCGGGCTTGTTTTCTTCTTTTGGGGCAGGAGTTGCTTTCTCTTCGGCCTTCGGCTCATTTTCCTTTGGTGGATTAACTTCTTTTGTGTCTTCTGCCGGAGCAGAAGCTGTGTTTTTATTTTCTTCGTCCATAAATTAAATTTTTAGTTAAAAATTAATAATATCTAAATCCTAATATCTCTCCCTTCGGAAGATCTCCCGTAGGGATGACAAACTCCAAACAAATCCAAAATCCAAATTCTCAAAATCTAAAACCTTTTGTTCCGTTGTTTTTAGAGTTTCGAACATTAGAGATTGTTTGGGAATTGAGATTTGGTGCTTGGAATTTATATTAAGAATCTTGTAAAAACAAGTTCTTAAATAGATTATCCTTGTTTCTGCCCGGCTATCGAGTCGAGCGCTATAACCAATCCTTGTATCGGTGAATTGATAAGATTAACGAATTGGCCATAGAGTGTCTGAAGTGGTGGTATGGTCGCGATGCCCATCATTGCCTCTTTGCCTATAAACTTTCCATCAAAGACCCCGCCGAGTATCGTTAGACCGTCTTTGGATTTTTTTTGGAAATTATAGATCTCGCGTGCCGGAGCAATCTGGTCATCTCCATAAGCGATGGCGATTTCTCCGGTAAGTTCCGGAAGTTCTCCAGAAAACTTCGCGTCCTCAAACGTCTTCTTTATCAGAGTTTTCTTGGCAACAACATATCCGACCTTATTGTCTCTTAAACCTTTTCTCATGGAAGTGGTGTTAGATACCCCGAGTCCATGAAAGTTTACGAAGACTAAAGAATTGGATTTTGAAGTTATGTTTTTGAGATTCTCTAGAATCTCTTTCTTTTTAGCTTTTGATACTGCCATACATTATTAGATATTAGTTGTTAGTTAATAGTTATTAGAACTATTGTCTAATATCTATTATCTATTACTTAAAACAGCCTAATTAAAAAACTTCCTGCGTAGGAAGTCGTCTGCGCCGAGGCGCAAAATTAGTTCGACCTGGATAGGACTTATTGGGGTAGACGGTAGTCAGTAGGCTGTAGTCTGGTATGCTCCATCTACTGTCTACCCCATTCTGTCTACTCGCTTGCCTATCTTCTACGGCTGTGTAATGGTCATACTAACACGATGGAACAAGAGATGCAAGACAAAAGAGCTATGGTGAAAAATGTCAATAAAAAAGAGGGTCTAGGAAGGAGAGTAGATTTGGCTCTGCCAGTACAACTCGTGCTATAGCATGGGTTGTACTGGCAGATGTTTTTGTTTGTTGATATTTTGTTTTGGTTTGATATTTTGATATTTATTTTGTCTTCAAATTTCTTAGTGGTCCTACACAGACCAAAACCACCCCGACTTGCGGTCGGAGTGGTTTTTGATTTTATTATTTCGTTCTTACTTTAAGCCCCAGCACAAGTTCCACCTAGCGCCTAGCGCCTAGCGCCTAGCGCCTAACCCTTAAAACTCTTCAAACGGCGGGATTACGCCCGGACCTTCATCAGGAGGCGTGCCATCTCCAGCAACGTGTAAGTTGAAGTCTTTATATTTGGTATTACCACCCCCAAATTTCCTGCCACGAACTTTTATTATATAGTCGCCGTCAGGGACAGCACTTGAGAACGAAAGGGTCATGACCGTTCCTGAATAATATGTACCGCCAGTATCGTCCAAATATTCCGGATTAAATATTTCATTTGAAGTATCCATTCCGGGTATAGCAGGAGTAACGCTTTCAAATCTGAAATATACTCGACTGTCAAATCCATTATACGGAGTCACTGTAAATGTTGGACCAATATGACTACCGGAAACACCAGAAGGCAAATAAACATCTGGGTCTGAAACAGAAATAGTGAAGTCTGGGGTTGAGTTTATGATTTCAACAGAACAATTATCAGATCCAGATGTTTATTTG
>Ga0209542_10021295_pt1 | contig 10175 bp, 8 predicted proteins | sample RifCSPhighO2_01_FD_184028 | JGI IMG/M metagenome (GOLD analysis project Ga0209542, IMG submission 184028) | Soil microbial communities from Rifle, Colorado - Rifle CSP2_plank highO2_0.1 (SPAdes) (version 2) | ecosystem: Environmental > Terrestrial > Deep subsurface > Rock core/Sediment ...
TGTTAAAATGTCCAGACCGATTTTCTAACTCTTCTATTGGCGCAGCTAAAGATAGGAACATCTCTATCCCGGGATGTCCTTTTAAGCAGGATAAAGTGGTGAGGGTAAAAATCTTGCGAGATAAACATAATATCTTTGTGGGAAGGACAGTTTGAGACCATTTAACTACCGGATAGTGACAAAGAACGAAAAGTTTATAAATAGGCTTCCAATCAAAATAAGATGGTAAAAAGAGCTGTTAGAGAAGTAGAACCTTCTGCCAGATATCATACTGTTGCACATGAATTTTTAGAATTGCATAATAAACCAGTAGATGGACTTGATCTCCTTCTAGACGAAGTAGTAGCAACGATTCAACCGAAAAAACATTCAATCCAAGAAATTCCTGGAATTATAAATACCCTCGATGAGATTTTAACTGAAACAGGTGTGAAAAAGAAAGGAGCAGTTGTGTATGTACATCAAGAAAGATTATACAATCTTCTTGGTCCATTAGTTTATATGGCAGTGGCCGAAGTATTAGATTTACCTTTTGCAGCTGTTAAAGGGAGACATGTACTTATCAGCTGGAATCTTCCAGAGGGAAATTACATTAATCAAATAGTTCTGCCCAAAAATCATGATTTTGAAGAATTTGATGTTGTTTCTGAAAATGATAATGTATCAGAAAGACTGGATAAAAATCAAATCTTAGCAATATATTACAGAAACATCGGTAAAAGCTGGGTTAATAAGGGAGAATTACAAAGAGCTATTACCTGCTTCGATAAAGCAATTGAACTAGACCCCCAATCAGTTTATACTTATCATTATCGTGGAACAGTCTATAACCTTTTAGGAGAACATGAAAAGGCAAAACAAGACATATGTAAGGTGTATGAACTACAATGAACAGCGACCAAGCATATCAGATTTCGGAATATAGTATTGTGCCAGGTGATAGAACGACCAATATCGAAGTAATTCGAGTTATGGGGTACACGAGATTACGTGGTGGAAGATTGCTTTCGGACTGTCCAGACCAACAGCTGTATAGGGTTGCCCAACGCTTATCTGAAAAAGCAAGAACTGTTCTTGATCAGGAATTACAGGCAGAACTACAAGAGATGTATGACGAAGAAGACATAATTACCTTCCATAACCAACTTTGTGACCTAGATAACCTCCCAGAAGAAGAACGTGAAGAACACACCATCGATGAATTAGTGAGAAAATTTCATTGGTCCTAAACTTAATCCTAAATTCAAATAGCCGCCATCTTGGCCAACATAAATTCTTTCAATTCCTGCGGCCATTCCTTCTCAATCTCTTCCTGACGACCCTTACATTGATCAAAAACATCTTTTCTCATGGAACCATTATCAACCAGCTTGATCAGCTCCTCTTTTACATACACCGGCACCTGTTTTAAGTTCCAGACCTGTAACTTCAACTTTTCCTTATACCAATCCTTTTCTTCATCCTGCTTCTTCTGCAAATCATCCCAGAATGAGGTGTAGGAAAACTCTTCCTTTTTCTGTTTCAATACTTTCTTTCCTTCCTTCAAGGCAATTTTCGCCATGACCATCTCATGCATGCGTTTCAAGAATTCCTGCTTATCTTCAATCCTAATCACATCACTATAACCGCCAGCGATTAAACTAAAAGCAAAAGGACTAGGGATTTCGGTATGCACTTCCACAACAGTTGTCCTTCCAGCAATGATTTCATCTAGTACTTTCTGCGCATTGCCATAATCCATTAAATCTTCTAAAACTTCCCGGCGCGCTTCTTTCAGGATAGGAAAATCATTACTGATCCTCTTCACCGCATTGAATAAAATCTTACTGCCGACCTGCATCCTGCCGGCATTTTTAGTCTGACCCATATAAGAACGTAAAATCATTAACGCTCGAGCAGCGCAATGTCTAAACCTTCGAGATAACACTTCGCTTTTCTCAATAGCATTCTCAAGAACTAATCTAAAATTTTCCTGCTTCAGCGCTTCAAATGCGCGCACTGCATTAAAGCTCTGTTCAGCAGATAGATAGAATCCATTATCAATTACCCCTATCTCCACGTCCCGATGCTGAGATTTACCGATGACATATGCTAAAGCCCTCGACAAGCAATCATTCACCCGTCGGCCAAACAAGGTCTGGAAAATAACATAGTTTCTTCCTCTATCAACATAGGTTTCGATAACGATTTTTCGGTCAGAGGGAATGTAGCTGTAATGATATTGCTCGTAGAAATAGCGATAAATACTATACGCGGCCTTTTCATCCACATAAAGATGCTTGTTCACGAAGTCAATTATCTCTGGCTCAGATTTGCCAGCCTTGAACTGCTCTTCCATCAATCTGCGGAAACGATTAATCTCCATCGCCAGATCATATGATAAGGGCAGCATTTCCGAGAACCAACTAGGTACAGTCGGCGGCCTATTCACTGAGGTGCTTACTTGCGCAGTCATGCCTCGGGAAAATTTAAACATATAAACATGTCCGCCTAAGACAAAAACATCGCCAGGCCTTAATCGTTCTAGAAACCCTTCGTCAATCTTTCCTACTATCTGCTCGCCTATTTTTACAGTGATATAACTCTCTTCTGGGATAGTGCCGATATTGGTCATGTAGATAATTCTGGCCATCTTACCTTTCTTCCCAACATTTCCAGTTTCCTGGTCATACCAGATCCGCGCATAGACATGGCGCTCTTCTAGATCAACATACTCTCCGGAAAGATATTTGATCACCTCAAAAAAGTCTTTCCATTCTAAATCTTTATAACAATAACTTTTAGTGACCATATGATACATCTCATGGATATTCATCACCTCATTGATAGCGACACCATAAATCTGCTGCGCTAAGACATCCAAGGCATTGGCGGGGATATGCACGCGATCAATTTTTTTCTCAATCGCTGACTTCAACAACAAAGCGCATTCCACTAAATCGTCCCGGTCCATGACAATGATCCGCGCTTTTACGGTAGAATGCAACTGGTGCCCTGCTCTTCCTGCTCTCTGCAAGAATCTAGCAACTGACTTTGGACTTCCTAAACAGATGACTAAATCAACATATCCAATATCTATCCCTAATTCCAGCGAGGTAGAAGAAACTACCACTTTCAAAGTTCCATCACGCAACGCTTGTTCAGTAGAAAAGCGTACTTCTTTTCCCAAGCTGCTGTGATGCGCAGCTACATTATCATGATACTGCTGTGGAAACATTTCTTTCAAAGTGTGGACAACCCTTTCCGTAGCCGATCTGGTGTTAGTAAAAATCAAGGTAGTTTTATGTTCTTGAATAAGCTCATTCATCAGATCATACATCTTACGATGTTTCAACATGTAATCGGATTCCACCAAACTTTTTACTGGACTGAGAACCTTCAGATCCATTTCTTTTAGGAAGCGGATATCGACAATACCACAGTCACGATCTTTTCCCACTAAATAACCAGCAATATCTTCCAGAGGAGCAATGGTTGCGCTTAGTCCGACTCTGGTCATTCCTGGAGATAATCTCTGTAATCGTTCGGTGGTAAGACTCATGTGTACTCCCCGTTTGTTTTCTGCCAAAGCATGAATTTCGTCTATCACTAACCATTGCACGTTAGTCAGTTTTTCTTTGAATTTAGGAGAATTTATCATGATCGCTAAAGACTCCGGCGTAGTGATAAGGATATGCGGCGTCTTTTTCAGCATCTTCGACTTTTCTGCGGCAGTGGTATCGCCAGTTCTAACTCCGATCCTGATCCCTAGATCTCTCCCTGCCAATTCATTTATTTCTTGCAAGGGCCTTAGTAAATTGACTTGAATATCATTTCCTAAAGCCTTCAGCGGCGAAACATAGATGCAATACACTTTATCTTCTAGAATTTGTTTTTCAGAAGAATCGACTAATTCGTTGAGAATGGAAAGAAATGCTGTAAGAGTTTTTCCACTTCCGGTAGGAGCTGAGATAAGAATATTCTTTCTGGAATGTATTTCCATTACTCCATACAATTGTGGAAGTGAAAAATCTTTGAATTTGCTGAAGAACCATCTATTCAAAAGCGGGTGAAAGATTGATTTGATATGTACAGGTTTGTAGGGTTCAGTTATCTGGGAGATCATCTTCTAAGAAACAACTATCGGTTCTAATATATTCATTGTAATGATTATTTATAAGAGTTGTGGGCATAAGGCGTGTACAGCGGCAGGGACGGGATTTCCGTGGTTGCAATTCGAACCCGCGTGACACCGCGAGATGTCAACCTGGCCTTCAACCAAGCGCTTTAGGCCTAGCTCAGCCACCCTGCCATTGCTGAACGAAAATTTTATATAACTCGCGACATTCTGAGTAATTAACCGCGAGATGTCAACTGGTTTTCAACCAGTCCTTGGCCTTCTTGGCCATTTTTTTCTTTAAACATAAAAGAGCTTATTTGTAACTAGTTTATATTCTCTACCCGCACCTGTCCAGTGGTCCAGTGGCTAGCAGAAAAATGGATTATAACGCTTCTTTCACATAAATTTTCAGGCATTAGCAGGTGTAGAATTTTGTCCAGTGGTCATGCCACTCCTTTCACATAATTACCAATGGTTGTTCCTTTCTTTAGCATCGAAATATCCTGCTTAATCCCATTGATAATATTTTGATAAGCGTTAATAGTGGTAGTTGTGTCCTTAGTCAAATCCAACAAAAACCATTTTACTCCTCCTCCAATCAATTCATTCACTTTCTCAAATATCGCGATCGGCCGAGAGTATAACATCTCGGTATTTCCATTGACCGTCCGCAGAGGAAAAGTATACTCCATTTCATCAGTCAATGATTTTTGCGGATATGCTCCTTTGAAATGCATCACTGGGATCTGGCCCTGCGCATAATAGATAAATTCTTTATTTTTCATATTCAAAACTTGTTTGGCATTAAGTTCTGCAGAAACGGTTGGCAGCACTCCTTTTTGCCGCAATCCACTTACACTGATATCATTAAATACATTTAAGGAAAATTTACCGTGCTTTTCACCGGCAAATTTTAATCCTAACAAACCCCAGTTACCAATAGTTATTCCGTCCGGCTTAACCTTATTGACAATCTGTTGAATTTTTTCAATGTCTTCATCAGTCACAACGACTGGTGTATCTAAGAAAAACTTGGCCTTAGTGCATAATCTTTTAGCCAGTTCAATATCCTGACTGAAAATATCATAATAAATAGCATACACGCCGGCAGCAGTTGCTTCTTTCAATTGATCTAGAGAATAAACCTTCACCACTAATCTTGGTCCATGCTCAACTGCTTTAGGAGCCATAGCAGGAACACTGCTAAAGTTAGAAACCCTCGCCGGAACAATTTTCTCCCGCAGTTTTCGTTCCAACTCTTCCCGAGTTTGGTGCAGGAACCGTTTCGGCAAAAAGACTTGTTCCAAATCTAATTCCTTCATCTCCCAACTAATTCCAAACTTAGAAGATTTTTGCAATTCAGATTTAATCTGCTCTTCAGTCAGGGCGTGCTTCTCTGCTGCTTGCAAGGCAATAGGGGAATGGACAATAATATCTTCGTATGCAAAAGTTAAGGGCTGATTAACTTTAGCAGTAATTTTCAAAGGCAATTGTAGCAACCCTTCTTTCAGCAGATCCTGCCCTTCATTGCGCGAGGTTAAATATACTTGCGCGCCATTGAAGAAGTACGGAGAAGGAATCTTAACCTTATCTCCTTTTTTAGCATGCTTTACTTCCACTCCTTCTTGAAATATTTTATAGGCTATGCCCCCCTTCAACTTTCCTTCGAAATGAGGGTGCCAAAAACCTATACCATCCATAACATCTAAATCGTGCTGCAATGCTAACAAGCCTTTGTAGACATCACCCAGATAAATTCCACGATTCATAGGCATCTCTTTTCCTACGATTGATTTATTATTTTCAAAAAATCCAGTGGTGAAATCACGATTGAAACCCATCTTGAGATTATCTACCTGTTGTTGAGAAATCTGCTTAAAATTGTTTTTGACAGCAGCATCAATTTGTTCGCGATAGGTTTTAGTGGTAGTAGCAACATATTCTGGACTTTTCATGCGCCCTTCAATTTTCACAGCGTTGATCCCTAATTTGTAGATTTTATCGATGCTGTTAGCCAGCATCAGATCCTTAGCGCTGATTAAGTAACCATCCTTATTGTAAGTCTTCCTGCAGCTGCTGGCACACACGCCGCGATTGCCGCTGCGCTTGCCGATCAACGAGGAGATCAAGCATTGCCCAGAATAAGAAATGCATAGATGCCCATGCACAAAGACTTCTAATTCTGTATCAGTATGTTCACGGATTATTTTGATTTCTGCTTGGTTCAATTCCCGAGCTAAAACCACTAAATCAAAATCGGGGAACTGTTGTATCCCATGATAATTCATCAAACTGGCTTGGGTAGAAGCATGTACTCTCAACCCAGGAAAAGATTTCTTGATCAGCGGAGCGAGAAACACTTCTTGAACAATAACCGCGTCAATGCCAGCTAAATAAGCCTGCTCCAAGGTCTTAAACCACATCGGCAATTCTTCATTACGCACCAATGTATTGAAAGTCAAATAGACCTTGACATTATGAAGATGAGCAAAGAACACCGCATCTTTTAATTCCTCTAAAGAGAAATTTTTCGCTAATCTTCTGGCATTAAAGAATTTGATCCCCAGATAGATAGAACTAGCTCCATTGTAGACCGCAGCCTTGAGACATTCCCAATCTCCTACTGGTGAATTTAGTTCTATTTTGTGCATTACGATATAGATTTTGAAGGCTATTTTTAAGAATTGCTGAAGAAAGTAGGAATCTGATAGAAAGCATTACCTCTCATCTTTCCAAGACATCAAAAGGACTTTTCACCTTCAACAACTCTGGAGCAGCCATATGCAGATAAATCATAGTTGTCTGTAGAGAAGAATGCCCCAGCAGAGGCTGAACTTCAGTAACCGCATATCCATTTTGAATAAGGTGCGTGGCAAATGAATGACGCATGGTATGCGGATGTACGTTCTTGAATATTTTTGCTTTTCTAGCAGCTTCCTTAATTATCGCCTGGATCGTCGCTGGAGAGATATGTTCTCTTCCATACCCTGTAAACAACCAATCATCTGGATGTAATGCCTGTTTTTCAATCCAATCAAGCAATTCACTTTTTAATTTTTGAGGAATGATGAAGAGCCGATCTTTTCTTCCCTTGCCTTGTCTTACCCAGCCATAATTCTGATTAAATTCAAAATCTCTTACTTTCAGCGAAACTAATTCTCCCACTCTCATCCCCGTAGCATAGAGAAGCGTAACCATCAATGTATGCTTCGGATTAGAAATAGAATCTAAAAGTCGCACCACTTCATCTTTAGTAAGAAATTCCGGCAACCTTTTTGGAATTTTAGAATAAGTAATATTAACCGTCAATCTTTTCCTCAAAACCTCTTCAAAGAAAAATTTGACTGCATTGAGATGGACATTGATCGTATTTCCTGGTCTTCCTTTTTCTATAAAACGATCGAAATAGTCTTGTGCATCTTTTTTGGTTATACATTTTAATTCTTTATTACGAAAGGATGAGAGAAACTTCTCAACACAAAAGCAATAGGTCTTTATCGTTCGCGGACTAAAACTTCGCCGTAACGCTTCTTTTTTGATTAATTCTGAATACATATACGCCCTCTTTTTGCAACTTTCCCACGAAAGATTTATTAAATTCCTTAGTGTTAAATCGCCTAGGGTGGGAACCCACAAAGTCGGATCAGGACAGAAGAGTTTTCTGGACTCCTTGCCCGGAGTTTCAGACTCATGAAATTAAGAAACTACTTAATTTCAGAGCAGAAAATCAATCGTTGTTGATTTTCACGCTCTCGCTATACCAAGTTAAGCGACCTAGGCTTATCATTCTTTGTTTTAGAACTCGTTTAAATATTCTAGCCGAGGTTGTCTAGTGCGGGAGTGGTTCTTCAAAAATCTCTAAAAGTTCAAAATTTCTAAGTATTACGTCATAATAATCTTTGTCCAGTGGGTTGTCCAGTGGTTAGTTTCACTACGAGATAATCAGTCCAGAATTTGAAGTTATGAGATGAAAAATTTAGAGCTATAACCATTATAAAACCAAAATTTAGCACTCTTGGTTTATAATCAGTTATAGCAATTTCTGATCCATTCGACCGCCTAAAAGAAACAAAAACTTTAATAAATATAAAGAAAGAGAAATAACTATGAGAAAAATAATCGCCACCGGCGTAATTCATAAAGTACCTGCTGATTTAAAAGAAGCTTTAATTTCCAATCTGGATGTTCTCAAAAAATGGAACAACCTTACGCCGCTCGCGCGTAACGAGTGGATCTGCTGGACTACTATTGTCAAGAAACCAGAAACAAGAAAAGACCATATAAATCGTTTATCTGCAGATCTTCTTAAAGGAAAGCGTAGACCCTGCTGCTGGCCCGGCTGTCCACATCGTTAAAATAAACGCCTCTAACTAAACAATATCTCCAGAACCGTCAAACTACCTAAAACAACAATAAAAAGAAAAAGTAAAATCTTCCAAATCATTTTTACGGTAATGCACACCCGGTTTTCTCGGCCAATTGCTCTGGAGTCATCAGCGCACTTATTTTAGTTCCGTCCGCAAATTCCCAGGTAGGATAACTTTCTATATTCTTGCTGATGCAGATCGCAGTTTGCCCTTTACCATCGGGAGTTGAACATTCTACGTAAGGCAATAACTTAGCAGATTTCCCAAACAACTGTTTCTGCTGGGCGCAATGCGGGCACCAAAATGCTCCATAAAAGGTCGCTCCTTCCTCACTTAAGCATTGCGCAAAGCCATCATACCTGCCAGGAGTATTGGCTGAATAATAAAAAAACAGACCCAAAACCAGAACTGCAGTTAATCCCCCTGCATACCAATAATACTTTTTTTTCATTATAAATTTCTTTTTAGCCGCACCATGTTTTGATTCACGATGATGCTGTAAACCTTCATTTGAACTAAATTCCTTTCCACAATCTGTACATTGAACCATTATTCCACCTCACACGTTTCACCAACACAAGTAGCTTCTTCAGGAGGCTGGCCTCTCTCCGGACAAGTTAATGAATAAATACAAGCATCCTCGGTCACTGAATTTATTTGCTTTTGAAGCTCATCTTCTGTTTCATCGCCATAACTAAGCAGGATCCTATCCTCATCCTGAATATCATACTCTGCAAACTGATCATCATGCTTGCCATCAACATACATCTTCAATTCTTTACTCCCCTCATTGCAATAGGAAGTTCCATCATCAAGCAGTAAACAAGTCTCATTCAGTTTCATCCCCAGCGTTTCTAAGAAAAAACCAAGCGTAATCCCTGAAGCATGCTTATGGATAATATCACCATTCAGATCATGAAAATGTGCGAAGTTGCTTAAAGATTTATTCTCCGTCGACATATATCCTTCCTGAGAGAGATTATATGGTTCGCCATTAAGATACAGCGCAAAATCTGCATGGTAGTGAAGATCGCCAACTACGCCTATTTCTGGCTCTTTTTCTAATTGTAAATTTCCTATAATCACCGCTGCAGCTACAATCAATCCTAAAATAACTAACTTTTTAGTTATCATAAATAGCACATATACCAACAAGACTAATCCTGCTCCGATAATGTACCAATCATACTTCTGCCAGAAAGACTGGCCTCCATGGGCAAAAGCCATGGGAATAAATAACAAAAACAGCACCACCACAAACCAGCTTTTCTTCATAGAAGAATATAAAGAATAATTCTTTATAAGGCTTACTTTTTTAAAATAAGTTTACCACAAACTATTTTAATCAAAGAAGCATCCTTCCGGTAATGAGATCAATCGTATTAGGTCCCCCAGGCAGCGGGAAGGGTACCATTTCAGAACAATTGGCGAAAGACTTTCACCTTCTCCATATTTCAATAGGAGACCTGCTTCGCCAAGAAACAAAAAAGAAATCTGCTTTAGCCAAAGAGATCAGCAACTATATGGATAAGGGAAAACTTGTTCCCCACCAGATAGCGGTTCAGATTGCTAAAAAAGCGATCGGGAATAGAAAAAATTTTATCTTTGACGGATTTCCGCGATCAATAGACCAAGCTAAACTGATTGAAGATCTAGATATTGATTTGGTCATTTACTTAGATGTACCTGAAAAGGAAGTAGTTAAAAGA
>Ga0209542_10021296_pt1 | contig 10175 bp, 15 predicted proteins | sample RifCSPhighO2_01_FD_184028 | JGI IMG/M metagenome (GOLD analysis project Ga0209542, IMG submission 184028) | Soil microbial communities from Rifle, Colorado - Rifle CSP2_plank highO2_0.1 (SPAdes) (version 2) | ecosystem: Environmental > Terrestrial > Deep subsurface > Rock core/Sediment ...
GTGAAGATAAAACCGGATTATGCTAAGATCGGTCCAGCCTTCGGAAAATTATCTCCGCAGATTATTGCCAGGCTAGCTTTTGACAGTCCGCAAAGCATCATCAAGCACCTGCAAAAAGAAGGAAAATATGCTTTTACTTTAGATGGACAAGCAGTTGAAATTACCAAAGAGATGCTTTTCATCGAACGGGAAGCTCCGCATAATTATCAAATGTCGGAATTCAAAGATGTTTCCGTGTTAGTCAATACTGAACGAACTGAAGAGTTAGAAGCAGAAGGATTTGCCCGGGAAGCGGCTAGAAACGTGCAGGATTTACGGAAGAAAGCAGAGATGCAGAAGACCGACAAGATCGTGCTATATCTGAAAGTCAGTGTCGGGATGAAGAAGATGTTGACTTCCTTAAAGAATGAGATGCAGCTTAAGGTTGGCGCGCATGTCTTTGATATTGTAACTTCTGAACCGCAGCGGAAGTACCAGCATACTGGCTCGTTTAAAGTTAAGGATGAAGAGTTTAGCGCTTATTTTGAGAAGGTTACAGTTCCGCCGGTGCAAAGGCAATATTGAGTGGATAAAAGTGAAGTCATTTGAAGAATTAATGCGTATGAATGAATCTGATTTGATTCTAGAAACTAATTTTAAAGATTTTTTAATTCAGGTTGGTGATATTGAAAGAAAAACAATTGAATATATGGTTTATGTTGATTCATTGGACGATCTAAAAAGACAGCGGTTGAACAGTTTTATGGGGGACTATGCAGGAAATAAAAATGAAGATCTGGAAAGATTATATGAAAAACATGAATTAACGGTAGAAGATCGTAATGATGTTAAACCGATTATGGAGCTGGCAAATAAGTATAATACCATGGTTCATGTAGTAGAAGAACTGCCTTTTGATTGTGGCATCATTGTAGAAAAAGAAATTTTAAAAGTAAATAACGAATATTTAAAATCAAATAAAAGTAAATTATCTAAGGAATTATATCGTTATTTGAGAACACGAATTAAATAATGACAAAAAGCAATATTTGAAGAATAAGTTTCTTCCCCGTTTCTTTAATAGTAACGATTCTTCTCATTACTCAGAAATGTTTATATATCTTCCAAACACTCTTAGCCTATGGGAAAAGTGTCGCTGCCGCAGATAACGCTTCGCTATAATGGCGTTTTTGATTTTGATAGTTTGTATGCGGAAGTGACTGAATGGGCTAAGACCTATGGCTATATGTGGCATGAATCTTCTTTTAAGCATAAAGTTCCCGGCCCGGAAGGGGCCGAGCAGGAATTGGCCTGGCAGCTCACCAAAAAAGTGACTGAATTCATCAAATATGATATTCTCTTCACTATCCATATGTGGGAAGTGAAAGATGTTCCAGTAGAAGGCCGCAAAAATCCCTTGATGAGGGCGAGGTTATACCTGATCATAAACGGGACTATCGAATACGATTGGCAAAAAAAATTTGGGGGCAGCAAGTTTACCCAGCTCTTGGGAAAATGGTACATGAAACTGCCGCACATGAATCCCATTGAAACTGTTTATTTCGATCAGTTGTATTACCGCATCTGGAACTTGCATGCCCAGATCAAGAAGTACTTTGACATGCAGGCTAAGAAGCACCCTTACAAGGATTATCTGGCAGAAGACTAAATCTTAAGTTCCTAAATCTTTTAAATGGTTACTGCTCCTGACCGTAAATGCAGTTACATACAAAAATAATCTCTGGCTCAGGTGTGAAAATAACCCTGGAAGAAAACAGGCAAAAAATCGGCCGAGGATTTCTCTACCTTCTGACCAATGATCTGCATCAAGAACCGTTCGGTTTCATTGAAGATGTGTTTGTAGAAGAAGCCTTTCGCGGTCGAGGATTTGGTGAAAAGATTGTAGCTGAGTTAATTACTGAAGCTAAAAAGAATAAATGTTATAAGTTGATCTGCACCAGTCGTTTCAGTAATGATCGCGCGCATCATCTGTATGAGAAGTTAGGTTTTAAAAAGCATGGGGATGAATTTAGGATGGATTTTTGATTCTATTGATTAATTCCACGATATCTTCTGACTTCCTTCACCACCGATATAAGCTCTCTGACTCTTGTTCTCTCTATCGGATTCTCGGTGCGACTATTGGTTTTCAGGCATGATCCTACGATGGCTCCATCGGCTATGCTTAATTGTTCATACCCATTTTCCGGAGTCAGGCCCGCACCGATGATCAAGGGATGATCTCCTAAAACTGATCTAAAATAATGTATCTTTCCTATTGGTGTTTCCTGTCCTGTTCCTGCACCGGTCACCACTATGGCTTCAGCTCTGGTCATCCCTTCCAGTAAATCTATCTCTAGGTTGGAATTTTTAACCGGCTGATAATATTTTGGCCACACTCCTCCCAGCACGAAAATATCAGAATATTTTTCTTTTTCTGCAGTGTACTCTGGTACATTCAATCTTCTTCCGTTGTTGTAGGTTCCGGCAACATAATCCAGCTGGATGAAATCAGCGCCAGAATCATGTGCTACGGGAAACGCTAACTCGAATTGGTTAGGCAGAATGTTTACCCCGATTACAAGTTTTGGACCTCTTTTCTTTGTTTCTTCTAAAGTATCAAGAACATTTTCAATAGAACCATGATAATTCTCGATGATCGCTCCATCAATGCCTTCTTCTTCGAAGAGCGAGATTTCCTCTAAAGCTCTTTTCACGGGAGCAGTTCCAGCTAGATGGATCATCCCAAAGATAGGGATCTTCTGAAAAATCTCTTTTTTTGGAATCATAAGAAAAGTGCACCGGCCGTGCGGTGTAGACTTAGTCCGAATCCTAATAGGACTCTGGTGATTTTTGTTTTAAGGTAAGAAGGATATTGAAGTATAAATATTTATCTGTTACGATAATTTTTCATCAACTAATTTCTGGAATGATGCGATAATTTCTTCTATTTTTTTCGCATTTGTCCTGATGTAACTAGCTCTTATACTAAACCCTTCATACGAAATCTTGTTGCGATAATCACGTAACTCTTGAATAAATCGTTTTGTAGCTGTGCTATGCTTATATTGATCACAAACATAATCAATTATTATCTGATGTGCTCCTTCGCCTTTTATCTTAACTCCATCTACGGAAGTAATTGCTTCCATCAATTTCCGGATGATATCATAATAATCAGTCAGCGTATTAGAAGGATATTTTTCTTTATCTGTTTCTTTTAATCTCTCAAAGGTAACCAAAGCCATCTCTCGTAATGACTTTGCTTTTTGTGTATCTGGTTGAACTTCGATTATCATTACAACGCCTCTAGATAACCTTCTAACACCACCCCATTTATAATATTATTCTTTAATTCCGTTGGATATTTTTTGAAATTATCTTTGAAATGAATCTGGATATTTCTATTCAACATCTTTGCAAATTTAGACAAATCCACTTTTTCTTCTGTAGATTCGATGAAGAGATCTATGTCGCTGTATTCAACATCTTCCCCGCGCTGATAACTCCCAAACAGGACAATGCACTTTGGCATGAGAGAATCTTGTAAATAACTAACAAGATTAGAATTCTGCAATTCCAGAAGATTAAACATCTTTTTGTAGATCTTATAGTTTTTATTGTTTATCTCTGCCCTGAAGATAGGGAATTTTCGATCTCCTTTCTTTTCTATAGACTCATTAATGATGGATAGTTTGATCAAGGTTTGCAAATGAGTTTTGGTAGAAGTATGAGACAAATCAGCCTTTTTACTTATTTCAATGAGATAATGATCTTTGGTCGGCTCTCTAAAGAAAACACCGGCGACAGTTAAAATACTACATTTTTGTAACATATGCTACATAAATGTAATACTGCTTTTAAAGCTTGTGTTACATTTTTGTATTATGTGTTACTTTTATGTAACAGGGGGCGTATTGCTGAATAATATTTTGATAAAGCATGGTCTTCCACCCCTCAACATTGATTTCAAGAATAGGATAGAATATTATAATTCATTGAAAAGGTATGAAATAAATAAAGATTTGAAGCCTACGCTAGAGTTGTATGTTAAGGAGTATAAGGAATTGAAGAAGAAGTTGAATGGATGATTATTTTATCTTTTTTTTACTTTTTCAAAAATAAATTCAATTCTATAACCTAAATATGGAAGCATGTTAACATAAATATGCACCAGCCAGTGCATCTTACTTTTTTTATAAATGCATCACCAAAACCCACAGTGGGACTAGGACTAAAATGTGTATGCACCACCGGATTTTCCATGATTACAGCCTTTGGGACAAGGACTAAGAATAAACTGCACCGGCCGGGATTCGAACCCGGACAACCGGCTTTCATCAACCCTAAGGTTTGGAAGGCCGGGATACTTTGCGGCACATTAAGAAACCTTAACGCGTAGCCGTTATACTACCGGTGCATAAGCTAAATGTTTTATACATTATTTATTAAGGTTTTGGTGGTTCTAAAGATAATATTCTCCTATAACCTTTAATCCCCAAAATCTTTTTAAATCAACTCCCTTTCTATGAATCCATGTCAGAACTAACCGGCCAGCAATGCGCTTTCTGCGGAGAGAACAAACTAACCCTCCGGGAAGAAGAAGTAGAGATCCCTTTCTTCGGTCGGGTCTTTGTGCTTTCCATGGATTGTACCGGCTGCGGCTACCGCAAGGCTGATGTAGAGCCGGCAGAACAAAAAGAACCCTGCCGCTATACTTTAGAAGTGACTTCCGATGCTGATCTTAACATCAAGATCATCAAGTCAGCTGAAGCCACGGTTAAAATTCCCCGTATCATCACCATCGAATCCGGTCCGGCTTCCGAAGGATACATCACTAACGTGGAAGGCTTGCTGGAAAGAGTAAAAAGCATGATCCAGTCTGCCGGAGATGCAGAAGGCGAAGACGATCCTGCTGCCAAAACTAAGGCAAAGAATCTGATCAAGAAACTCAACAAAGTATTAGTAGGCAGAGAACCGTTAAAGATCATTATCGAAGACCCTTCCGGTCATAGTGCAATTATAAGTGATAAGGCGCAAAAGAGTAAATTGTAGATTAGTTATAAAATTATTTAATGTTCTTTAATCCTGTTTTCTTTTTTTACCAACCCTTGTCCTTGCTCTAGTAAAGAATCTAATTTATTGGCAGTTTCTTCTTGAAGAAAATAGTTTCTGGCTCGTAAAACTCCATATTTGTCAGAAGCGGAATCAGCAACATTATCACAATCAGTATCTCGAATCATCACGGTCCGCATCTCCCACCCGTACGGAAAAGAAACTTTCTGATCAGTAATGAATACGCAAGTTTCTTTCTCCACTATATATCGCGCCGGTCTTCCTTCAATTTGTCCTACGTATTCTCCTTCAAATAATGGCCGTCTTTCTGGATTGTGCAGTTCAGGCATTCCGCCAGCGCAACTGAGAACCACACTTGATAAGATTGATGCATATAACCTATTTTGGAAATCCATGTTTATTTCTTCTCCATCTTATCATTCTTTAACTTTATTTTCTAATCGAACTAAGTTTTGTCCTCGTTCTAATAAAGAATCAAACCTTTCAGCTTCTCCATCCTCAAGTAGGTTTTTCCTATTTTTCTTGGCTGATAAAGAATTAGGATTAAGATAATCAACAGTATTATCACAACCTAAATCTAAAATATCTAAAAATAGTAATCCATCATCTGCCTGTAATCTGCAATCATCTTTTCCTACGCTATAACTGACTGGTATTCCGTCCATTATTCCCGCATAAGTTCCTGCTAATTGCGCTCGTACTTCAGGTTTTTGTAAGCCCGGCAAGGTATTCTTACATCCGCTTATAGAAACAATACCTGATAACAGCGATGCATAAAACTTATTTTGGAAATCCATGTTCACTTCTTCTCATCATTGTCTTCCTTGGCCTTCTTGAACGCTTGAGGAAGATCGATCATATACTTTCCTTCTTCTAACTTGATGATCAACGGGTCTTTCTTGAACAGATGCACTAGGTCGATCTCAAACTTTCCCGGTTTTAATACTCGGATCGATTCCAGATCGAGGACGACTGGCGCATCATCCTGCTCATGTCGTATCTCAAGAACTTCTGCCACATCTTTCTCGATGTTGACTTTATCTTCATCGCTTAAGTTGGTGAGAAGCTCTTTTCCATACTCGACATCCTTTTTCTTGATGTAGAAGAATAATCTTGCTCCGCAGCTGCAGCCTTTCAAGATTTCGGCAGCGCCATCAGGATAGAAAGCATTGCAACGTACACATTGGTGAGGCATGGCCGAAAATTGTTTTTCCTGTTTTTATAAGTTTCTATAAAGCACTATATACATTAATGAGGTTAATGCTTATTTTTCTGTTTAGCCTTATTCTCTCGGGTAAATAACTCGATCTTATCGGGATTATTTTCGATTTTCTTTACTACTGAAGCCGGCCCGACGATGGTCAGCCCTTGTCTATCGCCTAAGAGAGCATTAGCCATCACTCCCCGTATTTTCTGTAAAGGATCCTGCTTATCTTTATCCGGATAGATGACGCTTAGCTCTATCCCCTTAAACTTGGGAGAGATCTCTTCCATGGTGATCTCGATCAGGTCCGCTTCTTCCTGCTTACGCAATCGGCCTTCCATGATCACGATCTTGTCTTCCTTGACTATTTTGAGAAGTTTATTCACTCGCTTGGCAGAAGAAAGACCTTCGATCTCATAATACGGTACAAACTTAAAGGTAACCATTTCTTATCGTAAACCCTCTTTTTTTCTACTATCTCTGTTAAGATATATATTTTTTAGGTATTAGTAATCTCTTGGAGTTTTTAACATTTACTATTTTTACTCAGATAATTTGCGTTAGTTAGTCAAGGTGAAGAGCTGTTCATAAAAATCTTCGATGTTTTTGCCGTATTTCGCCGATATGCCTACCACTTTATATTGCGGGAAAGCTGCCTTGACCGCATCGATACTTGATTTCTTCAGATCAACTTTATTGGCAGCGATCAGTACCGGGATATTACGCGCCTGCAAGTTGCCGATGATAGTGATATTTACCTGAGAATAAGGATCTTTAGTCGCATCTAAGACGACTACGACAGAGTCCATGTCATCCAGCCATTTGATAGAATCAATTACTCCTTTAGTGGCTTCTTTCGCTCTCTTTTTAGCTTCTACTTTCTTCAAGCCCTTGCGGATGAATTCTTCATAATCGATCTTGGTAGAAATTCCCGGCGTGTCCACCAGCGAAAAAGTAAGTTCTTTTCCCTTCTTATTCTTGATATTGACCTGCTCTTTGATCTTGATCTCTCTCGTTTCGTGGGCGATATGTGAGACCGTAGACATCTCCTCTCCCAGCCAATCCATGCAGATCTTATTGGCTAAAGTTGACTTTCCGCCGTTAGGAGGCCCGTACAAGCCCAGTTTGACATGGCTCTTTTTATTAAAAGGATTTGATGATAATTTCTTGAATAGGCTTTTTAAAAACGAGACCATCTTTTTTTACGCACCCCTTCGGGCTACTATTTTAGTGAGGTTCTTAAAGTTTTCGTTACTAGAAGGAACATATTATCTGATGATCTCTTCAACTCTTTGCCAATATATTTATAAGCCTAAATTCTCTCCTTCCATTATGGCAGAACGCTACCTGATTGTGGATCGGCTTAAGCTAAGCCATGAAGGATTGTTCAATGCCGATGAGCTGCATGCCCTGATCTCTTCCTTCTTCTATGAAAAGGGCTATGACTGGTATGAAAAGATGAACCAGGCTATCAACACTCCCTCCGGCCGGCAGATCCGTATGATTCTCGAACCCTGGAAAAATATCACTGATTATTACAAACTCATCGTCTCCATCAACATCAATATCAGCGATCTTAAAGATGTCGAAGTGAAATCCAATACTACTACTATCAGGACCAATCAGGGAACCTTGCGAATTATTTTTGACGGCTATGTGCTCAGCGACCGGAAACATAAATGGAGCAGGAAACCATTATATTGGTTTATGAGCATCCTTTTTGAGAAATATTTCTTCAGACAGCATTACGCCAGAGCAGAATCTTGGTTAAAGCATGACGTGGAAGAGTTACATCAAAAGATAAAGGCCTATCTTAACTCGTTCAGCCATGCTTACGGGAGATGATCATGGGAGAAAAAAACTTAATCATCAATCATAAGAAAATTGCCCATCATGGCTTATTTAGAGCTGACGAGATTTTTGCTACTGTTAATCATGCTTTAGAAGAGCGCGGCTATACTAAACGGGAGAAGAAAAGCGAGGAATTAGTATCTCCTGGCGGAAGATTGTTCCAGATGGAATTACGCCCGTTTAAGGTAGTTTCCAGTTTCGTTACTTTGATGATCAGAGTTCACTTCACTTTTGACAATGTTACCGAGACAACTAAAGAAGTTTCCGGCGTCAAACAGAAATTTGAGCAGGGCGAGGTAGAGATTCTTTTTGATGCCTGGATCCTGAGCGATTACGAACATCGCTTTGGGATGACTCCCTTCAAATTCTTCATGAAAGGAGTCATCAACAAATACCTTTACAATTCCTCTGTCGATGATAAATTCCAGCAGCAGCTGGCTGACGATACCGCTTTCATCTATGCCCGGGCTAATGAATATTTACGTTCTCTGCAGGGAAAGAAGATTGTTCCGCCAAGAGAAGAGGAAGTTAGAAGAAGAGTTGAACAAGAATTGTTGGAAAAAGATTAACCATTCAAAAAGTGTTTAACCACGCTTCTTGTAATTCTTGAGCGCTCTGATATCTCCACTCCGGATCTTTTTCCACGGCTTTCTCTAGCACTGTACCTTGTCTTCTAGTTATTTCTGAATTGAACAATCGTGGATTAGGTAAAGGATCACGCCTATGAGCTATGCTCACTTCTTTCTCTGTTTTTCTAAAAAAGGGAGAATGTTTGGTTAAAAGTTGATAGAGAACTATACCTGCAGCATAGAGATCTACTAAAGGAGTAGGTCGTTCTCCCTCCCATACTTCGGGAGCCATATAAGTGGAGGTTCCCACTGCACATCCTTCTGCTTCAAGGTGCTTGACTTCTTCACAATAACTTACATCGAAGTCGAAAATTTTAGCTCGGGCATAGTTTTCAGAACAAAGTAATTCTGGATTTACTTTCAATTCTAAACTACTCTTGGCTGAAGTAGGATCAAGGTCAAGAAGAATATTTTCCAGTTTAATATCGCGATGAAAAATATCTAATTGGTGAAGATAACTCATCCCCTCACAGATTTGAGAAAAAATATTTTTGGTTAGGATTGGTTTTAAAGGTTCTGTTTTGAATAATAATTGGCTTAAATCTCCGCCTTGAATAAAAGGATACATGATGTAGTTACCTACCTTACCCTCAACCTTTTCATACATGTACAGAATATTTTCGTGCCTTTTTGCTTGGTCCAGAAGCTCATTCTGAATAGCCATTTCTCGCTGAAAGCAATTTGTAGCATAATCTTTACTCTTCCAGTAAACTTTGACCACTGCTTCTAGTTTTTGTTTGGTGCTAGCCTTATACACTCGTCGTTTAGAATCAATACTTCGTAAGATGGTGTAAGTATCTTCTCCAACTAATTCTTTTCCAGGAAGAAGAAAATCATAATTATATTCATCAAATATTTCTGGTGCATTGAGAGGTTCATAGTGAGTTTTTCCTAAACCAAAAAATCTTTTTTTTCCTACCCCTACCACCACCGCATTACCATAGGTTAAGGATCCTTCTCCATTTTTATCTAGAATATCATACAAACTTTGTTTTAAACCATCTTCATCAGTATTCTTTCTCCATCCTTGACCAAATTTATCCAGCCGTCTTGCTGTAGCAGCATCGATTTCTAGAAACTCTGCTTCAGCATGAGGCTCTCCTAACCGAAATAAAATTTTTTGTCCTTTATACTTTTTCAAGAGCAACTTTAATTCTACTTCAGGTAAAGGAACACCGGTTGTGGTTTGTAGTATGCGGGTTTTTGTTATTACCATTACTGTAAAAATAATTATTGCAACACTCTTCCTCTCAGATCAAACCTCTCCGCCTTCACGATCTGTACTTTGACTTTATCCCCTAACTTAAAATCACCTTCGACCAGAACTTGTTTGTAAGAATCATTCCTGCCCATCCAGTGCCCATCTTTCTTTTCGTCGATGATGATCTCTCCCTGCCAGTCCAGCCAGCGTTCATTGCGCAATTTAGAAGCATTAT
>Ga0209542_10021297_pt1 | contig 10175 bp, 14 predicted proteins | sample RifCSPhighO2_01_FD_184028 | JGI IMG/M metagenome (GOLD analysis project Ga0209542, IMG submission 184028) | Soil microbial communities from Rifle, Colorado - Rifle CSP2_plank highO2_0.1 (SPAdes) (version 2) | ecosystem: Environmental > Terrestrial > Deep subsurface > Rock core/Sediment ...
AAAGAGTGGTGTGCTATTGCACAAAACTCCGACGGGACATCGCCCTATCATGGCCCTGCGAGGCATGCTCTTTCTAAAATAAGAGGAATCGATAAAATTATCGAGAAGATGCAAAAGAGGCCTCCACAAAATGTGTACGATAATTACAAGCAAGGATTTGTCAGTGATTACGCGCGCACGAGTTTCTATGAAGATGTTGCAGAACTCTGCGCTGAAGCAAATTTTGACCCTCATAATTTTTCATTAAGGTTCTTTCAAGAATCAACTCATTATGACAAGATAATGGCCAAAACAAAGCTAGCGGAACAGTACGGCCTAGTTCCATGCGGCATAAGTGAATATATCTCCCTTATTCCCCATTATAACGCAAGTTTTGAGCCTTCAGGACATGATGCATATGTAAAAGATTCTGAAACGTATGTTGCAGCTACTGAAGAATTTTTGCGCACTCATCCCAAAACTACTCTTGAAACAAAAATTCGCGCCTATAGGGCGTGGATTATGGATAAATTAAGCCAGAGAGGAATAAAATATAGTCCTGAACAGGCGCATAGCGAATATCAAAAAGTTCTGACTGCCCCTTTTAAAGATACTTCATATGCCACAGCACTCTCATATTTGGAAAAATTTTGGATATCGCAAAATAACAAAAACAGGGCAAGAATATATGAGGAAGCATATAATAGATATTGGAAGAGATATCAAGCAGGGGATCCATTGATTACTGTACGGGGAGTTAATGATTTTCTTAAAGATAAAGGCGAATTGCCTTAACTGAACTCTTTCAATGATGCCTGATTCGCTCCGGGAAAAAGTGATTTCCATGTTGCCCATGTTTTCCTGAACAAGCCTGAATCTTTAAGCCTATTTCCGTTATTTTTTAGGAACTCTATTGTAACAGGGTCTGAAGGGTATCCTGAACCTATGCTGCCATACTCTTTTTTCAATTCTGCCACTGCATTTTCACGAGCTACTTTTGCGAGGATTGACGCAGCAGAAACAACAGGGTAGTTAGCGTCTGCTTTATGCTCGCAGGCTATTTCTAGATTATCAGGGTTTTTTATATAGCCTAAAAGAGTCGCTTGCCATGCTTTTGTATTTACAGACGGGCAGTCTATTATCACTTTTATTTTTTCTTTGCCTTTATTTAGTATGTTTATTATTTCTGCCGCTTTAATGGCTTCTAGAGTATTGAGATTTATGCCTGAATTTATTGAATGGTCTATCTGTGTTGCAGTAGTTTCTGCTACATGATATGAAATAGACGATTCTTCTATTATGCTTGAGAGCTTTACACGCATGGGATGCAGTAGCTGTTTTGAGTCATTTACTCCTTCTGCTTTAAGGACTTTCTCCTGCTCTGCCTTGATTAAAACACCGGCGAGGAACATTGGACCAATTAAAGGTCCTCTTCCGGCATCGTCTATTCCTAGGAGTAACATACCTGCATTTAGAGATATTTGTATAAAAAGGTATTGTTATTTGCGCTTAAACGGGCGCACTCGCAAATAAGTGTTCACTCTTTCAAGAAACAATCTAAGATCTTGTATGTCGAGAGGGGTAGACGCAAGAATTGGAGAGTATGTGAAGTCAATACATCCTGCATCGCTCTTATATTCAGTTGCTCTGTATCCATTGCTAGCAAGAAATTTATTAAAGTCAGAGAAAAATTCAACTTGCCCCTGTATGTGCCTGAATGGAAGCGTGCTTGCATTTGAAGGAGTTAAGGGCATACTCATACTAACATTAAAGTCGGATGATTCAGGCCGATAAGAAAAATCTATTGAAGTTGGTAAGTCAGACCTGCAAAACTCATGCCATGCGCCAATCTTGAAGTCTTTTGCTACAACCTCTTCAAAATTGTCCATTACCTTAAATTTAAAGCCATGCACACTTCCAATAATTCCATATGCGCTTGTCAGAGTTTCGTGAAGTGGTCTCTTTCCCATAGAAACAGTGATAATAATCAGTTTTTAAACATTGTGGCAATATCTACCCAAGTGTCGCTGCTAAAGTAATAGCCGCAACGAGCGCAAGGACAAGGCCTATTTTCTGGTGTGTGCGCAAAAACTCTTTATTAACGAACATGCCGAGCAATACTGCAACTATAATGTAACTTTCTGAAATGGCTACTGCGATAGCTATTGGAGCTAGAATCATTGCAAAAGCAAATGCAATCCAGGCTAAATTGTCTACAATAGTCATAGGTAAAACAAGCTTGCGATATTTTATTGTATCCCTGAACATTTTCTTCATGCTCCCCATTTTAACCAGATATATTGCTGAACAGAGCATTATGAAAACACTCAAGAACCAATTCATCATTAGTGCATCTGTCTGTCTTGCGCCAAAACCTACAAAAAAGTTTGCTGCCCCCATGACAATTGCCGCCGCCAGTGCGATGAAAGTCGCCTTTTCAAGCCAGATGCGCTTTGTAAAATGATACGAACGCAAAGAGACAAGAATTAAGCCAACAATAAGCGCGCCTATTAGAAGTGCTTGATTAAAAGATATTGATTCCTTCATGATAAAGAAAGCAAGAGTTGCTGATACGGGCACTTCCAAAGACCAGAGAGGCTCTACAACTGAAAGCTTTCCTTCTTTTAGGGCTTCAAAATCAAGAAGTGATGCTATGAAAAGAATGAAAGAGGCAAGCAGCAATATGCCAAGGCTTTTCCACGAAGAGAAAAGTGAAGGAATGTCTTTATATACAAATGGCAAAAGAAAGACCGCTCCGACAAGAGTTATTATGAATAGAGTTTCCCAATCGCCTAATTTTCTCGTTGATTTTTGTATTAGGAAATCCCCGAATCCCCAGCATAGCATTGCTGCAAACGCAAGAATTATGCCGAGTTCAAGTGCCATTTCAAGCATAATAGAAGAGAGTATATATTACTTTTTGTGCTTGAGGACTTTACATCTATTTGGCAATTTATAAATTGCTACTTTCGGTATAGAAAACATGATGAAGTTGACAAAGGTGTTAAGCTCTCTGGAAAACTAACGCCGTTCGGCGTATAATTTTTTTTAAACATAATTTCTAAGACACACTAAGATATAGGAAGTTGTCTTCCCACCAATTAGTGGCGCGCTAATGAAAACAGGGGTTGGCTCTTTAGTGCCTCACACAAAAAGTCGCTTTCAACGAGAATTATCTTGTGTAGTCAACAAATTCAACAGTTTCTGGCACATATCTTCCGCCATGTAAAGTTCTAGAAACTCTTTTCATTTCTTCGCTTGGATTTCTAAACAATTCTTTTCTTTTTTCAAATTCTTCTCTAGCTAAACCCAAGAGCCGGGCATATGCTTCTTCTTCAGTGTCACAAACACCATGAATATCATCAGTAACAAAGTTTCTTGAGCCTGAAACCATAATATGGTGATCATCAATAAATCTTGTATAAAATATTGTCTGTCCTATTCTATCATCTCCACTTACCTTGTCTATAATTCTATAATGTGGTGCTTTAGAACCAACTACACCTGCCTCTAAACTTATTGTTCTTTTAGGTTTTCTACTTCTTGGTCCGATAATTTCATTTTTCATAAATTTAATTGAAAATTCCTTTATATAAACCTTCCTATTGTTGTCACTAAATAGACACATTAAAACAGCCAAGCCGAACCCAAAAAAACAAGAAAACGCGCGCCAAATTAATTTTCCCCCACCAACTTTCTCAAAGAGCTGGAAATTACACTCAAAAACAAATATTGTGAGAAGGTTACTATCCCTTATGGCTTCATGCAGAAAAACACAATCTGACCTAACTTTCAATTATTCAGATGGAACACTTATTTCTAATGGAATGGACATCTTAAGTTGTTTTAGAACTCTCTTCAAAATCTCCTCTCTTGCTCTCTTTTTGAAACTAAGTATCCCTATGCTCTTAACCTCTTGCGTTTCTCTGTCCTTCGTTACAAAAATGCCTTCTTCTAAATCTTCTGTATATTCTTTTTCTGGCGGGAGACCGAAGGATATCTCTAAGAAATCCCCCAATTCATCATAATATACATCAAATGTTTCTTGGTTTTTCATCGTATTGCCTTCATGAAATGTGATGATATTATAAATCCTTCACCGTTTAAGTATTTTGCTATTACTCTCATGAATTTATGTGGATGGGGAAGATTTTTGTAATGTTTGTAATAATACTTGGTTTCTTCATCCTCTAATGAACTAGTAATCTTGTCTGGTTTTTCGAGAGTTTCTATTATTCGCTCTTTTTGCGAAGCTATTTCTGGATGTCTTTTAACAATATGATTCCAGTTATAGTCCGTCATTCTTAATTTTCGACCTGTTTTATCAATTACTTCAAAATACACAATGGAAGTAAGCTCCTTTATATTTTAAATGTTGGTTTTTTCTAAGAATGTAAGGCTTATTCTTGAAGAATTAAAAAGGCGTCCTGGCATTACAAAGTAACCCAGGACAGTTATTATTAATGTCATCTATTTGGACTTTAAAAAACCTTCTATAGTGAAAAACATAAATAATGCACCAATATAGTAGGTCTTTCCCTTGGTTCGAAAACTGAAAGTTTTCTCAGTATCTAAGGACAAAATGGGGAAAATCTAATGTCCTTAGATATATTAGCAACGGCATCACTTCTAATATGGCAAACCCGCCTTATTGCGACTAACACCAAAGTTTTTAAACATCTTTTCCCGCTAAAAATTCTATGACCTTGGTAAAAATTAAGAAAGTTCCATTAGGGCAACTATTTGCTGCAGCATATGGTGCATTAAGAGTTGAAACTACCGGAGTTATTGGAGGGAGAGTGATTAGAAATAACGGCCACTCAGTGTATATCGCAGAAGTTGCACATGCTTCACAACTTGCCTATAGGCAACCTTCGACAGTATCGCCTGATTTTGCTGAAGAAAATCGCGTTGGAAAGTTTTTTAATGTTATAGGCGGATTTCACTCACATATAAATTCAAGAAAATCCAGAAGTAAATATTCTTTTAGGGACAAGGCAGGAGTTTGGATGAGTGATAGTGACTATGATTATATTAGTGGTAATTATCCTCAAGGAATTGAGATAGTTATAGCACTTGCCCCTGCTATGAGGATAACACCGCTTTTAGTAGCGCCCCACCATGTTTCTGGTATTTTCACTGACCGAGGCAGACATTATCGCGTGCAAATGGGGGCATATTATATTGATCACCACGCAAGAAAACGCCGCGCTTTTCTTGACATCGCGGCGCGGGACCTGGCAAGATACCTAGAATAGCGCGGGTGGGATTTGAACCACACGACCTCGAGGTTATGGGCCTCGCGAGCACTCCAGGCTGCTCCACCGCGCTATGCTAGTAGAGACAGAGGAGGACTTTTAAAGCTTGCCATTCTTACAGTTCCATGGCATCACTCCGTGACAAGGCTGGCATAGCTTTCACTTCTAACATTCCAAATCTATTGAGTGTCAGCAGGATTATCTTGGCGTTTGTCGTTATTTACTTAATATTCACAAGGGCTTCGCTAGTCATAACAGTTATTATCTTCTGCATAGCAGCATTTACTGATTTTCTTGACGGACAGCTTGCTCGCCGATTTAGATGGGAAAGTGAATTTGGCAGGAAGGCAGATATGATTGCAGACCGTTTTCTATGGGCGGGCACAGCTCTTGCATTCATTATTTCTTACGGAATGGAAGGCATATTGACATGGAGAGAAGGAGTTCAGCTCCTCTTGCTCATGACACGAGAAATAATTACATTGCCGTTCGCGTTCATTGCTTTCTTTTCCGGCAATGTCCTGCCTCATGCCCGGGATGTCGCAAAAGTCACGACTTTGCTTCAGGGTTTTGGATTGCCGGCGCTTATTTTAAGCCTGGCATATCCATTATGGGGCTTTGTTTCATGGCCTCTTGCCATTGCTTGCGCAGTCACAGGATTTATTTCAGCAATGTATTACATACATGATGTTAAGAAGGAAGATGGAGAAAAACAGAGACCGTCAAGGAGAAGAAAATGAGCGGACCAGGAGAGGGGAAGATAAAATTAGGGAAAGCTGATGTTTACCTGCATTTAAAGGGCAAGTCGGGGGCGACTGTGACACATATAGACATAGAGCTGGATGAGATAAATAGTATTATAAAGCCGGGAGAGAATAGTTATGTTGGAGCAAAAGAGGGCGGCGTGTTTATCGGTCTGAAAAAGAATATGATAGAGCGCGCTGAAAAAGAATATGGCAAAAAATAAGAAAAAAGGACCGTTATACAAAACGTATACGATAGAGAAAACGCTGAAACATCATGTTATTGAATGGAGCGCAACTGTGTTGAGTGTGGCGGGGGCGATTGTGAATGCTATAAAGTATATAGAAGGATTTTATATTTTTGCAATTGCAAATATGCTGTGGATGAGTTTCGCCATAAAGCACAGGCACTGGGGCCTTTTGATAATGAATATAATATTCTTCTTCATAAATGCATATGCCTTGTATATATGGTATAGCGACGGGTTTGGGAACAGATTCTTTTAATTGTCTTGGCCATCCCACTCTGCATGAAATTGCTGCAAATATCTCTCGATAAATGCATGGCGCGTTGCAGCACGTTTCTTTCCGGCTTCTGTGTTCATTCGGTCCTTTAGAAGAAGGAGCTTTTCATAAAAGTGATGGACAGTAGATGATGCGCCCTTCTTGTATTCATCAAAACTTTGATGCATCGTTGCTTGTTGTTCTGGGTCGTATAGCGGGCGGCTTTTGCTTCCCCCATAAGCAAATGCGCGCGCAATGCCTATGGCACCAAGCGCATCAAGCCGGTCAGCATCTTGGACTATCTTGCCTTCTGTTGTATTTATCTTGTTTCCCACTCCTGCCCCCTTGAACGAGATATTATCTACGATATCGCAGACATGGGCTATTGTTTCTTGATTAACGCCATGGCTCTCAAGCCATTCGCGTGTCTTTTTTGCTGCAATTTTATCGTCACCGCCATGGAATTTCCAGTCAGCAATATCATGCAGTAAGGCTGCAAGCTCGACAACAAACAGGTCTGCCTGCTCCTCGCGCGCAAGCTCAAGAGCAGTGTTTCTCACGCGGTGAATATGCCACCAGTCATGGCCTGTTCCTTCTCCCTCAAGGGTTTTGCGTACAAATGCCTCTGTATTGGTAACAACCTCTTTTTCATCCATCAAATATCTGCGGGAGGATGATTTATATTTATTGTTGTAACCCGGGCAGTGTATGGCCTACTACTAATTCCGCTCTGCTTGGCGAGCTTGGGAACATGTTTTTCTAGCAAATGCGGAAAAGCTTTTATAACCTGGCGCTTTTGATTTAGCATGTCTCTTCCACACATAGTGAATGTTTATGGCTTAATGCTTGCGCCAAATGTCTGCAATCAAGAGCTGCGTGAAGTAATGCGTTTCAGTGATTTTAGTGTTGCACACGTTATTACTCATGCTGGAGATTCTTCTCAACTTCATGAGCATCACATTATGAAAGAAATGTACTATATTGCCTCAGGGTCTGGCGTATTGACAGTTGGAGAACAGGCATTTTCTGTTGATTCTGGCGCGTATGTTTCAATCCCGCCAAATACTCCACATAGATTACATAATTCTTCTAATAAAGATATAGAATATCTTGTGCTTGCTACTCCGCCTTTCCAGACTAAAGATGTAGATGTTATACTGGATACTGGAGAAGAAAGAATTCCACAACCATTCAAACCTAAATGGAGGGCGTTTGAAGCACTAGATGGAGCAACTGTTTACGAAGTAGATTCTGCTGAAGAACGTAGGGCACAGGGATTTGGTGTTGCGATAGGCTTTCTGCCTCCTCTACGGGCTGCAACAAGGCATTACCACAATATTAGCCATGAGATATATTATGTCGCCTCCGGCAAGGGAAAAGTGCACCTTGGTGATAAGTTATTTGATGTCACCGCTGGTTCGGTTATATATGTCCCCGTGCCTGTTGTTCATGGTTTGGAAAATATAAGCGAATGCGAGGATTTACGCGTTTTGTGCATCTCATCGCCGCCATTTCAAGATGGCGACTTTATAAAAGCCTAGAAAAATGTGTATTTAATGAAAAAAGAAATATTGAAAAAAATTGCAAAGCTTGAAAAAGAGCATGGAATTAAAGTGCTGCTTGCAGTTGAGAGTGGAAGCAGAGAGTGGGGATTTGCAAGCAATGACAGCGACTATGATGTGAGATGCGTGCATGTCTCACCAATAGACATGTATTTGAGCCTTGATGGCGCTCCCGAGCAGGCAGAAATTATTAAAGATGACATTGATATTGTGAGCTGGGATGTGCGAAAATTTTTTGCGCTTTTTATGAAGAGCAATCCAACAGTGAGTGAATGGCTTTCATCACGGGAAGTTTATATTGATAAAGGATTTGGAAAGATGAAACAGAAGGAACTTAGAAAATTGTTTTCTTCCGGCTTTAATCGAGGAACGCTTATAAGGCATTACATCAGCCTTGCGAAGCAGAACTATAAGAAATACATTGATACTACAGGGCAGGTACTTCTAAAGAAATATGTATATATTTTACGCGGGCTAGGCTGTGTTGAGTATATTAAGAGAACTGATTCTCTGCCGCCTTTAGATTGGAAAGATTCTTCAAAATATCTGCCTTTGGAAATAAGAAAACAATTTGCCCGCCTTGTTGCATTGAAGCAAGGCTCTGAGGAAAATAGAAGTGCGCGCAATGAGGCATTAGACCGATGGATTGAGATTCAGTTTGCGCAGACAATCAAAGAAGACAAAATAGGTTTTGACAGGACAGTTATCGATGGCATAGTTATTGCGGCAATTAACAAACAGATCCATAGTTGACCTCTGCAATAAGTGGTGACGAACGTTTATAAGAGCAGCATTGCTTTTCTTATCGTGAAAATTAATTCCTCGCATGGCTATGAAGAAATACTAGAGACAAATGCTAATCATCTCTTGCCCCTTATACAAACCAGAGGGTATGTGGCTATTGCGAGTGTTGATGGTCCCGTTCTTGAATTTTTTTCCCTGCGCGCATTTCAGCAAGTTACATCCCGATTATTCTCTACGCGGCGTGATTACTTTAACGTTCGTGGCATTGTCTATCCTAGGCGACATCCGTGTGGTACTATCCATCTTGATAAAAATGAACGACCGCTCGGCAAGGTAAGCCTCACGCCAAACTACGATTGCGTACTGTATGGCAATGTGCACACATCTGGAGTTTTAACATATACATTTGAAGAAAATATGCGGCGCGAATTAACGTTCAAACAACATCGCGCGCTTTATGTTTCTCAAGATGATTGTTTGAGATTGGCGATTACTAACCAGCTTCGCTGGTCATTTGAGCAGATTGAGAAGTATGTACAAAAGCTGCGGCGGCACGACACTTATGATTGGGATCCGAAAGAGCTTTCTGATGAAATTAATCTGGAGCGACTTACAAAAAGCATAGTCCTCGCACGCTCATTATCGAAGCATTCTGCTTCAATTGTTGAAGAAATGCCTTTTATTGAAGGTTGATTATGTGATGTTTGTTTAGGTGTAGCGCCCACTATTAATTCCACTCTATGTTTGGTATAGTGACGGGTTTGGGAATAGGTTTTTCTAGATCAAAAACACGATGCGCACCCCATCCTAAAGGAGGGGGTTTGGGAAAGCGCTCGTGTTTTGGATGCAAGAAAATCCTTAAAAATTCCTGGGATTTTCTGCACAGAGAATTGCAGACATTTTGAGCAATTCTCTAGTGTTCAAGGAACCTCCACGCTAAAGCGTGGAGTTATCGTCAAGTTCCTTGACATATAGAGAATTGCATTAATCTGTATAAATTTTGAAAGCAATTCTCTAATGGATAATTGCCGAAAGCCTATACTAATCAATGCAATTATCCATAGTTTTATTATGCGGTAAGTGATTCAACTCTGTCCAAAGTCAAATGACCTGTCTCTTGGCTATAGTTTAATATGTCTCTTGTTAAGCTTGGAAGAAGGTAAGGTCTTATTCTGCTTTTTTTAATCCTTGCCAATATCTCAAGAGTTTTTTCCAAAGTTGAAGATTGCAGAGCTTCTTCTAATTCCGGAATACCCTTGGCTTCATCTGTTCCTTTTATGATTTCATCAAAAGGTATTCGCACTGGAACCCAGTTTCCACGGTATTCATTGCCATCCCCTCTCATGGCATAAACAACAGAAAAAATACGTTGATCTGGTGAAAAT
>Ga0209542_10021298_pt1 | contig 10174 bp, 11 predicted proteins | sample RifCSPhighO2_01_FD_184028 | JGI IMG/M metagenome (GOLD analysis project Ga0209542, IMG submission 184028) | Soil microbial communities from Rifle, Colorado - Rifle CSP2_plank highO2_0.1 (SPAdes) (version 2) | ecosystem: Environmental > Terrestrial > Deep subsurface > Rock core/Sediment ...
TTGAGCTTGCGCATCTTCATGTTTGAGATAGTGAGAGTCTGCCGTTGCTACCAAAGGAATGGATAATTTCTTTGAAAGCTCGATCAATGCCGTATTGACGATTTTCTGCTCTGGGATATTGGGGTGATCCTGAAGCTCAAGGTAAAAGTTCTCCGGGCCGAATATCTCTTGATACGTTTTTGCCCTTTCTTCTGCTTCTTGTATTTTCTTTGCAAGCAAGAGGCGGGGGATCCTTCCGGTTAAACATCCTGAAAGAGCTACAAGCCCCGCAGAATGCTTTCGCAATAGTTCTTCGTCAACTCTGGGTTTATAGTAGAATCCTTCCAAGTGGGCTTTCGTAAGGAGCTTCACTAAGTTTTTATACCCCTCTTCATTCTTCACGAGTACGATGAGATGGTATATGGCGTCGTCAATGCCGGGACGCTCTTGGCGCATGCCCTCGAACGCAAGATAGAGTTCTGCTCCCAGGATTGCCTTGATTCCTCGCTCTTTTGCCTTTTTATAGAATTCTATGGCTCCATACATGTTCCCGTGGTCGGTAACGGCCACAGAGTCCATGCCAAGCTCTTTGACCCTGTCTAAAAGTTGGTCTATCTTGGGAAGACCGTCCAGCAGGGAGTATTGAGAGTGAACATGAAGGTGGGTAAACTTTTGGGGCATAAGAAAAGTATTAAGGTATAATAGCATAATGATTCCCAAAATCACTGAAGAAAGAAAACTGTGGAAACAGGGATATCGATCTGTTGCCTGCATTGACGAGGCAGGACGCGGCCCTTTGGCAGGACCCGTGGTTGCCGCCGCTTGCGTTATCCTTAGGTTCCCTAAGTTTGAACCGTCAAACTTAGGGAACCTAAGGATGCTCAATCTACGGGATTCAAAGAAGCTTTCCCCAAAAAGAAGAGAAGAGATTTATGCAAAAGTTCTCACTCACCATGCGATACAGTGGGGGATAGGCATTGTTTCTGAAAAGGTTATAGACAAGATCAATATCTTCCAGGCAACACAGCTTGCGATGCGCAAAGCGCTCTCTCATTTAGAAGCAAAACTCCAGAAAAAGACCCCTGTTGATTTTTTGATTGTTGATGGGAATATGAAATTAGGAAAAACATCGATTTCCCAAAAAGCAATTATCAAGGGCGATGAAAAGGTATTCTCGTGCGCGCTTGCTTCTATCATAGCTAAAGTAACAAGAGACAAAATAATGCTTAGATATCATAAAAAATACCCGCAGTATGGATTTAACAGCCATAAGGGATATGGCACCGTCTTGCATTTTGCAATGCTCAAAAAATATGGACCATGCCCTATTCATCGAAGAAGCTTTGCGCCAGTATCTCGTATGTAGTATTTTGTATTTACTGTACGGCTTCTTGAAGAAATAGCTTATTGTCTATTGCGTTTTTCCTCATTTCTGCTATAAGAATAGAATACTGCAGTTTTCCCGCATACTAGATACCAAATACTAGATACTAAATACAAGAAAATGGCAGTTCCAAAATGGCACCGTTCCAAGTCGCGGCAGGGCCAGAGAAGAATGCATATCTTCCTCAGGGCCCCTAAGCTTCAAACTTGTCCAAAATGCAGCAAGGCGCTTTTGCCGCATGTCACGTGTCCCAACTGCGGGTACTATAAAGGCAGCCAGGTAAAAGACGTTCTTGCCAAACTCACTAAGAAAGAGCGCAAGCTCAAAGAAAAAGAATTAAAGTCCAAGAGCAATGGCAAGTAGGCATTTGGCAAGATCTATTGCAATGCAGTCTTTGTATGAATGGGATTTTGCCGAGAAAAAAGAGGATCTGAAAGAGCTTGTAGAGCGCAATATCCAAGAATTTGGCCCAGGATTGGAAGACGTGAACAAAGACTTCATTAGAACCCTGGCTTTCGGAGTGCAAGAACACATAACAGACTTGAATCAAATCATTGAGAAAGCGGCTCCAGAATGGCCCCTGGAGCAAATCACCATTGTGGATCGCAACGTACTGCGGCTAGGACTCCTTGAACTGTTGTATGGGAATAAAGATGAGGTTCCTCCTAAAGTAGCCATTAATGAGGCGATTGAACTCGCAAAGAACTTTTCCGGAGAATCTTCAGGAAAGTTTGTGAATGGGGTTTTAGGAACTGTATATCGGGAATTAGATAATGCTACCAATAGTTAGAATGTTTGAATGTAGAAATGTGAGGACGTAGAAAATTACATTCTAACATTCATACATTCATTCTATCCATAAAACAGTGCAAAAAGATTTTTCTCCTTTAGAGCAAAGCCTGGGTATTTCTTTTGACAATAAAGATTTTCTTGTGCATGCGTTTGTGCACCGCTCGTACCTGAACGAAAACCCGGATTCAGGACTTGAGCATAACGAACGCCTGGAATTTCTGGGAGACGCGGTCTTGGAACTTGTGGTAACAGAAAAATTGTACCAGCAGTATCCTAGCAAGCCAGAAGGAGAGCTTACCACCTGGAGAGCAGCTCTCGTGAACGCAAAGATACTGTCTGAAATAGCAAGATCGCTGAAATTTAACGACTTTCTCCTGCTGTCTCGCGGAGAAGGGCAAGAAGAAGGCAAGGCCAGAGACTACATTCTGGCCAACACCATGGAATCCTTTATTGGAGCCTTATACCTTGACCAAGGCCTGAAAGTATGCGAAAAGTTCATTGAAGAGCATATTCTCTCCCGGCTTCCTGCCATACTCTCTGAAAAGCTGTTTGAAGATGCAAAATCCAGATTCCAAGAGTTAGCTCAAGAGAAAATGGGGGCTACTCCAACCTATCAGGTTATAAACGAATGGGGACCTGACCACCAAAAGAACTTCAGGGTAGGTGCCCTTATTGGAAGCGAAGTCATCGCAGAAGGAAGGGGCACTTCAAAGCAGGAAGCAGAGCAAGACGCAGCTTCCCAAGCATTAAAAAAGAAACATTGGAATTGAGACAACACGCACTATGTTAATGATACGGTTCATGCGAATAGGAAGAAAGAATCAGCCGTCTTTTAAGATTGTGGTGACTGAAAAGGCGAAATCTTCAACAGGAGGCCGCTTTGTGGAAGAGGTTGGTTTTTACAACCCTGTCACCAAAGAAAAGGTGATACAAGCAGAGCGCATACGCTACTGGATCTCACAAGGAGCGCAGCCAACTCCTACCGCCTCTAATCTTTTCATCTCAGAAAAGGTAATAGAGGGGAAAAAAGCTCCAAAACACAAAAAATCAAAGAAGAAAGAGGAAACAAAGCCAAGCAGAAGTGAGACTTCACCCGACTTGCCCGCAGAAGCTTCAGCGGAGGAGGGAGGAGGCAGTCTCACTTCAGCCAAAATAAACCAAGAGTCCGCAGAAACTCCCGTAGCTCAAACCTCTCCAAATCCAACCCCAGAACAACCATCTCAAGCATCTCCAGAGGAGGGCAAGTAGCCCTCTTTTTGGTACCAGCCCAGCTATTGACATTTTTGTAGCAATATGCTATACTATAGCTATAGGATGAAGCATGGATTCGCTGGCGAGGAGAGAGCGCTGGCGAAATAACCTTAAATCTGGCAGGCAGACGGCTCTCTCAGGGGAGTCGTTTGTTCGTTAAAAGACAGGAAACAAATTTCCCGCCTCATAGGCGGGAGAAAGGAGAGCCAAATGGTACACCGACCCCCTCGGTCCGAGGCGGTCGCGGCGCTACCACTTCCACGCTGTGGATGTGGGGCGCGGATTGCCCCGGGTGGCTACTGCACTGGAAAGTGCAGGTAGCCATCATCAACGGAGTCGGGGTGCCACATGATTATTATTTGATATTTGGCCCTCCGATTCCTTAAGCTCGAGACCCATAGGCAAGCTCGAGGCCGTGGGTTTAAGGAACCGAAGTTTGAGTTAGGTTAAGAGGTTGGGGGTGTCCGACACTAAGTGTTGGACATACAACCCCTCAAGCCCAAGGCTAGGCCTTGTGCCAATGTCGTGGGCTTAAGGGGTTGAAAGTTCTTATACAAAACTCCAGAGCGGCGACATGGACATTAGCCAGCAACGCTCATTATTCGGAGTGATACACAATAGTTAATGTTCATATTGCTGCTATGAGCAGCGGAAAAAAAGAAAGAAAAAATTAGACGTCTCCTCCGGACGTCTGGCGATTCCGCCTCATCGGCGGATGCCTTCCCTGTTCGCGGGATAGGAGAAATATAGCCGCCTCCCAAAATCACTTGGGTAGGCGAGAACAAGGGAGGGAACATGGCAAAGTACGATTGGAGCGGGTGCTCCTCCATGGACGAGGTGATGGCCCGTATGCGACGGGCAAACCATCACCTTCATCTATCCGCACCGGGGGCTTACTCGCCCCACATTGTCCCCGGGCAAACCATTCGGTCCTCGGAAGCCTATCGGGTCCGATTGGACTCGTGCGAGTGTGAGCCTTGCTGTGGACAGGATTCCTCCTGCCCGACGTGCAAGGCGCACGTGGCTTGGCTGACCACGCCGCCCGCCCCGCGGATCGCGGTAGGCGGGGGGAACGCGGCCATCTCTTGTCTCGCGCCCGACCGATGGGAGCGCGGGGACGATATGATTAGGTCCACGATGTTCCCGGGCGTCGCGGTCGGGCACATCGTGGATACCCAGCACCCCGAGACTGACGCCAGATGGCCCGTCCTCCGGACGGGTGTCTGGCGACGGTACGTGGCCGTCGCCGGCTACGGTGACGCGGTTACGGGCGACCGCGTCGAGGACATCCTCTTGGGGGTGTACGACCATGTCGTCGCCCAGCGCCCCCCTTGGGCAGAATAGTTTCCCGGTTTCGTGAAACCGGGCGGGATGTCTCGCTCCCATAACCCGCGAGGCAGTCGGTGGGCCATGGGGTCCGCCGCACAGCACCTTAACTTCGGGAGGGGGCGATGCACAATCGCACCTCCCCCACAACAAGCCCAGCATCAGTATCCTGCACGGATCTGATGCTGGGCTCCTCACTCAAGTTCTCAAGCAAAAATTGAGGATTCAAGAAGAGGTAATTTACAAATAGCATTTTCCCAGTTCGCCGGACTGGGTGAAAGAAACCGGCAAGCACAACAAGGAGGAGAGGTTTTGACTGCACGTCTCACCTCTCCTCCCTCCAATTGAGTCCCGAATCCGCCAGCTGGCGGATCAGAGATTCAACAGGAGATTAAACTTTGAAAACCTCCGGAGTGGCAATGAATTCTTTTATGAGGATTCATTGCCACTCCGGAGAAAATCTGGGGTAGGGAGTTATGCGATGGCAATCAAAAAGTTAAATGAGTATACGGCCGAGCAACAGAAATTCTTGAGAATAGTCTTCAGGCTCGGAGAAAAAACGTTTGGCATCAAGGTGTCACGGGCTACAAGGCGCTTCTTGGCACGTGCGTACTTCCCCAACGACTAGGTTCTCGATGAGAAGAAGGCAGTTGAACAGCGTCTTGAAACACAATAGTACAAAACTGGCGCAATTGTGCCAAAATTGTACTAGTGCTTCATAGCGGCGAAATGAACATTAGTTTTTAGAACCATCCAGAAAGATAGGGATGCAACACATATACAATTAGTGTTCAGTTCGCTGCTATGCAGTCAAGGACAGAAGCGTTCTCGCAGAGAACAAGTTCTCTCCTGCTTTCTGCGGGAACACTTCTCGCCTTGACACACTTTGCGAAGAATATACAATAGGAGAGTAATAACAGAAAGGTCGAATAGCAGTTTGTACCGTTCTAACCGAATCCATTATGTCAGAAACATACCAAGATCTTCTCGAATATATCGTGAAGGGAATTGTTGATCATCCAGACGAAGTAAAGATAGAAAGGAAAGTTGACGAGATGGGCGTATTGCTTACCCTCAAAGTCAACCCAGAAGACATGGGTCTCCTCATTGGAAGAGAGGGATCTACCGCGCGATCAATCAGAACATTGATCCGCATTGCAGGCCTCAAAGCTCACGCCAGGGTTAACCTCAAAATAGAGGAACCAGAAGGAGGCAGAGCTCCAAAGAAAGAACCTATCGACGATCTAAAGATATAAAAGAGAGTCGAGAGTTATTCTTTTAGACAACAGACGGTGCTATCATAATACGGTAGCGCCGTTTGTGTTTTGAAGACCGCTGATTTATGCTGATTATTAGCTGATGTACGCTATATGATAAAATTTGATATCATCACTATATTCCCGGAACTTGTGAAAGCGTTCTCTCAAGAATCCCTGCTCAAAAAGGCGCAAGAGAAAAAGCTTTTAAAGATAGGGGTGCATAATCTTCGGGACTGGGCACAAGATCGCCATAAAAAGGTTGACGACAAACCCTTTGGCGGGGGATTGGGCATGGTGTTCAAGATTGAACCCTTGTATAGAGCGGTGCAATCTCTAAAAACTAACCGCCTCAACGGCGGTCCGCCGACGAGGCGGAAAACTAAAATCATTTTGTTCACTCCCCGAGGAAAGAAATTCACCCAGCAAAAAGCAGAAGAACTAATAAAGAACAAGCACCTTATCTTTCTATGCGGAAGATACGAGGGGATAGACGAACGCGTAGCAAAACATATAGCAAACGAGGAGCTGTCTATAGGAGATTATGTGCTTATGGGAGGAGAAATCCCTGCCATGGCTGTTATTGAGACAATAGCCCGCCTTATACCCGGAGTGGTAGGCAAGCCCAGCTTTCTTAAAGAACGGCGTCTAAGCGTTAAAAAAGGCCAAAAACAGGGGTTTCTAGAGTATCCCCAGTATACCCGCCCTGAAGTGTTTGAGCCCCTGCCTTCGTCCCGCAAAGCGGGACTACGGCGGGCAAAGTGGAAAGTGCCCAAAATACTCCTTTCCGGGAATCATAAAAAGATTGAGGAATGGAAGCGAAAAAGAGGCAGGATCATTGAAAAATAGAAGGGTTCATGCTATCTTTATAATCAACGCGTGAGTGCTGGAGCGGCCAATCAGGCGACGCTGTAAACGTCGTGCCTTCGGGCTACGGGGGTTCGAATCCCTCCTCACGCACAGCGTAATAAATTTTCAAAGAAAATTTAAACGCTGTTGGAACGTTTATTTTCGCAGAAAATATTACGTTCCACAAGCTATAAATTAGGTGTGTAGGCCGAGGTAGCTCAATGGCAGAGCACGTCATTGGTAATGACGCGACAAGAGTTCAATTCTCTTTCTCGGCTCCGACAAACAGGTCGTATTCGTATATTCGTATAAATTCGTAATTCGTAGGATCATGGCAACAAAAAGAAAGGCATACACCAAGATGATGTGCGCGGAGTGCAAGAAGGTAAACTACTTTGCACATAAGTCCAAAATGGTAAAGATGAAAGAAGGGGAGCAGAAGCTTGAACTCAAGAAATTTTGCAGACACTGCAAGAAACACACTCCTCACAAGGAAACAAAGAAGTAGAACAGACAGACCCGTTAAAACTTAGTTTAACTAAGTTTTGGGGCTAGGATAATTTTTTAGGGGCGTAGTGAAGTGGTATCACAAGGCTCTCCAAAAGCCTTGGCGGAGGTTCGATTCCTCCCGCCCCTGCCCAAACGGAAAACGCCCTTGTAGTGGCGTTTTCTTTCTCTCTCGGAAATTACATCTTGTCTGCTCCGGGAAGCGGCAAGCCAAGCTTCTTTAAGTTCCGCACCACAGAAGCAAGCTGAGCTACCACCACGAGCGCAAAACCAACCGGAACTAAGAATGCAAGAGAGGGGAGCCCTTCTGCGACAAGCTGCAACACCGCATACCCGAATACATACGCTAGTACGGATCCGTGCATGAACCCCGCAACCTTTCCGAACCGAAAGTCCTTTCTAACCACTGCTCCCAATACGCCCAAGATAACATCAGCCGCAATTAAAATAACAATGATCTGCGTTTGGGTGCTTGAAAAAAGATCAACTAAATCTGGCATTTTTGTCAATTATAGATTATAGTACCCATAGATAAAAAGTTCTTCGACCTTTCTTATAGCATATCAATATGCTCAAAATAGTAAAATATCCAAGCCCCATACTCAAAAAGAAGTCAGAAGAAGTATCTCGTAATGACCAAACCCTCCGTTCCCTTGCCCCTCAAATGGTTGAAACCATGAGAAAAAACCAAGGCATTGGATTGGCCGCTCCTCAAATTGGGATTTCAAAAAAAATCATCGTTGTCACAGAAGGCAAAGAAGCTCATGTGTTCTTGAACCCTAGAATAGTAAAGCAAAGTAAGGAAAAAGAGCAAGACGAAGAGGGATGTTTAAGTTTGCCTGGGCTATTCGTAAAGATCCTTCGGTCAAAACAGGTGGAAGTTGTCGCAGAAACACTCGACGGAGAAGAAATACGCCTTGTAGCCCAGGGTCTTGGCGCACGGATTTTCCAACATGAGATCGACCATATTGAAGGTAAGCTCATCATTAACCGTGTTAGCCCACTGTTGCGATGGAAACTGCGCCACCAATTAAAGAACCTGGGAAAGTAACAAACCCTGCTATTCTCCAAGCATTCGCCAGCATACGAAGAGAAGATTTTGTGCCTCAGGATGTAAAACCCCTTGCGTCTTTGAATGAGGCACTCCCTATTGGGTATAACCAAACCATATCCCAGCCCATGGTGGTTGGTTTTATGCTAGAACTCCTAGAACCAAAAAAGGGAGACCATATCCTTGATATCGGGGCGGGATCCGGATGGACAACCGCGCTTCTCTCGCATATTGTTGGCGAGAAAGGAAAAGTTATAGGGCTAGAAATAATCCCAGAGCTTGCAAAGTTCGGAAAAGAGAATGTTGCAAAGTATAGTTTTATTAAAAAAGGTATTGCAAAATATCTCTGCCAAGACGCAAACCAAGGATATCCTTTTGAAGCTCCTTATGACGGAATACTCGCAAGCGCATCTCTTCCCAAAAAAGAACTTCCCCTGGCTTGGCGAGAACAGGTAAAAACAGGAGGAAACATAGTAGTCCCCATACAAGAGTCCATATGGGTGTTTACTAAAAAGAGCAAGACGGAATTCAAGGAAAAAGAATATCCTGGATTTGTGTTTGTTCCATTTGTCTCATGATGACCCCCAAAACTAAGACTGCGCTATGCCTAGGAATTGTATTGTTCGCAGCCATACTATTGGGGATTTTTGCGCCCATAGACAGAACATCGTCCAAAGAGATCATATTCCCCATTGCAAAGGGAGAGGGAAGCAGAGAAATAGGGTATAACCTGCAAGAACAAGGGCTCATTCGTTTTAGCCCGCTTTTCCGCATCTACACGCTCACAACAAGAGTGTCTTTCAGACTTCAGGCAGGGGACTATCTTTTAAGCCCCGCGATGTCTATGTTTGACATGGTGCGAAAATTTACCACAGGGGATGTTATACAAGAAAAACTCACCATAGTTGAGGGATGGAACATACAAGACATTGAAGAGTACTTTGCTAAAAAAGGGCGAGCTATAGAGATCCCGCAAGACTTGGAAGGATACTTGTTCCCTGACACCTACCACGTATCAAGCCGCGCATCCAACGAAGAGATAATTGCTATGGCGCGTGAAAACTTTGACAAAAAGTTCAACGCCGATCTTAGGCAAGAAACTGCACGACAAGGAAAAACCATCCATGATGTTGTAACTATGGCATCTCTTATTGAGAAAGAGGTGCAGACCATTGAAGACAAGCAACTTGTGTCCGGAGTTCTATGGAAACGCCTGGGCATAGGCATGGCTCTTCAAGTAGATGCCGCTCCCATAACCTATAGAGAGCGGGGACTACCTCAAAACCCCATTGCAAATCCAGGGCTAGATTCTTTAAAAGCCAGCCTCTACCCAAAAGAAAACCCATACTGGTATTACCTCTCAACCCCAGAAGGTAAAACCATATTCAGCAAAACCCTAGAGGAGCACAACATTGCAAAAGCAAGGTATCTAAACAAATAAACGAGACTTAGTGTTTCAATCCGCCTCGACGCCACTTCACTGCTTTTAATACGGGTGCATACAAATCATCTTTGAGTTCCATATTCAACTCTTTCAATTCCGCTTTTGTGGGATTTCTTTTTTGAAACTGCACAAACGGCACATCATCAATAATCGCTAGTGGAGTCTGCTCGTTTCCCTCTCCCATAACAAGAACAGATGCGGTTCCCAAAGCGTCAGCAACGGCTGCTTTTGTCATTTTAAGATTCCTGCCAAAAATATCAGGCTTGCCGACATAGCTGTTAAGAGCTGCGAATCCGCTATGCGCCAGAAACTGCCCGCGCTGGCCGCGCAACATA
>Ga0209542_10021299_pt1 | contig 10174 bp, 11 predicted proteins | sample RifCSPhighO2_01_FD_184028 | JGI IMG/M metagenome (GOLD analysis project Ga0209542, IMG submission 184028) | Soil microbial communities from Rifle, Colorado - Rifle CSP2_plank highO2_0.1 (SPAdes) (version 2) | ecosystem: Environmental > Terrestrial > Deep subsurface > Rock core/Sediment ...
CCACTCGTCGGCACATTCGGATCTGGTGACCTCAGTACCCCCTCGCCTCCGCTCGTCGGCATTCTCATGGGATCGGATTCGGACCTCTCCGTCATGCAGGAGGCGGCAAAGGTGCTCGAGGAATTCGGCATTGGCTCAGAAGTGCACGTACTCTCCGCGCATCGGACACCGGAGGCAGTTGTCGAGTACGTGAAAAAGAGCGAGGCAGCGAGATACAAAGTATTCATCTGCGGCGCCGGAGGCGCCGCACATCTGGCGGGCGTTGTTGCCGCGCACACCGCGCTTCCGGTTATCGGTGTGCCCGTCATGACCAAAACAGCAGCAGGAGTGGACGCGCTCTTCTCGACAGCACAGATGCCGCCGGGGGTTCCAGTAGCCACCGTTGCCATCAATGGCGCAAAGAACGCCGGCATCCTCGCAGCGCAGATCATCGGGGCAGGGGATGAGAGCGTACGAGCCAAAGTTACCGCATACAAAAAGAAGATGTCGGGAGACATTCTCGCGAAAGACCAGAAACTACAGGAGAAAGGATTTAAGAAATATCTTGAGGAAGGTGGACTTCTCTGATATGGCTGACGGACCAAAAGAAACACCGGGTAACCGGGCCAAGGCAACTGAGATTGATGAATGGAGGAAGTCAGGAAAAACACTAGAGTCTGTTCAGTCTATAATTACGCGCCGGTTTCCAAAAGAACTTGATCCAAGTAAGCTCTCGGAGACGCAAAAACTTTGGAAACGGCTTGCTAGCGAAGGTTTGGGTAAGACCTTGGTGGACTTTATTTCTCACATGGAAAATTTAGATGCCTCGGAATGCCAGGACGTAGCGGCGCTCCTAAGACACGCGCGTTTGAATTGGGATTCATCTATGCGCTTCTACATTCAGAATTTGGTGAGCGAGTTTGAAGCTGCCGCAAAGGCAAAAGCAGGTTCAACTGATTCTGTATGAAAAAACTCTCGTATAAACAATCGGGAGTCAACAGAGATACTGAGAACGAGACGAAAGAGGAAATAGCAAGCGCGCTCGAAACGAGCGACCCGCGCGTTCTCAACAAAATGGGTGCATTCGCGAGTTTGTATGATGGATCATTCCCGGAATACAAACACCCTGTCTTAGTGCTGAAGACCGAAGAGCCGGGAACGAAGCAGTTACTTGCGTTCCAACATGACAGTCCGGAAACCGTGTGTGCTGATCTGGTCAATCATCTGGTCAACGACTGCATCGTAATGGGTGCCAAACCGCTCTCAATACAGGATTGCATCATTTGCGGAAAGGTTGAAAAATCAATCGTCGTGCGGATGGTGAACGCATTTGCGAAAGCGGCAAAGGATAACGAATGCACGCTCACGGGTGGCGAAACGTCTTGGCAACCAGGTACTATCGCCGAAGGCGTATATGTTTTAACCGCAAGCATCGTCGGTGTTGTTGAGAAAGAGAACATCATTGACGGCTCGAAGATCCGGGAAGGCGATGTCGTATTAGCTCTTGCCTCGAGCGGAGTTCATACCAACGGTATTTCACTCGTCCGTAAGATTATTGAAGCAACACCGGAGATAAAGAACGAGCGAATTGACGGCAAGCCGTTCATCGAAGCTGTTCTGACACCGCATCGCGCATATTACAAAGCACTCAAAGAACTTTTCGGCAGGGATGGACTAGTGGGACTCGCTCACATCACGGGCGGCGGTCTCAAGGAGAATCTCAACAGGATATTGCCGGAGGATTTAAATGCGAAAATTGACCTCACTGCGATAAAAATTCTCCCTATCTTTGGCGTTCTCAAGAAATTCGGCGGTTTGGAAGATGCAGATATGCTCCGCACCTTCAATATGGGAGTCGGTATCACTGCTGTCGTTAGAGAGGCGTTCGTACAAGAGGCGATAACGCACCTAAAGAAGAGCGGTGTCGATTCGTATGAGATCGGCGTCATCGCGAAAGGCAATAAAAACGTTGATTTTGCTGGCCAATTACGCTGGTCTTGACGAGATTGCAAAATTAATGTACATTGAAACATGACGGAAGTACTCAAAGAAACCAATTTTGATTTCCTCGGAAAGAAGAGAGAAGGCAAAGTACGCGATATCTACGAGCCTTCGACAGGCTCAGGCCAAGGCAGCCTAATTCTTATCTCGACGGATAGACACTCTTCATTCGACCGGCTCATTGCGCACGTGCCGCACAAGGGGCAGGTCTTGAATCAGGTGAGTGCGTGGTGGTTCGAACAAACCAAGGACATCGTGCCCAATCATGTGCTTGCGGTGCCTGACCCCAACGTGACGGTAGGGAAGAAATGCAGAATGGTGCCGGTCGAGGCAGTTGTGCGCGGATACCTCACGGGAGTGACCGACACGGCGATATGGACTCGATACTCTAAGGGCGAGCGCAATTTCGGGGGTGTCACATTGCCTGAAGGAATGAAAAAGAATCAGAAGCTCTCACGGCCCATTTTTGATCCAACGACAAAAGAAGAGAAACACGACAGAACGCTCACGCCGGAAGAAATGATCGCGGAAGGATTTGTTACGAAAGAATTGTTCGAGAAAGTAAAGCAAACGGCACTCGCACTATTTGCAAAAGGGCAGGAGATCGCAGCACAGCGCGGGCTCATTCTCGTGGATACCAAGTATGAATTCGGCACCGATGAAATAGGAAATCTTGTGCTCATCGATGAGATACACACACCTGACTCCTCACGCTACTGGCAGACGGAAGGGTATGAGGAAGGCCTCCAAAAAGGCGGGGAGCCGAAGAGCTTCGACAAAGAGTTCCTGCGGCTTTGGTTCAAGGAGAATTGTGACCCGTACAAGGACGAAGTGCTTCCAGAAGCACCTAAGGAGCTTGTGGAAGAGCTTTCGCGACGCTACATTCAGACGTATGAGCAGATCACGGGCGGGAAGTTCCAGCCGGCCGACGTGCCCATCATTCCGCGCATCAAGCGCAATTTGAAACAATATGCAATTTGATCCACTTACAGCGATAAGTTCGATAGACGGCCGTTACCGCGAATCGGCAAAAGAGCTGGCGGAGCATTTCAGCGAGTTTGCGCTCATCCGCGCGCGTGTACTTGTAGAGTGCGAGTATCTCGTTGCCTTGTCGGAGACGTCGAATGTAGGTATGCGCTCTCTGACTTCCGACGAGAAAAAAACCCTGAAGAAACTTGCAGATATTTCACTCGAAGACGCAGAGACCATAAAGAAGATCGAAAAGGAGGGATACAACGGTACTCCCGCGACCAATCACGACGTGAAGGCAGTCGAGTATTTCTTGAAGCATAAGCTCGCCAAGACCTCGCTCGTCGACATGTCGGAATGGATACACTTTGCGATCACTTCGGAAGACACCGACAACATTGCATATGCTCTGCTTTTGCGCGGAGCGCTCCAAGACATCATCCTTCCCACACTTGAAGATATTCGCTCAACGCTCGGCAAAACCTCGAAAGAACATGCCGCGACACCGATGCTCGCGCGCACACACGGACAGCCGGCGAGCCCGACCACCTTCGGCAAAGAAATAAAAGTGTTCGAGACGCGTCTTGCCCGACAAATATATGGGTTTACGAAATCCATAATTTTGGTGAAGTTCTCGGGTGCGACGGGGAATTGGAGCGCGCACATAGCTGCCGCACCGGACGTGGATTGGGTGAAGTTCAGCGAGGAGTTCGTCGAGAGGTTCAATTCTAAAAGGTCCGACCTTAAGAAGTCTCCAAGGTCGGACCTTGGGATACGGCTCGAGCTCAATCCCGCGACCACTCAGATAGAGCCACATGATACGTACGCGGAGCTGTTCGACAACTTGCGGCGCATCAACACCATCGTTATCGATCTTTCGCAGGATATTTGGCGCTACGTAAGTGACGGCTGGCTGGTGCAAAAAGCCAAGGCTGGGGAGGTGGGCTCTTCGACGATGCCGCACAAGGTAAATCCCATCGACTTCGAGAATGCCGAAGGCAACCTCGGCGTGGCCAACAGCCTCTTCGAGCATTTCTCACGCAAGCTTCCCGTTTCGCGCCTCCAGCGTGATCTTTCGGACTCGACGGTAAAGCGCACGTTTGGCACTGCCTTCGCGCATTCTCTCATCGGCTACAAAGCGCTTTTGCGCGGCCTCTCGAAGGTGAACGTGAACGAAAAAGCGATGAGGTCAGACCTCATCGCACATCCGGAAGTCATCGCAGAGGCAATCCAGACAGTTCTACGCCGGGAAGGTGTGGAAGTGCCCTACGAAAAGCTCAAAGTCCTCACACGCGGCAGGGAAGTCTCGTTCGACGACTTTGCAAAATTCGTCGACAGCCTTGATGTGGATGCCAAAGTAAAAACTCGCCTCAAAAAAATAAGGCCCGAGAACTACATCGGACTCGCGGTGGAAATTGCAAAATTTGAAACGAATCCCTAAAAATCACTCTTCCTTCTCTAAACCAACTTCTCTGGCTAAGTGCTGTAAGTAGGTCTTTGCCAATGCGTACCTCAGTTCGGGACTATATGTATCAGGCTGAGCTCGCATCAACAAGATCTGAGTTAAGATAGCACCGGTTTCGTACGGTATACGATGTTTTGTGCTATTAATCGCTGCATCCCTATCACCTTTGTAGTTATCGACGATATCAGTAACAAAATCAAAGATATCCCCTCTGGCTCGAATCATTTCAGCGTTCTTGATTGTCGGCGGTCCAGACGTACGACCGCCGGGAACGACGTGAAATTTCTTGGGTTTATCCTCACGACTTTCTCCGTTTGACATATATCTATTGCCGCAGGCCAAGGCCATTGCGGATGAAGTACCAATTTATTGCGACGAGGATGGCGGTTATGGCGAGGAGGACGCCGAGAGACACCGATAGCGGAATGTCAGTAATGCCCAGGAAGCCGTAGCGGAATCCGTTGACGAGGTAGAAGAGCGGGTTGGCGTAGGTGATAGCCTGCCACCAGTCTGGAAGCGTATGCACGGAGTAAAAGATGCCGCCGAGGTAGACCAAGGGCGCAAGGACGAATGTAGGGACGATGTTGATGCCGTCTATTGATTTGGCGTAAATACCGTTCACAAGTCCTGCGAGCGCGAAGACGAGCGAAGTGAGAAGCGCAAATCCGAGAATGATAAGCGCGTTGTGTATGGTGAGCGAGAGTCCGGTAAAGAAAAGTGAAACAATAAGCACCAGTACGCCCACGAGAACACCACGCACGACACCGCCGCCGACGAACCCCGCAATCAAGAGCCACGGCGGGGTGGGGGAGACGAGTATCTCGTCGATGGAGCGCGCGAAGAATTTCGATGCGAAGAACATGAAAGAGGTGTTCGCGTAGCTCGTCGTGACGATGGCGAGCATCACGAGGCCCGGCACGACGAATGTCATGTAGTCCACGCCCTGCATTTGCCCGATACGCGAGCCCAAGATGGTGCCGAACACCGTGAAGTAGAGGCACGAGGTGATGACGCTGGGCAAGAAAGTCTGTACCCAAATGCGGAACATGCGCACCACGTCTTTGCGCAGCATCGTGTAGAAACTTATCCAGAGTTGGTACGCATTCATATTATTTTTCTTTGGTGAGCTGCAGAAACACTTCCTCAAGCTTTCCTCCGCGATAGCCGCGCTTTCCGGCCTCTTCTTCGTTGTGGAGTGCCAAAACCTCTGCCATGGTCCCTGCGGCGGCTATCTCTCCCTTATTGATGATAGCGACGTGTTTGGCGAGCTGTTCTGCTTCCTCGAGATAGTGCGTGGTGAGGAGGATGGTGACGCCCTGCGCCGTGATGCCTCGCAAATACTCCCACATACTGCGGCGCAGTTCCACGTCCACACCGGCGGTGGGTTCGTCAAGGATGAGGAAGCGCGGCTCGTGGATGAGGGCGCGCGCTATCATGAGCCGGCGCTTCATGCCGCCGGAAAGCTGCATAGACTGCTGCCTCATTTTGTCACCAAGCCCAAGGTCGGTCAGCAGTTTTTCTGCCCGCGGAATGGCCACCGAGCGCGGGATGCCATAGTAGCCTCCCTGATTGACGACGATGTCGAGCGGCTTCTCAAAGGGATTGAAGTTCAACTCTTGGCCCACCAGTCCGATGAAGGTTTTGGCTTTTTCAAAGTCTTTGTCGATGTCGTGCCCGAAGACTTTCACTGTGCCGCTCGTTTTATTCACGAGTGAAGTGACGATGCCGATTATCGTGGTTTTCCCGGCGCCGTTGGGACCCAAGAGCGCATAGAAATCACCGGCAGGCACCGTGAGCGACACACCCTTCAAGGCAACGGTGCCGCTCGCATACGTTTTTTTCAGGTCTTTTATTTCGAGTGCCGGTGTTTCCATAGTTACCTTAGGACTTCCTCAATATACGCGAAGGTCTCGTTATGGTCCTTCACTGGACGCGTAGGAATGACGCCGATGACGCTCTCGTCGTTCCCGCCCGGAAAAAGCGCATCGCCCACGTAAAGACAATCTTCCTTTTTCCAATCGAAATGTTCTATGAAGCGCGTAATGTTGAAACCCTTATGCTTGCCCGCGAGGATTGTATCGAATGTTGTCGTTCCTGCGGGCATGATCTGTAATCCAACATCGCGCAGTTCCTGCACTTCATCGGGATGATCCGTGAGTAGCTTCCGCCGGATCGACTGGTCGGGGTCGGCCTTGTACTTGATTTCATTCGGCGCATGGAATCCGACTACACTTATCGCGAACAGACTTCCGCGGTTCTCGAACAGATCGTTGCTGTCGGGAATTGGGGTCGGGTTTATTTTCTGAAATGCGTCGATAAGTATTTTGCCCACCTTCCGCGCGGCGATCTCCTGCTCCTTCGTCAAGCTCTCACGCCAAAGGAGACTGCCGTCCTTGTGGAGCGCGTGATTGCCTTGCTGGCTCAAGACGTAATACGAACCTTTTTGCTCAATAGGAAGCTGATTTCTGAACTGCTCCATCATGCCGCCCGAAACGACGATCACATCCATTTTCTTGCAGAGCAGCTCGAAGAGCGGTTTGTGCTCGGGCAAAATCTCCGCACGGCTTGGCGTGAGCGTCGAATCGAGATCGAAGAAAATGTGCTTCGGCATGTCATTTATTTTCCCAATGCTTGGCCGACATGTTCGCATAGTCAGCTACCCTGCGCTCCGCCGCAGCGGCTAGCGCGATGCGATAGTTCTCGTCGCCGGTAGTTCCTTCCTCAAGGCGCTTCTCGAACTCGTTGAGTTGCTGCGGAGAAGATAGAACGAGCCTTCGACCTTTCGCGGCAGCGCGCAAAAGGGTCGGCCCGCCGATGTCGGTCTTCTCGAGCACATCGTCGGGGCTTGCGCCGTTCTCGACGGCTTTTTCGAGCGGATAGAGCATCACGTAGACCAAATCTATCGGTTCTAGTCCAAGTTTCTTGAGCTCCTCCGTGTCTTTGGGCGTCGCAAGCAAGGCAGCGTGGAGTTCGCGCGAGAGTGTCACCACGCGGTGGCCGAGAATGGGCGGCCCCACGATCTCTGCGACATCGCGACATTCGATGCCGTTCTCGTTCAGGTATTTTGCCGTCCCTGCGGAGCCGAGCAGCTTCCAGCCCTTTTCCTGGAGGAGTTTGCCGAGCCGAAGGAGGTTTTCGTCTTTCTCATAGGATGCGAGAAGCGCCTGCATTCGCGCATTCTAGCACGCGTGCTATGCTATTTTCCAATGAAAAACGGTAAGAAAGTCGGCGTGACAGTCGGCGCATTCGACCTCTGCCACGCGGGGCACATCCTCGTCTTTAAGGAGGCAAAGACCGTGTGCGACTATCTCGTCGTCGGACTTCAATCAGATCCCACTATCGACAGACCTGAAAAGAATAAGCCCGTTATGTCGCTCGAGGAGCGGCGCATCATTCTTGGATCTATCAAGTACGTTGACGAGGTATTCGAATACGATACCGAGGCGCAGCTCTACGAAATCCTCAAGAAGAACGAGCTTGGTATCGACGTGCGCATCATCGGGGCAGATTGGAAAGGGAAACCCTACACAGGGCATGACCTTCCGATAGAAATGTATTTCAACTCACGCGACCATGGCTTTTCGACGAGTGCTCTCAGGCAGCGTATCTACGACGCCGAAAAAGCAAGGCGTGGAGAATAAATCGTTTCAGACCCAGAGTGCGAGTATTACGCCCATCGCAAGGAGCGAGACGAAGTAGTAACCGGCGTTTAGGACCCACAGGGCCAGCGGCTTGCCTTCCCAGAGGAAGACACCTGCCGTAACGGGAACGACGAACCCGAGCCAGCTCCAGAATCCAAACAGGGCACCAGTCGCTACGAGTTCGTCCGTCGGGAATTTTGCTACGAAAAGTGCGATGGCGCTCCCGAGAATATATGCCATTAGAAGCGCTCCGATGAGACCGCCGATAGTCGCCTGAAGCGGCGTCACCTTCATCGCCTTCATGCTCTCGTCTGTGAAGCCCATGAGCTCCTTCCACTTGCTGCCGAAAACCGGCCCGTACCACGCGAAGCCGAGAGCCATCACGACAACAGCCGCAACGACAACTGCCAAGTAATTAATAGGTACCATAAAAATATTAAGCCGATAACGCCCTCAGTATAGGAGGGTAGGGGAAACGTGCCATATGTCCCTGTGAATTCTCATCCACACTGAGAACTACCACTCTTGACGCGCTGACGTACCATGTATGTATGCGCTACGTCGTTACAATTCTCCTAGTCATTCTCCTTGTCATCGTCGTGGGAGTTATGCTCGGGTTCATCTTTCTCGATTTCTCGGCTCCTGAGAATCGCCAGCTTTCGGCAGCGGGGATACTGGCTTGGTATGACGAGGGCGGCGGAGAAGGCGGGTGGGATTCTTCGTGGAGCAGCGGAGGAGTTTCGGACACAGCATATTATTACGACGAGCCTTCTTATTACGCAGGATTTGATGGACAGAACAGCAGTGGCGGCAGCGGAGGAGTCGAATCGTGGTATGACGAGCCCGATCCCTACTATTACGATACCTCTTACTATGGCAACTCGTATGTCGACGAATATTATTACGTCGATGATTACTACTACAACTCCGGCTCTGGGGGTGGAGGGTACATCCGCCAAACGCAGCAGCCATGGTACGTGCGCTCTTTCCCCGGTTTCGGGCAGGTGGCCCAGCAGATAATCCCCGGTCTTAATCCAGTGCCGGCTCCCGCGCCGAGGCCTCCATTCTATGCACAACCCTCGTGCTGGATCTCATCTCAACCGACTTCCGTACAACGCGGCGATTCTTCTACTCTGCAGTGGTCATCGTTCAACGCGACGCAAGCATCGCTCACAGATTTCGGCACCGTGCCGACCGCAGGCACGCGGATCGCACAGAACATCACGACTGACCGCACATACACGCTGAGCGTGAGGGGACAGGGCGGCAACGGCAGTTGTTATACGCGTATTGATGTTAAAGAGCAGCAGGCAATGCCCTCCTGTGTTATTGCCGCGAATCCGGAGGTCATTTCGCGCGGCCAAACATCGAGTCTAGGGTGGTGGTCAAGCAATGCTTCAGGCGCAACGCTCTCCGGCCATGGTCAGGTTTCTATTAGCGGGGGCATGTATGTCTCACCGCAGCAGTCAACCACCTATACGCTCACGGCCCACAACTCGACAGGACAATCGCGCTCCTGCGCGGTACAGGTTATCGTCCGCTAGCACTCTCAAGATAGGCGAGGGCTTCCTCGGGTGTCTCGGAGAAGTGCACGGAATTCATAACCTCTCCAGTCAGAAAATTCTCCTCGTGCATTTTTTGCAGTTGCAGTTTGAAATTCTCGTAAAAATTATCCGTATTCACTACAACGATGGGTTTCTGGAGCAGGCCATTCTTTACCATTCGTAAGACCTCAGTCAGTTCATTAAGAGTTCCTATCCCGCCCACCAGAATGACGAGTGCATCGGCGCGTTCGATGAGGCCGAGATTCATTTCTTTCGCATCTTTAACGACTATCATTTCATCCGCCTCCTTGTACGCTTTGTCTTTGATGCGTTCGCGGATGACACCGATTACCCGCGAGCCGCCTTTCTTGGCAGTTTCCGCTACCGCACCCATAAGGCCTGTATTGCATCCGCCAAAGACCAGTGTGTGTTTGTGTTGTCCGATCAACGTTGCAAGCTCTCGTGCAACCTTCTTGTATTTCTCGGCAACGTCGTATTGTGAGCAAAAAACGCAGATGTTCATGGCTCGAAGTGTATCAGTAAAAGGAAAAAGCCGTCATGACCGGACGGCAACG
>Ga0209542_10021300_pt1 | contig 10173 bp, 10 predicted proteins | sample RifCSPhighO2_01_FD_184028 | JGI IMG/M metagenome (GOLD analysis project Ga0209542, IMG submission 184028) | Soil microbial communities from Rifle, Colorado - Rifle CSP2_plank highO2_0.1 (SPAdes) (version 2) | ecosystem: Environmental > Terrestrial > Deep subsurface > Rock core/Sediment ...
CGGTGCGTCCGACTATGTCAATAAAAGTTTGTTTGACTTTAATCAACTTTTGGCAAAGATTAATACGCTGACAAAATCAAATCCTAAATCCTAAAATCTCCTTCGGTAAACTCAGGATCCTGAGCTTGTCGAATGGATAAACTCTAAACAAATTCAAAATACTATATTTAAAATTCTTAACAATTAGTAGTTTTGAGTTTCAAAAATTTGAATTTTAGTTTTTTTTAGTATTTGGGATTTAGAGTTTAGATTTGGTTTAATTATGATCATTACCGATGACCAGCTAAAGGTGTTGGTCCTGAAAAATAAACTTGTCGATGAAAAAGGTCTTATTAAAATATTAGAGTATGCCAAAAACTCCGGAGCATCACTCGATGATGCCCTGCGTGAAAACAATCTTGTCTCCGACGAAAATCTGGGTCTTCTCATTGCGGACTTTTTAAAACTTCCCTTTATCATTCTTACTAAAACTTCTATTCCTCCCGAAGTCTTTCGTATTATCCCAGAAAGGATTGCCAGAAAATACAAAGTTATCGCTTTTACTCGTGCCAAAGAAGGAATAAAGGTCGCAATGTCAGATCCCAGAAATACAGAACTCTTACAGTTAATATCTAAAAAAACGGGGGAAAGAATATTTATTTATTATGCAACCGAAAGGGACATTAATAATACCCTGAGAATCTATAGAAAAGACCTACAAAAAACTTTTAACGAACTCCTGCAAAAAGTTGATCAAAGTAAATCCAGCGAAGAAGCTCCCATTGCTAAAATAGTAGATTTGCTTATAAATTACGCCTATCAGGACAAAGCATCCGATATCCATATCGAACCCGAAGAAAAAAACTCTCTTTTTCGTTTCAGGATCGATGGCGTACTCCATGATGTGCTGAGTCTCCCAAAAAATTTACATGACCGTATCATCTCAAGAATCAAAGTACTATCCCGCTTGCGAACCGATGAGCATTTGGCCGCCCAAGACGGCAAAATGAGAATTAAGCTTGATGAAGAAACTCTTGATATTCGTGTCTCTATTATCCCAATTGCTGACGGCGAAAAAGTAGTCTTAAGGCTTTTATCATCTCAATCCAGACAGTTTTCTCTCATTGACCTTGGAATGCGCCAGGAAGATCTGGAAAAAGTGACAAAAGCCTTCAATAAATCTTATGGGATGGTTTTGTCAACCGGTCCAACCGGTTCGGGAAAATCTACGACTATCTATGCAATTTTAAAAATAATTAATACCAGGGATAAAAATATCACCACAATCGAGGATCCGGTCGAATACAAAATAAAAGGTATTAATCAGATACAGGCCAACACCAAAACAAACCTAACCTTTGCCGCCGGCCTTCGTTCGGTTTTGAGACAGGATCCCAATGTAATATTCGTGGGTGAGATTCGGGATGTGGAGACGGCCGGAATCGCCGTTAACGCTGCTTTAACCGGTCATCTTGTCCTATCAACACTTCACACCAATGACGCCGCAACAGCTCTGCCGAGACTGACCGATATGAAGGTTGAGCCTTTTTTGGTAGCATCGACGGTCAACATTATTGTGGCGCAAAGATTGATCAGAAAAATCTGCGATATGTGCCGAACATCTATCGATGTCACTCAAAGCGACCTGCTGAAAAATATTCCGGCAGATATGATTAAAAAACATTTCGGATTAAAAAAAGATATTATCATCTATAAGGGTAGCGGCTGCAAAGTCTGCCACTTCACAGGATATGCGGGAAGAGTCGGTCTGTTTGAGGTGCTTGAAGTTAATAACAAAATTAGAAAACTTATTACGGAAAAAGCTAACTCCGATATCATTTCCAAACAGGCAGGCGAGGACGGCATGAGCACCATGCTTGATGATGGGCTTGTCAAAGTTATCAAAGGAGTTACTTCAATCGAGGAAGTATTAAGAGTTACTAAAGTAGAGATATTAACCGAATAATATGAAAAAAAATGTAAAAAATCCGCCAGCCGAACGAAAGATTAAAAAACTGTCCCTTTCAACAGCCGACAAACTGACCATCTTTAGCAATATGTATACGATGTTATCGGCCGGTATCTCAATCATTGAAGCGATCGACTCTATCCTGGAAGATGCGAAGGGCAATCAAAAAAAGATTTTACAGACTTTGCGAGAAGACTTAATTCAGGGCAAACGAATCCACGAATCGTTTGCCAGATTTCCTAACGCTTTTGACAAGGTTACGGTCAACGTTATAAAAGCCGCCGAAGAGGCCGGAACTCTCGACACCACCCTACAGGATATAAGAAATAACATAAAAAAAGAAAGTGAATTTTTTGATAAAATCAAAACCGCATTAACTTATCCGCTAGTCATACTTATCGTATTTTTAGGCGTACTCTTGACAATTCTGATTGTTGTCATCCCTAAAATATCCAGCGTCTTTACCCGGCTTAGGGTAGAGCTCCCTCTCCCGACTAAAGTTCTTATTTTTATCTCGAACATCATGCTTTCATATACCATTCCTTTTCTTATAGGCCTTTTTCTTTTCAGCGGACTCCTTTTCTTAATTTATAAAACCAATAAAAAATTGTTATTGGGGATATTATTCTCACTTCCTTTAATTTCCGATCTGATAAAACAGATTGATCTGGTCAGATTTACGCGCAGTCTGCACTATCTTCTTTCATCCGGGATCCCTATCGTTACTGCGCTCGAGCTTTGCGAAGAGGTTGTCATGCGAAAAGATATATCCTTAGTTATAAAAACATCTAAAGACATGATCATTTCCGGCAAGAAATTATCCGAAGGTCTAAAAACCGGCAAAGGTAAAGTTCCTTCACTGATGGTAAAGATCATCGAAGCCGGGGAAAAAAGCGGTACTCTTGACAAAGCCCTCAAAGATATATCTGAGTATATGGATTATCAGGTTTCAAACACGCTCCAAACTCTGACAACCCTGATGGAGCCGGTGATGTTGGTTTTGGTTGGTATCGTCGTCGGAGGAATGATGTTGGCGATCATCGGACCAATATATAACCTCATAGGACAGGTCGGTAAAAGGTAGCTCTATGAAAAAAAATTATCTCTCTGGTTTTAGTTTGCCTGAACTTTTAATTGTCCTGACAATCATGGGTATATTATTTTCATTGACCGGTATTAATCTGTTGGGAGCATACGGGAAAAATACACTCAGCACCACGATCTCCACTCTTCAAGCAGATCTTAAACAACAACAGCTAAAGGCAATGGTCGGAGATACCGAAGGCCAACCGTCTCCCAACGACTACGGAATATATTTTCCGGCCGCCGGACTGACATACATTCTTTTTCAGGGAAATTCATTCTCCGAAACTAATCCCACTAACTTTTCTGTCAATCTAAATGACGATTTACAATTTACAAGTATCTTTGTAAAAGATTCCCAAATTATTTATGCTAAGGGCAGCGGCGAGTTTTCAAATTATGAGAATAATCTTGACTACGTAACCTTAAGAAATATCAATACCGATGAAACTAAAACAATCAGATTTAATCAGTTTGGAACAGTCATTAATATTTATTAAAATGATCCATTCGATAAACTCAGGATCATAGTGAGTATCAGCGAACTATGAAAAACGGTCAAACATTGGTTGAGCTTCTCTTAGCTATAGGTTTGGCCTCGATACTTCTACCCGCACTGATCACTGGTTTGGTTACCTCTCGAGAAGGAAAGAGTCAACAAGCTCAACGTGTTAGGGCAGTCTCGCTTCTACGCGAGACCCAAGAAGCAGTTCGCAGTATCAGGAATAGAGACTGGAGCAATATTGCGGTTAACGGTACATACTATCCTGAAATTTCAGGTACGATGTGGGCTTCGGTTTCAGGCTCACTGAACATTAACGGATTTACAAAGTCATATACAGTAAGCGACGTTAATCGCGACACAAACGGTAATATCGTTACAGCTCCCTCCGGCGCTTTAGATCCTTCGACCAAAAAAATAGATGTCGAAATTTCCTGGACGCAACCCTATTCTTCGTCTGTTACATCATCTATCTACCTTACCCGCTGGCGGGATAATCTTCCCTATACCGAAACTACCGAAGACCAATTTAATGCCGGGACTCATACGGGTACTACCGTCAGATCCAGCGCTCCTCAACCGATTCCGACTCCCGGTGACGGGGAAATCATCCTGGGTTCAGGCGGACACAGCAATTGGTGCGAACCATCAATAAGTCAATACACAGAAGAGCTACCTAAAAACGGAGTGGGAAAAGCCATTTCCGCAATTTCAGGCCAAGCCGTCGCCGGAACCGGAGAAAATTCATCGGGCGTATCATTTGCAAATATCATTATCTCTGATACTTATCCTCCTGAACCAAATACTGAAGCCACTTTTGACGGATTTAAAACAAACTCGGTGTTCACCGAACTGGATTACGCTTATCTAGCCACAGATACAAACGGTAAACAGGGAGAGATCATAAATCTGAATAGCATAACTAACGGGAAATACGCAGAAGCCGGTTACTTGGATCTGGAATCTGCCAGTGTTAACGGTAGAAGTATTTTTGTTTTAAATGATACGGCTTATCTCACCGGTTCAAACAGTAAGCTGTACAAATTTGCTTTAACAAGCGATAGATTAGGCAGATTTACCGCCTCATCCAGTGTGACATTACCGGGGGTCGGAAATAAAATTATAGTCAAAGATAACTACGCATATATAGCAGTTAATAACGCTTCAACTCAAATGCAGATAGTCGATGTATCGACCATGATTTTGAAAGGCAGCATAAACCTCGGCAACAGTAGAAACGGCATTGATCTAGCAATTAACGACACTGCAACGCGCGCTTATCTGGCAACAGCAGTAAACACCAATGCAAACCAAGGTGAATTTTTTGCAATAGATATTTCAAATATCAACAGTTTGACAAACCTGGGAAACTTTGACACCGGCGCGATGGATCCAAAAGGAACCGCTCTGGTTCCCGGAAGTCTGGCTGTCTTGGTTGGCCATGGAGGTATAGAATATCAAGTCGTCAGGCTTGACAATGATAATCTGCAAGCCTGCGGATCAGGAGTTGATGCAAACATCGATATCAATGGGGTGGCTTCGGTAAAAGAGGCTGATAATGACGCGTATTCATATATAATTTCCGATTCCGATCCTGAATTTAGGATAATCGAGGGCGGACCGGGAGGCGGATATTCCAATCAGGGTATTTTTGAATCCCAGACTTTTAATCCGGGATATTCCACTGCCGATAATCGATTTGAAGCTAGCTTCAGCCAGCCCTCAGGCTCGACAATTCAATTTCAAGTCGCCCTGGCCAATCAAGTTTCCGGCAGCTGCCCGGCCAGCTTTACATTTGTTGGCCAGGATGGTACCTCAAATACTTGGTTTCCGCTAACACCGACTCCGGGTTTGACCACTTATTCTGCTCCATTTCCACTAGGAACCTACGGATTAAACTACTCAAACCCCGGGCAATGCTTCCGGTATAAGGTAAATATGACAACTACAGACACCAGCCAAACACCGATCCTTTATGATTTTACAATTAACTACTCACCATGATAAAAAAAGTTTCAAGTTTTAGAAAAGGATACACCCTCGTCGAACTTCTCATCTTTATGGCAATGCTGTCTATTCTCCTTGTTATTTTTACTCAAATTTTTAGTTTAATTGTCGACGCAAGACTCGAGTCGGAAAGCACCTCAATCGTCGCTCAAGACGGAAATTACTTGCTTAACAGGCTCATGTACGACGTCGCGAGAACTAACACGATTAATCTGCCAAACGCGGTTGGCGCAACAGATACGACTTTAGATATCACGATTGATGGCGTGAACTACGTTTATGCCTTAAACGGTACAAACTTGCAGTTAACGGTGAATAGTTCAGTTTATCAACTCAATAGTATCGGAACAACAATTTCCGATCTAACCTTTAAAAGAATTGGAAATGATGATGGAAAAGATACTGTTCAACTTGGATTTACCGTAACCAGTAAAATTCTAGAAGCCGGCGGTTCGGAATTTAAAAGTTACCAAACCACAGCGGGACTTAGATGAAAAAAGGTCAAACTCTTTTAATTCTTCTCGTTTTCATGATTATCGCCATTACTGTAACTTCAGCCGCAACTACCTTAATTATAGTTAATTCGGCAAATACCCAAAAAATGGAAGGAGGTGAAGTGGCCCTTCATATCGCTGAAAGCGGAATTGAGAACGGACTTCTCCGGCTTCTTCGCAACCCAAATTATACAGGTGAAAACGACTTGACAATCGGAGGCGGAACTGCAGATATTTCGGTAACCGGCAACAACCCATATACCATCACCGCAACTGGAACAAGCGGAATTTTTACCAGAATAATACAGGTGGTGGTAAACTATAATGGAAATATGACCATAACTTCCTGGAGGGAAATTTAAATGATAAAAAACCGAGCTATAATCTATATTCATAAAGATAAATTTGAATATTTCGACGAAACTTTTTCGAAGATTTTTCAGTTTGTCTTTCAACCTAATATTATTCAGGATTTAGAATTGGTGGATGGTGATGAATTAAAAATTCAGTTACAATCTTTCGTCCAGACAAACAAATTAACTCTAACCAATATCCTGTTTGTCATCGCCGACGCGATCATCTTCGAAAAAACCTTCGCAATAAGTCAAAATAGCAATAAAGATCTGGAGATTCAAAAATTTTTGGAAAATATTCCCTTTGAACATGTTAGTTACAAGATAATCGACGGTTTAAAAGACTATAAAGTTCTGGCAACCAATAAAGAACTCTACAGTTCATTCAAATTTTGCTTTGAATCAATGGGGTTTGTTGTCGTTGGGGCCATCCCCCAATCGTCTTTGGGAGAACTCTATCGCAACAGTCAAAATCTAAGCTCTGATATTGTTAAGTATATCTTAACCCATTTTGATCTTTTGCAAAAACAGGTTTTTATTCAGGAAGAGATCAAACCGACGCCTCAAACTTTAAGCAGTAATAATTCCGATGAAAATTTGACTTTGATCCGGAAAGCTCCGGTAAATAAATATCGGCTGCCCGCCTTAATTTCTGTTTTTGTAATTTTAATCGGCATTCTTTCTTTTGTAGTTTACAAACAATTTACGCCAAAAACAAAAGCCAGCCCGGTCCCCTCAACTATAATTGCACCGCCGGTAACTGCTCCTCCTCCTACCATTCAGGAAACTCCTATCGGCACTCCTTCCGCCAAACCATTCTAATAATTCTTTTTACTGAAGTCTTTTAAAACTGCAAATATGACTAATAATAATAGTAAAGCTAAAAATGAAAGATTAATATTTATTCCGAATAAATATCGTAAATAAGCAAATAAGGATGCTGTAATTACATATACCGGAACGTAATAAAATCGTGGAAAATAAAAAGCATAAATTATTGAGGTTACATCTGCCGCAAAAAAATACCTTTCATGCATCCGGGGAAGAATAAAAGGCAAAGTTAGAGCGAAAAGAAAAGAAAGTTTGACTACAGTTTCTTTGTTTAAGGAATAACGTCGTCTGTAAATGAATAGAATAAAAAAAAGAGTAAAAGAAAATGCAAAAACTAATCCAAGGGGGAGAATAATATCTACCAGACGATTAGGAATCCATTGGTAAAGATTGGCAGCATTCATCGTTAATCTTTTTAATCCGTAATCCTCGTTAATTTGAAAATTCCAGTATATCGTTAACAAATCTGAAAATTTTCTCCCCAGCAAGTAGTTGGGAAGTATGAATAAAAGATATAAAAGCGGAATTAAAATAAAATACTTTCTAATTTTTTTTTCTTTTAGAAAAAAGGTAATAAGTAAGGGAAACAAGAAAATCGTTTGAAGTTTAAAGGCAAAAGCTAATGAGAAGCATAATAAGGCCGGACCCCACTTTTTTTTGATTAAAAAAAATACCATAGCTATTAAGCCTGAAACATAAATAGCATCGCATTGAGCCCAGACAGCGCCATTTAGAATTACTGTAGGAGTGAATAAAACTGTAAAAAAACTCAACCAGGGTATAAACCCATTCTTGTATTTTTCTTTAACAATCAACATAACTAAAAATGCAATGACATAATCAAAAATAATGGACACTAGTTTAATCGAATAAAGAGTGGGGACGGGCAAGTAAGATAGTAACACCAAAATATACAGATAAGGTGGCGTATAGTTAGAAAAAGCTTCTTTCAAAGAAAAGAAATGTCCATTGGTTTTAATAATTTCTACCCAGGGAGAAAGATTGTATAGATAATCACCGCTTTTAAAATTGAATAAGCTTAATCTTAATATTATTGTTATGATAATTAGAATTATTATTCCTAAATTTTTCCTTTTTAACCGGTGATCTCTAAAAGTTTCAGACATAATTTACTTATTGTATCCAAAATCGCCTCTGCTTTCTTTTTCTTTTCTATCTTTTTTATTTTACTTTTGAATTATTCTCAATATTCAAAAAAGATACCAGTATCTTATTGGGATGAAATGCAGTGGGTAGGTCAAAGTTATCTTTTTCAGTTTTATATTCAGGGTAACTTTGATCGAAAAATCTGGGATACCTTTAATTCCCTTGACCAGCCGACTCTGGCTAAATTTTCCTACGGCGCCTGGCTGTATCCCGGTTATCTTTCTGAAAAAAAGCTGCAGGGGAAAAAATTTGATTACACTAAATACTTGATCTCAAATGGTTATTACTTTGTTGATGCCGATCTGCCTGAATATCGTTTATATCGTGAATCTCTTAAACAAAAAGTTCCTGAAATAAAATCAGAAGACACAGGTTTTAGAGAAGACTACCTAAAAAAATACGGAGAAAAAATTAATAATACTTTGAATATTATTTTTTATGCCCGAAATATTAATTTCGTTTATCTGGCTTTGGCTGTTTTGATTCTTACCTTTTTTTTAAGCGGGCAAAAGGGATTTTTTTTTTCGTTTTTGATCGTACTACTTTACGGGTTCAATACGCTGATCGTTAGGAATGGAGTTAAGGCCCATTCAGACGCACTTTTTCTTCTCTTATTCAATACAGCCCTTGTCCTGCTTTTTTATTACTTTTTAAAAAAAAATATGACCTATTTAATTTTATTTTCACTGTTTAGCGGATTAGCTATGTCAACCAAACTAAACGGAATTATGCTGTATTTTATTTTTATTTTATTATATTTATCTGAATACTTTCCGTCATTCTGGGGAGGAGCTAAGCAACGACTCCAGAATCTAAGAGACCTAATTATTCCTATTTTAATTCCTCTGGCTGTTTTTATCATTTTAAATCCTTACACCTACTCTAATCCGTTGCAAAAAATAAGACAAATGTATGATTTTAGGAAAAAACATACAATACATCTCAGTCAATATTACCCCGAAGTTTCCTTAACTACAGCTGGATCCACACTTATTCAAATACCTAAAAATTTTTTTAGCTATAAATATTTCGCCGGGTACAACTTGCCTATATTTATAAAACCGGTTAAATATTTAGGTACACTGATGCTAATCTTTTTTTTATGCGGAATTTATTCCGAATTTTTGCTTTTTGTCAAAGGAAATAAATTTTCTTATCTCATCTTCAGCTCTTTTATCTATATACTTTTAATTATGTCATTCTACCTCAGACTGAACTGGGATCGCTATTTTATGCATTTAGTTTTCTTTTTTATTTATTATCAAGTCTCGGGAATAACTTTTATTTTAGACTTTATAAAAACATTCGTTAATCGTCATTCTGACTTGACTAGAATCGTTGAAAAATAAAATGAAAAATATTTTTCATATAGCCCAAACTTTGTTCTTCATATCTTCACTAATTTATGGAGGATTAGGAGGTCAAAATTTTACTTTTATAACTATTATTCTGCTTTGGTTTACTATGACGTTCCTTGTCTTGGTATTTAATAAAAAAAACATCAGGTATCCGCCCGGTTTTTATATTTACATGATTTTTTTGATATTTTTTGCCCTTAATCTTTTCTGGACGAAAAATTTCTGGTCAACATATTGGTATCTGCTGATTTTTTCAGGAGGTTTCTTTTTCTGGATTATAGCTTACAACCTTAAAAATGAATTCAGGCATTTTGACAAACTTATAATTTTCATCGGAGTATTTTTTGGCGTACTTGCAATCGTTAATCATCTCAAAACTCCATTACTTATTGACTCGTTCAGTTTGCATAAAATGGCTACCGTCGATCAC
>Ga0209542_10021301_pt1 | contig 10173 bp, 9 predicted proteins | sample RifCSPhighO2_01_FD_184028 | JGI IMG/M metagenome (GOLD analysis project Ga0209542, IMG submission 184028) | Soil microbial communities from Rifle, Colorado - Rifle CSP2_plank highO2_0.1 (SPAdes) (version 2) | ecosystem: Environmental > Terrestrial > Deep subsurface > Rock core/Sediment ...
AAGTGTTCATAATCTACCGCAAGGACAAGATAAGGGCAGAGCCGATAAATCTTCAGAGAGTCCTGAGCGACAAGAAGATAACTGTGATAACAAACACCAATGTCACTGAGATAAAAGGCGATGCTGATGTGAAGAAGATAATGCTCGACAAGCCTTTCAATGGGAAGAAGGAATTGGCTCTTGACGCTGTCTTCGTCGCTGTAGGGCATATAGCTCTCTCAGACCTCGCGAAGAATCTCGGTGTCAAGCTGAACGATAAAGGGGAGATAATCATCGACAGGCAGGCAAAGACCAATGTCCCTGGAATCTTCGCAGCTGGAGATGTTGTAGACACCAATTTCAAGCAGGCGATAACTGGAGTCGCGGAAGGAGTGCTGGCTTCTTACGCCGCTTACTCATTCATAGGGGAGAACTCAGGGAAGTAGTGAGGCGTTAATGCCCTGTCAGTTCTTGACAGTCTTTTTGCGGATTGATGAAAGAGCAGCCTCAATTGAATCTCTCATGCTTTATCCGTCTCTTGTCAACACCTAAGGAGTCCAGTATGGCTGTCACTTCTTCAGTCATGGCGCTCATCCCGCAGAGGTAGAACATCCCTTTGAAATCTTTAGGCACGGCTTCAGGGATGATGGCCTGCACTCTTCCGCGATGGTTTTTTGCGCTAGGATCGATAGGCGCGCTAAGCGTGAGATGGTAAGAGAAATTCCTGTGCTTCTCCTGCAGCGCTCGGAATTCAGCGTCATAAGCGATATCTTTCTCAGTCCTGAAACCTGATATCATTACTATCCTCTTGTCACATCCTTTAGAAAGGAGCTCTTTGATCATGCTGCGCAAAGGAGCCACTCCCGCGCCCACTCCGATGAATACTGTGTCCTCTTTGCACTCATTCCCTGAAAGCTTCATGAGCCCGAAAGGGCCTTTCATCCTGACAGTATCTCCGGCTTTCAATCTCTGGAAATGGGTTGAAGCGATCCCTTCAGGGACGAATTTGAAGCAGATATCGATCCTTCCTTTGGTCTCAGGCTGAGACGTGATTGAATAAGCTCTCTGCACTGTGGTTCCGTCGGATTTCGGCACTGTCGCCATGATGAATTGGCCCGCTGAGAAGGAGAAATCTTCAGGCGTTGAGAATGTGAACTGTCGCATCGCTGAAGCGACGTCTTCAGTCTCAAGCAATACCGCATCGAATTCTTTGATCGCTGCCATGGCTGGCAATGGAATTGGGCTGTTTTTAAAGGTTATGGGGATCGAGGCGAAGTCCTGAATCCGTAAATGAAGACTTTTTTTGTCGTTGCTTGAAAAGCTAGATTTCTAGCTGAATTAATCCTAGCGGATATTAAGCAACTGCAAAAAATGAGGGGGGATTCAGGACTGAGCCGTAATCTATCTTTACAGAAATCATTTGTGGAATACTCAGTTATTGTCGTCTCCCTTATAATTGAATAATTGATTTAGTATAGCTCTTACCCTGCACAAATACTAATCTGTAATGTAAGGGGTAATTCTGTTAGTGAGAGATTTCTTATTTGCTTTTTAGAACTCCCAGCTCAAGCGGGTCATCCTGTATGTACGGGAGGCCGAGCTCGCGCGCTATCTGCGCTTTCATCAGCTCTTTCCCTAGATAAGCGGCGTGCTCTGGCAGGAGCGTGACATGCTTCAGCACAGTGTTATACACTTCTTCAGCTGTCTTGCCATTGACTTTCTTCTCTATGGTATTGTCTTTCCTGCACAGCCCTGCCTCAAGCTCGTCAGTCTCAGGATTTATCCTGATGAGGAAGTATCCTGCTGGATCCATGCGCCAATCCTTTATAGGATCATAGACTGCTCTTATGTGCTGTATGTCCGGATGATGTTTCGCGGCTAGCTTTTTCATGAATACCTCTTGATCATTCATCATTTATAAATTCAGCGCTGCCAGAACCATCTTTTTTTCTTCTTGACAGGCTCTTCAGAGACAGATTTAGCGTCTTCAGGAGCTTGTTTTTCAGCGTCTTCATTGGCTGTATCCTCAGCAAGTTCGCTTTCTGCAGAGAGTGAATTGTCAGGGTTCTCGACATTCCTGTCGTTGAGGGACGCGGCGCTCTCTGAGTCTTCAGGATTCTTCACCTCAAAAGGATTCTTGCCAGAATCGCTCTTCTTTTTTGTCTTTCCGATAACAGAGTTCGCATCCCTTAGCATCATCGCGATGGTCTCATCATCCATCCCATGTCCGCGCGCTCCCTGCTCCACTGTCTCGTAAGGGGCGATGTAGCATCCTACACAGTGCAATCCGTACTGTGTGAATACCTCTCCGGTCTCAGGATGGTCAGCCATTATCTCGCTGAGAGACATGTCCTTTGTTATCAGCTCTTTAGCGGAAGATTTGAGAGGTTTCTTTGCTCTCACACTGGCGTGTTTCTTGGATTTCTTGCTGTTTCTTACGCTTTTCTTTCTATAAGAAGAAGATCTGCCCCTCTTTGATTTCTTTGTGTTTGCCATCTGCCTTTTTCTCATGCAAAGTGATTAATGCATAAGTTGATTATAAATTTATTGTTGAACATTTGATTATATCTATATCGTTTATGTATTCTTAGAGTTTGTCTCCTCAATCCAGTCTCTCCAGATGCTTCACAGGATCAAGCGCTTCCCTGAGATTGAGGAGCGGCTGCGCGATAGCCGTTATGTCATCAGTGCCGATCCTTGGGCAGGCGGTATTCACCCATGCTTGCACAAAGTTATAATTCTCAAGATGGCTGTAATCGATAGTGTCAGCGAGGAATAAGTACGCTCTCTTGCCTTCATTCTCAAGCTTCTTCTTCAGCGAGCGCGCGGCGTCGAGATATTGCTGGCCAGGTTTTGTCGTGATTATAATACCTATAGTCTGAGCGCTCATGAACCTTCTGATATTCGCCTCTATCTTCCGCGTCTGCGCTCGGACAATCTCTTCTTTGAGCGATTCCAGGCTCTGGCTGACAGGATTCCAGATCAGGACAGGCTTTCTCTTCTTGCTGTAGATCTGCGCCAGCAGCAATGCTTTCGGATGGAACATCCCATCGCCGACATAAAGCACAGCGTCGCTCTCACCGATTATATCCTTCAAGAATGAGTCATGATAGGCATCGCAGCCGAGGATCTGTCCTGCGGCAGCTGCCCGTCTAGCCTGTGTTGTCCTGACACTGATCCCAGATTCTGAAAGCTGCTTCTTGAGGGCATCAAGCTCTAGGAACTGCGCTGACGCGAACAGGGCTAAGCTCTTCGCGTTGCTCTCTTTCAGCAGTCTGAGCGCTTGAGGGCTCAGTCTCACTTCCCCCTTCCATGCCGCAGTGACGCATAATGTCTTGACCATCACCATCCCTCCGCGTCTTTCTTAAAGAGATTGTGGCCGTACTGTATTAGCAGGTCTATTCTTAACGTTTCCAATCCTTGCGGAAGGTCGCACGCCCCATAGCAGCTTGTCAGCCAGATGAGCGCTTCAGCTCTTGTCTGCCGCTCTATCTCGTCAACTATCTCTCGGGCTTTAGGCTTCAGGCCGTCAGGAAGCTGGAGCAGGACTCTTTTGGCTTTCTTCGCCTTTATCTCGGCAATGACATTCTTGAGTTCAAGGTCGTACATGAGTATCCATTCTGATGATTTATCTGCTGAGTCTTAGAATCTCCTTCTTCTGTATCTTATAAATCTATCTCTGAAGTTGGCCCAAAGCCAATAAATTCATGCTCAAGCGAGCGCGCTATCTTTGAGAGGACATAATGGTCCTTGAAGAATATGCTGATCTGCCTAACTACTCTATCCTCAGCTTCCTTTCCAGGTCTCTCTCCTGCTCAAGCACTTGCGAGAACCTGTTGTGCATATACAGCAGAGGATTGTACTTCTTCAGGTCCTTGCCTCGCGTGTCATCAAATAACGCTTCACGCTCAAGAGCGATCCCTGAATCTCCCTTTCTCCCGTACCCTCTCTCAAGCAGGTTCTCAATGAAGCAGTCAATGAGCGTAATCCTGCTTGACACATTAAGGAGATCGGAATCTATAGCGTATCTTTCTTTGTCCTGATCATGCAGTGAGGCATTCAGCGTCTTTATCTTACTGACGCAATCTGCAACCCTCTCAGACAATCTCTGGTGATCAACAGTCAATGGTTTGCGTCCTTCTTCCTGGTATGAGATGTTTTGCGCTTTCCAATAGATATACTGTGAGGCCAGCTGCGAAGCGGTTATCGTATTGAGCATTATGAGCTTCTTCCGCGCTTCTTTCTTGACAAGCCTTTTGTATTTTTCCTCTATCTCTTCTTCTGATTCATAGTATTTTCTTGCGCCTGATTCTGTAATGTCATAATGCCTCTCAATCTCTGGGTGAGTGAATGGCGTCCCGAAATTGCAGAAGAACCTTTCTCTCCTTTTTCCGAGCCAGCGCTCTCCTGCCATGTAATCGACAGTGTTCCCCACAGGAACCATCTTTATGAATTCCCAGGCGCCATCATCCGCTTCTATCTTTGAGAGCTTGTAGAATCCGCTCATCAATTCATTCACTCTTCCATCATTCTTTGTCGTGCCTTCAGGAGTGACTGCCGCGCTCATCCCTTCATAGAAATTATTGCGTGTAAGTTCCATTAGTTCGTGATTCTTCCTGCGCAGTTCTTTTTTCTCTCTCTCAGACAGGCCTTCCATAGCCAATATTCTTTGCACAGGAATACCTACCGAGGAAAGGAAAGGGGCGACAATAGCGTTGAGAGCCTTGTTCGAGAAGTATTTGCCGTCTCCTCGGATCATGGCTTTGAACACAGGCTTCTCAGGAAGCCGCTGATAAGCTCTTGATAAGTTTATCACGTCATGGTATGACTCATGCTTGACAAGCCAGAGGAAAGGGCCAGCTATCAGGCAGCCGTCTTTCTTCAGATTATCAAGGCCGTCGATCTGGCAGTGCTCTGTGACAGCTTTGATGCCGACATGATCCATAGCTCTGGTGAATATCTCTATCGCTGACTTGAGGAATAAATGCCCTTCAGGCAGTGGCCTCTCCAGCACTCTGGAAGCGTCTATGGCATGCTCTACCATGATATGCGGAAAGGATAGCTTGTTTATGTAATTGTCGCTGTATCTGTCAGGTGATTAAAATCAGGAGAGGATTCAAATGTGATGATCCATAATGATAATTGCAGAAATACTTCTCAGAACTCCTTGACCCTCGCTTTCCTGATCGCTCCCTCTATCAGCCCTTTGATGTCCAATCCTTTTTCTTCTCTCTCTAGTTCCTCTGCTCTAGCGCGCAGCTCTGGATGTTTAGGTATGAAATAGCTGCAGCAATCGCCGTAAGCTAGCTTTGACAGGTCAAAAGTCCCTATCTTCCTTGAGATGCTGATTATATCTTTCTTGTCCATGCCTATCAGCGGGGAGAATATGTGCGCTCCGGTCTCGTTCTCTATAGTGTAAGTCGCGCTAAGATTCTCGAAAGTCTGGGAAGCGACTTGCGAAAGGCTGTCTCCAACCACCAGGAAACTCCCTTTCTCGCTCTTCATTATCTCTGAAGCTATGCGCAGCATGAGCCTGCGGTAAACTAGCATGCGCTTCTCTGACTTGACGTTCATGATTATCTCTTTCTGCGCGTCCTCGAAAGGGACTATGAAAAGTCTTGTGTGCTGCTGGTATTCTGAAAGTTTCTCTGCAATCCGTACAATCTTGTCTTCAACAGAGGCTTCTTCCTGGTTCTTGTTATGGAAATGCGCAAGTATGACTTCGCAACCGCGTTTCATCATCAATGCAGCCGCTACCGGACTGTCGAATCCTCCTGACAGCATCGCAACGACTTTTTGCTTGCTGTCTGTTGGCATCCCCCCGAATCCTTCAATCTCTTCCAGCGAGACATAGATGTTCTTATGCCCTACCTCGACTTTGACTTCGACTTCAGGATTCTTCATGAGAGCTTTCTTGCCAAGAGCGTTAATCACAGCCTCTCCGAGATCGGCATTCAATTGCATAGAATTCAGCTTGTAGCTCTTGTCGCTGCGCGAAGCGTTGATCTTGAAAGTCGTGAATGGTGAACTTTTGTCTTTCTCTCTCAATAATGATACCGTCTCGCTTTTCAGCCTATCAGGATCCTTGCTGCACTCAGCAGCGAATGAGTAATGAGCTATTCCTGGGATCGCTCTGAGGATCTCACGAGCCTTTTCGATATCGCTTTCAGTGGATGGTGAGAGGGTGGCTTTCAATTGGCCTGACTCTCTCACGCAGGACTGCATCAGCTTACCGAGCTTATTGCCTATGTTCTTGGCGAGCAGGCGCTAACATCGCCCTCTGTTGCTCCCTTTCAGGCCTATCTCCGCGTAGTGGATGATGACGCAGCGCTTAAGTTCTTCTAATTCTTTAGTCATTGTTATGCCTGGTTTTCTTCTTTGCTTGATTCTGGAGTCTAGGACTTTATCTTCGCCAATAATTGGCAGACTTTGCAGACGCTCTTGCTAGCCGGCTCGCCGCAGCTCTCGCAAATCCCTACAGCGGCAGGGCTGTCTGAGCGCTTGCCGCTGACATCCTTGTTGTTCTTCTCAGGAATCATCTCTGTCCCCTTCGCAGCGTTCACAAACTCCATCATCCGCTCATGGAAATGAAGGATATTATACTTCACTGAAGGATACTTCTTCTCGAAATCATCAAGCATGTTGAGGTAATCCCTGCGGTAGGCGTCTTCAGAGCAGGGGCAGATGCCGTAGTGCACAGGGAAAGCGCGCAGTCTCGAGTACCTTATTATCTCATTCTCGCTTATGTTATACATCGGTTTCACTCTTGTGACAAATAATCCAGAGGATTGCCTCGTGATAGGGCCTTGCCTCTGCGCAAGATGCATCTCGTTCTTGAACAGGTTCATGACGAAAGTCTGGGCTTCATCATCCATATTGTGGCCAGTGGCGAGGCGGTCAAAGCCGAGTTTCCTTGAATATTTATTGAGCAGGTAACGCTTCAATGTCCCGCAGATCATGCAGGAGCTGAGCCCCTCCCCTTTCTCTTTCAGGGCGTCGCGCATATAGCACAATGACATCCCGAATTCTTCCCTTAATGATATGACATGGAGTTTCACTCCTTGCTCTTCGCAGAACTTCTTTATGTTCGCCAGGTTCGTGTCAGTATAGCACCCTATCTGCACATCGATGGTTATGGCCTCGACTTCATAGCCTAGCTTCTTCAGGATGTAAAGGCACACTGTAGAATCCTTGCCGCCCGACACCGCCATAGCTATCCTGTTCTTCCTTGAGAAAAGCCCGTTCTTATTGATAGTGTTCCTGACTTTGCGCTCGACATACTCAAGGAATCTCTCATCCTCCGCAGAGAGCTTCCGCTTTGCTGGTTCCTTATGATCCATGATGCATTGTCTGACAGAAGATTCCTTATTTATCGCAGGCGCAGCCTTTCTAGCGCTTGCCTTCCTGCCTGCGGCTATCGCGGTTGTTTCAGCAACAGCTCGCATCCGCGCAGCCTTCTTCCTGCCCGCTTTCTTTGCCATATCCGTCGGTAGGATTACAGCCGTTTAAATAGCTTTTGACGGCAGAATCGTTGGCGCGTGAACAGGTTCTTTAACAGGAGACTGTCCAATAGATGGCCGCGCGTGATAAAGAATATTCTCAGATGCCTGCGCCGCAGGCGCATCCTCAAACCCGATAAACCTTCTTTTCGAATAAAAGCGCCGCAGGGCGCGGATATCGAAGTCATGGCCGCTCTTGACCACATTGAATGAGATATCAGCGAAAGGCTTTCCCAACAATGCGAGCGCGCCTATGAAATCAAGCGCTTTATGGCGCACAAACTCTTCACGGACATATCTAGAGACTTCGCTTGAGCCATATTTTGTATCGTTCAGCACTGTCTTATTGTCTATATAGCGCTTATTGCTGCGGCTGCCTATGATCAGAGAATTCGATCTTCTTACCCCATGGAAGTCTGACAGCATCTCAAGAAATAAGTAAGCCCCGACCGGTGTTCTTAATCCTAATGGAAGAAAGAACGGGCTGCGGCAATGTGAAAGATGCTTGCGGTAGGAATGCTCTGTAATCTCCCCTTCCCACTGCTGCCCGCCAATCGCTTTGTGAGGATATTCAGCGGTATAGGATATGTGCATCCCTGTCGCCGGCTTTATCGTTATCTCTGAAATCCCTTCCTTCTCTGTCCAATAAAGATCATCATTCTCAGGCTTTCTGCAGGTCAGGAACCTCTTCGCTCTACTGCCTTCAATACGCATCGGCAATAGCTTATCGATTATTCCGCTGACTCCATGATCAAGTCTCGGGCATATATCGTCTGAGAGCTCAATCACCGCATTGTCAATTCCAAGAGCGTATAACGCTGAGAGCATGTGTTCGGCTTTGATGACATCTCTTCTGAACGCGTCATGATTCTTCAGCCCTATCATGCTTGAACCGCAATGCCTGGCATTGAAAGCATTGTTAAGCGCAGCGGGAATTCTCGAGTTGTCCACAAGAAATGCCAGTCCTGAATCGTCATTTGCGGGATGCAGTATGGCTTTGTTGGGTCTTCCATTAAGAACATTGATGCCTTCAATAGTGACATCTTCTTTGAGAGTAACCTGTTTATGAATCATAATGCCAGATTAGCGCTGTAAATATATAAATTATTCTATATTCGCGGTTTATAATCAATCAAGAAGATATTTCACACATCTCTCGCTTTCTCGCCGAAGATATAGATATACTGCCAGGCAAAGCCCTGCTTGCGCATGACCTCTACATCAAATCCCGCTTTCCTGAATATTTCCTGGATCTTTCCATCATCAGAAAGCCAGTCGATGTTCGGGATTATGTCGAAGAACTTGTCATAATCGACAAAGCAGATCTTGTCATAGACCTTCAGCCGCCTGTTTATCTGCGTAAGCACTTCTTCAGTCTGCTGGACATACCCTAATTGGCCTAGAGAGACCGCGGCGTCAGACTGCGGAGTCTCAGGAAGGATCCTGTTAGGGACCGGATCATGCATTATGTCAACATGAGTATGCCCTTTCTTTGTCATGCGCTTGCGCGCTATCACTGAAGAATATTTAAGGTGAGAGAGCGCGTAGACTCTTCCTCCAGGCTTTACCGCTTCAGCGAGATGCTGCGTCAGTGTCCCCACATTGCAGCCGTACTCAAGCACTCTCTTCCCTCTGAGATCCCCCAGCATCTGGAAGATAGTCTCTCTCACTTTCCGCGGAAGCATTATCCTCTCTGTCATCACAGCGACATAAGCGAACATGTCATTGACTTCCGCGATCGCTTTAGGGTCATAGTACATCTCTATGAGGAAATAGAACGGCACTCCGGTTATTATCAGTGTCGCTCCTATGCTGAGGAGATGCCATGCCTCTCCCCCTTTCTCGAAGATCCATACTGTGAGCAGGAATAGATTGAACAGAACAAGGATTATCGATCCTGCGTTGGCCCAAGGCATCTTGAACGGCCGCGCGATATCCGGCTTTGTGCGCCTGAGTATAGGCACTGTCAGTATCACCGCGCTCATCATTATCAGCACTAAGGGGATGAGAATGCTCAGCAGTGTCTCATAACCTTTGCCCTGGAATCCTATCACCACAAATACTGCCGCGACTATCGCCTGGAATATTATCGCTTTGTAAGGAGTCCCTAATTTTGGATGGATTTTGCTGAACTGCGGAGGGAATAGCTTGTCTTCAGCGAGCGAAAGGATGAGCCTTGGGCTTGTGACGACCCATCCTGCCGCCGCTCCCATTATGACCAAATAAGTCACTATCACCATTATGTCCATCCCTGTCTTCCCGAACATGATATAAGCGAGATAGGCGTAAGGCGCTGTGACGTGCTCTCCGAAGAATCTTATCTCTGTTGGATCTGTCAGCGCGTCAGTCCCTCCGAACACTTTCCAGTGCACTGACGCCAGTGAAGTCAGCACAAGCAGCAAAGCCATGACCGAGATTATGATAGTCGCTGTCACAAGAACTTTTGGGAGGACTCTCTCAGGATCCTTAGTCTCTCCGGCAAGGAAAGTGACTGATTCAAGCCCGAAGAAAGTCTCGGAGATGAGGAATACTGTCGTGAATAATATCGTGATATTCTTCAGCGCTCCTTCATGGATGAATATCGGAGTGAGATTCTGCAGGTCCATATGAAGCAGAGCCGGCAATGAAAGCCCCACCACAGCCCCTATTGTTATGAACGCGAAAGTGACAAGCAGAATCTCACTCCGATATTCAT
>Ga0209542_10021302_pt1 | contig 10173 bp, 8 predicted proteins | sample RifCSPhighO2_01_FD_184028 | JGI IMG/M metagenome (GOLD analysis project Ga0209542, IMG submission 184028) | Soil microbial communities from Rifle, Colorado - Rifle CSP2_plank highO2_0.1 (SPAdes) (version 2) | ecosystem: Environmental > Terrestrial > Deep subsurface > Rock core/Sediment ...
ATTTAATGTTGATTTAACTAATATTAATAATTTCATTTTAGAAAAAACAACATTTGGAAAGATTTTATTTTTAGACAAAGTTTCTTTAGGACAAAATAAAGACTTTAAAAATAATGTAATAATAAATAATAATGTTGTTGGAATAAATTCAGTTAATATACCCGAATTGAATAAAAAAGCAAGAATAACTTTATATCATCAAGCTTATACTAATTTTCCTAGTATTTTTAAGTCTACTTTATTTATTAATAATCCGAACCAAATTAATCAAGTCTGTAATGACTGCAAGTTAATCAGATATACTCAAGGACCAACTAATGACGGGGAAGTTGTATTTGAAGTGAATGGTTTTAGCACTTATACTTTAAAAGATAATTCCTCAGTAATAAATAATTCAAATAATTTATTTTGCAAGAATGGGAATAAAGGCAATGTACAATTAAAGATCAACAACCTTGACAAAGATGTTACATTAGGTGAGGATTCAATATTTAATTTAGAAGTAAAGAATGTTGATTCTGCTGTTGATTATAAATTATTAGATGAAAATAAAGAGGTTGTTTTAGAAGATTCTTTGAATATAAATGAAGATGAAGCAGAAGAAATAAAATTAGAGCTGCATGATTTTGAGGAAGGAAATTATAATTTAATAATAAAAGCTTATGATGAAAACAATGAACAAGGAAGCTGCAATGAGAAAAGCTTTAACATTAGAATAAAAGCTAAAGACCATAATATTAAAGTTAATAATTTCATAATTAATCCAAGTGTATTAAAATGTGGTGAAAGAGCTTATGGCGACATAAGTTTACAGAACTTTGGAAAGAAGAATGAAGACAATGTTAATGTTAGAGTTTACAATAAAGAACTTAATTTAAATTTTGAAACAAATAATTTACATTTAAGCAAATTTGGAAACAGCAATGATAAAACTAGAATTCATTTTAGTTTTTTAGTGCCCGATAATTTAAACAAAAACAGTTATGATTTAGATTTAAGCTTGAGTTATGCTGATCAATTAGATGTTACTAAAACTGTTAAAGTAAATGGTTGTGAATTTGAAATTGAACAACCAAATGAATTCAAATTATTACAAATTGAAATAAATTCAAATAATGATGGAAGTTTTACTATACCTGTTGAAGTAATTAACAATAAAAATACAAGAAGTAGTTTTATAGTTGAATTAAGTGACGGATCTGTAGAAAAAACATCTAAAACAGTTTTAATTGAGCCTTTACAAAGTGAGATTATTTATTTAAATGGAAAATTAAATGAAAATGTGAACGGCAAATATGATGTAACTGTTAATTTAATTCAAGATGGTAAAATAATTAACAGTAGAATAGCAAATATAAAATTTAATAAAAAAGAAATCGGCTTGCTTGAATATTTACTTTCTTTCTTAGGTTTGTGAAATTATATTTTAAAATTACTATTTTTATTCTAGTACTTTAAGCTATAATAATGCTTATTAATAAACTTAAATAAATATAATTTCTTATGAGAAAAAATTTAGAAAATTTGCTGTTAGAAAAAAGAGATTTTCTTAAACTTTCGATAGTTTCTTCATTAATTAGTTTGGTTGGTTGCAGTGGAGAGAGTGATGATAATCCATCTCCACCAGCACCCCCTATTGTAAGTAATCCCTCTCCTGGACCTCAGCCGCAAACTACAGAACATACTTATTCTGGACATGTAAGTGATACTGATGGAACTCCTTTGGATGTTAATGTTACACTTCAAGAATTAGATTTGTATAGAAATCCTACTGGAAGAGATTTTACAACTAATACGAATAGCAATGGAGATTATTCTCTAAATCATATTCCTACTGGAGATTTTAGATTAGTTATTTCAATACCCTCTGGTTATTTTAATTTTAATAGAGAATTTCGAATTATTAGTTCTTCTGGAAATTTAGAAGAAAATGTTGTTTTAATTCCTAAAGTTTCTATAGGGGCAGGCAGTGTTTATAGAGACACAAGCAACAATCCAAGCATATTAGAAATGATAAAATATATTTCTGGTAATTTAACAACAGATTCTGTTCAAAGAGTTAGAAGATTTGATCTAACTAATAAAATTGGAGTATTTTTTAACAGAGCTAGTGCTCCAACTGGATATTTACCTGGGATTGAGGGGGCTTTAAATGAATGGGAAACTAAATCAGGTTTACATTTATTTAAAGAAGCTAATAATGCAAGAGATTCAAATATTGAAGTTGCTTACAGTTCTAGTATTGGCGGAAAAGGATTGACTTCAAAATTAAATTTTGCTACTGTTAATGGTGTTATTATACCTGAAAAAGTTAAAGTGACTTTAAGTGATGGTTTAAGTACTGCTGATGCAACAACCGTTTTAGCAAGAGAAGTTGGATATAGTTTATTTGGTGCCGCAAGATATTCTAAAGACAGAACTAATAATACATTTAAAGATTCTAATTATCTTAATACAAATGATCCTCTAGGAAATTTTGAAGTAACTAATGATGAAGGGAAGGCAGTTAAATTATTTTATGGACTTCCTATTGGATTAGATTTAAGAAATTATAAATAAAAATGGCTTTAGACGAATCAAAATATTGGAAAATTCCAAAAGGAAACTTAGATATAAACAAACTTTTGCCTAAAGTAGGATATGATGTTAAAAATTATAAAATTATTAAAGATAATTTAGATATAGCTTTATTTAGTAGTTCGGGCAATAATGTAATTAGTTTTTCTTTAGAATATATTGAAACAGATGGTTTTCAAAAATATAAACAACGTATAGAATCTGCTTTAGCTTTAATGGAGTTTTTAGAAGTTAATAATCAACCATATGAATTAACTCCATCATTAGAAGAAATTTCAAAGAAATTCAAAACTGAGGCACAAGAATTAGGCACTCTTGCAGATAAAATTTTAAAATTAGAAAAGAAAACTAAGAAAAAATAAATTTATTTGTTTAATCCAAGAATTTTTTCCAATTTATCAAATTCAGCATTTACTATTATCTAATATTATTTTTAATAAGAGTTCAGAAAATTTTAAAATATTTTACTTTTGTTCGTAAGCTTTCTTTAATTTATTTATATCTAGTTTTGTCATTTGAAGCATTGTTTTTACCCTTTATCAAATGCTTCTCTCAACTTCTTCAAATCTAGTTTCTTCATTTGTAACATGGCTTTCAATGTTGCCTGAACCTTTTTTGGATTTTTATCAGAAACCATCTCAGTAAACTCAATGGGATTGATCTGCCATGAAATTCCAAACTTGTCTTTGACCCAGCCACAGGGTTGCTCAGAACCATCTTTTGCAAGTTTGTCGTAGTAGTAATCAGTCTCTTCCTGGCCTTTGCAGTTGACTGTGAATGAAAATGCTTCGTTGAATCCAAACTCATGAGTGCCAGGACCATCCATTGCACTGAAGTGCTCTCCTTCAAGAACAAAAGAAGAGTACATGACTGTTCCTTCTTTGACATCTTGTCCTTTTTTGTATTTTTCAATATGATTGACTTTTGAATTCTTGAATACTTTTATATAATATTTGATTGCTTCTTCTGCTTTCCCAAAACTCTTCTTTACAAAGAGGATGGCTGGTTCGATATGATGTTTTTCCTTTGACAACATGATCTGCCAGGACAATCCATACTTGTCAGCAATAAACACATAACGTTCGCTGAAAGGATACTTATCCAATTCCATCATCACTTGACCGCCTTGCGATAATTTCTTGAATAATGTGTCAACTTGTTCTTTTGTTTCACAATGCACAAACATAGAAATTGAAGGATTGAGTTTGAAAATAGGACCTCCATTCAAACCTATAAATTCTTGGCTGTTCAATTCAAATTTTACTATCATGACAGATTCTTTTGGTCTGTCCGCAGCTTTAGCCATTTCTTCATTGTATTTGGAAACCTGAGTAATTTTTGAATTTGTAAAAATAGATGTATAAAATTTTGCTGCTTCTTCAGCTTCATCATCAAACCATAAGCAAGGAGTAATTCTTTGTTTCATAATTTTATATAAGTAAACAGAATTTATAAATATTTTCTAAAAATTATTTTTTTCTTTCAGAATTAATAATATAATTATGAGCTTCTAATGCTGCAACTGCACCCATGCCTGCTGAAATTACTGTCTGTTTGTAAGGCATTGTTGTTAAATCACCAGCTGCAAATACACCTGGAGTTTTAGTTTTGCATTTTTGATCAACAATAATTTCTCCTAATTCATTTGTTTCAACAAAACCTTCTATTAATATTGTTGTGTCAGTATCATAACCAATTTCTGTAAAAACACCTTCTATTTGTATATTTTTTTCTTTTTTTGTTTTCATGTCCTGTATTTTCAAAGTCTTAACAAAATTGTCACCAATAATTTCTAATGGTGTTGTGTTTAATAATAATTCAACATTTTTCTTTTTTTTCATTTCTTTTACAGTTATCTCATCTGCTCTGAAATCTTCTCTTCTATGAACAACATAAACTTTCTTTGCAATATTTGATGCTTCTAGTGCCCCTTCAATAGCTGAATTACCTCCTCCTATTATTGCGATTGTTTTTCCGGTGAATAATGGTAAATCGCATGTCACGCAAGTGCTTAGACCTTTTCCTAAGAATTTGTCTTCGCCTGGAACATTTAATTTTCTTCTTTTTCTTCCAAAAGCTAAAATAACTGCTTTTGCTTCTAGATCTTTATTATTTTCTAATTTTATTGTGAAAAAATTATTTTTTTTAGATATATTTGTTACATTATCTTCTAAAAATTCAGAACCAAATTTTTTAGCTTGTTTTTCGAAAATATCCATTAATTCTGAACCAGTTCCTTTTTCATAACCAGGATAATTTTGGATATCATTTGTTAATGCTGTTTCTCCGCCTGGATGTGGACCTTTAATTACTAAAGTTTTTAGATTTTTTCTACAAGAATAAATTGCCGATGTTAAACCTGCTGCTCCGCCACCAACTATGATTATGTCATACCTCTTCATAATTTAAATGTCATTTATCAATATATAAATTTTTGGCAACAATTTTATAAAGTCTATTAAACTAAGTTATGTATGGAAAAATCAGTAAAAATTACATTAATATTATCTGCTGTAATCTTAATTATAGTATTTGGCAGTTTATTTATTGTAAAAGATTTTGTTTCTCAGGGAAATGTTATTAGTTCTGAAGGAGAAGCTAGGCTTAAAGTAACTCCTGATATTACTAAAGTTTATTTTTCAGTTGAAACTAAAGATGTTTCTGCTGATAAAGCCAAGAATATGAATAATGAAATTTTTAATAGAATTTTAACTTCTTTAACTGTAAATGGTATAAATAAAGATGATGTAAAAACAGAACAATTTAGTGTTAATGAAAATATTGAGTGGGACGGCACTAAAAGTGTTAATAATGGATTTATTGCACAACATTCTGCTTCTATAAGTTTAAAAGATTTTGAAAAAATTGGAGTTGTTATTGATGCTGTTGTAAATAATGGCGGAAAAATAAATTATGTTAATTTTGAATTATCCCAAGAAAAACAAAATGAATTTAAAACTCAAGCTTTGAAAATGGCTTCTGAAGATGCAACTAGAAAAGCTGAAGCTATTGCTAGTGGCTTAAATAAAAAATTAGGAAGTTTAGTTTCTGTACAGACAAGTGATTTTGGTTATAGACCTTGGCCTGTTTTTGCTCAAACTGGAGTGACTGATAAAATTGCTATTGAGAAAGCAGTCATTAATCCTTCTGATCAAGACGTAACTGCTACTGTGACTGTACAATATAGAATAAAATAAATTATAATTTAAATGTCATTATTTTCTCCCACTTTTCTATTCTTTTGTAAATATTATTGTGATGATCATATCTATATTCTTAAATAAATTCTATATTATCTAGTTTATATCCTCTATTTACCGAAAGCTTTATATATAAATTACAACCGGACAATAGCAACAATATTATTATTGGGGGGAAATATGAATAAAATTTTAGCATTTTTGATAGTATTTTTAATTAGTGTTAGTACAGTTTTAGCTGGAGATTTAAGCGTAATAAATGTTGTAAACCCAGCTCAAGGAAATCCAGGGGCAAGTGTTACTGGAAGTTTTAATGTAAAAAATACAAATACTGCAACTGCTTATAACAGCATAGTTTTTGTAAGATCTGATTTAACAAATAATGTTGATCCGACAAGCAAAATTTTAAGCAGTTCTATTTCATTTAATCCTGCTACTATAGCAACTTTAAATGCTAATGAAGTTTCATCTTTAATTGTTTCTACTGTTGCAATTCCTTCAGTTTCAAAACCAGGAACTTATACTGGTAATATTGAAGTTAGAGACGGTACAGGAACTCAAAGCGCTATTTTTCCTTTAACTGTTGTTGTAAACACAGTACCTCAAATAAGTATTGAAACTTTTTCAACAACTTCACCCTTAACTATAAGTGAAGAACAAGGGTCTGTTGCTACAGGAACTTTTGTAATCAAAAATAATGGAAATGTAGTTTTATCAAATTTAGATATTAATCATAATGTTGTTTTAACTGACAATGATAATGATACAATAACTTTGTCTTTCACAGGATTACCTTCAAGCTTAGCTGTAGGAAGTTCTGCTACTGTAACAGTCAAGGCAGCTATTTCAAACAATGCTGACTTTGGAACTTATTCTGGAACTGTTAATGTTAAAGATTTAGTTCAAAATGTACAAACAAGTTTTGTATTAAATATTTTAGTCCAGCCAAGAGTTTGTTCTGATGGTGTAAGAAGCAATGATGTTGCTGGCGGAGATAATTTAAGATTAACAATAAAAGAACCTCGAACAAGTACTAAAGTTGTTCCAGCTCAAGATCTTGACTTAAAAATAAATGTAAGGAACAATGGAAACAGAGACAATGATGTTGTTGTTGATGCATTTATTTTTGATTTAGACAATAATGATATTATTGTTGAAGCTGAAACTGAGGTTATCTTAGTTGAAAACGGCAAGAGTGAAGATTTTGAATTAACTTTAAAAGTACCAGCTGATGTTGATGTAAGAGACAAATTTGGTTTATTTGTTAAAGCTTATGAACAAGATGACGAAAGTAAAAATTGCGGAGAAATAAATCAAGATATGACAATCAGAAGAGATAAGCACAGCGTAACTCAAAATAAAATTGTACTTACCCCAAGTATTTTATCCTGTAATGATACTTTTGATGTAGCTATTGATGTATTAAACATTGGTACTACAAAAGAAAGCGATGTTACTTTAAGATTATTTGATGATGAATTAAAAATAGATTTATCATCTAATCCTGTAATTTTAGAAAAATTTGATACTAATGATGACAAAGCAACAGTAAGATTCAGAGATATAAAAATTCCAGCAAATGCTCAGGAAAAACAATATCAAATTGAAACTTTATTATCATATGACAATGGTCAAAAAACTGAAAGCAAGTTTGGAACAGTAACTGTAAGAGGATGCACAGCTATACCTAGTGCAAATGGTGAAAACAGAAAAGTAAGTGTTCAAACTTTAGTTTCAAGCTTTACAGTTCATGGCGGAGACTCAATAAGCATACCTGTAACTGTATCTAATTCAGATAATGTGCAAACACAATATGTTGTAGAACTACAAAATGCACAAGACTTTACAGATTCAGCTCCTTTACCTAAGACCTTAATATTAAACCCTGGTCAAAGTGAAACTGTTTACTTTAATTTAATAACTAAATCAAGCTTAAACACAGGTAAATACACAGGAACTGTTGTTGTAAGAAGCGGAAGCAATGTACTTGACACTAAAGCTGTAACTATTACTGCTGAAAAATCAAGCGCATTTAACTTTGGTTTAGGCAATGTTAATGTTAACAAAGCTTTCTGGATAGCAGCTGATTTAATATTGATAATTGTAGCAATTTTCTTTATTAAGCTAATATTCGGAAGAAAGAAGAAAACACCTGAATAAAGTTTATATTCTCTTTTTTATTTTTATTTTCTATGGAATTAGAGAATTTAGATAAAATAATAAAAGAAATTACCTCTACTTTAGTTGTTGATCTTACTAATAAAAATAAAGTTGTTGATGAGCTTACAAATATATTACATTCTAGTGTAAAAAATAATATAGCTGATAATTCTAAATTCGGAATTGCTTTTTCTGGTGGTGTTGATTCTACTTTAATTGCTTTTCTTTGCAAGAAATTTAAAAAAAATTTTAAACTTTATAGTGTTGGAGTTGGAGAAAAAGAAGATTTGATATGGTCTAGAAAAATTGCTACTAATTTGAAAATACCTATACTTGCCAAAAATATTGAGTTTGATGAGGCTTTCGAAATTATAAAAAAAGTTACAAATTTATTAAATGAAAGCCATCCTGTTAAAGTTGGAATTGGATGTACATTATATAGTGTTTTTAATTTAATGAAGAATGATAATATGGAACATGCTGTAACTGGATTAGGAAGTGATACTATTTTTTGCGGTTTTGAAAAATATAGAAAAGCTCTTGAGAATGGAACTATTATGGAGGAGTGTTTGAATGGAATTAAAAAAATTCATGAAAACGATGTAAAAAGAGACTTGAAAATAGCCAAGAATTTTAAATTAAATTTAATTTGTCCTTATTTAGATAAAGAATTAATTGCTTATGGAATGAGAATACATCCTAGTCTTAAAATAGATAATGTTGAGAAGAAAATCTGTTTAAGAGAAGCTGCTTTTAATATGGGTTTGAAAAGAGAATTTGCTTACAGAAAAAAACTAGCAGCACAATATGGAAGTGGTTTTGACAAAGTCATCGGAATATTTGCAAAAGAAAACGGATTTAAGACTAAAAATGAATTTTTAGGAAGTTTGTTGAAAAAACCTTCTGGGAAAAATGATTAATTTAAATCAAAATAAGTTATAAAATCTTCAATTAATCTATATCTGCTTAAATAATCAAAACCTTTTTTAGTTAATTTGTAAGTTTTACCCTGATTGTTTTTTTCTTCTATAAATTCCTTTAGAATAAGTTCTGATAAATACTCTTCCATCATTTGATGAGATAAATTTGACTTATAGAGTATATGGGTCGGCTTTATCTTCCCATTTTTTTCTTCAATTACTTTTAAAATGTCGTAAATTACCTGAAGGCGATCTCGCTTTTTCATTTTGATTAGTTAAGATACTAGAATTAATATTTTTTATGTTATTAGAAAATATATCAAAATTGGACAAAAATATCTTAGAAAAGAATAAACGACCTAAGAAATTATAGGCTGTAATTTTTTAATTATCTCCCATGTTTTTATTTTGGATAACTCTCTAAATATTTAAATCTTGTTAAACTTAAATCATAACTTTACTTTAATAATCTATTAATAAAGAAAGTACTTACATAAATAACTCTGGGGGGGATTTAACATGAGGAATTTAAGAAGTTTGGAGTTTGATCTGCTCTTGAAAGAGCAACGGACTATGTATTGGGAGAAATTTCATAAAATACCAACTTTGTATGAACTGAACAAAACTAAGAAAATTTCTAAAAACAAACGCGAAAATAACTAAATTTTTAATTAGAGGTGTTGTTTTATTTTTTAATCAAAATATTTATTAATTGCTTCTTAAGATTAATTGTTAATGAAAAAGAGCACGAAGAATTTTATTTTAATTATATTTTTAATATTTGGAAGTTTTGATTTCTATAATAAGGATTCAGAATGGTCTGTAACTGGAAATGTTATTAGAAGTTTTAATCCTGATCATGGAATTAAGATTGCAAACTGGAATTTACAAATATTTGGAACTAAAAAAGCTGATAATCAATTATTAATGAATAGTTATGCTGAAAAAATAAAAGGTTATGACATTATCTTTGTTCAAGAAATTAGAGATAGTTCTGATACTGCTTTCAATAAATTATGTTTAATGCTTCCAGGATATAATTGTGAAATATCTTCAAGAGCTGGAAGAAGTTCCAGCAAAGAACAATATGGAATTATTTACAATAATACTATAAAATTAAATTTTATTAAGGATTTTAATCCTGATTCTTTAGACAGATGGGAAAGACCTCCTATAGAAGCAGGATTTAATTTAGGAGCTTATAATATAACTATTTTTAATATTCATATTAAGCCAGATGATGTAAAAAATGAATTAAATTATTTAGATGATGTTGCTTTGAATAAAAAAAATACTTTAGTTTTTGGAGATTTGAA
>Ga0209542_10021303_pt1 | contig 10173 bp, 8 predicted proteins | sample RifCSPhighO2_01_FD_184028 | JGI IMG/M metagenome (GOLD analysis project Ga0209542, IMG submission 184028) | Soil microbial communities from Rifle, Colorado - Rifle CSP2_plank highO2_0.1 (SPAdes) (version 2) | ecosystem: Environmental > Terrestrial > Deep subsurface > Rock core/Sediment ...
GGGGTGGGGGGGAAGTATCGAGCCGTTCTTTGCGAGCGTGAATTTTTCAAAATCACGATAGTAGATGCCCGGCTCCGCTATCGCGTAGCCTGTCCCGACTATAGCGTCGGGATCACCGCCGACCTCGCGCATCGCATTCATGTATTTCGTGAAGGACACGACGATGGAGTCGGTGAGAGGGCCGCCCGACATGTCGGTCCCTGCGGCGCGCGCGGTAAGCGAGATATTCCCGCCTTTCGTTTTTGCTTCAGAAGCGAATCGCACCAGCGCGGAGACGTCATCCGCGTCCTTCGGCGATACGACAAGCGCGGGCTTCCTCTCGAAAATACTCGTGTCGCGGCTGAATTTGCGGAGGGTTTCTGCGTCGTCGAGCGCGTCGCCTTTTATGATTGGCGCAATCGCGGCGCGTAGATCCATCAGGCGATTATACCATCACCTCCACTCAATCGTGGCGGGCATCGGTAACGGGAGAATAGTTACGTTGCAATAGGAATCGTTTCCTCGCGTTGGATAAGGTAAATACCGACGCTGGTGAGAAGAAGTCCGCCAAGCATCCAGAGCGTGAGTGATTCGTCAAAGAACGCGAAAGAATAGAGCGTTGCAAAAACGGGCACCAGAAGATTAAACGCCGCGGCCACGTGCACGTCCAAATGTTTCAGGGAACTACTCCAGACAACCCAGGGAAACGCAGTGCTCACCACACCTATCGCAAGGAGCGAAAAAATGGTTGTGGGCGTGAATTGCAGGACCTGTGCAAAGTCATGCCGGAACCCAACGACGAGGGCGAGCGCCATTGACCCAAGTACGACGGCGAAGAACGTCACGTAAAGGCCGTCGTACTTCCTTACAAGATTCCTTGAATAGGTCTTGTTGAGTCCTGAAAGAAGCGCCCCAAAGAGAAGGATGAGAGAGCCCCATAGGTAGGCGGAATTAACGTCCGCCAGAGGATTCTGTCCGTTGAGCACCACAAACAAGACGCCCGCAAAGCCGACCGCGAGCCCCAGCGTTTTCACGCGTGTGACTTCTTCGCCGATCAAAAAGGGCGCAATGAGCGCAACGATCAGCGGGTTCGTGTTGATGAGTATAGAGGCCACGATGCTGTTCGTGTACGCAACGCCCACGACGATAATGATGGTGGGGGCGACAGCGCATACGGCAATGAACCCAAAGAGCGCCAATTCTTTCACGGACGGCAGTATGAGCAGACGTCTGTAGATGATAATCGGCAATAGCGCAATGGATGCAACGAAAAAGCGCGCGAATGCCAAAAGATACGGATCGACCACGCCGTTCAGGTGTTTTGTGATGGGGTAAATGGTCGCGATGCACGCCATCGAGAGGACAAGCAGGAGCGTCCATGTAAGTTTGCTCATATCAACTCAACCCCACTCGATAGTGGCAGGCGGTTTATCGCTGATGCGGTAGACGACAGCGCCGACTTCGCGGACTTCGTTGGTGATGCGGCGGGAGACTTTGTCGAGGAAGTCGTAGGGGAGTTGGGCGAAGCGTGCGGTAAAGCCGTTGACGCTCCAAACCGCCCAGAGCGCGACCACGTGACCGATGCCCGCATCGTCGCCTTTGCTCACGGTGTGCTCGGAGTGCGTCAAGGTCGCGCCCGCCTGCCAGACCGTTTTGTACAAGTCAGATTTCCGTAACTCTTCGATGTAGATGTCATCGACCGAGCGTGCGATTTTCAGATTTTCGGCCGTCACCTCTCCCTCAATGCGCACGACAAGCCCAGGGCCGGGGAAGGGATGGCGGATGAGCAGGTCTTCGGGAACACCGATGTCGCGGCCGATGCCGCGCGCAGAATCCTTGACCTGATCTTCGAGGGGACTAAGTTCCGGCACCGAAAAGCCGAGCTTCACGTTGTGGTGGACTTTAATTTCCGCCACGCGCGCGCCGGTCGCATGGCCGTGGCCGCTTTCGCGCACGTCGGTGTAGAGCGTGCCCTGCGCGATGAAGTCCGCGCCGAATTCTTTTATTTCCGCCTCCAGCACTTCTTTGTAGACGCCGCGCATCGCGAGCCGCTTCTCCTTCATTTGCGTCTTGCCTTTGAGTGCTTTCAGAAATTCTTTCGTCGCATCGACGATTTCCAACTCTATCCATGTTTCATTCCCAAAGTACTTTTTGACGTACGCCTCGTCGTCGGGCCGGTCGATGCCGCGGATATACACACCCTTGAGTTTCGCTTGCGAGTTCTTCAAAAGGTACGCCACGATGGACGAATCCGAGCCACCGGAAAGGGCGATGATGACCTTTTTGCCGTCGGCGATTTTCTTAATTTCTTCAATTTTTGCCTGTGCAACATTGTGGGCGGGGAAGCGGTCGGTGATACCGCAGATCTTGGCGACGAAATTTTCGTACATCTTCGCACCCTCCGCCGTGTCGGTCACTTCGGGGTGGAACTGCACCCCCCAGAGATGCTTCGAGTGTCCGGCCGCGACGGGTGCATTGTCGGTCTGCCCTAGAATTTCCATTTCCGAACCCGGCTCGATGGCATCGCCGTGGCTTTCGAGCACCTGCGTCGTTTTTGCGATGCCGTCGAAGAGGGGAGAGTCGCCCGTGATTCGGAACGCGTGCACACCAAATTCGCGCTTTGCTTGCGGCGTGACTTTTGCGCCGACATGCTTGGCCCACATTTGGAATCCGAGGCACACGCCGAGGGTGGGGATGCCGAGGTCGAAAATGGCGTTGTCGAACGTGGGCGGTTCGTTGAATACTGAAGCAGGTCCACCGGAGAGAATAATTCCAGAAGGTCTGACCTTCTTGACGTCATCAGCCTTGACACTCGCGGGGTCGGCGACGACCGCGAAGACGCCGAGCTTTGCCAATTGCTGAACGATGAGGTGGTCGAACTGCGAGCCCATCGAGAAGAGGAGGATAAAGTGCTTGGTTTGCCGCACCCGCATTTCTTCCGCTATCGCATTGAGAGCTTCAGGGGTAGCGCCCTTGAAGATGGTCAACATAGGGGGATAGTAGCATGTTTTGGCTTAAGGATTAAGCCTTATGGTCTCCGCGGCAGGGTTTTCCACAATCTAGATGCAAATTGGGTTGCAGTCCTGTATAGTGGTGTATATTTCATTCTAGTGGGATAAAGTGGTAAATCGGGGAATATGACGAATCTGCTCATTGGAGAATACGAACACACGCTGGACGAAAAGAAGCGTATCTCGCTTCCCAAAACGTTCCGTGCGGCGCTTGGCAAACGGGTCGTGATGACGAGAGGACTCGATAACTGTCTCTTCATATATTCACACGCCGCGTGGGGGAAGGTCGCGGAGAAGTTGCAATCGCTGTCGTTCGTACAGGCGGAGACGCGGGGGTTCAGCAGATTTATGCTCTCGGGTGCGGCGGAAGTGGACGTCGATGGCGCAGGCCGCATCCTTATTCCGGATCATCAGAAAGATTTTGCCGGATTGAGAAAGCGGGTCGTATTTACCGGAGTATCCGACCGAGTCGAGGTCTGGGACGCCGAACGCTGGCAGAGCTACAAGAGCCGTATCGATAAGGATGCGGAACGAATGGCAAAGAAGCTCGGCGAGATAGGCGCTCTCTAAGATTGACTGCACGGGGTAGCTGGAGGATATACACGTCATGCGCACGCGACGCTCACAATCTTCCAGCGACCCGGTGTCGTCAACGCACCCTCGGGAGGCGGCGCACCGAACGGTTCTTTTACACGAAGCAATAGAACAGCTTGCGATACAGAAGGACGATGTCGTCGTCGACGCGACCTTAGGCGGTGCAGGGCACGCGAAAGCAATCGCGGAAAAACTTGGTGCGAAGGGTGTTTTGGTCGGTTTCGACCTCGACTCCGACGCCATCGAGCGGACCGGGGATGCGCTCGAAGGCGCGAAGCCGAAGGTGCATCTCGTTGCCGCAAATTTCAGAAACCTTGCGGTTGAGGTGCAGAAACTTGGGCTCGCGAAGATAGACAAAGTTCTCTTCGATCTCGGCTGGAGTTCGTACCAGCTCGATGCGGGAAGAGGATTCTCTTTCCTGCGCGACGAGCCGCTTTCGATGACGTACGCCAATCCGGCGCAACCAAGCGCGCTCACGGCGGAGAAAATCGTGAACGAATGGGCCGAGCAGAGCATCGCCGACGTCATCTATGGATGGGGCGAAGAGCGCTACTCGCGACGCATCGCCAAGACAATCGTCGAGCACCGGGCAAAGATGCCGTTTCGGACGTCGGCCCAGCTTGCCGAAGTGATAAAAGCAGCGGTGCCGTCGGTGTATCGCTACGGTCGGCTCCACCCGGCGACGCGGACATTCCAAGCCTTGCGCATCGCGGTCAACGATGAGCTCGGGGCTCTCAAAGAGGGACTACGGGGCGCGTGGGAGATGCTTGCGAGGGACGGACGCATTGCGGTCGTCAGCTTCCATTCCATCGAAGACCGGCTGGTCAAGCAGACGTTTCTTGCGTGGGAGAAAGGGGGCTCGGGAGAACGTATCACCAAGAAACCGCAGACGCCGACTCCGGAAGAAATACTCCGGAATCCGCGGGCGAGAAGTGCGAAGCTAAGGATTATACAGAAAGTAGTACATAGAACGTAGTTCGTAAGCAAGCGAATTACGCACTGGGCACTACTCACTACCAACTACGCACTACCAACTATTCATATGCGTACGCGTTTACAAAAAATCAGCAAATACCGGCCGTCGGTCTTCCAGGGGAAGATCGATTTTGCCGTTTCCGGACACGGCATCACGCTTACGGCCGAGCATCCCGGCGAGCGGACCGTGCTGCGCATTTTGCTCGGAACGCTCCTCGCGCTGGCTCTCGCGTACCTCTACTTCGTCAGCGCCTCCGTCTTGAACGTCATCGCACGCAAAGAAGCGCTCGTGCAGACAGCCTCGCTTGCCACCGCGGTCGCCGCCATGGAGCGGGAATACTTTGCCGCCTCCGGCGCGGTCTCGCCCGCGGAAGGTGTCCAATTGGGCCTCGCTCCCGTCGTGAATACCGCATACGTGTACCGTCCCGGCGCTCTCGGCGACGCGAGCCAGGTACAACACGCATCTTCTCCGCGCTCTCATAATGAAATCTAACGTCGTGGCGCGCGCGAGGCTCCTCTCGGCGCTTTTCATTATCGCCGCAGCGCTCCTTGTCGTACGCCTCTATTTCGTCCAGATAGTTCACGGCACCGAGTATCAGAAGAGCGCGCAAGGGCAGTATGTCGCGACGGGCCCCGACACGGAAGACCGCGGAAATATCTTTTTTACGACAAAAGACGGCCAGCTCGTGAGCGCGGCGGTCATGAAATCGGGCTGGCGCATCGCGATAGCGCCCAAAGATATCGCCGACCAAGAGAGCGTGTACGAGACGTTGAACAAAATGACGCCCGTCGACCGCGACCGCTTCTTCGCGAGTACGGCAAAAACAGCCGACCCCTACGAGGAGGTCGCATTCCGCGTATCCGATACGGCGGCGAAAGCGCTGCGGGCAAAAAATATACCCGGACTCATCTTCGTGCAGGACCAGTGGCGCGACTATCCGGCGGGTGTGCTTGCGTCGCAGGCTATCGGCTTCGTCGGGTACGAGGGGACCTCGACCTCCCGCGTCGGCGTGTACGGGCTCGAACGGGAGTATCAGGACACGCTCGCGAAGCCGACCTCCGGCCTCTACGTGAATCCGTTCGCGGAGCTGTTTACCAATATGGAATCGGCACTTTCGGGCGACCCCTCGGCGCATCAGGGCTCCATCGTCACCTCTATCGAGCCAAACGTGCAGGCGCAGCTTGAGAAAACCCTCGAGCAGGTGATGAAGACGTACACGCCGGATTTTGCTGGCGGCATCGTGATGGACCCGCACACCGGGCAGGTCGTCGCCATCGGCGCGCGGCCGGCCTTCGACCCCAACACGTACAACGAGGTGAACGACCCGTCCGTTTTCAGCCAACAACTGGTCGAGGGACGGTACGAGCTCGGGAGCATCATGAAGCCCCTCACGATGGCCGCCGGCATTGATTCGGGCGCCGTGACCGCGACCACGACGTACAACGACACCGGCTGCATCGAGGTCGGCACGTACAAGATATGCAACTTCGACCTGAAAGCGCGCGGGGTCATTCCGATGCAACAGGTCTTGAGCCAGTCCCTGAACCTCGGCGCGTCGTTCGTCGCGACCAAGACGGGCTATCCCGTCTTCACCGAGTACATGAGAGCGTACGGTCTTGGAGAAAGGACCGGCATCGACTTGCCCAATGAGGTCGCGGGCGACCTCTCGCCGCTCGGCGAAGGCTTCGGACCCGCCGTCAACTATCACACCGCGTCCTTCGGGCAGGGTATATCCGTTTCTCCCATCGAAATGATACGTGCGCTCTCCGCGCTCGCGAACGGCGGCGTGCTCCCGAATCCGCATGTGGTGACAGGCATCAAATACGAGAGCGGCATCACTCGCTCCATCCCCGTTTCTTCGGGAGCGAAGGTCATCACGCCCCAAACAGCCGAGACGGTCACCGACATGCTCGTCAAGGTCGTCGACAAATCGCTCCTCGAAGGCGCTTTGAAGCAAGAACACTACTCGATTGCCGCCAAGACCGGCACCGCGCAGATACCGAAGACCGGCGGCTACCTGGGAGGCGACGTGTATCTCCACTCGTTCTTCGGCTATTTTCCCGCGCACGACCCGCGCTTCATTATCTTCCTCTATGCGTATAAGCCGCACGGGCAGAAGTTCGCTTCGGCTACGCTCGCGCACCCCTTCCTCGATATTGCAAAATTTCTCATCAACTATTACGCAATTGCGCCGGACCGCTAAAGCGGAAGTACCAAGTGGCAGGTATCAAGTATCAGAAGAGTGATAGAATCTATTTGATACCTGATACTTGAAATTTGATACTTACAAATATGGCCGAATGGATAAAACGCATAGTCATATTTGTCCTGACGTGGGAAGCGCGCGCGGTCTTGGCGCGCTACAAGCCGCGCGTCATCGCGGTCACCGGGAGCGTGGGCAAGACGACGACGAAAGACGCCATCTATGCGGCGCTTTCGGGCTCGCTCCACATCCGCAAAAGCGAGAAAAGTTTCAATAGCGAAATAGGCGTGCCCTTGACCATTCTCGGTTGCGAGAATGCCTGGAAAAACCCCATCAAGTGGGCGGGCAACATCATCCGCGGGCTTGTGCTTATCGTCGTTCCGCAATCCTATCCCGCGTGGCTCGTCCTTGAGGTCGGTGCCGACCGGCCCGGCGACATACGGCGCCTGGCGCGCTGGCTTCGTCCCGATATCGCGGTCTTGACCGGCGTGCCGGAGATTCCCGTGCATGTTGAATACTTCGCTTCTCCCGAAGCGCTCGCGCGCGAGAAGCGCGCGCTCGCCGAATACGTGCGCCAAGGAGGCAAGCTCGTCATCAACGGCGACGATACGCGGATGGTCGAACTGTGCGCGGAATTCCGCGGCATGATGATCAAGTACGGTTTCGAAGCGGGAAGTGATTTTGTCGGTTCGCACGAAGAGGTTTTGTATGAGGGCGGACGCCCTTCGGGCGTCCGCTTCCGCGTGGGACACGCCGGGTCATCTCTGCCGGTTTCCATTGCCGGAGCCTTGGGGCGGCCGCGTATCTACGGAGCATTGGCGGCGCTCGCGGTAGGCGAGATAGCGGGAGTTGATGCGGTGTCAGCCGCGAAAGAGCTCGCAGCGTGGGCGCCGCCGCCGGGGAGGATGCGCATTATTTCCGGTGTGAACGGCTCGACCATTATCGACGATACGTACAATTCCTCGCCGGCGGCGGCGCTCTCCGCGCTCGACACGCTCAAGGGAGTCGGCGCGAAGCGCCGCATCGCGGTCTTGGGCGACATGCTGGAGCTCGGCCGGTACGCCGCCGAAGCGCACCGCAACGTGGGGAAACGCGCGGCAAAAATCGCCGACCTGCTCATCACCGTGGGCTTCCGCTCCCGCGCGCTCGGGGAGGCTGCGCTTGATGCCGGCATGGACGAGAACGACATTCGTGATTACGAGCAGAACGAATCGACACGCGCTGGCCTAGAGTTGAAGCCCCAACTGCGCGAAGGCGACGTCGTACTCGTCAAAGGCTCGCAGTCGATGCGCATGGAGCGCACGGTTCTCGAGCTCATGGCGGAGCCCGACCGCGCCGCCCTACTCCTCGTCCGCCAGGACACGGAGTGGAAAACGAGGTGATACCATATAGGCTATGGGAGGAGAGGTTTTAAAACAGCAGCCCGACAAAGGTCCAAATGAGGAAAGAAGGAGGGGCGTGGATCGCAGGGGATTTCTGACGTTGGTGGCCGGAGGTGCCGCACTTGCCGCAACAAAGGCGCTCCCAGGTGGCGCGGCTCTGGCTGCGCCGGGTCCAGAAATAATGAAGAAGGGAAAGCTTGAGCTACCACAGAAAAATTTCTTTCTAGACGCACTAGACGAGGAGTTGCATTCCCAAGCTTCTGAAAAGCCGAAGACTGCGAAAGAAGCGAAGAGGAAAGTCGAAATTCTTGAGAAACTCCCGGAGTATCGGGAGATCTTCGGAGACGTGCTGGACGCTTTCATTGAGGAAAATATTGACCGGACAAAAATGTTCACATCGAAAGAGACAGGTGCGTCGTTTCCATATACAACCCTCGATACAGGAGAATTCGCAAAACAACTGTACAAAAAATTTACAGACAAGGAACCCGAGATATTAGAGAAAGGGGTTGAGGGAGTAAAAAGCATGGAATTCGTATTCGGGTCGTCCTTAAATACGACGGCAGGTACGACTCTCACGGCCTACGAGGAACAGCTGCGGATGCTCGTCATGAGACTTCCGGAAGCAATCGAGGCGATTAAAGCTCACAAGGAACCTGAACATCATCTTATCTATGGAATCGGCTCGCCGACGAATGTCGTTGGCACGGTCACTCCAAAATTCGCAGAACAGGTCAAAGAGAAAGGTGCTTACGAAACTTTTGGAAATATGTATAGTGAATTGGTTACAAAACAATTGTCGGAAAATGCTGCTCAACCAAAATCACCCAGCCTATATTTCTGGGGGTTGTCGATGGGCGGAAGTTTGGCGGCCAAAACAGCCGAACGACTTTTGAAAAACGAACCCGAAAAAGGAATTCGTCCGCAGGTTACGCAAGACCGTGCGACAGCAAAAGAACGCGGACTACCATATTTGCAAGTCCGGGCGGATATCGCCCCTGGCCTCGATGAGTCCATGCTTGGTCGCAATCCAGAAATTATATCCGGCTTTCTCATAAACGGTGCGCTCGATGTTACCGTGACCCCCTACGTAAAAGAATGGATAAACAAGGAGAATGAGCTCACGCAGGCCGTCCTGACATTTCTCGAAAAACGCCACAACATTCACCCCAACATGGGCGAAGGACAAAAGGAAATAAAAGAAAAAATGTTGCCCGATCCCGCTTTTCGTATCGCAGGCGACCTTCTTACAGTACAGGACTTGAAAGCGACTCTTATCGGCGGGCTTATGGTCGGTACGCCCGTTCCGAAAGAATTAAAGATTACGAGGGTAGTCGGTGTACGGGATCCTTACACGCTCTCCCAGAACAGGCTGTACCAATTTTTGAGGAATAAGTCCCAGCATCTGGGCCATAGGTTGAGACGGAGTCTGAATATTGATGATCGCTCCCGAGGCGGTTCACTTGCGAAGGACACGGTAACACCCGACAGCGGAAACGACCGAACGTTCGAGGCCAACATGAGGCATCTCCATCCGTGGTTGCGGAAAACCGAAATGCGCAGATATGCTCGCGCGGTTTCTGCGCTCGCCTCGCTCAAGCAATAACGCGCGAAGCGTTAAAGGCAAAATTATGAGCAATAGATTCGGAGAAATGGGCCAAGGAAGAGAGGAAACGCGATTACGCATCCAGAATGGAGCTGCTAGGCGAGGAGGAGAGAAGCTTGCGGCTACACAGTATGCTGAAACAGAACTCAAGCTGAAGCTATCAAAGGACTTTGTTCCTAAAGATTGGGCGACAGACGGACAGGTCAGAGGACATGTCGTTCGCATTGGAGAAAAAGGCGACGTTGTTTTACGTATCGGGACAAAGGAGAGGGTGTACCATCCTCAATTCCTAACGAATCTCACAAGGCCCAAAAAGCTCGAATAGAAGTGCTTTGATTTTGCGCTTGTTTACAATACAATCCCTAGCTAAGGCCCTATCGTCTATCGGTTAGGACACAAGCTTCTCAAGCTTGGAAGCCGGG
>Ga0209542_10021304_pt1 | contig 10173 bp, 9 predicted proteins | sample RifCSPhighO2_01_FD_184028 | JGI IMG/M metagenome (GOLD analysis project Ga0209542, IMG submission 184028) | Soil microbial communities from Rifle, Colorado - Rifle CSP2_plank highO2_0.1 (SPAdes) (version 2) | ecosystem: Environmental > Terrestrial > Deep subsurface > Rock core/Sediment ...
TCGGGCCATGAATCTGCCAGGGGTACGCCATAGCTATCCATTCCCGCTAAATCTTCCCCTTTTTTCCAATGCACAAAACCTTGCCATACAGAACGGCAGGCACTTCCACTTCCTAATCGGCTTAGAATAGAAAGTGTTTTACTATCGCAATGCCAGTGGTACAAATCATCTAATGCTTTTACAAGAGCTGCAAAACCACAGGCTGAAGAAGCCAAGCCAGCGCTAGCAGGAATATTAAGTTCAGTTTCGACATGATAAAAATAATTTTTAAATCGAAAATGCGCTAAAAAATTGCTAATGCGTTGATAAAATAATGAATCTTCTAAAACTTTCTGACCATTGAGAATAACCGTATCTTTTTTTCTCGCCTTTTCAGGGGAAACACTAATTTTTGTTTTAGCCCCTTTTGCTCCCAAGCTCACCGATAAACTATCCGTCACCGGTAGATTCAGTTCACTATCCCGTTTTCCCCAATATTTCACTAAAGCAATGTTACTGGGTGCAAAGGCTTCCCCTATTTTTTTTTGAGGAATCGTAGATTTTTTGGATAATAATGTTTGAATCGCCTCACGCGCATTCATAGCGCACGCCCAATTGATCGGGATAAACAGTAAATAGCTTGATATTTTTAGTAGGAGTGAGTTTTCCAAGAGCAATCACGCAATCGCCGAGCCCCGCACCGGAAATCTTGGCCCCTCGGACGGTATCTTGTTGATGTAAATAAGATAAGATTTTTTGGGTGGTAGGATCACTGACGCCTAAATTTTCCATTAATACTTGCTGTTGATTAAATATTTTTCCTAACATTTCCCAATCCTGTATTTGTATAGCGCGCTTGGCTAAAAAAGAACATTCACTAATGTGTGCATACAGGTTTTCTAAGTGCCCTTGATAATAATGAAATTCTCGTTGAATGCGATTGATCACGGAAGCGGTAGGGGTTTTATAGCCTGTATAAATCGCTTGAAAGGGCGGTAATAAAGGCAAAACCGTAGGAAGACGAGAGGTTTCGTAGTACAACGTCCCTCCCCACACACTGGCGGCTACATCAGCACCTGAAGCACGGCCTTGTAATTGACGAATCAATGTTAATACGCGTTCAAAAATTAAAATGCCAGAGGGAATTTTATTATAAATCCAGTGATAAAGGGCTGCATAAGTCGCTACACTGACGGCAGCGGAAGAACCGAGCCCCATGGGTAAATACAGCGATTCAATGCGCATATCAAAGCCAGAGGGTAATTGTTCTCGAAAGTGTAAAATAATGGCTGAGACGAATCCCAGAGCAGGGATAAAATTAAAATTCTCCACGGTGGATTGGTAGTGACCCAGTTGAGATTCAAGGCGAATAATAGAGTCTTCGCGCGGCGTTAAATAAACACGCAAACGAATATTGATGGCACAAACAATCGCCGGATATTCATATAAAACGGCATGTTCACCGGTAATCATTAAGCTGCCAGGCGCAGAGGCAATCCAACGTTTAGACAATGTGTACCCCCTCTGAAACGCATTCAATGGATTCCATTTTGTACCCGTATTCATTTAATAATGATTTAAGTGGATTTTCACTGATTATCAATAAAGTGCCCACAGAATCACCCGAAACTGTTCCAGCCCCACATACTTTAATCGCTGCCCCTACTGTTTTTGCCTTTTGAATAAACATTTTTACTTTTTCAGAAACCACGCCGATGATTTCTAGTAAGTGCTCATTCTCCTGAATGGCCTCTTTAAAGCCTTCAAGATCGTGGTTTTTCCAGGCTGTATCCATTGCATAGGCTACCGCTTCGAATTCTTTTCCCAAAGAAGAGTATCTAAAATGTTTTTCAACGTGTTTTACACATTCGCCAGTAGTGCTCTCAGGTTTCCCTGTTTGAATAATGTGAAAGTTAAAAGGGGGAACGGAGCGAGGATAAAAGGTTTGATCCTCTAAAAAAAAACAACCGCCATGCAATGCCAAGTGCAAATCAATGCCACTGGATCGCCCGTGTTGCATATTTTCAGCCTCAATTCCCAATTCTAAATATTTCTGGAATGTCACATTTTGCTCATGATAATGAGAAAGCGCATGATTGGTACTAACAATGGTGGCAGCGGATGAGCCCATCCCGCATCCGACAGGAATATCGGATCGGGTATGAATTTTAATGCCTTGAGTCACTGATAAATTTAATTTTTCTAAAAAATTAGTAGCTGTGTATTGCAGCAATTCAAACGGCCGTCTTAAAACTTCTCGAATATTACGCTCGCCCGCTTTAAATTCTTGATGTGCCGTGTGAACCCGTTCTTTTAATTGTTTTAGTGTTTCTAATGTATGTGCTCGTTTGTATTTTAAATTCAACAGATCAAATAAAATGGAGGGGCGGGATTGGGAGCTAACAATAGTTTTTGCGTACCGATTAACAGCCATTGCTAGGGCTGGATAGCCATGCACTACGGCATGCTCGCCCGATAAAATTAATTTTCCAGGAGCTTTTGCTTTAATAATTTTCATAACGTATTAGGAAGTCAGAATTTTTTCGTAAATAGGTTTATGTTTGTCAATAGCACTTAATCGATAGACTCCTGAATGATAGTGAGGTACTTCTACTCGGCTACCGTCTTGTGGATAACGAAACGAATAAAAAGCCTCGTATTCCGTTTGAGATAATTCTTGGCGTTTTTTAATGATAGTCTGATGATAGACGGTATTTAAAACAGCTCGATAACCTGGCCTCACCGTACCACTAAAAAATTCTGCCACACAACCCGAACCATAACTATAAAATCCTAAACGCTTATCGCTTAAATCGTTGGATGCATGATCGAGTAAAGATAACAAACTCAAATACAATGAACCCGTGTAACAATTGCCCACCACTCGATTGTATTGCAATGCTTCATGCATTTGATGATTGGTGATGTCCGAAGAAACACGGTTCTCCGAATTTAAGCTGGTTAATTTATGATGGGCTTTCTCCGCTAAGCGCGGCAAGGGCACGTGATAACAAACCCGTGAAAAGCTACTGAACGCACGGCCTGTCACTTCCTGGTAGTATGCCCAAGTTTTTTCCAAACATTTTAAATACAGTTCACACGAGTATTTTCCTTCTACCAGGGCTTCATCACGATAATGGGGTCGCCAAAAATCCATCGTATCTTCCGTATAAAAGCCCGCTTCTGGATCAATAGTTAATAAACGAGGATTTACACTCAGTAAAAGTGCCACGGCGCCGGCTCCCTGCGAGGATTCCCCTGGCGTATTCAAGCCATACCGTGCAATGTCCGATGCAATCACTAACACTTTTTTCGTAGGATATTGCTGAAGAAAATTCAATCCTAAACGAATAGCCCCGGTTGAGCTGTAACACGCTTGCTTAAGTTCCAGCACACGACAGCGCGAATTTAAATTGAGGAGTTGATGAACATAAATACCAGCCGCTTTTGAATAATCCACACCACTTTCTGTGGCAAATAAAAGCATTTCAATATCGTTTATATCCGTGTGCTTTAAAACTTCTTGCGCCGCATTGGCCCCCATCGTTACCACGCTTTCATCGGGCGCAGGAACACTCATTTGATGCTGCCCTAATCCAATATAAAATTTGTCCGCCTCTACACCGCGTGCTTCGGCTAAGGTTTTGAGATCTAAAAAATAGTGGGGTGTATAAAAAGCCGCAACATCAATACCCACATTATACATAGTCATGTTTTTTTTCCTGTGCTTTTTTCTGTCGTTCCAGTGTGGTGTGGCTTTCCATTAATTCACCGGGATTCGTTTGTGCGGCCAACAACGATAATTCGCCACATAACACCGTTGCAGCGATAATGCACGCAAGACGTTCAGCATTTTTCCCGGTTTCTCGCGGCTCTAAGCAACCTAGTGCTTTTAAATGGGTTTGGACAACCGGTAAATCTTTCCCATTTCCCACTGTGCCGACAATTAAATTGGGTAAATTAACTGAAAAATATAATGCATCACCGACCAAATCGGTATAAGTCATGCCTTGAGAACCTTCGACAATATTGGCAGCATCTTGACCCGTAGCTAAATAAGCGGCCAATAGCATATTGGCATAATGCGCATTAGCAGATCGTAAACTGCCTGCCATCGTGCTGCCGACCCAATTTTTTTTGATATTAAGCGCATGCAATGCCTCAGGCGTCGTACGCAAATATTTTTTGCACACTTCTTTTGAAATTATAATTTCAGCTGTCACGTGCTTACCCCGGCCTAAAATTCCATTAACAGCCGAGACCTTTTTATCGACACAGACGTTGCCGGAAATGGAAACATAACGAAGGGTAGGGTAGGTGTTTAAAAGATAGGTTTGTAAATGTTCCGCCGCTTGAGTAACCATATTGTGGCCAGAAGCATCCCCTGTTTGAATACTCAGACGAATCATTAATAAACGGCCTACCACTTCTGTTGAAATATTTTTAAAGAGGGCAAAACGACTGGTGGATTCGACTACTTGAGTAAGTGTTTTAGTTTGTTCTTGAAGATCATGGGAGAGGCGTATTGCTTCTCGTGCACTCGGTGCTTCTACGGTAATCGAGCGAGTCATGTTTTGATGGTGGAGTGTGACCTGTATCCCTCCCATTTGGCGAGACACGCGTGCCCCTCGGTTTACGGAAGGCCACAGAGGGGTTTCATAGGTAGCCAAAGGCACCCGTACGCTATCGTTTAGGTCTTCTCCTTTTATCTGGATAGGGCCTACCCAAGCCGTGGGAATAGGACTGTAATCACTGAATTTAACCATGCTTATGCTCACGTTTGAGAGGCTCGCGATTATACGCCCTCGATGAGGGAATGACCAGGCTACCTCAATATCCTTTACACCCCCTTCCATGCTTTAGAGGCAATGGATTGAGAACCTTGGAAGGAGTCTAAGGCGGGGCCATCCCTCGGAGAGCGTGCGATACCACCAACTCCAAAGCTCCGGGCAACCACACCGTAAATTTCCCCGGCTTTTCCTTCAACGCCCCCTGCAACTCCGAAATACCCATCCACTGTATCGCCGCAATTTCTTCTGGGTGAGGAAAACATTCGTCCCCCTCCCATTCCCCCACCAATACATGATCCAACTCATGCTCAATCAATCCATTCCCTAACTCCGCCCGATAAATGAAATAACCTACAGCCTTTAAAGGCGTTTCAATGCCTAGTTCTTCGTATAAACGCCGTTTTGCCGCTTGCGTTAAATACTCTCCCCACCCCGGGTGCGAACAGCAACTATTCGTCCAAAGCCCACCGGAATGATATTTATCCGCGTGCCGCTGTTGCAGCAACGTTTCCCACTGTCCTTTTCGCTTCCGTAACAAGAAAATAGAAAAGGCCCGATGCAGCCGACCTTCTTGATGTGCCTGCAGTTTTTCCATCGGCCCTTGGGGCTGATCGTGCTCATCGACTAATGTAATTAACATGGCGGCATGATAGTGGAGGATCCCACACTGCACAAGTTCCTTGAAACTCCCCATTCAAGCTAGTTATAATGCGGCTCTTTCTACTCCCGAACCAAATAGGATTAAAGGATTGTGGGACTTATAAAACGTTTACTCCTTGTCATTGTTTCCTTCGTTTTTATTGCACAGGCTTTTGCTTACACGGCTTTTAAAATTGAGCATATTGAAGTCAAAGGCTTGCAACACATCAGTGAATCCACCGTTTTAAATTATCTTCCAGTTCATGTCGGTGAGACACTCACCTCCGCGAAATCGCAAGCAGTTATTATAGCGCTCTATAAAACAGAATTGTTCAACAACGTTGTGTTAGAACGCGATGGGAACACATTGGTCATTACGGTCACCGAACAACCCAGCATTGGGCTGATTAAATTTGTAGGCAATAAAGAAATTGGAAAGTCCAAGTTAGAAGATGTCCTCAAAAAAGCTCATATTCAAGAAGGCGAAATTTATAATTCCTCTAAATTAAAAGCCATTACGGAAGGCTTAAAACAAGCTTATTTAGAATTAGGCTATTATAACGTCGCTATTCGCACGGAGGTAAAATCCATGCCAAGTAATCGCATTGCTATTTATGTGTATGTTGACGAAAATAAAATTGCTAAGATTCGCGAAATTCGCATTACCGGCAACCACGCATTTAGTGAAAGCCGTCTCCGTCATCAATTAGAGATGACCACCCCGGGACTCATTACCTGGATTACTCACTCGGATCGCTATGGCGAAGAGCGTTTAGATAAAGATATTCAAACCCTCACCACCTTCTATCAAAATAAAGGTTATATTCGTTTTAAAGTATTATCGCGACACGTTTCACTGTCACCCGATAAAAGCAGTGTCTATATTGTGATTCACATTTCTGAAGGCGAGCAATATCATTTCTCAGGTTTTCGTTTGATAGAATACCCTGTTAAAGAGAAATCGGACCTTGAAGCACTCATTCCTATCAAAGCGGGCGATATTTTTTCCCGTCAAGCCATCATCAATTCCAGCAATGCGATTGGACAATACTTAGCGGATAAGGGCTATGCATTTCCGGATGTACAAGCGCTTCCTGAAGTTAACGATAGTAACCACACGGTTGAATTGTTATACCACATCAAAGAGGGTCGTCGCGTATATGTACGCCGAGTGAGTATTTCCGGTAACTCGCGCACCAAAAGCATTGTGGCACGACGTGAAATGCGACAACTCGAAGGAAGTTTGTATTCATTACATAATATTGACGAATCTAAACGTCGATTAGCCAATCTTCCTTACTTTAAAAATATTGATGTGAAAACGGAGCCAGTACCTGGCACCTCTGATCAAGTAGATTTAAATTACAGCTTAGAAGAAGAATTTGCCGGCCGTGCAACGTTTAACGTCGGTTACTCAGACGTAGAAAAATTCTTATACGGAGCGAGTGTGATGGAGCCCAATTTGCTAGGCACCGGTAATTTTGCAAGTTTAGGGTTTGTACACAGTGCTTACTCTACCCGGTATAATTTTTCTTACAACAATCCTTACTATACGGACGATGGCATTAGTCGTGGATTTGATTTTTATTACGAAAAAGTAACGCCGGGTGATGTGAATATCACGTCATATACCATCGATGGATTAGGCGGTAGCATGACCTACGGCATACCGGTATCCGAATTTAGCCGGCTTTCCCTGGGCGTAGGCTACGACTATTACAAGATTGAAACCAACAGTGAAACCAGTGTAGAAGTGAATGACTTCCTTAACCGCTATGGCGATCACTTTAACGAGCCCAAATTAACGGGCGGATGGTTGCGCACCACTTATGATCGAGCGGTTTTTCCTCGCCAAGGTTCCCAACAGTCCTTAGATTTAGAAGTGGGGCTCCCGCTCGCTAGCACCAGCTTAGGCTATTACAAAGCCAGTGCGGACAGTAATTGGTATTTTCCCTTGGAACACACCGAAGAATGGGTGTTAAACCTTCATGGTATTGGGGGATACGGTAATGGCTATGGTAAAATCCATGAATTGCCGTTCTTCAAGAACTTTTTTGCCGGTGGCCTGCAAACAGTGCCGGGCTATGAAGGCAATAGTTTAGGCCCGAAAGATAGTTTTGGGAACGCCTTGGGAGGTAATGTACAGCTAGTAGGCCAAGCCAACTTAATTTTCCCCAATTTCATTAGCGATCGCCTTCGAACCGCGCTGGTCTTTGCAGGCGGTAATGTGTTCCAAAATCAGGTAGATCTCAACCAACTACGATATGCGGCAGGTTTAGCCATTGCTTGGAATTCCCCCATCGGCCTCTTTGAGGTAGGCTTCGCCGAAGCGCTTAATAAGAAGCCTGGAGATGCCACCAAATTCTTCGGATTTTCATTCGGCACCAGTATTTAAGACTGGTGCTTAATCTTATTTATGGTAAGATGGGTCCGTTTGTTTAACCGTATGATGCTAGGAGAAAAAATGATGAAAAAATGGTTTTTAGCAGGATTAACCGCTGCCGCTTTAACAGCCTCCCTATCGGCTTATGCGGCGGGCGTTGGCGTTGTGGACATGCAAAAAGTCTTTGCCTCCTCCTCTGACGTCAAAAAGGTCACTGAAGATCTTAAAAAACAGTTTGCCTCTCGTGAAAAAGAACTAAGATCGCAAGGGGAAACCTTACAAGCGGATATTGGCAAATTAAACCGCAACCAATCCGTTATGAGCGCCAAAGACGTGAAAGATCTTCAAGATAAAGTTACCAAAGAAAGTGCCAGCTTCCGAGATACTCAAGCGGAATACCAAAAAGATGTCATGGAAGCTCAAAACAAAGCCATGCAAACCTTTATCAACAAATTAGATTCTGTGGTAGCTACCGTGGCTAAGAAAAAAGATTTAGACCTTGTGATGCCTAAAAATGCCATCATTTATTCTGCCGGTGACCATGACATTACGGATGATGTCATTCGCGGGATGTAAGGAGAAGAGGTCATGCAGCAGTTTACATTAAAAGAAATTGCTGAGGCGCTTGGGGCTCGTTTAAAAGGCGACCCCGGTTGCGTTATTACCGGTATCGCCCCTATTCAAAAAGCCAAAGCCGGGGATATTTGTTTTCTCAATAATTTGTATTATCGCGAATTCTTAAAAGATAGCCAAGCCTCTGCAGTGGTGCTTTCGCCTGAAAATGCCGAATTTTGCTCGACCAACGCCTTAATTACGGAGAATCCGTATTTAGGTTTTGCAAAAATGGCGCATTTATTTTATCAACGTCCTTCGATTCCAGCCGGTGTGCATCCTACGGCTGTGATTGCTACAAGTGCACACATTGACCCTTCTGCTTCCATTGGTGCTTACTGTGTTATAGGAAACTACGTTACGATTGGAGCGAATTCCATCGTGCGGGCTCACACTATCCTTGGGGATGAGGTAAAAATAGGAAACGATTGTTACCTCTATGAAAATGTAACAATTTATCATCGTGTCACCGTAGGCCACCGGGTCACCTTGCACAGTGGGGTGATCATAGGGGCTGATGGATTTGGATTGGCTAAAGATGATAAACACCAATGGGTAAAAATTCCCCAAGTAGGGGGTGTTACCATTGGTAATGATGTTGAAGTAGGGGCTAATACCTGTATAGACCGGGGTGCCTTAGAAGACACTTTAATTGAAGAGGGCGTGAAACTTGATAACTTAATTCAAGTCGGGCATAACGTTCGAATTGGTGCGCACACGGCTATCGCAGGTTGTGTCGCCATTGCAGGCAGCGCCAATATTGGTCGTTATTGCATGATTGGGGGAGCAGCATCGATTAATGGCCATATTAGCATTGCGGATCGAACGATGATTGGAGCGACTGCCTCAGTGGCAAACACGATTAAGCAACCCGGCGCTTATTCTTCCGGAGTTCCTGCGCAACCTCATAAGAAGTGGCGTCGAATTTTAGGCCGTCTCATGCAATTAGAAGATATCATGAGACGTTTGAGAAAACTAGAAAGGTTAAATGCATGACCCTTGATATTCTTGACATCAAAGCGACTCTCCCACACCGCTATCCTTTTTTATTAGTGGATCGTGTGTTAGAGCTCACGCTTCACGAATCCATTATTGCACTTAAAAATGTCACCGTGAATGAACCTTTTTTTCAAGGCCATTTTCCCACGGAACCGGTAATGCCTGGTGTATTAATTATAGAAGCGTTGGCTCAAACATCCGGTATTTTGATGATGAAAAGTTTACACTTAGATCCTATAAAACATTTGTTTTATTTAGCGGGCATTGATTCTGCCCGTTTTAAACGAAAAGTTATTCCGGGGGATGCGTTGCAATTAAATGTATCGGTAGAAAAAGCGCGTGCCAGTGTATGGAAATTTAAGGGGATAGCCACAGTGAATGGTGAAGTGGCTTGCGAAACGGAATTCATGAATATTAAAGCTAAAGAGGATTAATGCTGTGAGTCACGAACGCCCGATTATTCATCCTACCGCCCAAATAGCCAACAATGTCACTTTTGGCCCTTACACAGTCATTGGTCCTAATGTTACGATTGGAGAAGGCACTGTGATTGGCTCGCATGTGGTAATCCAAGAAAACACTCGTATTGGCAAACACAATCACATTCATCAGTTTGCTTCTATTGGAGGACACCCTCAGCATGCGCATTACAAAGGTGAACAAACCTTTGTGGAAATAGGGGATCACAATACTATTCGTGAATTTTGTACTATTAATCGTGGTATTGCCGATGAACATGGCAGTATTACACGGCTTGGCCATGGTAACTTT
>Ga0209542_10021306_pt1 | contig 10172 bp, 9 predicted proteins | sample RifCSPhighO2_01_FD_184028 | JGI IMG/M metagenome (GOLD analysis project Ga0209542, IMG submission 184028) | Soil microbial communities from Rifle, Colorado - Rifle CSP2_plank highO2_0.1 (SPAdes) (version 2) | ecosystem: Environmental > Terrestrial > Deep subsurface > Rock core/Sediment ...
TCAATTACGATATTTATTCTATCGGGGCTAAAATAATAGAAAGCTACCGCAATCAAAGCAAGGATTCCCCCGAACTTTAAACTTTTTGTGGCAATCTTTTTAATATTCAACTGGCTCAAATAATAAATCATTAGAAGATAATCAACCGCTAACGCCCCGACGAATATAACAAAACTCAATTTGGTCAAAAATCCGCCCACTACTCCTACTCCAAAGACAACCCACCAAAACTTTCTATTATTTGTGAGTAGTCGAAGATAAGCGTAATAAACCAGCAACATAAAAAATGGTAAAATCGCGCCGTCTATATCTACCTGTAAACTCGCGATAACGCTATATACGTTTATAGAAAATAGAAGCGTTCCCAAAAGAGCTATTCCTGTTTTATTGGTGATTTTTTTAATTATCAAATAAATCAGCGCTAAACATAAAAAACTAAATAACAAAGGCGCGAATCTTAGATTTTCAAATCCCAAGATATTTCCGGTTAGTCTCAAGGTGTATTTACCTAAAGGAGGATGGGGGCTTTCATTGTCAAAAATCGGATCGGCTTGCATCGCCCATTTATATTCATCTTGATGATAAATCTGCTGCACCGCCGGAAGACGAGTTATTAAAAACACGCTGACAACAAGAACAAAAATCCAAATTTTCTTATTCATTGTTTTTTTGTTTTTAAAACTTCTATTTCTTTTGCCCAGTGATAATGCCAATGCTTGTACTTTTTAACCAACTCCTGACTTTCAAATCCGGGATGACAGCCTAATTCTACTATCTTTTCAGGGTACATTCTTTTTAACTTTTTTGCCAATCTTAAATCTTCAACATTTAAATTGCCGGCATTTATAAACCCAACAAAAAAATCATTACCCTGAAGACCGGCTTTTTTAATCTTCTTTTTCGCTAACCATGACAAAAAATTTAAAAACAACAATTGGGCTTGTCGAAACAAGTTCTCTCCAGATTGAATTGGCTCATTAACAATCCGAAGATAATTAACTCCATATTTTTTCGCCAAAGAAATTATAATATCCATGATGCCGGGAAGCAGATGAAGGTGCTGATGGCTGTTAATAAATCGCGGCCTAACACCTGTCCCTAAAATTTTTTGAACTTGAGCTTCTAATTCTTTTTCTATTTCGTCTTTCTTTATTAAACCAAAAACATATTTAATAAAAAATATTCTGTGGTTTTGGGGTAACTTAATCCGGGTGAGCGATCTCTCTTCGACTAAAACCAAATGGATACCGACACTAGTATTGGGAACATTTTTTAGTCCCCGAATAGCATTATCAAACATCTCTCCAATGGCCATTAAGGAGACACCATCTATAAGTCCATTTTTGAGCGCAAAAAAAATACCTTCATTCACGGCTGAATCAAGGCCCAAATCATCAGCGACTATAAAAGGATTGGAACTAGAGGGCGTGAATTCCATAGGGAGTTTCTTTGATATCTTCTCCTTTAATATTGCACGTTTCCGAAACAATATAAAGAGGTCTCCCCTTCACTTCATTAAACATTTTGAACATATATTCCCCCACTATTCCCAAAACCATTAATTGAACACTTCCTAAAAACAGAACGATCAGGGCAATGGTGGTGTAACCGGCAGCTAGCGGATTAGGGTTTAGATAATGATCTAAAATAACGAATATCCCCAATCCAACGCTAATCAAAAAAACGAAAATTCCAATCCAGAAAGATAATCTCAAGGGAAAAGCTGAAAAAGAAGTAACACCGCTTAAAACCAGTCTCGTTAATCTCTTAATATTGTATTTGGGCGTGCCGGCTTTTCTCGATTCAACGACATAAGGGACGTACTTTTTTTTGAATCCTATCCACTGGATCATGCCCCGCAAATATCTTTCTCTTTCCGGCAATTTTTTAAGAGCATTAACGACATTTCTTTTATACAACGCGAAATCGGAAACATTTTTGAATTCTAAATTTGTAATAGAACTCATTAATTTATAAAATGTTTTTCCTAAAACCTCCCTGAATTTGGAGTTCTGTTTATTGCTTAATCTTTCACCAATAACTATGTCATGGCCATCTTCCGCGTGTTTTATAAATATCGGTATTAAAGCCGGCGGATGCTGAAGATCACCGTCCATAGTCAAAACCATGTCTCCTTGAGCAAAATCTATGCCAACATTAAAAGCAGCCTGGTGACCAAAGTTTCTTGATAGTTTAATAACCTTAATATTAGGATCTTGACCGGAAGCTTCTTTAATCAATTCAAAAGTTTTGTCTTTTGAACCATCATCAACCAATATAAGCTCATAGCTTCTGGATATTGTTTTCCCAACTTTAGAAATTTCCTCAATTAAAAAAGGAACCACCTCTTCCTCATTAAAAAGAGGAATAATTATAGATAAATCGATATTTTTTAACATACCAAGATTATAGCCCAAAAATTTGCTTTTGTGAAGACCCCCAATCAGAACGAGAAATGTTCTAAATTTTTATACTTTCTTTGTAGATTGAGATGGTGTCAGCCACGCCCGCCTTTAGATCGAATTTTGGTTCCCAACCTAGAACCAGTCTGGCTTTATCATTAACTAAACTGCCTCTTCGGCCTCGATCTTCTGCCGTATGGACTTCATATTTTAATTTTTTATCAGTCGATGCTTCGACAGCATCAATAAAATCAACCAAAGTCATCGCGCGGCCGCCGGAAATATTAAAGACCCCGTTCCCGTCATAAAACATGACGCTTTTAATACCTTCTACCAAGTCTTTAACATATATAAAATCCAGAAGCGCCGCTCGGTTAATTTTTAAGTTGCCCTTATTGGTCAGCGCGTTTTCAATGACCACTTGCGGCACCCGATTATTAAAATCTCCCGCGCCATAAACCGAAGTTGTTCTGATTATCCCGTAATTATCGGAGGAAGATTTGATTAAATGCTCACAGGCGGCTTTGCCTATGCCGTAATGATTAAACGGCTCAAGCGGCGTGTTTTCCGTGACGGCGTGATCAAAATGACCAATAGCAAACAGAGATGACACGTAAACAATCCGGGCGTTAAGTTTTCCATTAGCTTTGAGCACATTCGCCATTCCGGTGGCTTCCACGGAGAATTGTAAAATTTTATCTGAAAAATTGGCGAAGGGAATGCTCGTCAAAAAAACAATAATTTCCGGCTTCTCTTTATCAATGAATCGCTCAACTTGTTTTAAATTTCTCACGTCGCCTTTATATTGCCGAACGCCATCGAGAAGGCCTTTTCTGAAATTCATCATCTTGGCCGTTCTTTTTGGGTCATAGTCGCTGAACTTTTTTTGAATATCATATGTTACGATATTGTGGTCGGCTTTAATTAAATTAACTAGCCATGAACCCATAAAACCGTTGCCGCCAAAGATGGCAATTTTTTTTCCTTTTTTCATAATAAAGCGTTATTTAAGATGTATCTTGGCAAAATCATCTATTGTTTTTTCGATGAATTTAATCATATCAGACGTGGTGCGGGGCGATAGACCGATAAACAAACCTTTTTTAAGGATTTCGTCCGCGTTGGGGCAAACCCCTAAAGACTGGGTTTGGCCGATTGGATGACGCAAGATGTTGCCGGCAAAAATAGGTCTGGTTTCAATATTATTTTTTACGAAATGATTGACAAGGGCTGACTTTGAAACACCGTGAATAAAAATCGGAAAAGAAAACCAACATGGGTCGGCATTTTTTTCTGCTCGGACAGGAACGAACAAGGAAGGGTATTTTGAAAATATTTTATGGAGCTGTTTAAAATTACCGATTCTAATTTTTTTAAACTTTTCTAATTTTTTTAATTGAACTAATCCGACCGCGGCCTGTAACTCCAGAGGTTTAAGATTGAATCCTAAAACAGGATAACTATATCTCTTTGGATAATCGTTTGGTAAACCCGCCAGTTCTGTTGGAGAATCATCACCACCTTCTCTGCCCCAATCCCTATATTGTCTAGCCAGAGTAGCTATTTTTGAATCGCTAGTAAAAACCGCCCCACCTTCACCGGTGGTGATAATATGGGCGGCGTGAAAAGAGGTCGCGGCCACGTCGGCAAATGATTCTACTGGTTTTTTGTTATATTTTCCCCCAAACCCGTCGCAATTGTCTAAAATTAGTTTAGCGCCGTGTTTTTTTGTAATTTTTAAAATTGAAACTAAATTCGGTATATTTCCGGCGATATTAACCGCGATAACCGCTCTGATGTTGGAAAACTTTTTAAAAGCTTTTTCAAGCTCTTTTTCGTCAATATTGAAAGTTTCAACTTTTGAATCAATTACGAGCGGTTTGTACCCAGCATAAATAATCGAACTAAAGGCGGTCGGAAAAGTTGTGGCCGGAAGAACAACCAATGAACCCTTCGGTAAATCTAGAGCCAACAAACCCAACAGGAGAGCCGAAGAACCGGAATTTGTAAAGACCGCGTTTTTATGGCCGGTATACTTAGCCAGAGCCTTTTCAAATTCGGTTCCTTTTTCACCTACCGTCCAATTAAAACCGTCATTTTTATTGATAGTAGCCAAAAGAGCTTCCACCTCCTCGTTGGTTATAACCGCCCCGCCATAATGAACTTTATCCTTAACAGACCTAAATTTAGATGATTTAAATTTCATTGTATCATTGTAAAAAAATAAGGAATTTTGTCAATGCCGTAGGCAAACATCTCATAGCGTCGCGGACTGGTATAATGCTTCATGATCATTTCGCTATTTAGAAATCCTTTGATAGCATATCTTTCGGGCGGCAAGAATTTAAAATTTAATTGCCCCAAAATACAGGCCCAGCCGGCCATTTCAATAAAATAATCAGTTAGTGATCTCTTCGTGTGCGTAATATATTCAACTAATCGACTCATACTGGCTTTATCTCTATCTATCACCAGATAACCGCCATTCATAAATGAAACATTGTTTTCTTTAAGTTTATATTTTTCGACGTAAAAATCATCCATCATTAAATCAAATTCCGCTTCACCCTTAACTTGCCGCTGAACCAAAGCGTCATGGTCGGTTCTTCCGCCAATAAAATTGACTACCTCAGTTGGAAATTTATACCAAAGAATATCAGTGTCGGTAACAATAATTTTTTTAGCTTGACTAAAGATGATGGGGTTAATTAATTTATCCAGAAAAAAATGACACTCCTTTCTGGCTTTTTTAATAACCTCGGGCACATCCGGCATGGCCATTATTCTCTTTGTGGTCTCATTGCGAAACATAATTTTAACATTGGAGAATTTGCTCTGAATTAAATCCGCCGTCGCTTTATCAAGCGTTCCATCGTCATTTATGATAATGATGGGCCTTAATTTTGACACAATAAGAAAAGAACGCAGCATCCAGATCAGCATCCAAATGTCTTTTTTATTGCAAATAGTGTGTAATTCAAGGTCTGGGTCGGCTTGATAGTCAAACTTCGGCACCCAAGGCAATATTATTCGCCATAAAAATCTATTCTTAACATAAGGCCACCAATAGCGTGGGCCATAACCCTCTTCTAAAAGGCGACGGACAAGAAATAATTCTTTTTTTAGGTCATTAAAATTTTTTCCAATTTTAATCACGATGCAATATTTTATTCACGGCTTTAATTATACCCTCGGGCGTCAAGCCGTATTTTTTTAAAAAATAATCCTGACTGCCAGACCCTTCAGGAAATTCGTCATCAATGCCGATATTAATAACTGGAACAGATATTCCTTCCTGAACAAGTGTTTCGGCTACGGCCGTACCCAGTCCGCCATTTTTAAAATGCTCTTCAACGACAACTAGGCCGTTAGTTTCCTTGGCCGCTTTTATAATTGCCACCTCGTCTAAAGGTTTCGCGGTGTGAAAACTCAAAAGACGACAGTTAATATTACCCTTTTTGAGAGTTACCACGGCCGATAACGCGTTGGCCAGTTGTCGGCCGGAAACTAAAACGGAAATATCTTTGCCGTCGCGTATTTTTGAAGCTCGGCCCAAGGATATAACATCGTCCGTCGCATGAACTATCGGCTCTCCCTTTTTAGCAATCCGAATATAGGCCGGGCTATTGCGTTTATAGACATCACGAATCAAAGCGCGGACTTCCAAGGGGTCGCCCGGCGCCATGACGGCCATGTTTGGCAACAAACGCATTAAACCAAAATCTTCTAACGGAAAATGGGTGCAACCGAAGGTGCTATAACTAAAAGTGCTTCCTCCGCCGATTAAATATACCGGCAAGTTTTGATAACAAAGGTCATTGCGAATCTGTTCCAGTGGTCGCATGGTTAGAAAAGTCGAGATGGAATAAACAAAAACTTTCTTGCCGGACATAGCTAAACCGGCAGCGACACTTATTAGATCCTGTTCAGCCACGCCTACATTCAGATATTGAGCCGGAAACTCTTTTTGAAAATCATCAAAAACCGAAAATCCAAGATCGCCGGTTAGAATCCATAAATTTTTATCTTTTCTGGCTAATTTTGTAACTTCTTCCACAAAAGCGGTTCTCATTTTAATATACTTCAACTAATGCCTTATCTAGATCATTTTGTTTAATATTCATGTAATAACCCTCAATTGTATTTTCCATAAAAGGCAGGCCCTTGCCCCTAATCGTATGGGCGATAATTACCGTCGGTCGGTCGGTTTGTTTGGGTATATCTCTTAATACTGAAATAAGCTCTTCAAATTTATGTCCATTAACTTCAGCGACCGCCCAACGATTCGCGAGCCATTTGTCGGTAAATGGTTCCAGATCCAATACGTCTTTAACTCTTCCGTAGCATTGAATCTTGTTGTAGTCAATAATTACAACGAGATTATCGAGTTTCAAATGTCCGGCGAGCATAACCGCTTCCCAAGTCGCGCCCTCGTCGCATTCAGCATCGCTTAACAACACAAAAACACGCCCCGAGTTTTTATCTCGTTTTTGAGCAAGAGCCATACCGAGCCCCATTCCTAAGCCATGACCCAGCGAACCGGTTGTTGCTTCGATACCAGGCACGGCTCCCAAAACAGGATGCACCGCCAAAATAGACCCGTCTTGACCATATTTATCTAAAAGCTTTTTAGGAATAAACCCTCTCTCAACGAGAACGCAATATAGACCTAATCCCCCATGTCCTTTACTTAAAATAAAACGGTCCCGTTTTGGATTACTAGGGTTTTTAGGGTCAACATTAAGAACATCAAAATAAAGCGCAATTAAAATATCAATCGGCGAAAGAGCCGAGGCAATATGTACCGAACCGGCCATGGCCGATGTTGAAACAACCGCCCGCCGCGCCTTCAGGGCATGTTGTTTTAACTCGGATAAAAATTTAATAGAGATTTTTGTTTTCATTGAACCATTCAACCGTTTTAATTATTCCTTCTTCTTGTGAAAATTGCGGTTGCCAACCAAGAAGTTTCTTGGCTTTGGAAATATTGGCTTGCCAAACAATACCGGTTTTATCAAAACTCCGTCCTACGCCACCAACTTCAATACTCACCCGCGCACCCGTACTCTTTAAAATAATATCCGCGGCCTCCCGTAAAGTCATCTGCTGACCAAAACCGATATTAATCACCTCTCCCGGATGCGGATTATCCGCCGTCAAAAGACAGGCCCGCACGACATCATCAACAAAAATAAAATCGCGAACTAAAAGCGGATTGGTAATTTTGGGCGCCACATTACGCAAACAGGAAAGTATCACTGACGGCATAAATCGCGGAGGTGATTCCCATGGACCAAACACGGAAAAAAGTCTCAAGGTTGTAATCGGAATATTCTTTTCACGGGCTAAATACTGACCATACAGCGTTGCCCAGGCCTTAGCGCAACCATAGAGCGTGTTAGGTTCAAGTACCATTTTTTCTTTCATTACTGACCGCCTAGCGCCATATTCTGAAGAACTTCCAGCACTAACTATGGACCTAACCGAGCCAACCTTACCACAAGCCTCAAAAAGAGCGCTCGTTCCTCCAATGACAACTTTTTGAATCAAGCCGGGGTCACTCTCGCCAGCATTACCACCATAATGTGCCAAATGAAAAACTTGTTCGGGCTGAATATCCTCGATTGCCTTCAAAACGGCGACCCCATCGCTTATTTGAACATTATGGAATTTCAGTTTTTTCTTGATTTGTGCCAAACGCCAATGAGAACTTTCGGGTCGAATTAAAATATGCACCTCATCACCCCGCGCTAAAAGCGCGCGAACCAAATTGGCGCCAATAAAACCCCCGGCGCCCGTCACTAAAACTTTCTTACTCATATTATTTTATTAAATCTAATATCAATTTAGCCCGGTTCTGCCATGAATATTTTTTTGCGTCAAGCAATGACTGTTGAGATAATTTACCCACCAACTCCTTGTCATTTATAGCAACTTTTATTTTTTCGGACAAGGTAGCAGCATTATTAGGATCAAATAAAATTGAGTTATTATCGTTCAAATATTTAATAATGGCCGGAATTTTGGGAGCAATGATTACCTTACCCGACGCAAGGTATTCAAAAAGTTTCATTGGCGATGTAGTTTGAGCGTGATCGCCTTCCGGCGTTGAAATAATAACCGCGTCGAAAGATCTAAGATAGAGGGGTACTAACGCATAATCCACCTGACCACTAAATACGACCTTGTCGTTATTATTAAATTCCTGTTTGTATTTCTCAATAAGATGATTTGGGCCCCCCACCACATACAATAACGCCTCTTCGTTAATCGCCAAAAAAGAACGGATTATATCGGACACACCCTTTTCTCTGCCCACAGTTTCCAGTCGCCCCAAATAACCTATAATTTTTTTATTCGAAATAATCCCCAATTTTTGCCTCGCTTCCTCCTTTGTTTCTTTCATGTCAAAATAATCAAAATCAACGCCATTGGAAACTGCCCGTGCCGTTTTTAATTGTAAATTGTCAGGATAATGATTTTGTAATGCCCCTAGAGTCCCTTCTGAATTTACGATAATCTTTCGACATTGTTTAAAAATAAAATTTATCCTTCGTTTTGGATTTTTTGACCGATAATCGTGTATTTCCGCGACCGGATGAGCACCAAAAAGAACCAGTAGAAAAAGAGTCATATAATCTCTAGAGTACAATATTACATCTGGGTCGTGTATTTTATTTTTAAAAATCAAATAAAAAACTGCGCAAATTGAAAAACTAAAACTTTGGACATAACCGACCCAGCCCCAGATCCATCTAGTTAATGCCAATATTTCGAATACGGGAACCTTCTTGATTATAAAGTCTTTCCTCACGCCATAGTAAATAAATGGATCCTTTTTCACCAAAGGAGTCAGACGCGGCACCAAAAGTTCTACTTCGACAAATTGGGCAAAAGCCTCGCAGGATTTCATAATCTGAACGCCATGCGCCTTATCCGTCGGCAAACGCAAATTAGCTATATATAAGAATTTGGTCATATATAAATTCGGGTATATAAGTAATAACTACCATACAACAAAAAGAGTGTTTGCTCAAGAACTCTGGTATGTACATTAATCAAGCGTTGGTTACACTTGCATTCATTTCTCTCAGCTCCGCCTTGGCTTCCTCGATGTAGCATTTGAGCTGTTCAAACGGCGATCTTCCCTCTAATGATTGGTGCGGTCGAAGGTGGTTGTAGTAACGGACAATTGCGTACAGGATTCTTCGTCGTTCTTCTCGAGAAACGAAGTGATGCTTCCGAAGCAACTGTTTAATGGTTTTGATAACTCGTTCCGCCTTGCCGTTCGTTTGTGGTCGGTAAGGCTTGGTATGTTGTTGAGGGATACGATGCAACTGGCATTGATGTTTGAATTCACCCTTAAACTCTTTGCCATTGTCAGAATACATACACTCAATCTTAAACTTAAAGGGTAGCATCTGCAAAGCTTCATCCAATACAATGGCGGCGCTGTAACTGGTCTGGTCGGGTAGAACATCAGCGAAGAGTGTCCTCGAGTAGTCATCAATGAAGACATACAAGTATTCTTTGGGTGTGGTGACTGATTCTCCCGAGATCAATGGCATGACCGAAGAATCGGTATGGACCATCTCTCCGGGATGCTTCTTCTGATAACGGTTGAGTCTGATCTCCCGCTTAGCTAGTTTCTTCTCAAGCTTGATCTCAGTGCGTCGGATCTTCTTTAACCCATACTCAAGTGTCCGATATCGAAGATTCTTTGATGAGTAATTCTCAAAGACTCCGAGCTTGGCCTTTTTAAACACTTCA
>Ga0209542_10021308_pt1 | contig 10171 bp, 6 predicted proteins | sample RifCSPhighO2_01_FD_184028 | JGI IMG/M metagenome (GOLD analysis project Ga0209542, IMG submission 184028) | Soil microbial communities from Rifle, Colorado - Rifle CSP2_plank highO2_0.1 (SPAdes) (version 2) | ecosystem: Environmental > Terrestrial > Deep subsurface > Rock core/Sediment ...
AGTTTTCAATTTGTCAATAGAGAAAGCGGCAGTATCTTGAGTTATTGAAAAATTGAAAACTATTTCTTTGTTTGAGGCTTTTCCAGATTGGTAATAATAAACATCTTTTATTTTTATAGAGTAGTTGTTTGGAGTTTTTCCAATTAAGGAGGCTTTAAGATAGTAATCATCACCAATCTTTGCTAAATCGTAGACCATGGGGATTCTTACATGACCTCGATAAAAAAAAATGTTACCTTCTAATAAAGGATCTATAAAATTGCCAGACACCTTTGCAATGATAGTCTCTCCTTGAGCATACTGGGGCTTCATATCAATTGATGCTGAAGAGATTACAGGAATGGCTAGGAGCAATAATAAAAAACCAAATAAGATGGCCTCTTTTTTCATGTTGAAATTAAACAAAAAGGATTAATAAAGTTTTATTTTCCCATCTCTTTAAGCTTCTTAAGAACGTCATCAAGATCTGATTTTGGCTTTTCTTTATCTGTTTTCTTTATTTCAGGCCTAGATGGAGGACGAGCCGTTGGAGGCATTGGCCGAGGTGGCATTGGTCTTTGACTTTGCTGAGGAGGAAGTATTGCCCTAGGAATTGGTCTTGACATTTGAAGGGAAGAGGTTGGAGGGGGCATTCCAGGGAAACCTGGCCTTAGATGGGGTTTATCTTTGCTCATTCCCGACCTTAGTTTCATTAAAGCAACCCTTATGTTGTTTCTGAATATTAAACCAAGTATTGCTAATACGACTAAGGCAAGGAATATCCACAACCAGAGATAGCTCTTTCCTGGTTCGCCACCGCCTCCACCACCACCTGTGTTTTGAGAAACACAGCAATAATCTGAAGATAGAGTGCAAGCGTCATAAGAGACATCTTCATCCGAGTTGCACGAGTCACGGCAGGCACCGCCGTTGTCTTCACACACTGAAGACTCTCCTACAGCGTCTTTACACTCGCCAGACACACAACAGAACTCTCCTGTAACCCAATCAGAATAATCATATTTTTTTTGTCCACCATCGCATAGTTGGCTTGATTGACATATGTTACCGCTTAAGAAATCACATGTGGGGAGATTTGCACCAACACTACAACAATTGTCCGGAGTATTACAGTCATAGTCATCACTAAGATCTGTTCCACCATCTTGCTTGCAATCTATTCCGGATCTGCAGAAATAGCCCCAGTCTTCTACACATCTCGGCTTAGATTCGGTGTAAGGAACGCAATATCCGTCGTCATCGCATACTTCATTATCCTCATCACATTCATCATCGTCAGTACAAGTATCTGTAGCCTCGAGACAAGTATTAATATCCGAACAATAATATCCCTCTCCACAGTCATCTGAGATTACGCACTCAACACATAAATCATTGGCAGAACAGAAAGGATAGCTTTCAGGGCAACCTTCATCTGAATCACAGCCCTCTTCACAAGCACCTTGGATGCACACAAATCCAGGATCACAAGGATCTAATGTAGTGCATTCCGGAGGATCAGGATTATTAATACACTTTCCTAGCTTACATTCATCATAACCTTTGTCTATACAATCTACATCTTCTTCACATTCAGGTATTAATTCGCACTTATTTATCGCCGTATTGCAAAATTCTATTGTAACATTACATTCAGTATTGTATCTGCATTGAGGCTTAACAACACAAGTATGATTTGAAGTGCACTCTAAACTCGTATTCCCGCATTCTGAGTTAACATTGCACCTTACACACGAATTGGTATCTTGGTTACAAACAGGCTTGCTAGAGTTGGTGCACTGGCTATTCCCTATACATTCAAAATCTTTGGGCACACAATTGTTGTCCAGACATTTTTCCTGCGATGTACAGCTCGAACTATTAGAAGGGGTGCACTCCACACATATGTTTAATGGAGAGCAGACAGAAATGCCTGGAGAGGTACAATCAGCATTATTGTTACACCCGTCAACACAAGTTAGGTTAGAACATATTTTCCCATCTCCACAATCTGGATCATTTCTGCAGCCATCAACACAGAGAAGGTTTGTACATATTTCGCCATCTCCGCAATCTGGATCAGCTCGACAACCAGACACACAAGTTAAATTTGCATTACAAATTTGTCCATCGTCGCAAGCCCCATCATTTCTGCATCCGGCTATACACGTTTGAGAGGAACTGCATATTCTTCCATCCCCGCATTTTGTGGCCTCATTTGAAATAGTACAATCAGGACCTTTGACACATGTTTTATTTGTTGCACATATAAATTCTTCTGAACAGCTAGTATCGTTCCTGCAGCCCCCGACACATTTTTTGTTAGTGCAAATTTCGTTTAAGTCGCAATCAAGCCTTTCGGTTTCAACGCTACATTCCGGAATAGGCCTATCTTGCTGCCATAAAGAATGAAGGAGGAAAGCAGTGTTCCTAATGTTCCCTTCCCAACATCCTTGGGAATCTTGTTGAGATAACATATAAGTCATAGAAGCATTTTTTTCTGGGAAACTTTCTGATTGGAATGGATATAATGCAAGGGCAGTGTCATAGAATTTGTTGTTCGATGTAGACAACTGCCAATATTTCCCAACTCGTTGCTTTTCAAATAGGGAAGTTTTGTACTCGCTGTCACCAGTTAGATGGTATAGAAATACTTCCGGAATATATCTCGGATTAGGTCCAGACAAAGAAACTAAATATGGAACGAATGGGTCTACTTCTGCACTATATCCGACATAATCTAGCGAAAAAGCAGCCCATAAGCTTCCTTCATAGCTGCAGGCACTTCCTTGTTTAAAACAATATGATTCTATTAACTCACCTGTTGCACCGTTTACTCCAGCTCGATGTGTTTTTTCAGATACAAAATAAGTAGACGAGCTTGGCTCTTGGTAAATAAGATTAGTTAAAAAATCTTTGTTGCATGAAATTTCAAATTCTTTTTCCTGGCAGGAGGGGGCAATTTGAAGCCAGTAATCCTGCTGAGCTTTTGTGAAACAGTTTCCTCCGTTAAGAGTTTTAATCTTTTTATCTAATCCAAGTGTTAGCTGTGCAGATCCTCCCTGATAAATTATCTCACATGTTGTTTCCTCGTCGCTTTCTATCTGCAAATACCAACTAATTCCCGAAGGGACCATCTTTTGAGATAAGAGCCAGTCAACAACCTTAGATGTTTCTGAATTCCCCAACTTAGGCCAGAGAGTTTGAGAAGCTTCCAAAGCTAGGAGGGCTTTTGAAGTTAAGGCGACATCACATGAAGAAGATGGCCAGCATTGCGGTTTGCCGTCGATTTTTTTGGCACTATCAATGAGTTCTTGTTTACATTCTCCAATTGCAAGCAAAGAAAAAACTCTTTCTTCTGGAGAAAGTGAAGAACACTTTCCAATTACTTTAGATTCTAAACAAGCATAAGCCTTGTCAACTTTAGGGTCAGCGGCTGAAACATATAAGACATTTGATAATATTAACAAAAATACAACTGCTATGACCTCTCTTTTCATCATTATACCAAACAATTGTTATTTTTAAAATTATCCTTATTTTTTGGATTTTCTATTTCTCTTTTTTGTATTTTTTGTCTTGATTTTGGTTGTTAGATTCTATACGAGATCTTCTAACCATAAAGCTTACAGGATTTTTTGATCTCATCTCTTCTGGAGTTGGAACAATTCCTATTGCAGGATAGTAATCTTTATCGAAATTAGGTGGGGGGACTATCTTATTTCTATAACTCCACTCTAATTGGGCTTTTATGTATCCTTCTTTTAATGGGGGCTTGTTTTTTTTGTTCCACTCTTCAATTCTTTTCTCAATCTCGTCTCTTTCCATTCCAATAGAGCGGAAGAGATTCAATAAAATAAACAGTGCTCTTTTTTTCCCGTCTTCAACTCCAAGAAGAATTTTTTGAATAGATGGAGGAAGATAAGAATCAGAAACCTTCTCAAGCTTTATTGGTTTGAAATCTTTTTTTCTCTCTTGTTTTTCTGAAGATGAGTGTTTATACCAATCTAAGGCCTGAGAGAGTAATTCTTTGGCTTCACCATCCCTACAATCAGGAGTAAATTCATTTATTTTTACTTTTAAAGGGTCTGCATCTTTTACCTCAAAATCTCGTACTTTTCTTATGTCAATAACGGCGCTTGCCATGGATGTTTTTTCATGGAGAGAGTAAGGGGCCCTAAAAAGGTGCCGGGGAGAAACTAAGATTAAATCAGGCATAACTTCTTTGGAAGCTTGAAAATCTCTTATGTATTTGTTTGGTTTTTCAAGATTTGATATTTCCTTTATGATGTCTTTTTCTATTGTTGCTATTATGTACTTAGTCATTATCCTAGGCCATTCAGGAAACATAGAAGAAGTACTAACTCCAGCAACTTCTTTAGGGAAAGCCTTCCACGGAATTATTAAGTGAAAGCCTTTTGAACCACTAAATTTACATCCCACATTTTTGATTCCGTTAAAATTCAAAAACTTGTATATAACCTCGGCCATTATCTTACTGTAATCAATATACTTGCTATCAATGTCTATAAGAAGATCCCACCCCCGCCTTAGTTCATTGAGCTGGCTTTCATTCATGTTTGTAGAGAGTTGTAGCGGGTCTTTCCAAATCTCCTCTGAACAATGAAAAGAAGTAGCTCCCTTCTTAACCAGCTCAAAGATATCCCCTTTATATTGGAGTGCATCGGGACGTTTTCCAAAACCTTCGTAATATCTGGGAACTGTTTCACGATTTTTTGAGAAATCGAATATTGCTTTTTGAATGTCTGATCTAGAATAGTAAAGATTTGTAAGACTTCTTATTCTCTGCTCTTTAAAGCTTACCTCTTCTCCTTCAGCCATAAAAATCGAACTGAGGGCTAGTTTATATTATTTTTTATGAAAATTAGTCATTCTCAAGTAAAGGATATTAAACTTTCAAGATTATTCTATACTTAAGCATAGCAATCCTTAAAAACAAACCCTTCTCATCAATATTATGTTAATAAAGCTAGAAAATCCGGCATTATTGTTGAAAGCTGTAGAGTTAGTATCCGAGTTAGTTACTGAAGTAAGGATAAGAGTTAATGATTATGGGCTCTCCATGAGTGCCATGGACCCTGCAAATGTTGCAATGGTTGGATTTAAGCTTCCTAAAACAATCTTTTCCCAGTTTGAAGTAGGAAATGAGGTTTTAGGAGTTAATCTAGACAATTTGAAGAGAGTCTTGAAGAGATGTGGTCCGGGAAGCTCTTTAACCATAAAAAAAGAAGATAATTTGCTTGAAATGGACATTCAGGACAGAATAAAAAGGGTTTTTTCTCTAAGGCTCATAGACATAGAGGGTGAAGAAATTGATTTCGATGCAAAATCTAGTAGAATGACTTTTCCGTGTGTGGTTCAACTTAATTCTGTTGATTTGATAGATGCTATTGAAGATTGCAGTGTTGTTGACGATGCATGCTCTTTCATAATTAAGGATGGAAAGTTTATAATAGAGGCTAAGGGACTTAATTCATCAAGAGCTGAATTTTCTGGAGATGAAGCGACAATACAGGGAGAGAACTGTAAGTCAAGATACAGCCTTGAATATCTTAGCAAATTTGTCAAAGGAGCAAAACTCTGTGAAAAAACAGTTATTCACTTTGCTAATGACCATCCTTTGAAGATAGATTTCATTCCTTCAGGCATGCAGTTGAATTTTGTGCTTGCTCCAAGAGTTGAAACTGAAGATTGAGATTGTGTGGTTTAAGCACCATAAATTATTTATAGGGAATTAAAGAGACTTTTTTATGGCTAATTTAACTTCAAGAATAATAAGAAAGCCAAGCCCTTCTTTACTAAGGCAAGAATTTGAAAATTACCGTGGGGCTTGGGATGATAGAAGTATCAGTTATCACTCAATTAACCCCAATGAAATTCGTGATCTTCCAAAAAGACCGGAATTTTTTCCCCATATCTCTGTTTCACAATGGAAAAAAGCAAAATCGGGGGTTTGTTATTTTTACACAGAAATAATACATACGAGTAATGAAGTAATAAGAGAGTTTGAAAAATATTTGAGAGAAAAGGCAATTGATGTTAAAGCTGTGGATTTTGACCGTACACCTGAAGAATCAAAACATCTTTTTGGAATTGATTCTTTAGTTCTTGTTTCTTCATTTATCGATAGAGCAGAAATCAGTCTCAATTATCCTAATGGAGATAAAGATAGTGTTGCTTATGATGAATTTGCTGGAGTAGATGGGGGAGATCTTTGCACTTTGAGAATGTTAAACTCAGAAGATCTGGCAGTTAAGCTAGAAGAACTTGAAATGGGTACTAGTTTTTCTGTAATTATTAAAAGATATGATAATGAAGATTTAGAAGATGAACAATTAGTGGCTTTAGAATATAGAAGAGGAAACTTTCGGGTCACTAGCAACCATATAGTTGTACGCAATAAATGATTTTTGTCAAAACATTTATATATGTGTCTTCTTTCTATCTTTCATAGGTTTTATGTTAAGAGGTTACAGAAGCAGTTTAAGAGGATATTTATTAAGGAAATTATTCTTAAACTGCTCTCTTTTATTCATATGAAGGTTCATAATAAAGAGACGATACTTAAGTTCCTAAAAGAAACTAGAGTGATAACTTCTTCTGAACTAGCTAAAAAGATTGATGTTTCTTGGAATACTGCCGACAAATGGCTTCTTGAGTTAGCTTTAGATGGGAAAGTCGAAAGGATAAAAAAACAAGGAGTAAATTTATGGATGATGAAGTAAAAGACAGGCTCGCCCAAGCATGGTCAAGCCAAGGAGTAAACTTATGGATGATGAAATGATTAATAGAAAGTATAATCAAAAATCTGGCCAAGTAACAATTTTTATAGTTGCTGGAGTTGTTATAGTTGCAATAATACTTTTATTCTTCTTACTAAGAAAAACTAGCGACCCAAATATTGGGGGTAGTGAAAAACCCGATCCTGAAAGTTTCATGGAAACCTGCCTTAAAGATGAGGTTTATGAAGTGACTGAAATGCTAGGCGCTCAGGGAGGGTATATAGAACCAAAACTTTATATTGAATTTAAGTTTGAAGAAGATCCCATAAAAAGAAAGATTGCATATCTATGTTACAACCAAAATTTCTATCTGAGGTGCATAAACCAGCAGCCTTTGCTATTAAAACACCTAGAAGAGGAAATAAAAAATCAAATTAAGAATGATACTCAAGATTGCTTTGATTCTTTATCAACTTCTTTAGATAAGGAAGGATATGTTGTCGAAGCAAGATATAGGGGATTTAATTTAGAGTTAAAGGAAAAAGCTATTGAACTAAAAATTAATGCCTCTCTTGTCTTGACGAGAAATGAAGAAACGATTAGAGAAAAAGACTTCAAGGTTAGAATTCCTACCAGATTTTACGGGCTAGCGTTAATTGCACGAGAAATTGTAAATCAAGAATCTAGATACTGCAGTTTTGCTGATTTGGGTTATGAAATCTTATACTCTAGCTGGAAAATAGACAGATACAATGTTCTTGGTCAGGGAAGTATATATTCAATTCAAAATAAAGATACTAATGAAAAATTCCGGCTTGCGACAAGAAGTTGCATATTGCCTACGGGATTTGGATAATAAGATAATATGGAAAAAATAGAATACAACAAAGAGCTAAGTAAGATAATTGTTGCAATTGCAATTATACAAGTATTATTGATGATAAACACAAGTGTTGCAGAATCATATACAATAAATAAAACAAATGAAGTGGTTCAAGAAAAGATTATTGAAAACAAAATAAAAAAAGAGTCTATGAATTACGGGTTGAAGCTGCTTGTTTTGTTGTTAGCTATAAAACAAATAGGCATTGTTTCTGCGGTAGATGTTCAAGGAGTTTGTTGTCCACAAACAAAGAACGGAGCAATATGTCAGGATATTTTGTCTACAGACACAGTAAGTTGTGCCATCGACACAGTACCTACTGAATGTAAGGCCTACGCCCCTTGTAAATTGGGGTGTTGTGTAGATCCCACTAGGGGAAGTTGTGACGAAAGAACAACTCAAGAAAGTTGTCTAGAAATGCGTGGGAACTGGAAAGAGGGAGAAGACTGCCTTATTCAAGAATGTCAGAAAGGATGTTGTATGTCTACAAGAAGTAATTCTTTCATAAACGAGAAAGAGTGTAAATACGCTTCAGAGAGGGAAGGTTTACAAGAAGACTTTAGGGATGTTGAGACTCAGATTGAGTGTTTAGCTTTATTTGCCACAAATGAAGAGGGGGCGTGTTTAATGGAAGATAATGCTTGCATAAGGACAGATGGGAATGACTGCTTAAGCAAAGGAGGAAGTTTTGCGGCAGGATTTTTGTGTTCCCACCCGCAGTTAAATACGAGCTGTACTAGACAGAATTATACTGGGTGTGATCCTGAAGGAATTCTTGACGGAATTTATTGGTACGACTCGTGCAGAAATAGAGAGAATATTTACGATTCTAATAAAGATAGGAGTTGGAATGACGGGAAGATATTGAAACAGCAAGAGAGTTGTGATCCTAACGAAGGAAATATAAATGATAAAAATTGCGGGAACTGTCAAAGAGCTGAAAGCAGTATTTGTTCTTCTTCATCTGGAAGCAATAAGATAAAAGATGGAAATTTTATATGTAAGGACCTTAGGTGTTACGATGCTGAAAGCAATAAGTGGAGGCAGAATGGAGAAAGTTGGTGTATGTATGACGGATATATTGGAAACGGAAGAGATACTGTTGGAAGCGAGCACTGGCTTTCTAAATGCATAGATGGAGAGATAAGCAAGCCTTATGAAATGTGTGGAGATGGCGCAAGATCAGGAATATGTGTTGAAGAAAAAATAAGTGATGGAGCATACACGAGATCAACAGCTTCTTGCATAGTAAATACTGCCACTGAGTGTTTAACTAATCAATTTTATAAAAATGATAGCGAGGGGGGGCAGACAAGAGCAGAAGTCATCTCGTTAGCAGATCAAAATGATGTAGACATTTCAAATATCCTGTTAAATGGTGACGAGACTAGATATAATTGGGATGGGATAAAAAACTGTATGAAGAATAATCAGTGCATGATAAAAAAAACTGGAATTGGAAGCAGTTTTAATTTTGCTTTATGTTTGCCTCAATACCCTAAAGGCGCTAATCTTACAGATGGAATAGACGATAACCTTTGCGCAATAGGAAACTTGCTCCCGTGTACTGTTGTTGAAAGGAAGAAAGGCTTCGGGTCATGGGACTGTGTTGAGAATTGTGAATGTAAAACAAAGGCATTTGCAGAAAAAATGAATAATATATGTACTTCAGTCGGGGACTGTGGAAGTTATGTGAATTATATGGGGGAAGGAACTGACAACTATAATGTAAAGGGAGATTCTGTCTTGGCTTGGGCGTTTAAGTGTAAGTCTTTGGAGAAGGTAATTAATCTGTGTGAGATTGAGTGCGTTGGAGGGGGAAGTATTGGATCAAGTTGTTCGGGAAATAAACCTCAGGGTTTTAACGATTTTATTCTTAGTTATTATGAAGAAATGTGTAAAGATGAAATTCATGGATATTGCCAAAATGGAGAGTATTTCATTAGAGATAGCATAAGAGTAAAGTGGCAAGATTATAAGAGTTATGCCGATGTTAAGAAGGGGCAATACGCTTCGCCTCCAAACTTCACAGAAGAATTGCAATCAATGTTTGGTGGAGACGTTAAACCAGGAAGTGCTGAATTTAATTATAAATCAATAAAATTAGTTTCCGAGGTATCAGGAGCAATAGGAACAGCATTGTTGGCATCAACAGTATTGCACTCAATATCCCTAGGTGGAACACTATTTACGACAACTGCTATAGGGGTAGCAGAAGAAGCAGGAGTTACATTCTTAGGCGGAGTGCAAACAACCACCCCTGCAGTTGGAGTAGGCGTTACGATCGGCACATTAATGACTGCAACGGCAAGCATTGCAATAGGTGCGGTTGTTGGAAACTTAATTGCAAAGTCTTTAGGTTTGAGTGGCTCGGCTGTTACTTGGATGATTGTTGCTGGCGGAATGGCAGGTTTGGCGGTTGCTTTATTAATTGGAGCTATCGGAAATGCTTGGAATCCTGCCGGAATCGTATTGGCGATTGCAGCATTAATAATAGGAATCGGAACCTTCCTCTTCAGCTTTAGATATCGCGAGAAATCTGTTGAATTCCAGTGCCTGCCTTGGG
>Ga0209542_10021309_pt1 | contig 10171 bp, 11 predicted proteins | sample RifCSPhighO2_01_FD_184028 | JGI IMG/M metagenome (GOLD analysis project Ga0209542, IMG submission 184028) | Soil microbial communities from Rifle, Colorado - Rifle CSP2_plank highO2_0.1 (SPAdes) (version 2) | ecosystem: Environmental > Terrestrial > Deep subsurface > Rock core/Sediment ...
CTCTGCCTGTTCAGCCTCGTCGAATGTCAAAGCGACGTTGACATCTTCAACTGCGTTCTCTATTGCATAAAGAACTGGCTGGTCTGGTGTGATTCCAGCTTCCTCGACAACCTCTTCTGTTGCCAAGGTCTCTTCAACAACAGCCTCTTCAGGTGCTGCCTCTTCTGCAGGCTCTTCTGCCACTGCAACCGGCTCTTCAACTACAGTCTCTGTGGTTGTATCAACAGTTGCATCTGATACAACTTCTGTTTCTTCTGCTGGCAGGTCTGATGCCCCATCAGCAGTCTCTTCTGTGCCTGCGTCCTGCGCAAATGCAATTGAGACAACGCTCAAAAGCATGAGCATGGCCACAAACACGCTCATTATTTTTTTCATTTTCTCTACCTCCATAGTTTTATATTTAGTGTCGGGAGCATTAAATGTATGATATATTTTTAGGTTTCGGATCAGGTCTGCCATCTCCTGATTTTGCTGTCTGGCCTGGTAGACCAACAATATTTCCGTCAACCATCATAATCTGTGATTCAGGAAAGCCGTATTCTGCCAAAGCTATATTCAGCTGGCGGGAATTATATCTAAGATTATTCATTTTGCTTGATACAAGAGTTGAAAAGGCGACCTGCCTTCCATGGAGAGCTTCTATCTTAAGGTCATCTGGAAACTCTGCCCCTGACATCTCTCTTTCTAATCCACCATATAGAGCTGCGAAATTGTCAAGAATCCCTCTGGCTCTTTTGGCTCCTGCTGATTTTCTTTGATCGTACTTTTCTGAACTTTCTCCTTCCTGGGGAGCTATATGGAAATACCCCATGGCCTTAGCAAGCAGAACATCAAGCATCATCATTTCAGATAAAGCTGGAGCTTGGCCATTCAAAGTATTGATGACTTCGTCTTTCTGATCTCTCAGGCCTTGTGTCTCAAAAAGCCTTGTGAGGTATGCTGTTCTATTATTCAAGTTATATGTTGGTTGTTCTGTTTGTCCTGTCATTCTCATCACCCTGAAAGCAAGGGCCATGAAGGGGTTGGTAAAGGTGGTTGCTATGGCCCAAGCTTAAGGATAACCTATTATATAACAGAGAAATACTTAATTGTTGTGTGGTGAACACAGGGCTTATTCCATACACTCAACAGAGATTATAGGCCATACAGTTCATTAATGTTCATTCACTGTTCTCTAAGAAAAACAAGGTTTTTCTTGCCTCTTTTCTCCTTATGGATGACTTTTCTGTCCTCTAGTTCCTTAAGGAGGCCAGAAAGCTTTGCTTTTGAGAAGCCAGTTATCACCCTTAATGTGCCCTGCTCGCACTGGCCTTCCCTCTGCTTCAGTATATTGACCACCTGCTCCTCATCCTCTTTAAGGTGCTTCTCAAAGCCTTTCTCCTGCTCTGCTGGCTTTTCCACTATCTTCTCGACCACTTTCTCCACTTCCTTTGTCTGAGGACTTTCCTTTACCTTAGGTCTTCTGATGATAAATGCTGCAAAGCCAATAACAAGCAAGATTACAATGATCACAGAGAAGATTATATATGAAAAGCTTGCCTGCTTCTTGTATCTAACAAAGAAGCTTTTTTCCTCGCCTTTCAATACACTGCTGAAATCCCATTTTAAGGTTATTGACTGGCCATCTGTTGCTGCTTCAGAAGGCTTTGGATACACAGATCCTGAACCAATATCAGCATCAGACAATGGCTCCACAAGGATTGCATTTTCTGGAAGGAAGAGCTCAATATGCAGGCTGCTTATGTTGTAAGGCGCCTTGAAAGATGCTATGAAATCATTTCTCTCCAGGAGATCCTTTGTCACATAGCTTATCTCTATTGTTTTAGCAGATGAAAGATCAAGATTCAGCGAGTCTTCATATACCTGAGGATTTATGCTCTCGCCATCAATGCTTACAGAAAGCCCTTTCCTGTCCTTTGGCAGGTCAAAAGCCATGTTTCCGCTCACAGGATTCTCAAGAACCATGATTTCCTTTACAACAACATTATTGAAAGCTATGTGAAACTGTATGTCATATGATTCAAAGCTCTGCGCATATGATAAAGAGCTTGCTAATACAAAAAGAACTGCGATAGTAAAGAGCATATATCTTTTCATAAAATTAATATGTCCGAAAGATATTTAAATCTATCGAAAACTCAGCTTATCTGTATATTTACGTTCTCTCCTCTCTCTTTTGCTGCCTCTGCCTGGGCGATTACGTCAAAAGGGCTCTTTTTGACTGGCTCGCTTGAGTTCCTCGCAGTAACCTCAATATATTCTCCTTCAACAGCATCTCCTACTGCTGCACTCTCCTCTGCAAGAGCTTCTTCTGGATCTCCTGCTGAATCAGTTTCCTGTCCAGAAGAGCATGCCACTAGAATGATGCACAGAAACAATAATAAGAACATTGCTTTCCCCATATCAGGCAGGGAATAAGAAAAAATATATAAAGTTATGCCAATGGCAAAATATCATGGACATGATAAAGATTGACGGAAGCCACAAAGAAGGGGGAGGCCAGATAGTCAGGACAGCTCTTGCACTCTCTGTCATCACAGGAAAGCCGTTTGAAGTTGATAATATAAGGGGAGGGAGATGTGATTCAGGCCTTAAGAATCAGCATCTCTACTGCATAAAGGCGATGCAGGAGCTGTGTGATGCAAAGACAGATGGCGCAGAGCTCGGCTCTGAGCACCTTAAGTTCATCCCAGGGCAATTCAGGCCAAAGGCAATGACAGTTGATATAGAGACAGCCGGCTCAATCACGCTGCTCCTCCAGTCTCTTATGCTTCCATGCATGTTTGCATCAGGAAAGACAAGGCTCACAATAAAAGGCGGGACTGACACGAAGTGGAGCATGCCTGCGGATTATTTTAGCCAGATACTTCTGCCTCAGCTAAGAAGATATGCGGACATAGGATTCAAGCTTGAGAAAAGAGGCTATTACCCGAAGGGAGGGGGTGTTGTTGACATAAAGATAACACCAAGATTCTCCATCGCAGAGAAGAATGAAAAAAATGCGCCGAGAATAGATCTGGTTGACCAAGGCACAATTATGCAGATAAAAGGGGTAAGCAATGCCTCAAAATCCTTGGAGAATGCAAAGGTTGCAGAGAGGCAGGCAGAGGCAGCTGCATCTGTCCTGAAGAAACTTGGGTGCCCTGTGAACATAACAACAGAATACTGCGATACTCTGTCAGACGGCTCTGCAATAATATTATGGGCGATATTCTCAAAGAACAAGGATGATATTGATATAAACAATCCAATAAGGATAGGCGCAGACTCATTGGGAGAGAGGGGAAAGAAGGCAGAGATTGTTGGGAAAGAGGCAGCAGAGAGGCTGATAAACGAGATCAATTACAAGGCTCCTGTTGATGAATATCTTGCTGACAACCTCATACCGCTGCTCGGACTTTTTGGAGGAAGAATCAAGGTTGCGAAAATAAGCAACCACGCGCTCACAAATATCTATGTTGTGGAGAAGTTCCTTGATGTCAAGTTCAATGTTGATGAGAAGGAAAGAATAATATCTGTCTGACTCTCTAGCCAAGCATGCCAAGCTCAATGTCTGTCTTAAGCTCCATTATCTCATAATATACTTTCTTCTTATCTTCTATGTCTTTAAGCATTGAGTATTCTCTCTGGATATAGCTGTAAAGGCTCCTTGCACTGTCAAAGTTGCTTGAGTTTATTGCGTTCCTTGCCTGCTCAATAAGAGAATATATTGCAAGCGTGGATGGCTTTTCTGCTTTTACAGCCTCTTCAATAATGCCTGCTGTGCCTTTCATAGTCAGAGTCTCGACAGGAAGCCTGAATGTCTTCTTCTTTATCTGCTCCTCCTCCCTCCTGATCTCCTGCACTCCTTTCTGCAGCATCTCCTCTTTCCTGTTGAGCATGTATTCCTTCTCCTTCAGCCTCTTTTCCTTATCCTCTATCTCCTTAAAGTCAGCAAGCTTTGCAACCTTCTTGTTTATCTCCTTGCCAAGCGAAGCGAGCTCCTTCTCCATCTCTCTTGTCATTTTTATCCTTGAGTTCCTCAAAGACTGTATGCTTGCCTTGAGCTCTTTGGCCTCATTTACCTTCTTCAGCTTTTTGTCAAGATCATTCATCTTATTCTTCCATTCATTATCAAGCAAAGAAATGCTCTTTTCCCTGCCTGAGATTGTCTTTTCCTTTGCATCTATCTCCCTTTCTTTTGATTCCAGCTTGTCAATGGCAGCAAGAATCTTGTTCTCTCTATCCCCCATCTCCCTCTTGTCACCCTCTATTTTGCCGGCAAGCGTCTGGATCTCATCCTCTCTTGATTTTATTTCGGCGAGATCCTCCTCCAGATCCCTGACTTTGTCTATTATCTCCACTTCTTTCTCGCTGAGCATCTTCTCTTTCTCCTCAAAGCTGCTTGTATAATTCTGTTTCTCGGCAACGTCCTTCTCGAGCATATCTTTCTTCTGCGAAAGCTTGAGTATATCATCATCGATGCTCTTCAAGGTCTTCCTTGCTGCATCCTCCATCTTCTTGAGGTTCTTTTCTTTCTGGCTTAGCTCAGCATCCCTCTCGTTCAGCGTTGTCTCCTTGTCAAGCAGGTATTTCTGCTTATCATCAAGCTTCTGCTTGAATTTGTCATTGAGCTCCCTGCTCTTTATGAACCTGTCCTCTCTTTCTGCCAGCTCAGCCTGCTTCTCCTCTATGAGCTTTCTCTCTCTTCTGAGGAAGAGTACAGAATCCTTCATTATCTTGGTGTTCTTTTTTAGATCCTCATCAAGCTTGTTCTTCTGCAGTAGAAGCGCCCCTACATCCTTCTGCAGCGAGTTTTTCTGTTTGATGGAAGAATCAAGCTCTTTTTTGGACATAGAATGGCTCTTGTTGAATTCGTCCTCTTTCTTGTCAAGGTCGGCTGCGCGTTTATTCAGCTCCTCCTCTTTTGAAGCAAGGCTTGTCTCTTTCTTGCCAAGCTTTTCTGACTTTTCCTTCAGCTTGTCAGAAAGTTTTATGAGAAGCTTCTGCTTGCTTGAGAGCGCCTGCTCTTTTTTTGGAGCCTCTTTTTTCAGGATGTTTATCTCATTCTCAAGCTGGTTGAGTTCTGTATGCTTTTTCGCAACTTCTGCATTAAGGCCCTCATGCTTCTTGGCCAGTTTTTCTACATCTTTATCCAGCTTTTCCTGGCTTTTGGGGGCCTTAGGCTTTCCCTTCAGCACGCCCTCTCTTTTTTCTATCTCTCTCTCTTTCTTTAGAAGTTCGTCTTCTTTCCTGGAAAGCTCTCTCCTTCTGCTTTCTATCTCCTCAGAAAGGTCTTTAAGGAGGTCTTCATGGTCTTTTGGCTTTGCTTCCTTTGAATCCTCTTTTTTCAGCTCTTTTTTCTTAAAAATCTTAGAAAAGAATCCTTCGCTGCCTTCATCAGGCATTGGAGGCGGACCTAGTACATCATCATCGCTAGCGCCGGTATCTGACATTTACACTCCCCAGTAGATTAAATTCAATTACCTTTTATATATTTTTGTAACAATTTTATAATGAGAACAAAAAGATTTATAAACAAGCCCAAAAAACCTTGTTTTATGGTTAATGAACTCATATGCAGATCATGCAAGAAAAGGATAGTGAACATGAAAGGGGTAGCCATGTTCATGTGCCCAAAATGCGGGAAGCAGGAGATAATAAGGTGCCCTACGTGCAGGAAGATAGTGGCTAAGTATACCTGTCCTGAATGCAATTTTACCGGCCCTAATTAGGTGGACTCATGGCCATAGTTGTAGTTAAATTAAGAATAATGCCTGAATCAGTTGATACAGACCTCAATGAACTTGATGGGAAGGCCAGCAAGCTGATAAAGGGTTTTGGCGGAGAGCCAGGCAAGACAGAAATAACGCCAATTGCATTCGGCCTTAAGTCATTGAACATATTCTTTACGATGCCTGAAGAGAAGGGCTCAACAGAAGAGCTTGAGAAAAAGATTGCGGCTCTTGATGGCGTGAATTCTGCTGAAGTGATTGATGTCAGAAGGGCTATCGGATAAAATAATCTCTGAGAGCACATAACAGATGAGTATTCTAAAGAAAATAGGAACGTTACAGCAGATTCTTTATCCTGTCAATGTTGTCAGCCACATCTATCCCTTTCTTTGTCAGGGAAAGAAGCTTCAGCCTGCCCTGCTTGTTGAAATTTATAAGCCCTGCCTTCTCCATCTGCTGGAGAATCTTGACAACATGAGAATAAGTGCAGTCAATCTGCTTTGCAAGATTGGAGGCATAGACCTCGCTTTTGGAGTTCCTTAGGTTGACCAGCATCATGGCCGGCTTTTCCCTGAAAAAGACGCCAAAAATCGCTTTGTTCTTCATTTACAACCCCCAAAACATTAAATGTTGACTTTATAATATATTTTGTTAAATAAGTGTTAAAGGAGCTTATTTATAAAGTTTTCTGATTCTGAGTATTATTCTCCTGAAAACAAAAGAATTTTAAAGAAATGTTGAAGAAAGTGCGGTTATGAACGAAGAATTTCTGTTTCCTTATGAGAAGATAAGGAAGATCCAGGAAGACATGCTCAAGGAGGTAGCTGATACAGTAAAAAACAGGGCAAATCTTATAGCTCATGCGCCAACAGGGCTTGGAAAGACAATAGCTGCATTGGGCCCTTGCCTGAAGCATGCCATTGACAAGCATCTTACTATATTTTTCCTGACATCAAGGCACACACAGCATGCCATAGCCATAGAAACCCTCTCTGAGATAAAGAAGAAATATGACCTGAAGTTCAATGTTGCGGACATAATAGGGAAGAAATGGATGTGCGGAATGGATGGAGTCTCTCTCCTGTCTTCAGGGGATTTCTCTGAATACTGCAGATCTGTCAGGGAAGAAGGGAAATGCGAGCTGTATTCAAGGACAAGGAATGGCAATGCGCTCACTGCAGACGCAAAGAAAGTCCTTGCCGAGATAAAAGGTTCCGGCATAGCAGGAACAGAAAGGGTTGTTGACATCTGCAGGAATAACAGGATCTGCCCTTATGAGATGGCCATGGTCCTTGCTTCTGACTCCACTGTTGTGATCTCAGACTATTTTTATTTGTTTGACCAGGGCATAAGAGAGACATTCCTGTCAAGAATAGGCAAGGATCTCAATGAGGCAATAATGATAGTGGATGAAGGCCACAATCTTCCGCGCAGGATAAGGGATCTCGCGACCCAGAGGCTGTCAAGCTTTGTGATCAAGAGGGCGATAAAAGAGGCAAAGAAGTATGGGTTCAATGAGACTGTGGAAGAGCTTTCCCTGATGCAGGACGTGCTCAACAGTTACGGGAAGGACATGAAGATAGGTGATGAAAAGGTTGTAAAAAAGGAGGATTTCATTGAGAGCATCAGCAGAATAAAGGATTATGACCATGTCATGGGGGACTTCTCTTCAATAGGTGAAGAAGTGAGGGAAAAGCAGAAGCAGAGTTATGTCGGATCGATAGCAGCATTCCTTGAGATGTGGAAAGGATCAGACCATGGATTTGCAAGGATATTCTCTGTATCCCAATTCAAGAACCTGCCTGCCCTTACGCTCAAATACAGGTGCATGGATCCGTCTGTGCTTACAAGAGATGTCATTGCAGGAGCCTACTCCACGATAATAATGAGCGGAACACTGACGCCGACAAGCATGTACAGGGACCTGCTTGGGTTTCCTGAGAACACTGCTGAAAGGGTATATGAGAGCCCTTTCCATGAAGAAAATAAGCTGACAATAATAATCCCTGAGACGACAACAAAGTTCTCGATGAGGCATGAGGCGCAGTTCAGGAGGATTGCTGAGATAACATCTGAGATTGTGAACCTGATTCCAGGCAACTCTGCTGCATTCTTCCCAAGCTACTCGCTCAGGGACCAGGTATACAAACATTTCTATGAGCTGTGCGGGAAGACAACATTCCTTGAGCAGCCAGGCATGACAAAAGAGGAGAAGACAGAATTCCTTGAGAGATTCAAGGGCTATGAGAAGACAGGCGCTGTTCTTTTGGGCGCATCCACAGGATCGTTTGGAGAGGGGATTGATCTTCCAGGGGATTTCCTGAAAGGGGTGATTGTTGTCGGCCTGCCTTTAGAGCATCCTGATCTTGAGACAAAGGAGCTGATAAAATATTTTGACAGGAAGTTCAGCAAGGGATGGGATTATGGATACATATTTCCTGCTTTCAATAAATGCCTGCAGAATGCAGGAAGGTGCATAAGGTCAGAGACTGACAAGGGTGTTGTTGTTTTCCTTGATGAGAGATACATCTGGCCAATGTACAGGAGATGCTTCAACCAGGATGAGGATATAAAGGTGAGCCGGCATTACAAGGAGCTGATTGAGGAGTTCTTTGAGCCAAGGCAGAGAAGGCTTGTGTGAAACAGAAAACGAATATACTGTATACAGATATTTAGTATACAAAAGCCTATACTAATTCTCAAAAGCGTAACATTTATATACTAGTTTAGTTATACTACCCTTGATAACCATGGTTATATTGTTTGACCAGTACAATCTGCCAAATAATGTCTATGAGGTAATATTCGCCACAGAGCAGCAGGCTGTGGTTGCAAAGCTGCTTATCCTTGAGCTTAAATCAGCAGGAGGAGAGGTGGGCAAGACAGAGATGTCCTTGTTCGCCAACAAGCTGCATGAAGGAACCCTTATAGAACAGCCTGAGAGCAGAGGGCCTGCAGTATTGAGGCAGAAGCCGATAAAGCTTTCATACAACAAAAGGCAGTTTTACGACAGGATATTGACGCCGATGAAGGCAATGGGAATGATTGATTATGATCTTTACAAGAAGAAATACAGGATTTCAGACGCATTCAATAAGGCTTTGACAAGGATAGGCATCATGTGGAGTCAGGAGGTGCATAAGAAGCCTTTATGATCATAGGCCCCCTAATTGGTTCTGTTTTCTCAACCACCCCCCAACAATCCTTTTCCAGGGGGCCTATCATTTTTACTTCTAGACCAGTTATTTGATAAAACGGCATAGTTCGTGCAACTCGACGCAGTCGATGTTGCACCAGCTTCGCGTGTCAACGTAGCGAGACGTTGCAGTTGGGGCCTATTCCTTTTTCTTCCACACCATCACCATAGTTCTTTATTTTGACTCTAACCCATATACAAGGTTGGTATATAACCACTAATTAGTAGTTAAGAAACGAAAGATTTAAATACTAGTTCTCTATATCCATATACAATCTGTTATTATCATAAAGGGGTGAAAAACAAAAAAAGGTTGAGTGGAAGATGCCAGTTGAAACATTAAAAAGGGACATAAGACACGCTTTTGAAGAGATAGACGAAGTTATAGATATTTCTGGATTCCTTGGGAGAAAAAATCTTGATGCTGTTGTAAGAGAGTATATTTCTGATTTGAAGCATGCGGACAAGATTTATGAAATCACTGAGATGAAGAGGCACGAAGAAACAAGACCTCATTATGATCATTCTTTAAGGGTTGGCGGACTTTCCTGGATGGCCCTAAAATATGGGGGCGAGGATTTTATAAGGCTTGTTGAGAAGGAATCAGGCTCCAAGTTCGGAGAAGAGGAGATGGCAGAATACTGCATTGGAGGGATCCTTCATGACTCTGGAAAGCTAAAGGTTAATAAGAATCTTCTTGTAAAGCCAGGGAGACTGACAAAAGAGGAATTTGCAGAGATCAAAAGACATAGGGAAGAGGGAATACCTGTTGCAAGAGACATTCTGAAAGGAGACGGGATAAGAACTGCCCTGATCAATTCACTAATCTATTACCATCATGATTATCCAGATGAAGAAGGCAATGGTTATTCAAAGGTTCTTGACAAAAACAAGTTCAACGGTCTTATACAATTAGTTGCTCTTGCAGACAATATTGACGCCCCTCTTTTTAGGGGAATTTATCAAAGGAGATGCGGGCCAAAGGACCTTGCCAATTATCTTGATCTTATATCAACGCCAAAAGACAATGCAGGAGTCATCGCAAGATTAAGGCCTCTTGTTGATCCTGAATACTTCAAGAACGCAGAACCAGGAAGGTTTGAACCTCAGTTCGCAGTGCCTTTCATGCATATGCTGAGGAATTATGTGAGGAAGTGAGATGGAGACTGGGAAAACAGCGCAAAACAGTGGATTTGACCTAGAAAGCGCTGTGCTGACAGCAATCCATGACTTTGAAGATAAACTGAAGCATGCAATGGGA
>Ga0209542_10021311_pt1 | contig 10171 bp, 7 predicted proteins | sample RifCSPhighO2_01_FD_184028 | JGI IMG/M metagenome (GOLD analysis project Ga0209542, IMG submission 184028) | Soil microbial communities from Rifle, Colorado - Rifle CSP2_plank highO2_0.1 (SPAdes) (version 2) | ecosystem: Environmental > Terrestrial > Deep subsurface > Rock core/Sediment ...
AGAAGCCGAGGCAGGGCGAATCCATATCCCCAGTCAAATGTTTCGCCCTGCCGAGTCCGCATTAGTTTTCAGGGTTTTCCGCAAAATGGGTTCTGACTTTTTCAAACAAACACCACATGGAAGATAAAATTTTTAGTGGGCTGAATGACAAGCAGATAGAAGCGGTAAGGGCCATTGACGGCCCTGTTTTGGTTATTTCCGGTCCGGGTTCAGGCAAAACCCGCTGTTTGACCCACAGAGTGGCCTACTTAATATCTCAAGGAATAAAACCGGACAATATACTCGCCATAACTTTTACAAACAAAGCATCCAATGAAATGAAAGAAAGAATCAACTCTTTGCTTAGCCAAAAAAGCGAAACTTCTCCCAATCGTCCGTTCAATCATAATTCAAATCAACCCGTAATCGGAACCTTTCACTCTGTTTGTTTAAGAATATTAAGAAAGGAAATTCCTGTTCTTGGATATAAATCAAATTTTTCAATTTTTGATTCCAATGACCAGTTAAGTTTAACCAAGAGAGTCATGGCCGACTTGGAAATAGATTCTAAAAAATATAACCCCCGCCTAGTTTTAAATAAAATATCTAAACTTAAAACTGATTTAATCTTTCCGGAAAATTATAATCCCACTGACTTTTTTGCCAAAATTGTTTCCCGAGTTTACAACGGCTACCAAGCCGAGTTAAAAAAAATCAATGGTCTAGATTTTGACGACCTTATCGTTTTAACGGTAAAAATATTCAAACAAAATCCTGACGTTCTGGAAAAATATCAAAGCTTTTGGAAATACATTCTTGTTGATGAATATCAAGACACCAGTCACGACCAATATACACTGGTAAAACTTCTTTCAAACAAAAATAAAAACATATTCGCAATCGGAGATGACGCTCAATCAATTTATGCTTTTCGCGATGCCGATATCAGAAATATCCTTAACTTCCAAAAAGATTATCCTGACGCCAAAGTAGTATTTCTTGAACAAAACTATCGTTCAACGAAAAATATTTTGGCCGCGGCCCAAAATATAATTTCAAACAACCAGTCACAGGTTCCAAAAGAACTATGGACTGAAAACACAAAAGGAGAAAAGATTCACGTCAGAGAAACATTGAACGAAAGGGCGGAAGCTGAGTTTATCGTTGACAAAATGGACGAGTTTCTGGAAAATGGCGGTTACAAAATACAGGATTTTACAATTTTGTATCGTACCCATGCTCAATCCAGAGCGATTGAAGAGGCACTAATCACCAGAGGGTTTCCATATCAAATCGTAGGAGGAATCAGGTTTTACGAAAGAAAAGAAATAAAAGACATTCTTTCTTATTTAAGATTCATGGTTAATCCGACCGATATGATAAGTCTTGAAAGAATCTACAATGTTCCGACAAGAGGAATAGGGGAAACAACTTTTAACAAAATTGTTGCACTAAAAGAAAAGGACTTGATTGAATCGGTCAAAGTTCTTGCCAAAGAAAAAGGTGATACCAAACAGGCCAAGTCCCTAACAGAGTTTAAAAACCTCCTGACTGATTTATCGGAAAGAAAAAACGACAAGAATTTAACCTCCGTTATAAAATATGTAGTAAAGAGAACCAATTATGAAGAGTATTTAAAAGGTCTGGCGATTAAAAAAGAGATATATGACAACATTGAAGACCGGATGGAAAACATAAAAGAGCTTCTTACTGTTTCCAAAAAATACGACATGCTAAAAGGTGAAGAGGGGATTGAAAAGTTTTTGGAAGAAATAGCTCTTTTGCAGGAGACGGACAAAATGAAAGCATCTGCAGACAGAATTACCTTAATGACAATTCACTCTTCAAAGGGTTTAGAATTTCCCGTCGTTTTTATCGCCGGCATGGAAGAAGGTCTTTTCCCGCACAGTCGGGCCACGTTGGCTCCATTGGAACTGGAAGAAGAAAGACGTCTTTGTTATGTGGCTATTACGAGAGCAAAGGACCAACTGATTCTAACCCACGCCAAATACCGCAGTATTTTTGGATCAACCCAAACCAATCTGCCATCACGTTTTATAAACGAAATGCCTCAGGACATTTTGAAAATCCAGCCATTGTTTGAAAGTAACTATTTTGACGACGAAGTAGTTGAGTATTAGTTTTCCATAAGCATTGCTTATGGAAAACTAATACTATATACTCACGAGCATGGGAATACGTAAGGTTCTTATAGCGGAAGGGGAGTATTATCATTTCTATAATCGAGGAAATAGCAAACAAGCCATTTTTCTTGATAGCAAAGACTATGACCGTTTTGCAAAACTTTTATTTCTCTGTAATTCTAAAAAGAATGTCAGTTTTAGGATTGACATAGTCGAGAAAGGAATAGACGCTTGGGATTTTGTTCGAGAAGATCCGCTTGTTTCCATCTGTTCTTGGGTTTTAATGCCAAATCACTTTCATTTATACATAAGAGCTCTAAGTAGTCATGGGCCAGCTTTATTCATGTTAAAAATCGGGACCGCATATGCAAAATATTTTAATGCTAAATACAATCGCACTGGGTCTTTATTTGAAGGAAAATTCAAGTCGGTACATGTGAAAAATGATATGCAGGCTAGATATCTTTTTTCTTACATTCATTTGAACCCAGTAAAAATAATTCAACCCACATGGAAAGAGAGCGGGATTAAAGATAAAAAAACAGCCATTAAATTTGTAGAAAACTATAGATACTCCAGCTTTAAGGATTGGGTGGGGCCTAAAAGAAAAGAGTCCTTAGTTCTTAACCAACAAGAATTATATAACATCCTCCCGACAAACTTCTCACCGAGAAACGATGTATTTCACTGGTTAGCTGAGGGCTCCATAAGCAAGGCTTATGGAGAAGATTCTAACACATGAGGATACTCCCAAAAAAATCTCTAGGTCAAAATTTTCTGATAAATACGGTGGTTCTAGAAAAAATAGTTTCAGCAGCAGAGCTGAATAAGGACGATACTATCTTGGAAATCGGTCCCGGGACTGGAAATTTAACTAAGCTTCTTTCTCAAAAAGCTGGCCGAGTTATTACCATAGAAAAAGACCGGCGGCTTATAGACGGACTCCGAGAAAAGTTTAAAGATTCTAATGTCGAGATAGTAGAAGGTGACGTCCTGAAAATAGACATCGGAACTTTGCTCGGCCACAGTATTCCCCTAAGCAAGGCTTATGGAAATGATAGGTATAGATACAAAGTTGTTGCGAATATTCCTTACTACATAACATCTCATCTTCTCAAAACTATCTTTGAGAAGTGGCCCAAACCAAAATTGATAGTTTTGACCGTTCAAAAAGAGGTTGCAAAAAGAATCACGGCAAAACCACCGGAAATGAATTTACTTGCCCTGTCAGTTCAACTTTATTCTGAACCAAAAATAATAAGCTACGTTTCCAAAGGAAGTTTCCGACCTATTCCTAAAGTAGATTCGGCAATAATAAAACTGACTCCCAATCAAAGTGTGGACGCAGAATCCATCAAAAAAGTTTTACTCCTTGCCAAGAAGGCATTCGCCGGAAAAAGAAAACAGTTAAAAAACACCTTGCCAAACATGGATTTTACTAAACTAAGTATCCCTGCCGAGAGCAGGCCAGAAGAGTTGGTAACTTCGGATTGGTTAAAAATTGCAGTTGAAGTATAATAAATATATGAAATCCTTGATTGTGGTTTTAATACTTTTGGGGCTACTGACACCATTTTTTAGTAACGCTGCCATTCCGTTTTTAGGAGGTCCATTTGGCGGAAGAATTTTATTTGTCCAATACTGTACTTGTAGTTTTAACCTTCTTATCTATATTGGTCCACCCAGAGGGGGGTCCTTTATTTTAGGTCCCGGAAGTATCGTCTATTTGTTTTATCAAATATACCGCAGCGGTCCCTGGGTTGTAGGAAGATCTTCAGGCAACGCTTCATGTATGCAATATTCGGGTAACTCCTGTATTAAAACCGGTTCTGGTTCAATAATACGAAAAATAGGTACATCTATCTGGTAGTGGTCTCACTATCAACAGTCTCAACTGGCCCATAGATGCTATAATTATGGCATAGAAATGACGAACAAAATCAAAGTATTTGTTGGTTTTTTGGCATTGATTGCCGTGTTTTCGGTTTTCACTTTTTTTAACTCTTTCAAAAACTCCTCTTCAACCTTCTTAAAACCTCTGAAAAGCATGGTCCTTGAAGCGGTAGATCAAGATGTTGATAAAGATGGCCTGACAAACCGTGAAGAGTCCTACTGGAATACCGACTTTCAAAATCCCGATACTGATGGCGATGGATATTTAGATGGGGAAGAAATTGCATCTGGACACAATCCTTCCAAAGCAGGTCCTGACGATGCTTTACTTGACGCCAAAAACATAACAAACAAATCTGGGGCACTTTTAGTTGCCGGATTATCTGAAGGATCTCTAAAAACATCCAGTCCAAGGTTTGATAAATCTGTTGACTCTATTGTGGATGACCTCTTTTATCAATCTGTTATTAATCACGATAAAACTGCGTTAGCCGACTTTGTTGAAGGCAATATCTCAACAATCGGTTCAGATAAAGCATCCGTTCAAGAATATCTTCAAAACATGAACTCTATGTTGGAATCATTCTGGATAGAAGATCTGAAAGGATTCGTGAAAGTACTTAATATTTTCCAAGATCTAGACAAAACACAGGATTATAAAAATCCTAAATTTACTAACGCCATAGACAATGAGGTTACTAGATTTGAAAACCAAATAAAACAACTAGAAGCTGTTCAAATACCTTCAACCTGGGTTAGTACCCACAGCCAGTTGGTAGTGGAAATGCAAAGTATGACAAAAAATTATATTTTGTTCAAAAACTTGGATAACGATCCAATGCAAGGAGTTATCGCTTACATAACTTTAAGCAAAGAGTTCACTGATAAATTACCTGTCCTGTTAAACAACTACGTTTTAAAGAAGTAAAATGTTCAAAATCTTAAAACTTTTTTTGGCTTCATTTCTGATAATCTCTTTTGTGGTTCCCTTTGTTGCTCCACGCCCAGTTAGTGCCGCTTCAGCTCCGATAAATATTGCAGTCTGCACGGGAGCAGGTCTTTTGGCTAACTACCTCACCGGTTTAATAAGTGACGCAATCGGAGGTGGTTTGGCTGTACCGGTATCTGAAGGAGGATTGAGAACAAAAGAGGGCGCTCTTGATGTTGCTGCCCGTTGTGTTGCAAGGCAACTTTTTGACGGAGGTATTTCTGGAATACTTAACACGGTCAGAACGTCGGGCAGAGACGGTTCAGCCGCCTACGTAAAGGATTGGAGAAATTTTATAACCAGCGCTGAATACCGTGGAGAGGACATTTTTAGGGGAATACTTTCTAATACTAAATTGTGTGACTATATTGACGAAGATATCAAAAATGTGTTCGGTGTAATCAATAAAACATCTTTGCCAACCAATGTTCAAACTAGAGTTGGGAATCTTGATCCTTATCAGCTTAGAGCCAGTTGCACCATGCCTTCCGGTTTTAATCTAGATGACTACAAGAAAGATTTTGTGGGAAACGGAGGGTGGCAAGCTTTTTCAAGGTTACTTCAACCACAAAATAACTATTTCGGGTCTTTGTTTGGAGCACTGGATGAATCAGCTAAACAAAGAGAGTTAGAAAAATCTGCTGACACCAACGAAGCGGTTTCTGGTGAAGGATACACCTCAAAAAGAGATGCTTGCCAGTCAACTGGTGGAGGTGCCCGTTGTGTCGTCTTGGGCAAAGTTCTCACCCCCGGTTCAACCCTTTCAAAAGCAGTTAACTCAACATTTCAGAGTGAATTAGACTGGCTTGCAAACAGCGATGAGCTAAATGAGGTTATTGCCACACTTATCGAAAGATTCATTAATAGACTCCTGGATATAAGTGCTGAGGATATAGAACAACAATATGCTCCTGATCCCGAAGTCCCATTGCCTGAGCCTAATCCAGGGTCCGGTTTGAGCTGTGAACAGAAGGGTATGACTAACTTTTATGAAGAAGATGTGTCCGCCGCTATATCCGTGGTTGCTAATAGTACTAATCTTGATGACGGTTCTAAAGATGACGACGAAGCTTTGGGAAGATTTCTTGACGCCGTTGTCATTGAGTTAAGAAGTAAGGGGTTTAGAGCCGGTAGGGTAAATAACGGACGGCTAAGAAATGACACTGTCATTGTGGGCAGGGATGGAGACACGGACGGTTCTGTATATGACATTATAAGCGGTGCAGATGCTCCGGGACAAATCGGAGGTTCTTTGGTCACACAGTGCGTGGATCACGGATCGTGGTCTTGGTTAGTTGAACCGGGTGCGGGAGGCGGAGTTACAAATGACGAACCCAATCCAAATCTACCACCCACAGGATCTCCTCCTGGCGCAATACCAACACCACCGGCAAGAGGTAGCAATGTTCAAGTTGTTCGCGGAGTCCCATGGTTGGGCCCGGACGGCAAATATTGGGTTTATATTACAGCTGTCGCCTCAGTTAACGACTTCACCGAAATAGCAATAACCATTGACGGCACAGTTGTGTCAACTGCCCAGTACTCACCTTTAACTTGGGCAGATTTATATGAACCAGGGTCAACCCACACTTTCTTCGCCACTGAATTTGGCAGTGAAATCCTCCTTACTTCTGGTACCGGTGTATTTGTTATTCCTCAATAATGCTGATCAAACTTAAACAACACAAAAAACCATTACTCGCAATTCTTTTTGTAGTGATTTTGATTTTATTGCCGACATCTCAAGTAAATGCAATGTGTATAGCTGGATTCTTTCCCATAACTGATTGTATTACTGAGGGAGCGTCTTATCTGGTCTTCATAATATTCACTGTTGTTGGTCAAGGCATATCGGTATTAGTGGGACTTCTCCAGTGGGTTATAAACATTCCCGTCTACCCCGAGGGTGGAATTGCGGTCATTGATGAAAGTTGGAAAATATTGAGAAACTTTGCCAACATGTTTTTCATCGTCGCCCTAATTCTAATGGCGTTTGCGACTATTTTTGATATTTTACCGGGAGCGGCAAAATACAATGCACGGGCACTTTTTGGGAGATTTCTTTTAACCGCACTTCTTATAAACTTCAGTTTGGTTCTTGGGGTTCTGGTTATTCAAGGAAGTCAGGTGTTGTCTAACACTTTTTTAACCTCAATCGGCGATATGTCCGGTAGATTAGGGGAGGCCTTGAATCCTTCTCTTTTGATTCCCAAAATGAGTGCCACAACAGCTTCTGAAGCTATTGATAACGGAGTTTTTGGCTCTTTGATTGCGTTAGTCTTTGCTGTTGTTCTGGCAATTACTTTTTTATTCAGTCTTTTAACCGCATTTATATTTACATTCATAAGAATTCCCATACTTTGGGCCTTGTTAGTTGTTTCGCCAATTGCTTGGATATTAAATGTTTTTCCATCCGGACAAGGAATGTTTAAAAAATGGTGGAGTACTTTTATCGGTTGGAATATGTTTCTGCCAATATTCCTTTTTTTCCTTTATTTCGGTCTTTATTTCCTTCAGAGTCAGGATGATGTAATGAAGGCCATTGCTGACCAGGTTAAGAACCAAGAACTGGGAGAAGGAGTTCCTTTTACCTTTCAGGTATTATTCATGTACATCATGGCGGGAATATTTCTGATTGGTGGAACGATGGTGGCAATGAAGGCATCAATGTTCTCGGGGACCGGAGTGGTGGGAGTAGCTAAGTGGTCAAGAGGAGTTGCGTCAAGAAGGTTAGGACTAACAGCCGCGGGAGGAGCAGCTTCACAAAGACTAGAACAACTAAAACAAGAGGGGCTTCCTGGAGGATTTGGTCAAAAACTTTATGGTGGTCAAGCTGGACTGGAAAGGCAAACATTCGGCTGGGCAGAAAGATTTGGTGTTCGTGGAGCTGCTGACAAGCAACTGGCTAAGGATATTGCTGCTAACAAAGAGAGGTTCAAAAACATTACAGATCAAGATCAACTAACAGCCCTGATGTCCAAGGGCAGAAAGGACGAAAGACTGGCAGCGGCAGAAATATTGAAGGACAGAAAGCTTTTATCCGAAGAAGGGCGCAAAAAAACATACGAACTTTATCAGGAAGTTTCACCACTTGGAGCTAAACAGTTCAGCAGAAGCTTAGATTTTGACAAAATGTCCTCCGGAGAAAGGGAGGCTTGGCTTGGCAGAGTACCTGACATAGAGACACGACAAAAAATAGTCAGCGCAATGGCTGATAAAGGTGATCAGTACCTAACCAACACAGCAGGAGGCGCTGAACAAAATCTTAATAATGCCCTAGGGTTATTTGGTTTGGAAGGTGAGCAAAGAGACCTTCTCAAGAAGATTGAGAAGCATAATTTTGAACTGGCTACCAAGGCTGGCCTAGAAAATCAATTATTAATGAGGGCCAGTAGGGCGATAGAGAATACACCCGAAGGACTGAGAATCGCCATGGAAGATGCAATTAGTCGCATGAATCCGGACGCCCTACTTGAAGCTACCAAGTCACTAACAACCTTTGCAGAAAAAAGTCCAGAAAACAATACCCTAGTAATGAGCGCATTGAACCAACAAAAAATAGAGGCCATGATGGCAAAAGGAACACAGTCGCAGCTTGATAGTTGGAATAAAGTAGCCCCCGGAAAATTCAATGCAGAAAGTGTGCAGGGAATAAAAGAAGCTAAAGCTAAAGAGTTGGCGGAAATGACCGGAAAAGCAACCGGAGAGGCGATAGCAAGAGAATTGAACCGTGGAGGAGGTGGGGGCAACACTGGTGGAGGCGGAAATCCTGGTGGTGGAACTCCTCCAGCCGGAGGTGGCCCTGGTATTAACCCCGGTAATGTAGTCAACTTACGAAACTCAAATGTAGCGACCGGAATAAGGCCACCACAAAATACAATTGAATATCTTAAGACAAATCTTGAATTTTTTGACAGAAGTAGTCGGTTAAAAACAGCGGAGGAACTATTAAGTCAAGGAAAAATAAACAGGCAAGAATATGAGGCCGAAAAGAAGAAGTATGAAGATGCTCAAGACAAAATATCAGATCTAGATTTAAAGGGTGGACTTCCAAATAATTTTAAAAACTTGAAAACACGACAGGATTTTGAGCGTAAGTTAAGAGAATTACAGCCGTAGAATTATAAAACAAAAAATAAAAAATGCGCTTTCAATTACCACAATTTATTGAAACAGAGACAAAAATAGTCGGACCCTTTACGCTTCAGCAGTTTTTGTGGATTGCCGGTGGAGCCTCTTTTGTGTCCCTGATTTATATTTTAATAAAAGGTATTTTTTTCTTTGTTTTGGCATTACCAATAGGGGGGATTTTCCTGGCTCTGGCGTTTTTAAAGATAGGTGGTGTTCCTCTTATAGTTTACGCCAGTTATAGCCTGTCCTATCTTACAAACCCAAAAAAATATATATTTAAGAAAAACCCCACAAATGATCAATTTTCAAGCACCAATTTACAATAAATTATTCAATGTTCCAATTGGTTAACTGATACATTCAATGAAAATTGAAAACTGTAAATTGTAAATTATTTTTATGGCAACACAGTCCACAAAACAATTAGTAGGGGTGGCAAACATTATTGACAACGTTGTTCTACTAAAGAACGGTTCTTTAAGGGCAGTTATCAGTGTCTCAGCCATTAACTTTGAACTTCGCTCTGAAGGGGAACAGATAGCAATACTCCAAAATTTCCAACGTTTCGTAAACTCAATAGATTTTCCTCTTCAAATAGTTGTTAGTTCACGAAAATTAAATATTGACGAATACTTGAAACTAATTGAAAAGTCGTCCGAAGGTTTGTCTAATGAACTGTTAAAAATACAAGCCACAGAATATTCAAAATTCGTTAGGGACCTTTCTGACCTCTCCAATATCATGTCTAAAGATTTCTATATAGTTGTCCCTTTCTATGTCTTTGAAGCACCCACAAAATCCAGAGTGATACAAAGCTTAAAAAGCATACTTAAACCATCAACAGTAGCCAGGGAGCTTACCCAAGAACAGTTGGAAACCTACAAAAGCCAACTTCTTCAAAGAACTGAGTTAATATTTGACGGCCTCATCGGAATGGGACTTAAGGCAAAAACATTAGGGAGAGATGAACTAATGAATCTTTTATACGGCCTGTACAATGCTTCATCAAAAAACAACTTTGAAAATCTAGGAGATA
>Ga0209542_10021312_pt1 | contig 10171 bp, 11 predicted proteins | sample RifCSPhighO2_01_FD_184028 | JGI IMG/M metagenome (GOLD analysis project Ga0209542, IMG submission 184028) | Soil microbial communities from Rifle, Colorado - Rifle CSP2_plank highO2_0.1 (SPAdes) (version 2) | ecosystem: Environmental > Terrestrial > Deep subsurface > Rock core/Sediment ...
TAGATTTCATCTCCGCCTGATGAGCCAGAGCATTTGGATAGAGCAGCTTGACCTTATCTCTTCCTAATACTACTCCGCCGGGATCTCGGACATCTTCCACTAAAAATTCATGGACGGACCAAGTCACCATGGCTTTCCACTTCCTGCTCATAGAAGTGTCATATTCAAAATGGATCACTTCTTTGGGAATGCCGAATTTTTCTACTCCATGGCGAACCCACATGTTGACGTTTCCCGGATTCATGCCTGAACACAGGATATGCCGGGCCTTATTCCATTTTTTCCGGTTGGCGAAAATCTTCTGCACCAATTCTGAATCAGTCTTAACTTCGTCATTGAGAGCAGTATTGATATAGTCGATTCCGGCTTTGTTAGTAGCTTCCAGCAAAGGGATTGATTCTGCATCAGTCAAGTCAAGAACGATATGTATCTTATGCTTCTTGAGCAGCGCCAGATATTGATGCTTATGCTCTGGTTTCAATTCCAGATGGATGAAACTATATCTCAGGTTTTTATGGTCGAGATAGGGATTAGCGATTACTTTTTTATTTTTGTCGAGCAAAACTAGCTTGCTGAAGAGATCGCGATGATGCGCTAATGAATGTAAAACTGCATTGGCCAATCCTCCGGAAGCTCCTAAAATAAGCAGGTTAGGTTTCATCTGCGATCATCTCTTTGGGAAAAATGATTTTTTGGGTAGATATAAACTCTTTGGTAGAGTGGATCGCATTTTTCCGACGGGAGAGGGAAAGCTTTAAATACTATAATGAAATCTCTATCTCTTAGAAACGACGATTATTTCGTGGTTTTTGCCGAAAAGAAATCTAAAAGAGGTGGGTAATAATGGCAGAAATGGTATCAAAAACAGGTGTTAAGAAAGTTAAGGGCTATCTTTACTTTGTCGATAAGGAAGGAAACGTAGCTCGAGCTGCGATGAGCAGGGCTGGACGTAAAAAAGGAAAAGCTAAGATTGAAGTTGTCGCTAAAGCAGGCGTCAAGAAAGTTTCCGGATATCTTTACTTCATTGATGGTAAAGGAAATGTCTGCCGGGCAAAGATGGCTCGAGGCCGGAAAGGCGCTAAGAAGAAGAAAAGGATTTAATTTTTTTTAATTCTTCTTTTCTTTTTTTTATCTTTTCTTTTAAATCAAAAAAGCAGAAATCTCCACCATTCATGGTAGGAGGTGAATGCTCGCAGAGATTTCGCTATTTTTGATTTTAGAAAATCCGTCTCGGAAAAGCGGCGTAAATCCCCACCCTTTAGGGTTGGGGATAGCTGCTTTTCAGGATTTTCTTTAAATTCTTTCAAAAATCTAAATGTTTATTAAGCGGCTTGTTCTTCTACCGAAAAAAGTGTTTGAGGTGTATCATGAAGAATAAGATGTTATTATCATTGAGTATACTTGTAATTCTTTTGTTTATCGTTTCCTGTGCTCCCAAGATGAGCGGCGAGGAATTATCAGCCGAGGTAAGCAAATTGTCTCCAGAAGAACGAGAAGCAGTGTTGGCTAAAGAAGATACTGCGCTGACCGGAAATGCCCGAGCTAATCCTAATGTGGCTAAGCTCCGAAGCCAGCTTCAAAGCAGTCCTTATACCTGCAATGACACCGATGCAGATGCCAATCATCCTCTGGGAAAAGATTATTTTAAGAAAGGAACTCTGACCTGGTCGGGCGGACCATTTCCAGGAGATGATGTCTGCGGCAACGAACAGCTGCTCCGCGAGAATTACTGCTCCGGCATACCGAAAGGAATCCGTGTGATTGAAGGTGTTTACTGCGATCAGATCGGCCCGCAATTTTTTCTTGGATCAAAAGACTGGAAGTGTGTTAATGGCGCTTGCGTCAATAAGTTCGCGGATCTCAAAGTTACCCATGCTGGTTTTATGATGATGCCTAACCAAACAACTGGTAAAGAGGATATTGTTTACGCTGTAAATATCCAAAATCTAGGGCCGGTAGATGCCGGCACTTTCGGGGTTAAGGTTGAACCCTCATTCTTAGGGGCAAAGGTACAGGTCAATGATGTGCCTTCCCTGTCAGCAGGCGCAGCATATACGGTTACTGGAACGTACAGTCCTTATAACGCGAGCATGTCTGTCTGTCCAGGTTCGCACGATCTGAACATTACTCTAGATCCTCTAAACTGGGTAAAAGAATCAGATGAAACCAATAACGAATATGTGTTGCAGGTTACTTGTTAGATTTTCTTTTTTCTATTTCTTTTAATTTTTTCACTGCTTCATCAATCTTATCATTCTTCACTTCCAGATCAAACTTCACATCCTTCAAGGTATGCGCATATAATACATCATAATATTCTTTTAATAATATCTTAGTAGCATCATTATACTTTTCATTTTCAATAAGATTAATTATCTCCTGCTTGCGTTTGTTGCTGATGATCTCCCGCAGCTGCGGCGTTATATCTTTCATCTGCTGGATTTTATCCGGTGAAGAAAAGTATTCCTCTACTCCTGCTGCTGCTCTCAGCTCAAAATCTCGCTTGATCAGGATATTGATGCCATTCTTCATGGCTTTGAACAGGAAGGCAGGAATTTCTACTTTGCCGATCCTTCGGCTTTCTCCTTCGACAAAAATATAATGATGATGGTTTAGTTCTCGTAACTTTTGTAATAATAGATTTTCAAATCTTTTCTGGGCATGTGGTGTTAACCCTACTCCACCGTACAGACTGCCGCGGTGCTGCGCTAACTCTTCCAGATTGAGGGCGTTAGGCAGCTGTTCTAGAAGCTTGGTTTTTCCGGTGCAAGTCAATCCATAAAGGGAGATTATCTTTGGCTTTAATTTAAAATTATAAAGCTGTTCAGTGATATACTGCCGGAAACTTTTATAGCCGCCTTCGACCTGAAGGACTTTGAAGCCGATCGATTCGAGCAATGAAGCGATAATTCCTGATCTCATCCCTCCTCGGGCGCAGTACACGATAATGGTCTTAGCTTGGTGATCTTTGACCGCATGGTAGATAGAAGGGATTTTTGCCGGGAATAATTCCATCCCCCGTTCGATAGCTTTTTCCCGTGAATATTGCTTGTAGATGATGCCTATCTCATGGCGTTCTTGATCGTCAAGGAGGGGTACATTAATCGCTCCGATAAGATGATCTTCAGCATACTCTTTGGGTGTTCTGGCATCTAGCAGAAGCACATTTTGCATCTCCAACGCTTTCTCGACGCTTATTTTTTGGACCATACTCTTGAAATCAGTCTTTTCTTTAAAAAATGTGAGTAGTTAAATTTATATATTGAAATAGGATATTGATAACTATGAAAAAGGCATGGATTTTCACTTTACTGTTATTATCACTACTAACCGCTTCTTGCACCACAAAATATGTCTGTCCAGACGGAAGTACTGTCTCTCGTCCTGATTTATGTTCTAAAATTGAAGTTGAAAAACAACCTCAAGAAGTTCTTTCTCAAGATATCCGTGAAGTCTTAGATAAAAATAAGAATGTGCATAGCATGTCCTACCAGTACAAGCGTTTTGATCAGCCTTTAGTAAGAGCAGTTAAGGTATGGGTTAAAGAAAAACAGGTAAAACAAGAATTAGCAGTGCAAAGCACAGTATGGCATAAGAATGAGATGGATGTGGTTATCTTTGATACTGAGAAAAGGACGGCTGAAGCTTACTGTGAAAGTAGAAGGCTTTGTATCAAAACCGGAGATGCTGGGCCAGTCAATTTTGATCAATATTACGTCAAAAATCCTTTAGATTGGGTAGAAGATCTTATTTCCGCAGAAAAGATTTCTGAGGCACAGATTGGCGGCCGAAATGTCTGGCGATTGAGAACTGATACAAATATAGATTTATGGACAGACACTTTCTTCGGGGTCCCTTTGCGCGTGGATGTCGGGAATGAACGCCATGAATTCCAAAATATTGCCTTTAACAGCGTTGCAGATAGCGATATTCAGTTTTCCGAGAAGATCGATGACCTTAGTTAATTAAGAAAAAATCTATGTTTTCTTTTTTCTACAACAGATCCATGACCGAATGAACTTGCTCCACTACCTGATCCATCTTACTGCAGTAAGGACAAGTAGTTCCTAAAGCCTTAAATTTATACTTGCATCTTCCACAGAAATATTCTCTTTTTACTTGCGGCTTCTCTGCTGGAGCTAACCCTAATCCCCGGTTAACGCTATAGCAGGAACGGCAGCTGTATCGCACTTCGCGAGAAGCGCCAGTGGCGGCAAACGTATCCAGCTTGTTGACAGACTTTTTGCAGTCTGCGCATTGGACTTGGCTGTTGGAGAGCATCATATCATAGCTGGAATAATCTCTACTATAAAAATTTGTGTCACCCCTATAATTGAGTACGAAATAGGGCACTAAAATTTATAAACGTCAATTCTTTACTTTATCCATAGAAGAAGATAAAGATGCAGAAAAATTTATCGAAAAAGAATTCCGGAAGATCTGAATGAAAGCGGTTTTACAGAAAATCAAGCCCAGTAAAGAAGAAGAAAAAAGATTTGTGACAGCTACCGCTTCCTTCTTGAAGTCGCTTAATGCTGCTCTGAAAACAGAAGCAAAAGCTATCTTAGGCGGCTCTGGAGCAAAAGGAACCTGGCTTTCGGGAAGCTATGATGTGGATGTTTTTGTGGCTTTTGATCATAATAAATACGTCAACAAGTCAGCAGAACTGTCCGGTTTTCTGGAAAAAGTCTTGAAGAAGGCATTTCCTAAAGTGAAGATCGATCGCCTGCATGGCAGCCGGGATTATTTCCAGCTTTCCTATCGGGGATTGATGTTTGAAGCAGTCCCTATTCTGAAGATTACCAAAGCAGAGCAAGCGCAGAATATCACTGATATCTCGCCGCTGCACTCACAATGGGTGAACGGCCATGCGGCAAAGGTGAAAGATGAAATCCGTCTGTTAAAACAATTTTGCAAAGCTAACCATCTGTATGGCGCAGAGTCATATATCGGCGGCTTCAGCGGCTATGTGCTGGAGATCATAACTGCACAGTACGGCTCCTTCGAAAAAGTGTTGAAAGCAGCGCAGAAGTGGAAGGAAAAAGATGTAGTTGATCCTTCCAAGTTTTATGCTACTAAAGAACTAGCTTTGTTTCATATCAATACCTCTAAATTGCAGTCGCCGTTGATCGTAGTTGATCCGGTTGATAAATTTCGCAATGCCGCAGCCGCGTTGTCGATGGAGAAGTTTTTGTCGTTTAAGAAGTTAGCTAAAGAATATCTGCAGAAACCGAGCGAAGAATTTTTTGTAAAAGAGAAGATTACGGTTGAATCTTTACAGAAAAAGTATAAGGGCAAAGGAACGTTATTGTTTATCACGGTTACACCTACCGAGGGCAAAGAAGATGCGGTCGGCGCTAAACTATTGAAAGTGTTTGAATTGTTGCGGGAGAAATTGCAAGGCTTTGCATTGCTGCAGGGCGGCTGGGCCTGGGATAAAGGAGAAGAAGGGATGTTCTATTTTGTGGCTAAGAAAAAAGAGCTGCCGGCGGAAGAAGTGCGTCTTGGTCCGCCATTAAAGATGAAAGGATATGTGGATGATTTCAAGAAGAAGAATAAGAATACTTTTGAAGACGGCGGAAGGATAAAAGCGAAAGTTAGGGTAGAGAATCCTAAGCTGAAGGATTTTGTGAATGCTGTTTTGAAAGCGGAGTATGTCAAGGAGAAGATTAAGGGAGTGAAGAAGGTGGATGTTTTCTAGGAAAAGTTTAAATATATTCTGGAGTATATAATTAATATGAATAGGCTTCAAACCACCCTAGGTATAGGAACTTTAGTATTATCTTTATCTGGCTGTAATGATAAACCTTGGACAATTGTAGAAAAGCATTATACTCCTGCAAGAGAAGTTCCTGAGTTGGACATCATTCCTGTCGAACCTTTTCTACCGTTTGAAACGGGTCGTATATTGCACATTGACGAACAATATACATTTACCTTAGGTAGGCAGGAAAACATAAATGTAAAAGGAATTTCCTGCCCTCACTTTCAAACTCGAGAACAGGTTGTAGATAAAAAAACCTACAATTTTTTAAACATAGGAAATATTTATAGTGATTAATAGTATCTTTAATAGAAATATATTTAAAACTTCCACTTATTTTTAGATCATGAAACCTATCCCTGAATCGGTTACAGTTATCACCGGTGATCAGCATTTGATTCAGCCGACTATCGATGATTTTCTCGTAGATACTGCTGAACATCTGAAAACAAATTATGGCTTAAAACCTGGACCTGATCCGTTTAGAATAGAATCGGGACAAATTGCCTATAACGGTCTTACTCTTACTGATGATAGAGTGACTTATTTAAGTTTTTTTGGCAGAGTTGTAGCCACAGCGATGGAGACCAGAACCGATTTTAATAATGTTCAATATACTTTCTTTAGAAATGTAGACGGAGTGGAAGAATTAGTGGAGATGGGTAATCGTAATCGAGATTAAATGATCAACGCCTCTTTCCGCTCTTCTTCTTTCGTCCATGATGCACTTTGGTAAATAATCTTGATTTTGTTACCACCCGAAGAATTCTTGCACCTATTCTTACGACTTTTCCGCTCTTGGCCAATACTTTAGCGCTCTTACTGGCTTCAACGGTCTCATGCAAGATGGCTTGCCCTATAGTTAATTGTTCTGTTGCTAGCACGATTCTGTATACTGACTCCAACAGATTAAAAAAAATAACGAACGGAAAGACCGCCAGTATATCCAGCCAGTAGTTCTTGAAAAAAAATTTCATGCTTCTGGCTTTTTTAGCTAGAAAGATGAGGTCGATGATAAAGACGGTTATGACTAAGGCATCGCCAATCTTGAGAACTAATTCTGCAGTAGGATTTTCAACGTGGAAGAATAATTCTACAATAATGATAACTAACAAAACAACTAGGGCCGGAGTGATCAGTTTAGAGTTGTAATGCTCTACTTTTTCCCAGAATTCTTCCATTAAGGATAAGATAATTTTCGGATTTTTAAATGATTTGGATGGATATGGCCTTGAAATCGCCTTGGCCGCTCGGTTCGCAAAACCTCGTAAGGCTAAAATGCCAAAAATCGTTATTATTTTCTATTTGTTTTGATCTTAATTACTTCTTACGAATCATTTAGCTCACCTCGCCTCTTGGCCTAGGCGGCGATTTCATTTCTCCTGAGTAAAAACATCTATTTTCTGCACCCCAAAAGTATAAATATCTCTTCATACTTTGTGCGAACATGGATGACTTACGGATACAATGCGGGGCCTGCAAGGGTTTTGCTCCCGCCAGCCAATTTAAATTGAATTATAAGTTTAAGAAAGTAGTCTGCCCCAGCTGCGCCAGCGGAAAAACAGAACAAGAGGAACGTAAAAAGGCAGCAGCAGCAGCCACGGAACAAGCGCAGCCTAAAAAGCCGGCCGGATGGGATAAAGAAGATGAATATCTGGAACGGATGGCCAGGATAAAGCAGCAAGACCTTCAGCCAAAAGTGGAAAGGATTCCTGGGACAACTTTAATCAAATACAATTGTCAGAGATGTGATTATGCTTTCAAATATGATCCTTATAAAAAAATGCCTCGAGCCTGCCCATACTGTAATGGTGAAGTCCCTAATCTGAAAGCATTTACGATGTAGTTTTAACCTGTTGATTCGATTACCGATATTTTCTTAAATGAGTTCTGCAAAAGGGGAAAAATGCTTTCCCATGAACAAAAGATACAAAGGGTAGTACAGCAGTTAAAACAACGAAAGAGCACTTCTCCGGTCTCATTAAAGAAGAAAGCGGTCTCTCATGAAGTGCCTAAGCCCCGTGATAAGCGGCATTTCGATGAAAAGATCGATATCAGCGACTTGGATAAGATACTTCATATCGATCGAGAGAAACAGGTCTGCATCGCTGAACCTGGAGTTACCTTTGTGGACTTAGTCAGAGCGACCTTGAAACATGGTTTAGTGCCGATAGTTGTCCCGGAATTGAAGACCATCACTATCGGGGGAGCGGTGGCAGGATGTTCTATAGAATCGATGTCATACAAATACGGAGGGTTTCATGATACTTGTCTTGAATATGAAATTATTACTGCGCAAGGGGAGGTGCTGATCTGCACCCCGGAAAATGAACATAAGCTGGTATTCCAGATGGTGCATGGTACTTTCGGAACGTTAGGCATCATCTCAAGACTGAAGTTCAAATTGATCCAGGCCAAGCCTTTCGTGAAAGTGGTGTATGAAAAATACTTTAATCTTGAAGATTACCAAGCGGCGATATGGAAACATTATCAAGATAAAGATGTTGATTTCATGGACGGAATAATCCACTCTCCTCGGTTATATGTACTCAGCTTGGCGAATTTTGTCGAGCAAGCGCCGTATACGCATAGTTACGATTGGATGCGTGTCTATTATAAAAGTACTAAAGAAAGAAAACGAGATTTTCTCAAGACCATCGATTATTTTTTTAGGTATGATAAAGGAGTGACCAATGTAACCCCTAAATCATTTTTAGGCCGGCTCTTTTTTGGAAAGTTTGTAAATTCAAGCACGGTGCTGAGAGCTGCTGAGAAGCTTCATAAGGTAATTCCTTCCTCGCAGATCCCTATCACCCTTGATGTGTTCATACCTTTCTCAAAATCCAGCAGTTTTATGGATTGGTACCAGCAAGAAGTTAATTTTTTTCCCTTGTGGTGCGTGCCTTATCATTCTGTCAGAAAGTATGAATGGTTATCAAACGATTTCTGGGGCAAGACAAAAGATTATCTTTTCTTGGATTTAGCCATCTACGGCCTGAAGAAGCGCGGCGGCAAGAATTATTACAAGATTCTCGAGGATGAACTGATGAGTCTGGGGGCGCTGAAGACGCTCATCTCGACCAATTATTACTCGGAATCCGATTTCTGGAAGATCTGGAATAGAAAAAATTATGATGCGGTCAAATCTAAAACCGATCCGCAGAACATTTTCCGGGACCTTTACACCAAGACTTGCAAAACCAGCCAGGGATTAGGAAGCTAAGAGCAATATTTGACACTGTATACTATCGGCGGGCGGTATTGCGGAGCCTAGCCAGCTTCTCAACTTCGCCTCATTTTATTCGGCTCAGGTCGTCTCAATCAACTCGATGAGAATCAGCCAATCGGCGATTACGCAATACCTGCCGATAAAGTAACAGTGTTATATTTGATAAAATTTAAATATCTGCTCCTATGAAGAATAAAAATGATGCTTCCGTCTTTTGATCCTTCTCGCGCTACCCAGGCACTTTGCTATCATCGGGCTTCTTTTCAGATGCCTAATTCGATGGTGGCAATCGCCGATTCTTATGGCTCGACCATCTTACAGATTTACTTTGGCACTAATGACCAGCTGATCGCGGAAAGGATGGAAAAAATTCTGAAGCCTTCAGGATCTTCTCCTAAGAGAGTTTTATCTCCGCAGGATCATGATTTTGCAGATCTCTGCAGCTTGCTGGTGAACTTGCGGCTTCCGTTAGTGGCAAGAAAGAAAAACCCCTCTTATTATGGAGAAGGTTATCTAGTCGATGCGGCAGAATTTTATCGCATGGTCAAGGCCGCTCGAAGTGATGAATATAGAAATGCTTCCTTATATGCCGGAGAAAAAACATTTTCTATCGATAATACCTTAAGGTGTTATGATAACATCGATCTTTCATTTCTAAAAAAAAGATCTGATCAGCCATGACTTCCCTCTCTTCCAGCCAGATAGATTTGTTTTACCAACGAGGCTATCTTTTCTTGGAAAGAGTTTTTTCTATAGATGAAGTCGCTGAAGTGAGCAAAGCGATAGGCTGCTTACAAGAGATGGCCCAAGGTTTGGAAGGAGAAGTCATGCATAAAGGCAGCAAATTTGTGGTCCAAGACGGATTGCTGGAGCGGGTAGTCTGGGCGGGGGCAGCAGAACCATCTTTACTACAGTATGGACATCATCCCAAGTTAACTTCTATCCCCGCACAGCTTTTACAAAGCAAATTTGGCGAGCATCTAATCAATCAAGTGCATTTCAAGCTACCCGGCGGTGGCTTTTATCGCTGGCATCAAGATAGCATCCATCGCGGTTATGGAAATCATGAGCATTGGGCTGATGTCAATGGAAAAGGAAGTTATGTGCAGACGGTTATGGCGATTGACGAAGCGATTTTAGAGAATGGACCGCTTTTAGTCATCCCTTACAGTTGCCAG
>Ga0209542_10021314_pt1 | contig 10170 bp, 8 predicted proteins | sample RifCSPhighO2_01_FD_184028 | JGI IMG/M metagenome (GOLD analysis project Ga0209542, IMG submission 184028) | Soil microbial communities from Rifle, Colorado - Rifle CSP2_plank highO2_0.1 (SPAdes) (version 2) | ecosystem: Environmental > Terrestrial > Deep subsurface > Rock core/Sediment ...
TTCAGGCTGAGATCATGGATCTTGCACAGACGGTGACCCAGTTCGTGACCAATCATCACTTCCTGCTTCACTGCTTTGCGTGTTTTTGAGCGCCGCTCAAGGTCCATTCCGCACTCCCCGATAAATACCAGATTACTATTGCCCCACGGCCTTGGTGTTGTTGTAATCAAAAAATTATACCCCTGGTGCGAATTGGCGAAAAGGGGATACCCCATTATCAGGATTTGAGGCGTTTAGACGCTTTTCCACCACAGCGAAAGCTCCGGCAGATAGGTCACGAAGGCCAGCCAAATCAGCATGATAAACAGGAAAGGCAGGGCGGCGCGGAACAGGTGAGGCTGCACCAGCAGCTCGGCTGTGACGAAATCCAAGGCTACATCTTCAGCCGCCCGATTCCGGCTCAGGAATTCGAGAAGTGGCAAAAAAACTTTTCACTGAAACCGGATGCCGTGACCTGAAACCGCATCGACATCTTAAAAAAAACGGCCCGGCGGATGCCGGGCCGTCACTGAACAAAGCCAGTCTGAGTTACAGAGCCGGCAGAGCCGGACAGGTTGCCGAGGAGGCGCCCTTGAGCGGCTGGATCTGCTTGAAGCTGTAGGGGTTGATGGTGGGCAGACGCGTCACCGTCAGGCGATGGCTCGGCGTGTTGGCCTCGGTCACCACGCCACTGAGGTTCTCACGCAGATACTTGACCACGGCCTCGGTGATGTCCATCACCTCCAGACTGTTGGGCGGCGTGGCAGGTGCGCCCGGGCCGGCGACCTGGACGATGCTGCCATCCGTCTTCACCACCTGGACCGTGCGACCACGGCACGGGTTGCAGTTGTTGATGGTGGTCTTGTCGTCCGCGTACCAATAGCCGGTGACCGTGTAGCCGTCGTGGGGGGTGTCAGGCAGAGTACCAAGTGGTAGCTGTGTACGATCAGGAGCCAGGCACTTCTGGAAGGTCGGGCTGCTTGTGCGGTTGTCATAAATGTCGAGGTCGTCGACAGCAACGCCATTGACCTTGATGTTGCTGCCGCGGGCGGTGTTCCAAGCCCGGTAGCGATTGGCAAAGGTCAGTGGTGACGGATTCACCGGGGTGCCCATGAAGCCGCTGCAACCGTCCACGTTGTAGGTCAGACCGCTGTAGCCGAACATCCAGCCACCGACCCACAGTGTGGGATCGGGATGGAAAGTGCCGCCGATCGAATTCTCGATCGCAAACTTCAGGTCGGCGCCGCAGGCCTTGTTGGTCCTGCCCAGCTTGGCGGCGATGGGGATGTAGTGATAGATGTCCTCCATCGTGATCGCACCGCCGGCGGGGATGTGGGTGCCGTAGCGGAAGCCGCGGATGGACGACGACTGGGCCTGGCCAATGGCAGCCATGGCGTCGGCGATCAGGTCATGCGAGGTGCCTTCGACCACGCCGGGCATGTCCTCATCCACGAAGTTGGAGCGGTGTAGATCGATGTTGGTGTAGGCGATGACCTCGTCCACCGGACGCAGAAGCTCGGTGGTGTTACCACCGATGGTGACCTGCTGGTTCTCGACGAAGGTGCCGTTCAGGAACGGTGCACGCACCTGGGCGACTTTGGCGGCGATCTTCCCGTCTTCCTTGATGCTCTCGGTGATGATGTGCGGTGTCCAGGTCCAGGAGTCAACCTGGCCCTTCTTCACCTTGATACCGATTTCTCCGATCATCGTGCCGTCCTGGCCTTCCTCGACGATGACGGTGCCGGTGGGCGTGACGATGGGTTGCATGGTGCGTTCATGCATGTCGGAGTTGAGGATGAAATCTACGCCCGCATAGGTTTCAGCCAGCTTGATATCACGCGCCATTTCCATTTCCGAGATCGCGACCACCAGATCGACCTTCTCGTCATTACGGAGTTTGTTGATGAGGCATGGATATTCGACCGTGCCGTCGGTGAACTGATAGCCGGCGGTGACGCTGGTGCCGACCGCGGCGATGGCACGCGCGGTGGTGAGACCCATGATACCGATCTTCAAAGAGCCGACGTTCTTGATGGTGTAGGCCGGCAGCACGCGCTTGTACGTTTGGCCGATATTGGGGCCGCTGGTGGGGCTGCGCCCGCACGCAGTGGTGTTGTCGAACTGGTTGGTGTAGTAGAGGTTGGACGAGAGCGCGGTCCACGGTGCGACCGGTGCGTTGCCGCCCGTGCCCTTGAACAGTTCCTCGAAGCGCGCCGCGCCGTAGAGGAAATCCCAGTTGCCGGGCGTGTAGGCGTCGAAGCCGAACATGTTCAGGACATCGACCATGGCCTGGCCGCTCGTGAACAGGGCCTCGCCGGAGCCCTGCAGGGTATCGCCGGTGTTGATGGTCAACGATTGGCCCAGGCTGTCGTCGCGGATCTTCTTGATCTCGGTGTACATGCGCGCCAGACCGCCTTCCATCTGGCCGGTCGTGTCGCTGCGTACATTGGCGCGCGGTACCAGATGGCCGTGAATGTCGCCGATGTGGATCAGCGTAAGGTTGCCGCTGCCGGCGCTCGCCAGGGATGACGCGGTCGCCATGGCGAGACTGAGCAGCACAGTGGCTGCTTTAAGGTGTAGCCTATTCATTTGGGATAGCTCCTCCAGTTGTTGTGGTAGTGAAGAATCTCCGGGTGATGTGTCGCGCTACGATGGTCACCCCCGCGTTGCGAATATTAGCCACGGGAAGCGGGTCTCCGCTTAACGACTATCTAGTGACGCAGCCGCTCTGGTTTTAATTCCCTCTTCGAAAAAAAATGAGGGTGAGTTTCCGCGCAAGTCGTGTCAGCGCATGCTGATGTCGGAGATTCGGAGATGGGGTGGAATAATTTAGGCGGTTGAAACGTCTTGCGGAACTATTAAGATAAGACTGGTCGATCCAGAACTACTTCCACCATAATGACAGATACGGCAGATAGGTCACCAGGGCCAGCCAGATCAGCATGATAAGCAGGAAAGGCAGGGAGGCGCGAAACAGGTTCAGCATGGGCTCACGGAAGCGCTGACTGGCGAGGAAAAGATTAATGCCGACCGGTGGGGTGAGGTAGCCTATCTCGAGATTGGCCAGAAATATAATGCCCAAGTGCACGGGATCAACGCCGAAACGCTGCGCTAGCGGCAGAATAAGCGGCACGATAACCATGGTGGCGGAGAAAATGTCCATGACGCAACCGATAGCCAGAAGAAAAACATTCAGCAGCAGCAGAAATTGCAGTTGGCTCTGCACATCCTGCTCAAGTATCGCCAGGATCTTCATGGGTAACTGGGCGTCGATCATGAGATTTGTCAGGCCGAGTGCGATTCCGAGAATGATCAGCAGGCTGCCCACCAACACGCAGGTTTCACGGAATATCTCGTGATACAAGGCACGCGTATTCAATCGACGGTGTATCACGCTCTCCAGCAACAGGGCATAAGCCGCGGAGCACGACGCCGCTTCCGTCACTGTTAAATAGCCTCCGAGCAATCCGGCGATGATGCCGACGGGCAGAAGGATGTCCCAGAATCCGTCTTTTGCCGCGGAGACAAAAGCCGCGAACAAAAAAGGATGACGCGCAATACCGACCCGTCGGGAAGTCACCGTGGCGTAAACCGCCAGCATGACGAGCAATATCGTCCCAGGCACCAAGCCTGCGGTGAAGAGCTGCTCGATGCTGACGCCCGCGACGATCCCGTACAGGAGTACGGCCAAGCTGGGGGGGAACAACAGGCCGAGCGACCCGGAGGAAGTCAGCAGGCCGAGCGAGAAACGCTTCGAATAGTTTTCTCCCACCAGCATGGGATAGAGCAATCCGCCGAGCGCCAGAATGGTGACGCCGGAAGCGCCGGAGAACGCGGTGAAGAAGGCGCAGGACATCAGCGCTACGATCGCCAGCCCGCCCGGCATCCAGCCGAAGCCCGTGTTGAACAGTTGCACCAGCCGTTGTGGCGCGCCACCGCGAGCAAGTGTCACACCCGCCAGGGTGAAAAGTGGAATCGCTATGAGGTTGGGCGAGGATGTGAGTCGTAACATCTCTATCAATAGAACGGCTGGATCGAGACCGGCTGCGTAGGTGGCAATCAGGCTGCCAGCGCCCAATACCACAAACAGCGGCACACCGAGCGCGGCGATCAGGACGAGGAATACGATAATCGCGATTGTCATGCTTTTCGCTCGCGTGAGCGTGGCCCGATGACAAAGCGCAATGCGAAATGAAGGCTCAGGAGAAAGAAACTCAGCGGAATGACAATGCCGAGGATGGTGATCCATTTCTCACCGGGCGGGACATTGATCCATTCCTGATGCCAGAATCGCACTGCCGCCAAGGTGATGACGGCGCAGACGACGGCGGAAAACAGAAATATCGGCCGTTCCAGGCGGCGTCGCCAGATTTCAGGCAACCAGATGGAAATGATTTCCACCTTGATGTGCCGTTCGCGCACGGCCACCACCGCCCCGATGAAGCTCACCCACAGCACCAGGTAGCGGATCAGGATGTCGGCGCCGGGAATCGACGCGTGAAACAGGTTTCGCAGGATGATTTCGGCCAGAGACAAACCCAGCATCAACACCAGGCCGGAAATGGCAAGAGTGCTTTCTACACGCGTGAAATAAAACTCGAGCTTGGCCTTCCAGGAGCGGTTTCGGACGTAATGTTCAGTCTTTTCGATCACTTCTTCCCTTTCCGCAAGCGGTATTCTTCGAGATCCTGGCGTGTACGGGCATACAGTTCGCCCGGGATATAGCCGTCCTTCGCCAGCGCCGCGGCCGCGCGATCACGCAGATCGTAGAGGACGGCGTCACTGTCTTTCCACTCGTTCGTGAACGTTACGCCGTGCTGTTTCAGCACCTTGAGGCTTTTCTCGTTGTCCCGCCGTGTTTCGACGAGCAAGCGGTTGCCGGCTTCCTCGCCGGTCTGGCGCAGCAGTTTCTGGAGGTCTTGGGGCAGGTCGTCGAAGAATTTGCGCGACACCAGCAGGCCGCCGATGCCATCCATCACTGGAATGCTGGTCATATAGGGCGTCTTGCTAAACCATTGCAGCGCGATCGCCCCGAGCGGCGGCGCGATCGTGGTGTCGATCAGGCCGGTGGAGAGGCTGGTGAAGACCTCCGTGATCGCCAGCGGGACGGGCGAAATGTCGCTGGCCTTGAAGAAGGCGGTGCCCAACGGATCGCCTTGCCACAACCAGATGCGCCTTTTCCTCATATCTTCGAGGGAATAAATGGGTTCCTGGGAGAAGAGCTGGATAAAACCGACTTCCATCCAGCCGAGCAACTCGAAGCCGTTCTTGCGGAATCCCTCGCGGATTTCCGGCATGAGCCGGGCGCGGACATGGTCAACCTCATCGTAACTGCGAAACAGGAACGGGATTTCCAGAACGCGTACCGGAGAATAGATATATCCGATGCCATGCCCGGTCATCGCGCCGCCGTGCAACTGACCGAAGCGGATCTTGCGCAGGACATCGGGTTCATCGCCGGAGACACCGCCGGGATAAAGTTTGAACCTGAGCCGACCCTGGCTTTCTTTTTCCACCTTTTTCGCCCAGTCGTCGATGATGTTCATCCAGGTGGAACCCTGCGGTGCCAGGGTGGCGAACTTGAGCACGTAGGCATCTCCCGCCTGCGTGGCGGGAAGGAAAAAAATCAGTAAAAGCAGGGCGTAGAGTTTTTTCAAAACCATTCCTCTTCTTTGGTGAGCAGTTGTTTGGCTTTTTGTCGGGCAATGGCATTGGCCAGCGCCATTTCCGGATAAATATCGGGCGGGGCATTGACGACGGCCGTCAGCCGTTCGTGGAACTGATTGCGGTCGAGTTGCTGACGCGCGAGATACTGTGCCCGCAGCATGTCGGTCAGCAGCAGTCCCCCCTGGGTCACGGCGCGCGCTTTCTCGAAATGCCGGGCGGAGCGATTGAAGTCGCCGCCCAGCATGGGAGGTTTGGCGCCGTAGTACACGCCGAAAAACAGGTGCGGGCCACCGTGGTAATAATTTTCGTCGAGTTCGAGCACGCGCGCCATGAGCGCCGCCGCCTGGCCCATCTCGGCGATGCGCGCCGGGTCGTCGCGGTTCATGTCGATCCATTTGGCCCAGCAGGAGGCGGACCAGAAGAGGGCGGGCACGGCGCTGCGGCCGAACGCGGCCAGCTCGCGCTCCAGCTCTTTTTGAGGCAGGGTGGCGATGTCGGCGGAAAATCCCACGACCGCGAGTGCCCGCAGGGCGTGCTCCAGGCCGCGGCGATACAGTTCGGAGGCGCGCCGGTTGTCCTCGTCTTCGATGAAACCATAGGCGTAACCGTAAAATCCCTGGGCCGCCTGCAGCCGCAGTTCAGCGTTGTCCGGGAGTTCCAGGATCAGCCCTTCGATGAGTTTGAGATTGGCCGGAATGGCGGCACGGGCCAGTTCCAGGTCGGTTTCGCGATTCATCGCGATGTTGCCGCTATCCAGAATGGACAGCGACGAACGCGCCACCATCTGGCCCATGGAGCAGGCATTCAGTACCAGGCCACAGAGGACGATCGATACGCCTCTTATTACTAGATGAGGGAATAAGGCAGGCCGCGTTGGCGCAAGAGCGGAGAGGGGCCTGATTTCGACCTGCATGGTTTGGTGCACCCCGATAATATTGTATGCTTCGGTCAGCTTATCCTTAGGGTCGGGTCAGGCGCAAGAAGCAAAAGGTTACTCAAGAAGCCCTACTCGCTACGCTCGTTCGTCTTGTCTTTCATAATTATGCCGGTTAACAGCAAAGACATTCTTGGTTTCGACGGGCCGCTCGCCGGGCGGCTGGAAGGGTTCACCCCGCGTCGCGCGCAGCAGGAAATGGCCGCGCGCATCGAGCAGGCGCTGGCGGATTATGCCGTCTTTATCGCTGAATCGGGCACCGGCACCGGCAAGACCTTTGCGTATCTGGTACCGGCGCTGCTGTCCGGCAAAAAAATCCTGATCTCGACCGGCACGCGTCATCTTCAGGACCAGTTGTATCACCGCGACTTTCCCATTGTGCGCGACGCCGTCGCGGTGCCGGTCACGTCGGCCCTGCTCAAGGGCCGGTCCAATTATTTGTGCCGCCATCGCCTTGAGCGGGCGGAAACGGAAGGACGCTTGGGCGGCCGGCGCGAGCGGTCGAATCTGGCGCTGATCCGGGAGTGGAGCGGACGCACGCAACGCGGCGACATCGCCGAGATGAATCGTATCTCCGAGGATTCCGATCTGTGGCTGCAGGTGACTTCCACCGCGGACAATTGTCTCGGCAGCGGCTGTTCCCATTACGACGAATGCTTCGTCAATCGCGCGCGGCGCGAGGCGTTGGCCGCCGACGTGGTGGTTGTGAATCATCATCTGTTCTTCGCCGACCTGGCCTTGCGCGAGGAGGGGTTCGGCCAATTGCTGCCCGGCGTGGAGGCGGTCATCTTCGACGAGGCGCATCAGTTGCCGGAAGTGGCGTCGAACTTTCTCGGGCTTTCGCTCAGCAGCCATCAGCTCGCCAGCCTGTGCCGCGATGCCATTGCCGAGGACTTGAAGGAACACAGCGGTGTTGCCGGGCTGCCGCCCGCCACGCAGTTGCTCGAAAAGGCGCTCGCCGATTTTCGTCTGGCGTTTGGCGTGGAGCCGCGCCGTACAGGGATGTACCAGTGTCGCGAGAGACAGGATGTCGAGAGCGACCGCCGCGATGCCTGGGACAAGCTGGAAAATGCCAAAGTGGTTCATGCAGCACTGGCGGAGCTGAAATCACGGTTGACGGATCTTTCCGCGGTGCTCGATATCGCCGCTGGAAAAGGCCAGGGACTGGCCAACTGCGCGCGTCGAGCCTCGGATCTGTTGGACCGGTTGATGATGATCAGCGAGAGTCCGCCGTCTGAGTATGTTGCCTGGTTCGAAACCACGGCGCGAACCTTTACGCTGTATCTAACCCCGCTCGATATTGCTGCTTCATTCCGCCAGCATACCGGCAACGGAAAGAAGGCCTGGATATTTACTTCCGCTACCCTCGCGATCAAAAAAAGCTTTGCGCACTTTCAGGCGCGACTGGGTCTGGAACAGGCGGAGACGGGACTGTGGGACAGCCCCTTCGATTATGTACAACAGACTCTTTTATATATTCCGCCCGGCTTGCCCGCGCCGTCGGCGCCGGATTATACGGATCGTGTGCTGGATGCGGCGCTGCCGGTACTGCGGGCCAGTCGCGGCCGTGCATTTATTCTTTTCACCAGTCACCGCGCCCTCAAGGTGGCTGCGACACGATTGCGTGACACGCTGGATTATCCCCTGCTGGTACAGGGTGATGCGCCGCGTTCGGAATTGCTCCGGCGTTTCCGCGACATGGGCAATGCCGTGCTGCTCGGCACCAGCAGTTTCTGGGAAGGCGTGGACGTGCGCGGCGAGGCGCTGTCCTGCGTCATCATCGACAAGCTCCCGTTCGCCTCGCCCGACGATCCGGTGTTGCAGGCGCGTGCGGCGGCGATGGAGCAGTCCGGACGCAGTTCCTTCACCGAATATCAGTTGCCGGAAGCCGTCATCACGCTGAAGCAAGGCGTCGGTCGCCTGATTCGCGATGAAAGCGACCATGGTGTGCTGGTGCTGTGCGACCCGCGCCTGCTGAGCAAGGGCTATGGCAAAATTTTTCTCGCCAGCCTGCCGCCGATGCCGTTGAGCCGGACGCTGCAAGATGTCGAAGCATTCTTCGCGCGTGACAATCTCGCCCGCCAAGTGCTGCGCGAGGCCTCACCCGCATGACGCCGTGCGTCTGTCCATGATCGCGCTGCGAAAGCTTGCGCGTTTCCTCGCCTTCGGATTCGGCGCTGGCAAGGCGCCGGTGGCGCCGGGCACCTTCGGCACGCTGGTTGGAATTCCTGCCTATCTGTTGCTGCAACCTTTATCAGCGCTGACCTACGCCGTTACTGTGTTGGCGCTGTTCGCATTGGGCGTGTGGCTGTGCCAGGTGACGGAACGGGACCTCGGTGTGCACGATCATCCCGGCATCGTGTGGGATGAAATCGTCGGATACCTTATTACCATGTTCATGGCCCCGAGCGGATGGGTGTGGATCGCGATGGGATTTTTTCTGTTCCGGCTGTTCGATATCTGGAAGCCGTTTCCCATCCGTCAGATCGAACGCCGGATTCAGGGTGGATTTGGCAACATGTTCGATGACGCCCTCGCGGGTTTTTATGCCTTGGCGGTTATGCAAGCCGTGGCGTATCTGTTTAACACCCCGAACGCGCCATGGATGTCCTGATTATTTATCTGCTGGTCGGCGCGTTCGCCGGCCTGATCGCCGGCCTGCTCGGCGTCGGCGGCGGGCTCATTATCGTCCCGGTGCTGGTGTTTGTTTTTCAGGGGCAGGGTGTCGATTCAAGCCTGATCGTGCATCTGGCGATCGGCACCTCGCTGGCGACCATCGCCATCACCTCGATTTCCTCCATGCGTGCGCATCACCGGCACGGCGCTGTGCAATGGCCGGTGTTCCGCCGGCTCGCGCCTGGCATTGTGGTCGGCGCACTCGTGGGCGCGATCATCGCTGATTTCATGCCCACGACAGCGATGCGCCTGTGGTTCGGCATTTTCGAGCTGCTGGTGGCGGCGCAGATCGGGTTCAATCTCATGGTCGCGCCGCGTGGTCACTTGCCCGGGACTCTGGGCACGAACATCGCCGGTGGTGTGATCGGCGCGGTGTCGGCGGCGTTGGGCATCGGCGGCGGCACCCTGACCACCCCATTCCTGGTTTGGTGCAACATCTCCCTGCGTCAGGCGGTGGCCACTTCAAGCGCGTGTGGGCTGCCCATCGCCGGCGCCGGCGCCGCCGGCTTCGTCGCCACCGGCTGGAATGAAAGCGGTCTTCCCGTATGGAGCAGCGGATATCTTTATTGGCCGGCGTTCGCCGGCATCGCGGTTTCCAGCTTGTTGTTTGCCCCTCTCGGTGCGAAGCTCACGCACACCCTGCCGGTCGTCGTGCTGCGCCGGTTCTTTGCCGTGTTCCTGGTGGTACTCGGCGTGCGTATGCTGATCGGCTAGAAGCTATCTCAAAACCTGCTGCGCGTCCGTGATCCGGGCTCGGGCGGTGCTCGGAATCCTCATGGACTGTCGTGTCCACTCCGGTTCCTGCGCTCCGTCCTCACCCGGCTGACGGCCGCTCGCGACGTTTTTGAGATGGCTTCTGGTGCGTATCTGCGTTTCAGGTATTTTGAAAGATCTTCCGGCCACTCTGTCGCCGC
>Ga0209542_10021315_pt1 | contig 10169 bp, 9 predicted proteins | sample RifCSPhighO2_01_FD_184028 | JGI IMG/M metagenome (GOLD analysis project Ga0209542, IMG submission 184028) | Soil microbial communities from Rifle, Colorado - Rifle CSP2_plank highO2_0.1 (SPAdes) (version 2) | ecosystem: Environmental > Terrestrial > Deep subsurface > Rock core/Sediment ...
CAGAATCTTTTGGAAGATTTTCGGAAGGCGGTCTTTGAGATCGGCGTCGCAGTACAACACCAAGAGAAATGATGAAAACTCCGGTGAGGAAAAATAATACGGTGTCCCAGCTATTTGGAAATCCCAAAAAAGGAAGAATCGCGACAAAAGCTCCGGCGAGCATGATGAGCGTATCGAGTGTCATTGTTGCTATTATACAGGTTCTAGGAGATTATCACGACAAACTCTCCCCGTGTCTCGCCTTTTTTCAATCGCTCGAGAGCCTGGTGCGGTGTTCCGGAAAACAGATCTTCATGCAATTTGGTTAATTCTCGAGCAATCGTGACATTCGCCTGCGGCACAGCCTGTTCCAATTCTCCCAACAATTTAATGATTCTGTGAGTCGATTCGTATAAAACTACAGGTACTTCGCTTGACGCGATTTTCTTTATTGCTGTTTGGCGGCCTTTTTTATGCGGGAGAAAGCCAAGAAAGAGAAAATGCTCCAGCGGCAAACCTGATATCGAGATCGCGGCCGTGAGAGCCGACGGCCCGGGGATCGCTTCTATATGCCCGCCCGCCTCCCTAACTTTATTCACGAGTCTTGCTCCCGGATCGGAGATCGCAGGAGTTCCCGCATCCGAAACTAATGCGACTTTTTCGCCGGCAATAATACGGGCGATAACTTCTTCTGCCTTTTTAAGCTCCGCCGCCGCATCAAGGCGTTGCAGAGATTTTTTTATTTCATAGCGTGCAAGCAGCTTTGAAGTTACTCGCGTATCTTCGGCATAAATAACATCCGCCTCGCGCAGTGTACGCAGTGCCCGCAACGTAATGTCCTCCAAATTCCCTATCGGCGTAGCTACCACTGACAATTTTCCTTCCTCATTTTCCGTCATACGATCTGTTCGGCCACCTTGTAAATATCACCTGCGCCCATGGTTATGATTAAACAGTTTGTAGTTTGCAGTTCGTAGTTTGTATCTAATTGCAAGTACACATTGTGCAGAGACTTGAATGCTCGAGCAGGGACGCCGAGCGCATTGATCTTTTTAGCGAGCACTTCACTTGTTATCCCTTCTATCGGTTCCTCGCGAGCCGCGTAAATAGGCGCGAGAATCACTTCGTTCGCTGTCGCAAGCGCTCGTGCAAAATCATCCATCAGATCGCGCGTGCGGCTGTAAAGATGCGGATGAAATGCCACAACAATTGTTTTGTCCGGAAATTCCTCGCGCGCGGCGGCAATCGTCTTTGCTATTGCCGTCGGATGATGGGCATAGTCATCATATACAAGAGCCCCGCGTTTCGTTTCGCCTTTATACTCAAATCTCCGCCATGAGCCCTGAAATTCCATGAGTGCTCGGTCTGTGAACGATTCCTGCAAGTGGGGAAATGCGGCTCTCGCTGCCGCCTTGGCCGCTTGTGCATTTTCAATATTGAATTCCCCTATCAGTTTCAGACGCGGAACACTTTGCGTTGTGTAATCGATGATAGGAGCTTTTGCGTGGCTTAGCACCGCAGCGACATGTTGATTCATCGGATCGGCCACTATGCAGCCATTGACCGGAACTTTTTCCACGGCCTTTCTGAACGTGGCCTGCAGGTCATCAAATGTCGGGAAATAATCCGTATGATCCCACTCGATGTTCGTGATAACAAGAATCTCTGGAGAAAGTTTTAAGATATGATCTTTGTATTCACAGGCTTCAATCACAAAAAGGTCGTCATTTCCTGCGAGAAAATTCGAGCTAAAATCTCTAACTATTGAGCCAATAATTGCTGTCGGTCTTTTTCCGCCATCCGAGAGGATCTTTGCAAGCATTCCCGTCGTTGTCGTTTTCCCATGCGTCCCTGCAACTGCAATAGTCCTGGTCTCTTTCGTTATTTCGCCCAAAGCTTCGTAATATGAGATCTGCGGAATTCCGAGCTCCTTTGCATATTGTCTTTCCGGATTATCGGGAGGCACCGCATCACTGTAAACGATTAGTTTGGCATCGATTGGCACATTTTCCTCCTTCTGCCCGATAAGAACTTCGATGCCCTTTTCGCCAAGCAGTTTTGTTACTGGCGATCTTTCCCTGTCGGAGCCGCTCACCATTCTTTTTTGGTGTGCAAATAATTGCGCAAGAGCTGACATGCCAATTCCGCCAATTCCAACCATGTATATATTGCCGCTGTTGTCCACGTCCCTAGTATAACAATTTGACCTCACATTTTATTCGAGAAAAATGACCTGGACACGCCGCGCTATCATCACAATTGTAACTAAGCTACAATACACTTGTGGCGAAGGCAGAAAAGAAAGTAAAGTTTAATTTCGCGGAGTTGAAGGCTGCCGCAACCAATGATAACCCACACATACGAAAGCGTGTGTTCGAAGAATACTTTGAGCAGTTCGAGGAATTCCCGTCATATCTTTTTGATAATATCGACAGCATAGATAAAAAACTTTCAGAAACCGTAAGTGATCTGGAAAATGATCCTAATACATCAGCAAAAATGCGCAAAGGCATTGCCCTGATGCTCAATCGACTTCCCTCACGATCTGAGTCCGCTTAGATTTTAGAGCAATTTTCACACCAATCCTTTTGCACGTATCGCAGCAACAAACTGGTCACTTCGATCATATTCGTTCGCAAAATATTTGCCAAAAGATTGGAACGCTGGGCTATACAAAATAGTCTGTCCTTTTTTTGCAATCGCGAGAGCCCGATTTACCGTTGCATTCATTCCCTCTTCCTCATGAACAATAGTTCCTTGACTGGCAAGATTAAAAATCTCATCTCGGACGCGGTCAGTTCCACGCTCTTTAAATAGAACTACAGATGAACACCACAGGGGAATCTCCGCTATCAATTTCGTCATATCTAAGTTCTTGTCGTCCCCGCCCATGATAAGGACAACTGCACGCTTATCTTTCCTTCCGACCGCCCTTAATGCCGCGATCGTGGCTTCGGGAGTCGTCGAATTATTGTCATTGTAGATTTTCACGCCATGCATTTCTTTAACAAATTGAAGCCGGCCCTCTAGCCCTCCGAATGATTCAAGGCCGCGCCGAATTTCCGGCTCTGTTTGACCAAGCGCGTGGAGTGCGGCCGCGGCAAAAGATGCATTTTCCCGATTATGGTCTCCCAGAATATTTAAGTTCCAATCTTCCGGAATAGGATCCGGCACAACCGGCGGTATCAGAGGATTTGTCGCACGAATACGCTCAAGCACGGTCTTTCCGACAAAAAGAAAATCGCCTTCGCGCTGGTGCCGAAAAATATTCGACTTGTCGCGGAAATATTCATCTATCGAGCGATAATAATCGAGATGATCCGGCATAAGATTTGTAAAAACGGCTACATGAGGACTGATCTTTAGATCACCGAACCCTTGCAGCTGCCAGGAATCTAGCTCCAAAATCGCAAAATCGTCTTTATCAATTTCCGGCAGTAGCGCGAGGGTCGAAATTCCTCGGATATTGCCTCCAATATGGGTGGTTTTTCCTGATAATTTTAGAGCGTGATGAATTATATGCGTGATCGTGGATTTCCCTCTTGTCCCCGTAACCCCAACGACAGTAGTGCCAATCTCCAGAGCGTATTTGGCAAAAAGCGCGGTGGACATTACAACGGGCACGCCGGCACTTCGCGCCGCCGCCACGTAGGTGGAATTTATCGGAACTTTGGCCGCCTTTATCACAAGATCGCAATTTGTGAAATCTTTCTCGTCGTGGCCGCCGAGGCGGAAAGAAATATTTTTATATTTTTTCAGTCGTTCAATAGACTCCGTCAGCTGTTCCTCGTTTTTTTTATCAGTAACCAAAACTTGCGCTCCGCACTTTGCCAAGAATTCCGCATCTCCTACACCTCTCCCTAAAAGTCCAAGGCCCATAACTGTAATCCGCTTTCCCTCGAACAACTCCCTGTAACCTTTCATATTCCAAGTTTACCCCGTTAGAAGTCATGTGCAAAAAATAATTTTGCGTGATTTCTGGATTATCTGAATATCTGTAACCGTATTCCTGATTCGAGAATTTCTGCAATCTAGCCAAAAATTCCTTTTTACATCTTCTTAATCAGGCCGACATGCCAACCATCAGTTTTCTTGCTCAGTAAAAGGTATATGTAACCATTTTGATTTCTAACGGGGTTTACCATTGACGAGTTTGTAAGCCATGTTCTTTTGCGTTATCCACTTGCCTGAAAAAAATCCGAGAATACAATGCACGTCCACGATTGTTTGTGGAAGTAGGGTGTGATTCCCTCACTGTGCCGCAACGGTAATCCCGCCAGGGTAGTCCGGTCTTCAAGCGATCGGATTCCCGAGCAGGAGGCCGTCGCATACGACGTTTATTTGAAAAAACTCCGCTCGAGCGGAGATTTGTTTTTTATGCGAATAAAAAACATGTCGCGAGAGCACTTCGCGACATAAACCTATTTATGAAAACAAAACATTATTTAGCACTTATCGCAGCGGTCGCGCTCTTAGCAACAACTGCTTATTTTTCTCAAAAAATCTTTCTCTACTATTCAATCGAACAAACTTCAGTCGAGAAGGCTGTTAGCAGTCCTGCCGCTACAAAGCAGTTCACTCTGATAGCAGATGAAAAAACCTACACTCTTCAGGTCGAAAAAGAAACTACGGTACTAGAGGCAATGCACGCCGCGGGTTCTTCTGGGTTCGTGTTTTCTGGAAAAGAATATCCGATGCTCGGATTTTTCGTGGAATCAATAAACGGCAAAACCGCGCCACAAGGATACTACTGGATTTTTTATGTAAATGGCGCGCAGTCAAATACCGGCATCTCTACAACAATTATTAGAGGCGGCGACACTATTGAGTGGCGCCTAGAGGAAAGTTATTAGTTTATTAGTTGTTAGTTGGAAGTATGCATACAAAAAAACTGCTCGCAACTCTCGCTTTATTAGCCGCTTTACATTCACCAGTTTTTGCACAAGAGATACCCAGCGTTAATGTTCCGGATAATTGCACGGTAGAGGATACGAGCGGCGGCTCGCACGCATATCCGCCGTCTGCGCAATTCTTGGGAATATGCGCGCTTGCCGCAGCAAGAGAGCAAGGAGCGATTAACAGCTATGAGCTCACCAATTTTTCTTTCGGTCTATTTTTGTCGAGTCTAAATGGCATCGTTCCAACTTCTGAACAGTTCTGGTCCATATCGAAAAATGATGTCGAGGCGCAAGTGGGATTAAGCGAGCTCGCGCTCGTACAGAACGACATTCTTTCTTTTCAGCTCACTGACTTTACGAACAACTCCAAGATAGGAGCTCCAATTTCTTTCAGGATCGGCTCCTTAATGAGTTCTTCACAGCAGGCCGCGCCTGTCGCGCCTTTGAGCGGGCTGACTCTGCATGATCCAGTTGACGTATCGCGCGCGACCTCATACTTACGGAGAAATCAGAATGAGGACGGGTCATTTGGCTCGCCACTTCTGAATGATTGGGTCGCTATCGCCGCCGCCTCCGCCGGTGCTGATGATATTGGAAAAAAGCTGATCGGACATGAAATTAAAAACCCGCCGACTCTTTCGAGCGTGACAGATTATGAGCGGCACGCGATGGCACTAGAGGCGCTTGGTATTAATCCTTATTCCGGCACAGGCATTGATTATATTTCGCCAATAGTCGAATCCTTTAACGGCATTCAATTCGGCGACACGGCGCTCGTCAATGATGATATTTTTGCGATCTTCCCTTTGCTTCATGCCGGCTATACAGAGAGCGATGATATCATCGCAAAAACGATCGAATTTATTTTGTTCAAACAGCAGGCGAATGGCTCGTGGGCGGAAAGCACAGATCTCACTGCGGCCGCGATCCAGGCGCTCTCTCTTGTGCGCCCTCTGCCGGGAACTCCGGACGCGATAGCAAAGGCCGTCGCATTTTTGCATACAAAACAGGATAAAGATGGCGGCTTCGGGAACACTTCTTCGACAAGTTGGGTATTGCAGGGTCTGGCCGCTATCGAGGACAGTGTTTATAATTGGAGCTCTGGGACGTATCTAACTCCCGCTTATTATCTCTCGACAAGACAGGCGACGGATGGAGGATTTGAGCCCGAAAATGCCGATCGAGAATCAAGGATTTGGGCGACGGCCTATGCACTTCCCGCGGCGCAGCGCCAGAGTTGGGATTCTATTTTGGATAAATTTCCAAAACCGGAGAAAACTCCGGCTTTAGCAACGACCACCGTCGAGTCGGTAATGATAGAAGAAGCGATTCCATCATCACAAAATGATGGAATTCCCGAGGAGGCGCAAAATCAAGCAGCCAAAGCCGAAACCCAAACGGCTCATTTCCGCCCATTTGAGCCGTTTGAGCCTGTGAGACAAGGTCTAATTGGCGAAGAGAAAACCGAGCAACTCGAGAAGCAGAACCGAATCAGTCAAACAGCCGCCGTTTCTGCAGAGATTCCGAGCGGATTTTTGAGGATTATCTTGCGAGCTATGAATTCCTTTTTGGCTTGGCTATTTTAACCTGTCCGCGCCCAGAGTGGGGGCGGAAAATCGGCCAATACATGTCATCTTTCATTTCTATCAATAGTTCTTTTTTATCGACGCGATTGGTGAATTTAACCGGCGCATCCTCGACAATTGCGAGCGGACGGTGCTCGCGGCCTTCTCCCATCACCAGCACGCACGCAGTTGCTATGCTGTCGGCTATATTTAATTGAGTGATTTTCATTTTTCGTCCGAAAATATCAGAACTGCCGCGATAATCTTTGATTCCTTGAAAACCGGCGTAACCAAGCGCGATGCCGATTATGCCCGAGCGATTCGGACGCACGTGGCTGTCAGTGATAACAACACCAAGATTTTTGATTTTGTAATGTGCCCGAAGTTTTTTATGCAACTTGTTTGCCGCGTCAAAACTATTTTTGGGCAATAATATTAATTTTCCATTTGCATTCGAGTCATCAATGCCCGCGTTGGCCATAATTATTCCGTCTTTCAACGTAAGCCATGCATATTTGGCCGGAATTGCCCACTCACTCTCTTTTCTGATGATTCTTGCCTTTTGGGCCGCGTCCTTTGCTATTGCAACTCTTCCTTCCGAAAGTGCGACAATCTTCGAAGTTACTGCGAGAATCGAACTGTCTCTTAATTTCTTTACATTGGAACGAATAAATGAGTAGAGATCCTCGTGGGCTTGGAAAATCTTCGTCGTTACAGGATGTAAATTCATAGACTGAAGCCTGACAATACCAAGTTCAGTTTCTTTGACAACGATTATGCTACTTGATAGCTTCGATGAATGCGTGGCTCAAAATTGCTTAAATTTGGGGGCACTTCGATGGGAAGTCCGGAAATGATCGGGAAGGTTATCGGCATTGTGAAAAACACGCTCAAAAGCGCCGACGTCCCGGCAGTAGCGGTTTCAGCGATGCATAACATCACCAATACTCTTATAGAAATCGCACACTTAGCCGAAAAAAACGATGAATCCTATAAAAAACGTGTAAGTGAATTATCGGAACGCCATACAAAAGCGGTGATTTCTCTTGTCGGCAAAAAGAGCCGGCAATCTTCTCTCTCTAATATAGAAAGACTGATAGATTCACTGCGAGAAAGTTTGGAAAAAATCGAATCCTCGGGGAAACTGTCACGAGAGAACCTCGACGAAATAATGAGCTATGGCGAACGACTGTCAGCGACAATACTCACCGATGCGCTTAACGACAAGGGAGTGCCTTGCGAGTATTTGGACGCGAGTGCCGTCATCGTCACGGACGATAATTTTGGCTCCGCCCTAGTGGACTTCAAACGCACATACGAAAAAATCGCGCGGCACTTCCAATCTCATAAAAAACTGCAGATCATAACTGGTTTCATTGCGGCAACCGACGACGGCAGAATAACTACTTTGGGACGAGGCGGCAGTGATTACACTGGCTCCATCATAGGAAGCGGATTGAATGTAAAATTGATCGAGATTTGGACTGACGTTTCCGGATTCATGACGGCCGACCCTAAAAAGGTCCCGAGCGCCTTCCCCATTGAATCAATGTCTTATGCCGAGGCAAGCGAGATGTCATATTTTGGTGCGAAAGTAATTCATCCAAAGACTCTCCAGCCGGCGCTCGAAAAAAACATCCCGATTTTAATTAGAAATACGTTCGACGAGAAGGCGCCGGGCACCCTGATCGAAAAAAGGGTGTCGCCAGCAAAAGGATTGGTTCGCGGGATATCTTCCGTCAACGAAATCTCTATTCTGCGCATACAGGGCGGTGGAATGTCAGGAATTTACGGGACTTCAGGGCGGCTTTTTGGCGCGCTTGGAAAAGCAAAGGTAAACGTGGTTCTCATCACGCAGGGTTCGTCGGAAAACTCCATAACAATCGCTGTCGCGCCGCGCGATGCCGAAATCGCAAAAAATGCGATAGACACTGAATTCGAGCACGAGCGAAAAGCGCGGCTGATAAATGATGTAATTGTAGAAAAGGATCTTTCGATAATAACGGTCGTGGGCGAAGGAATGCGCGAGCGTCGCGGCATGGCCGGCCGGTTCTTCCAAACTCTCGGTCGAAATGGGGTGAATGTCGTCGCAATCGCGCAGGGCTCATCGGAGCTGACTATTTCGGCAGTGGTTGGAAAGAGTGATGAAATAAAAGCCCTAAACGCTGTACATGCCGCATTTTTCACACCTGAGCACAAAATAATAAACATTTTCCAAGTCGGTGTCGGGCTTATCGGCAACACCCTTTTGCGGCAGGTTGGTGAGCAAAAAAATTCACTGGAGAAAGAGCACGGATATATCACGAGAGTGGTGGGGCTGGCAGATAGCCAGAAGATGCTCTTCGACTCTGTTGGCATTAATCTCAAAACTTGGCGTAAAGCGTTATCGGCGGGGAAAGAGCAGATGGAGATAGGCGGTTTCGTGGAAAAGATGAAAAAAATGAACTTGCCCGAAAGCGTGTTTGTGGATTGCACAGCGAGTGAAGATATAGCAAAGAACTACGCGGATATTTTGGGTGCAGGAATTTCCATCGTGACTCCGAATAAAAGAGCGAACTCTGGGCCCTTCAAGAACTATCAGAACTTCAAAACAATCGCGAGCAAGCATGGTGTGAAGTTTCTGTTTGAAACAAATGTTGGTGCGGGCCTGCCTGTTATCAGTACGCTCAAAGATCTAGTCCTTTCGGGAGACAATGTCGTAAAAATTGAAGCCGTGCTATCCGGCACACTAAGTTATATTTTCAATCACTTCGATGGAAAGAAAGGATTCAGTGACATTGTAAAAGAGGCTCGTAAACTAGGGTTCACGGAGCCCGATCCAAGAAGCGATCTTGACGGAATGGACGTGGCTAGAAAAATTCTCATTTTATCGAGAGAGGCTGGATTCCCTCTCGAGATGAAAGATATAAAAGTTGAAGGACTCTTGAGCGCGAAAAGCAAACGAGCGAAATCTATTGACGATTTCTTAAGGCAGCTTGAAAAGGAGGACGACACTTTTGAGAAGAAGCGGAAAGACGCTCAGAAAAAAGGGAGTGTATTGCGATACATCGCGACGCTAAAGAACGGCCGCGCGGCCGTGTCCCTGCAGGCAGTAGGCGAAGATCATCCATTCTACTCTCTCTCTGGGAATGATAATGTCATTGCATTCACAACAGAAAGATACAAAAAAACCCCAATAGTCATAAAAGGCCCGGGTGCTGGAGCTGAAGTCACAGCGGCGGGAGTTTTCGCAGATATTCTGCGAATTGCCTCACCGCTGGCATAGTGATAATATGGCCCAATGGCTAGCAAAATTCCGGTAGGGATACTCGGCGCAACTGGCATGGTGGGCCAGCAATATCTGCGACTTCTTGCAGATCACCCGTGGTTTAAAGTCGCGCATGTGGCAGCGTCGCCGCAATCTGCAGGGCTGAAATACAAAGATGCCCTCAAGTCGGGATGGCTTGTTGCCGGCGACATACCTGCGGACGTCGCGGATTTGAAAGTGGCAGACGTAAGTGACGTAAAATCCGCTTCCAAATGCGCGCTCGTATTTTCTGCATTCGAAATGTCGGATAAGGAAGAGATTAGAAATTATGAAAACAAATACGCCGAAGCGGGAATACCCGTTTTTTCGAACGCATCCGCGCATCGCGCTACTGCCGATGTACCGATGCTCATCGCAGAAATCAACTCGCATCACCTGGACATAATTCCGACCCAGCAAAAAAATCACGGCTGGGAAAAA
>Ga0209542_10021317_pt1 | contig 10167 bp, 11 predicted proteins | sample RifCSPhighO2_01_FD_184028 | JGI IMG/M metagenome (GOLD analysis project Ga0209542, IMG submission 184028) | Soil microbial communities from Rifle, Colorado - Rifle CSP2_plank highO2_0.1 (SPAdes) (version 2) | ecosystem: Environmental > Terrestrial > Deep subsurface > Rock core/Sediment ...
TCGACGGTTTACAAAACCGCTGCTTTGCCACTAAGCTACACAGGCAAATTTAATATTATTTTATCAAAAAACTTGAGATTTGAGAAGCTATTTTGTTTGGGCCCTTTGGAGTTTTTCCAAAGCGTATGAGTGTTTTTTCTTGAGATCCTGATTGCTCGGATCCAATTCCATCGCCGCCTCAAATGACTCTTTGGCGTCAGTATATTCCCCCATTTTTATATATAGATCTCCTAATGTATCGTATAGTCCGGCATCCTTTGGGTTCTTAGCAATCTCAATAATCAATCTCTGCTCTTCTTTTCTGAGCGCTTCCAAGTCATTAACAATCGGGGCTGGAACCGTTTTAACCTGAATGGTAGGAATTAGAGCGGACGAGCTTTCATGCGGGGCATCCAGAGCTGCCGGATGGCCATTTTGATATCCTTTTCGGATCTTTGATATGAGAGAATCAGACATCCGATCAATTCTCAAAGACAAGAGTCTTAACCGACGTAAGAATTTTTCAAGCTCCATAAGCCAAGCCTCTCGATATTCGTAGAATTTAAGCTTTTTAAAAGATCCCACCATCTCTGGAGCAAGCTCTGAAAATAATCTTACAGTAAAATTCTTAGACGAAACTCCACTTTGAGCGACGCCTTCTGCCTGAGCAGACATATCAGCAATAGCCAGCTTTTTGATATATTGGGATTTGCGTCCAACAATAATAGCAATGGCTAAAATAGAACCTAAAATTAACGAAAGAGGTATGATGAGAAAAAGCATAAAAGTGATTAAATCTCCAGAATTTGAAATCGGCCAATCTGAATGTTTTCGCCGAGTTTGGCTACGCGCTGATTGATAAGATCCTTAACCGTCTGGCTGGGATCCTTAACAAAAGGCTGAGAAAGTAGTTCGTCGACATTGCCAGGCTTGAAAGCCGAGATATGCATAGCCAATTCATGGGCCAGAGATTGAAATTCTTCATTGCGAGCGACAAAGTCTGTCTCGCATAATAATTCTAACATGACGCCCAGCTTCTTGGTACTATGAATATAAGAATCTACAATACCGGCCTTTAGCTGACGGGAGGATTTTTTGTCAGCTATATTGGCGCCTCTGGCAGCCAAGAGTGCTTTGGCCTTTTCAATATCATCTCCGGCCTCATCCAGAGCCTTATTGATCTCGCTGAATGAGAGACCGGTTTGGTCTCTAAGTTGTTTAACTTTATCTATATTAGCCATTTGTTAATTCTGTCTTGAGAGCCTCGATTATAAGATCAACTGACTTTTTAGACCTGTCATTAGCAGGGACAATGTAGTCTGCCTCCTCAGGGTCAGAGTCTGTATTAGAGATAGCGGCCACTTTAACGCCCATTCTTTTTGCTTCTCTGACTGGCAGATCGCTTTCCTTGAGCGAAGAAACAAAAATCATATCGGGCATGCGAGTGAGCTTTTTAAGACCGTCGAACTTGGTCCTCATCTTTATCATTTCTTTTTCGAACATAAGCCTTTCTTTCTTGGTATATTTATCAAGCTCACCTGTCTGTTGCTGTCTTTCAAGCTCTTCAAGCCTTCTAACTCGACTTTGAATTATTTTAAAGTTAGTTAAACATCCGCCAAGCCATCTATCTAAAACATAAGGCATATTTAAAGTATCTGCTAAGTCTTTTATGGCATCGACTGACTGTTTAGTAAGGCCGACGAATAAGACCAGGCCTCCGCTTTTAACAATCTTTTTTAAGGCTTCTGCGGTATTTTGTAATTGGACCTGAGTCTTTAGCAAATCAATTATACAAATCCCATCTCGGACAGTATAAACATACCTCTCCATACGTGGATGAAAGACCGTTCTTTTGCGGCCAAAATGCATGCCCGCTTTAAGCATGTCTTCGTAGTTCAGTTGTGTAGATTGTGTAGATAATGCCTCTGACATAATACTGAAGAATGATATCAGATTTAATTAAAAAAGGCAAGAAAAAACCCCGCAATGCGGGGCATGTAACTATTGTTCCTCATTCCTAGAAAAAACCTTCTGGAACTCGGACTCGAAGGTGCCAAACGTGCTGTTATAGGCAGCCTCATAAACACTTATCATCATGTTATAGACCATCTTAACTGGGTCTCGGAGGACCTGTGAAAGCATACACCAGGGCCAAAGACCAATCCAGGTCATAATTCGATGCATGTTTTTATCGGGTCGGGCCTGCCCTAACATCTTCTCAACGGTGTTTTTATAGTTTTGAGCGGCATTATATGTATTAAGTTCGACTTGAAACCTCTCCTGGTTCTCTCTATTAGATGGTGAATATCTATCTACTGGTGAAGAGGCTGGCTTTCCTTGTCTAATCCCATCAGCAACAGCATTCTCATCGTTTAATTTATGTATTTCTTTTAGGAATTTAAGTTCTTCCACTCTCCATTTTTCGATCTCGCGCATAGTGCGACGATTACGATTGATGTACCTATGCCTTGAATATAATGCGCCACAGGCAAGGAAAGCAACAAAAAGTACAAAAACAATTCCTAAGATAGCCCACCCCGAATAACCTTCTAAGCTAAATGAATTCTTATTGATAAAAAATATTAGAACTCCAAAGAAAACAACGGTTGATACAGCTACGCCCGACCAAGGCATCACCTCATTATCTAGATCGCCCTCATAAACGCACCAAGCTACGAATAGGGTAAGGGCTGCGACTAGGAGCCAAAACGGAACTGTTCCAAAAGTCAGGACCAGGGCTCCGGATGCTAAAATCCAGGCCCATACCGGAACCAAGATAGCTGCAGCGGTTGCAAGAACAATAGCACCCCACATATATAGACAGCCGATTATTATAGCTATGACAAAAATGACCCCAAGAAATTCCATCTTTTTTCCTTTTATAAGAACTCCCAACATGTATATCACATATCAAATAAACTTTCAATTTAACTAATTAGCTACTGATAATATAACCAACTATATATAGCATAGCCAATGCGGAGGCACAAAATGCCCGTACGGGCATTTTGTGCCTTTAGCTATTCATATCGCGGTAAAGATTTTCGCCTGAGTCATATCAGGCGGGCAAAAGGCCCCTCCCGGGAGCTCTGCTAAATAGTATCGAGGGTTAGAGTTATTTAAGATAGCTGGCCCAACGTTGGAGCTGGTGAGGTGTAAGTGTCTGGGCCTTTTCTAGTGTTTCGGTGAGATCGTTCACCTTAAAAGTAACTGTGTCACCGGCATTAACTAATCTGTTATTCAATTTGGTGACGAGGTATGTTTCGGCAAATAAATTTTGGGCGGGAGACAAGGCTATGCCCTTGGAGTTAAGAAACTCTGCCAATGCCGCCCTGGCCAAATGAGTAAGCCCTTGCCTTGGCTGGGCTATTTTTTCTATAACTTCAAACTCGGAGTTGGTTTCAAGTTCAGCCAGATAAGAGCCTTCATTATGCAAAACTCCATAAACTCCTCCTAATAAAATTAATATTGCCAATGCTGGCAAAACTCTAGATTCAAAATTTGAAGCAAGCCAAACCTTGAGCTTTCCTCCCCAGCCAGGCTTTCCTTTAAATATGGGGCTTTTTATATCTAAGGGTTGTTGCTTTTCTGACATGTTTATTATTGAGATTCTTTGACCATGGCGTCAAATATTGGATCTAAATTCCCTGCCATAATCTTATCTATATTACTCCAATTCTTTTTAATGCGATGGTCGGTAATCCGATCCTGGGGAAAGTTATATGTCCTTATCTTTTCTGACCTATCCCCCGTTCCGACTTGTTTGCGCCGTTCTTCGGTAATATTGCCGGTCTCTTCCATTCTTTTTATCTCCACAAGCTTGGACCTGAGTATGCCCATTGCTCGTTCGCGGTTTTGCTGTTGATTACGTTCCTCTCTACTTGATACTACAATACCAGTAGGTTTGTGCAATACTCTGACAGCGCTCTCTACCTTATTTACGTTTTGGCCGCCCGGCCCACCAGCCCTGGAAAAGGTAACTTCTATCTCGTCTGGTTTTATTACTAAATCGCTTTCATGAGCTTTCGGTAAAACAGCAACAGTAATGGTTGAGGTATGGACCCGGCCGGATTTTTCAGTCTTGGGGACTCTTTGAACACGATGCACGCCAGATTCATTTTTCATTTTAGTAAAAACCCCCTCCCCACGCAATTCAAATACCGCCGACTTTAATCCGCCAACACTATTTAAACTCTGATCAACAACAGAAAAATTCCAGCCTTTTGCAGCAGAGTATTTTTTATATGCGTTGTATAGTTCGGCGGCAAATAATCCAGCCTCATCTCCTCCAGCTCCGGCCCTTAGCTCAACAATAGCCTCATTCTCTTTGGGCCCAGAGGGGCTTTGAGGTTTTTGATGCTGCTGCCATTGTTTCCAATCGTATTCAGCCATAGAGATCTATTTTTTCTTCTTTGGTGAGGATTTTTGAGTAGCCTTCTCTAATCTCTTTTTGAACTTCTCAACTCGGCCTCGAGTATCGAGGAGTTTTTCTTTGCCTGTATAAAAAGGGTGGCATTGATAACAAATTCCAGTTTCAATTTCCGGCTTGGTTGAGCCGGTTGTCCAGGTATTGCCGCAGGCGCACTTTACCTTAGCTTTATCAAAATATTGTGGGTGAATGTCAGCTTTCATATAGTCAGACAATTACCATATTTTATCATCCTAGAAGCTAAATAATAACTGAGTCTGCGAAAGAATACTAAAGATTATAGACTCTATATCTTTGGTATTCTGACAATGGAATCGGTTATTATTTAGCTTCCTGGAGGGCGGGCTAATTATTAGCCAAATTCATTGTTGCTCGGATAAAGCAGTAGAATCTACAGCTTTATCCTCGACGTCGCGAATTTGGCTAAAATTAGCTCCGCTAGGGTTATAAAATATGGTAATTGTCTGACTTATATTCTATTATAAAATTCTTGGAAAGTAAAGCTCCTACTTGCCCCCATAAGCTTCTTCTAGTTTGGCTATGTCGATTTTTTTCATTTTGAGAAGAGCCTGAGTTACTTTGTCCAGCTTTTCCCTATCTTTTGTGCCCATCATTTTATCCATTGCCCTGGGCACAATTTGCCATGAGACTCTATATCTATCTTTAAGCCAGCCACACTGCTCAGATTCAGGCACAGCCGAAAGCTTGTCCCAGTAGTAATCTATCTCTTTTTGATTATCACAATAAACTATAAATGAGATGGCTTCATTGAATTTAGCACCCTGAGCCCGAGCGCTATCCATAGCTCCGAATTCCTGACTTTCAATAACAAAAGATGCATACCTGACCATGTTTTCTTTGTCAGGCTCCTCGCCTTTATTGTAACGTGAAAGGACCTCTGCCTTTGAATCCTTGAATACCGATTTATAAAAATTGACCGCTTCCTCAGTCTTGCCATATACGTCTCCAGTAAACATTAGAACTGGCACAATTCGAGGCTCGACTTCGCTTTCGCCTACGAATATAATTTGCCAAGACAATCCATATTTATCTTCTGTCCAGCCGTACCTTTCGCTGAAGGGATAGCTACCCAGCTCCATAAGAATTTTACCTCCTTCTGACAATTTTTTGAAAATTGTATCAACCTCTTCTTTGGTCTTGCACTTGATATGAAATGAGGCAGATGGATTGAACTTGAACAGCGGACCGGCGCTCATGGCCTGGAATTCATAACCCCAGATCTCAAAAGCAACAATATCAACTGAACCGGAAGGAGTATCATGGAGTGTAGTAACGCTTTTTATTTTTGAGTTCTCGCCAAACGTGGATATATAAAATTCGGCTGCTTCTTTGGCCTCCTTGTCATACCATAAATGAGGTGATATTTTTTGCATGTTATTTATTTTTAGGATAGCTGTAGTTTACCATCCATCTAACTCCAAATTTATCGGTAAAGCTGCCATAGTAGTCGCCCCAAACTTGGTCAGCAAGAGGCATTTCTATCTTCCCTCCGGCTGAAAGCCCATTAAATAATCTGTCTGCTTCTTCTTTGCTTTCGGGAGCAATCATAATATATGAATTATTACCTTGAATTAATTTTTGCCCAAGCGATTCTAATGTATCAGTGCCCATCAACCAATTATCACCTATTTTTAAGCCAACGTGCATGATTTTATTCTCGTCCTCCTTGGGAATCTTAACTCCCTCCATGGGCATGTCCTTAAACCTAACAGCAGGACTGAGTTCTCCACCAAGTACAGATTTATAAAAATTAAATGCCTCCTCTGTATTCCCCGCAAAATTAAGATATGTATGTAGTTTCATATAGTTATTTTATATTTTTTTAATTTTATCAATTCTATATAGTAATTTTTATGAAGTTACAAAACATCCCCATTTGGGGATGTTTTTAATTTACTCCTTGGCCGGAGTCTCAGCGGGAGTTTCGCCTTCTGCAGTTGGCTCTTCTTCTGGCTTCTCTTTCTCGATCTTCTCTACATCTTCAACGGCAGTGGTTGGAGCTTCAAGTTGAGCTTTGAGTTCTTCTTCTGAAATAGGCTCTTGGACCGTAGCAGCAATATCATCCATGTGGGCGGTTAACTCAACCTTTTCTGGCAACTTAATATCTTTAATCAAGATCTGATCGCCAAAAGCCTTAAGCCCTGAGATATTAATAGTAATCTCGTGCGGCAAATCCTGAGGCAAAGCTTCAACTTCAAGTTCGTTAATATTCCTTACAAATATACCTTTTAAGTCTTTAACGGCTGGGGATTCACCTTCGAAAACTACCGGCACCATAGCCTTGATCTTTTCATCAAGTCTAACTTTATAAAAATCGGCATGTAAAACTGTCTCTTTGACTGGATCCTTAGCAACATCGTGAATAATAGTCGGAAAAACCTGACCATCAAGATTCAGATATACAAGAGTTGATTCACCAGCTATTGCAAGGGTTTTATTAAAATCTTTTAAGGGCACTTGGAGAGATATTGCTTCTTGGCCTTTTCCATACAAAACACCCGGAATAAGTCCTCCGGCTCTTAGTTTACCAAGCCCTCCGCCAATTGCAGTCCTGGACTCAGCATTTAATTCAATTTTTTGCTTATGAGTAGCCATAATTTAACCTAAAGATAATATCATAAATAATTTCAAGAAACAAGGGGGGGTTATTTCCCCATAAATAGGTTTATCTTTGCGGAGACGATCTTTTTGACTTCCTCGACTGCGGGTTTTAGGTATTTGTAGGGTGTAGTTTCGCTTGGCTTCTCGTTCATTATTTCGTGTATCTTGTGCTGATAGGCCACGCGGAGTTCTGTATTAAAATGGACATTATTAACCCCGGCCTTAATAGCAGCGGCCACATCCTCATCTTTTAATCCCGATGCTCCATGCAAAACATAATCAACTTCGGGCACAGCGGCGACGATTTTTTTAAAATGTTCGACGTCTAACTTTTCTTCTCCCGACGTTTCAGTCGGGACCCCGACCCCTCCGGGCGTCGGGGCTGTATTAATGTGTATTACTTCCGTCACAATGCCATGAATATTCCCAAATACCACGGCCATGCGACTGACGCCGGTTTTGTCGACAAAGTCCCTTGTCATCTCTGGCTTAGTATAATCATCAATGCTCACTTCAACTTTTTGCTGGACCTCGGATGAGCCTTTTAAATATCCGAGCTCTCCTTCAACTGTAATATCTGGATTAATAGATTTGGCATATTCAACAACCTTTTTTGCCGAGCTGACATTGTCATTGTATTCCATCTTCGATGTATCAATGATTACCGAATCATAACCGGCATCAATCGCCTCGCGACATTTATCAAAACTCTTAAAATGATCGGCATTTAAAAAAACTGGATAATCAAAATGTTTACGCGCTGCCTTAACCACGGCAACGGCTTCATCCAGGCCAAAAAAATCAGCTTCGCCCTCTGATGTACCAACCATCACCGCTGGAGCATCAGATTCTTTCGACGCCTCGATGATTCCCCTCAATACATCCTCAGTCGCAAAATTAAAATGCCCTATGGCATAGTGCCTTTCCTTAGCCTCTTTTAAGTAGTCTTTTAGAGTCATTATAAAACTATGAAGCCGTCAATAATATTCTCTTCAATTGCTTGATTGAGTCTCTCTCGTCCCATATATTCTACAAATATCTTATTCCACAACGCCTCTTGCTGATGATATAGGTACTTTACCTCTTTTTCTTTATTCACAATTGACATTACTAGATCCAGCAAAGAGAAGCTGACTAGTCTATCTTCGCCATTTCTATTTTTAAAAAAATCGCCAACAAAGTCTAAACCTTTCCAGTAACCAAGGTTAAGCCGACCCACTTCTTGGAACATCCTCGACAATCTATTGAGATCGTCATCAGCTCTGTACCAATGCTCGGCCTCAGGATTTACATGAGGTTCAAATAATCGAGGATCATTCATATTATCTTTGGCCAAATATCTTTGAACAATACGCCAACTCACCTTGCCATGATCCGGCAACGGGCCTTCGGATACGTCGCCTCTCAATAGTGATTTAAATTTAATATTAAAGTCGGGATCGTTAAAATATTTGCGGAAAAGACCCGAATAAAAAGGCACTTCGTGCAAATAGTGTAAAAGTAATGTAAATAATCTGATTGTCTCGCCAGGCGTATCAATCTTGAGCGGAATTATAAAAATAACACCAAATTCTTTGAGGTGACTAACGTTATGGTATTTTTTCTTCAAAAACTTATCGGCAACATCAAGCCATTTTGTATCGAGAACCTTGAGCTCAACTTCTCTTTCTTCAAAATCGCTAGGCTTGAGAGTTGAATATGCTTCTTCAAAAAATTTATGCATCCATTCCTGAGTCTGGGTAAACCTCAAAGCACTGACCACAGATGAAAAGCCTTCTTTTTGTATAAGCTCACTAACGTTGGTATACCCAAAAAACTCTAATAGGCTCTCGGGTTTATGCATATCCAATAGCTCAATAGCTTTTTCTCTTTTAATAAAAAGTCCGCGGGGCGGTTTAAAAACTTGAAAAGCTGCCTCGCACAACTTGCCGCACATTATAGACATCTTTGCCAGATCGGGCTTGTCTAATAGATTATATAAATGATCATCCAGATGAGCTAGGCGATCTATAAAAGCCTCATACACCTCTTCGGCCAAGCTATTTCTATTTAAACCAAGCTCTTCAAGAGTCCTTTCGACTAAAATATCGTTTTCTTTGGCCACATCCTCTATAACGCCTTCTTGGCCAGTGATAGCTTTCATCTTTAAATCTAAATCCACCAAAATTTTGGGGGAAGTTCTCAATATTTTGGCTATCTTAGCAAATAGTTCAGATTGTTTTATACTTATGGGCATTTTATTCTATACTCACGTCTATTAATGGCCATGGACCCCAATCATCTTTTTTTAATATCCCCTCCTTGCTTCCATATTGAGTAACGACAGATGAAGCATTAGCCGTACCGAATTGAATGGCTTTTATAATATCCCCTGAACGAATATATTCGGTCACAAATCCTGAACAAGATGCATCTCCTGCTCCGGTCCTTTCAACCACCGGCGAATCCGGCACTCCGGCCCGATAAATATTTTTGCCATCGGAGACAACCATTCCTTGTGGACCTTTGGTCATTACAAATATACCATCGATCAATTCGTCCATTTTTTTAAAAATCCCTGCCTCGTCGTTGATGTCCATGCCTAATAACCCAGCTGCTTCTTCCTGATTAGTCCAAAAAACAAAAATATTTTTAAACAGCGGCCTTAGCTTATCCAGCCCGTGGGCTAATTCTTTGCCTCCGGGATTAATGGCTACTTTGACATTATTTTTTGCAGCCCAATTAATTGCATTCTCAAGAAGATCATAATGGCCGCCTAAACTATTTAAAAAGAGCCACCTCGCCCTGAGCTTGTCGAAGGGTATATCTACTGCTTCAAAGTGCTGTCCTTCGCCCTTGTATGACAAAATTGTTCTTTCACCGCCCTTATCAACCAATATTACAGAATAAGCGGTAAAGTCATCGCTATGCTTTTGATAATACTGGGTATCAATGCCCTCTTTTTGGAGTGCTTCTATAACTTCTTGGGCATTCAAATCATTACCAACAACTCCGATATTAGCTGTTTTCAGTCCCTGCCGGGCAAAAGTGACAGCTGCATTAGTCCCTCCGCCACCGGTGGTAAAGACGATTTTTTTAATCTCTATCTTTGACCCCAAACTAAAACACATCGCTGTGCCCGATGAATAGTCTTCTGA
>Ga0209542_10021318_pt1 | contig 10167 bp, 8 predicted proteins | sample RifCSPhighO2_01_FD_184028 | JGI IMG/M metagenome (GOLD analysis project Ga0209542, IMG submission 184028) | Soil microbial communities from Rifle, Colorado - Rifle CSP2_plank highO2_0.1 (SPAdes) (version 2) | ecosystem: Environmental > Terrestrial > Deep subsurface > Rock core/Sediment ...
TATTGACTATATTAAGAATACTGACGGTAGGAAACAAGCCGAGAACAATACTTCGGACTGACTTTAGGTTCAGAGCTAACAATAAAGTAATTACTACGTATAATGTTCATTTATCTTCGCTTGCTACCAACAATGCGCGTGCAAAACAGCTTGAAAAGGTCCTCAAAGATGGTATGTCATCAAACAAAGTTGCAACAGTTATTACCGGTGATTTTAATTACGTTCCCTACCAAAGAAAGGCTTTGGAACTTTTGACAACTATGTATGGATTTGAAGAAGCAACAAAGAATATCCTTTTTACCTATTTTTGCCCAGACGGAAAAAAGGCTCAATATAATCTTATGCAGCGATTCTTAGCACGAATTGTGAAAAAATTCTATAACAACAGACTGAAGATGGATTATACTTTTTATAAAGGATTGAAATTAAAGAAAACGGAGAGGGTGGAGGTGGATTTCTCTGATCACTATCCGATTATTTCATACTTCAATTTGTAAGAGGCTCCTCTTTGAGTAGATTGTTAAAGGCTTTTTTTGCTCTTTTAATGATAAGATCAAAATGACTTTTAGGAGTTTTGCTGATAGCACGAGATTTTTCATACAGGTGTCCGCCTAATTCATAATCAAACAACTTCCTCTCTGTCTTACCCTTTATGAGGTAAAGCATCGTACTGATAAAGATTTTATAATATGATTTTAATTTACCTTCTCTACGGATGCGCCGTAGGGAATATATAACGGAGACTTCTTTCAGGTATTTTGCTCTCACACCCCATTGGTATGATCTTAGTGCAATTTCGTAGTCTTCACCAAAGTCCAGTTTTTGATCAAAACCGCCTATCGTTAAAAAATATTTTTTTTCGAATACCATACCACCACCCATCGCGAAAGGCCTTCCTAAATTTTGAGATAGCTCAAAAAAAGAGTTGATTACATCGAGTACGAACTGCGTCTCAGTATTAGGATCATCTGTTCTTAAAGTTGGAACAAAAAATAATCCTTTATATTTTTTAATATTCATCTCCAGCTTTTTAGTGAATGAGGAAGCTACTCTTGAATCGGCATCGAGAAAAATCAAATAATGTCCATTCCCCTTTTTTGCCCCTAAGTTCCTCTGGATTGAAACGTTGCTTCTTATGTGCTCCAAAAAGGTCAAAGGAAGGTTGTCTTTATATTCAAAGGCCCTCAGTTTGGTTTTATCTTCTGAATGTCCATCAGTGATGATAACTTCAAAATTCATTGCTGTCTGCTTTTGTAAATCAGATAAGAGATTGGGTAGAAATTTTTCTTCATTCAACGTAGGAATTACGATAGAAAAAAAAGGCTTCATCAAAAACTATTATACTATAATAGTCTTTATGAAGCGTATTCTATCAGTCGTTGAAACTTTGTCCTTATCCGTTTGGAATTCAACTTTTTACCGGCATCTTCTTTTTTTTGTCGCCTCTTTTTTCGTCATAGGTTCCATGGGCTACTACTTTGGCTCTTTCGATCAGGTGGTCCATATACCTTTTCTCAAGAAATTTGCCGATCCTTCGCTTTTTCCTAACGACTATTTTTTAGATTTAAGGCAATACCATTATTCTTTCTTTTGGTTTTTCTTTATCCCTCTTTATCGAGCTGGAATATTAGAGATCTCTATGTTTATCATCTATGGGATAGCTATTTATCTTACTTTCTGGGCCCTCTGGGGCTTAAGTAAAACATTATTTAATAACCCCGTTACTTCTTTCCTTACTGTCTTGACTTTCTCAATGCCTCATCTGTCATTTGCTGCTTTTCCTATATTTGAATTCAGTCTTTTAAATAGAACATTCGTCCTCCCCTTTCTGCTTATTGCGATAAATCTCTATCTTAAAAAGAAGTATATTTTTTCTTTTCTTATTCTCGGTTTAATGTATAACCTGCATGTTATATCTGTTAACTTTGTTTTATTTTTCTTCATTTTTGATTCAATAATACGAATAAAGAGGATAGGGGTAAGAAGATTACTTGTACATCTGATTTTTTTTATTATTGCCGCACTTCCCGTCCTTATCTGGAAGTTCAACAGCACTCCGGTTGGATTCGCTGCAGATTGGAATTGGTTTCTCACTATGAGTAACGGCATGCTTGAACATTTGTTCTACTTCAACTCTCAGTTTTATTTGTCGTTACTGACTTTGGGGGGAATTAGCTTGCTCATTCTATTTTTTATAGCTAAGCGGAACATATCCAATCAATTCAACTCAGTGATAACTAATTTTATCTATGCGGCTATTGTTGTCTTGTGTGCGGTATATATAACCTCAACGTTCTATCCGTCTGTGATCATCATTCAGTCTCAAATTATCAGGGTTGGACTCTATGTATTGCTCTTTTCCTATCTTTATTTCATAGAATATTCTGTTAAATTAGTGAAAAACAACAAAATCAGTTTATTTTATTTTTCAATACTGCTCATTGCACTTATCTTTTCATTATCTCCATTGATACTGCTTTCTATATGGCTTGTTCTAAAATTCATAAGAAGTAAATATGCCTACCTAATAAGCATTATTTTACTAGGTGGCTTTTTATCGTTTATTTTCTATTTAATACTTAAACTGGGTCTTTGGAAACCTGAAATTCATATTTTCCCGACACAAGGAGCACTATATGACGTAGAGCTTTGGGCAAAAAACAATACCCAAAAAGACGCCATCTTTATAACTCCTCCCCATGGATGGTGGCTTTATAGCCCAGAATGGAGAGTAGTAGCCGAAAGGTCAACGGTAGTAACCTTGTATGACCTGCTGGAAATTGCTTTTGCGCCAGACTATATTAACCTGTGGAAGAATCGGTTTCAGGACATTGCTCCCGGAGCTATGGAGAAATTCAACGGCAACGTGTTTGAGAATTTCAAGATTACAAAACAAGCGTACTACTCGTTAACTACCAATGACTTTAAACGGTTGGCAAAAAAGTATAACGTATCTTACTTATTGGTAGAAAAACAATATACGTATGATTTGCCAGTTGTGTATAAGAATAACGACTACACCCTCTATAAGCTCAATCCTTCCTTTTGATCTTTCTTTTCCTCTCTAAGTAGAAAAAAATAAGGCAGACCAGACCAGCCATAACATATGAAAATATGAACCCTAAAAAACCTTGGGGAATGGAAAAAAACATCTGCAAATCTAATATTCTAAAGACATTCAAACTTTCAAAATCACCTGACTGAAAAGCTACTATGAATATAAGCACCAGATGAAAACACGATAAAAATAGTATCGTGTTCGCTATACTCCTGAGGAGATTACGAATAAGCTTATTATCCATGTTTTTTAGTATATTCGTTATACATGCCTTCGAGCTCCTTTAGCGTAGTGACTTCTTCGGGTCGTTTGTCATCTCTGAAACGCTCTAACCGCGGAAAGCGCAGGGCATACCCTGGAACATCAACTTGAAAAGCTTGTCCGTTTTTTGAGGACTTCATGATTCTACCGGCGGTATGTACAGGAGACCGGGTTATCTCGTCTGCTTTAATTTCAACAACGATCGCTGGTTTCATCCAAACATCCGTTTCCATCATCTTATCAACCTCATAAAGGGCTGGTTTTTTATCTGACCGGAACTTCCCGCTTCTTTTTTTTAATTCCCTCCACTCTTGATCAGACAATCCTGTTCCTATTTTAGCGATCGTTAAAAACTTGTCTTTTTTTTCGTCATACACTCCAACGAGAAATGCTCCTATCCCAAAATCAGCGCGCTTTCCCTTGCCGAAATCATATCCCATTACCAAACAATCGATGGTGTCCTCTATTTTAGACGAATAACTTCTCTTAAACTTGATCCAGTTCCAACCTCTTGCGCCCGGTTGATAAATCCCTTTAAGCCTTTTGGCAATAATACCTTCAAGTCCCTTTGATAAGGAATCATCGAATAAAAGTTCGAGTTTTTTATCTTCCTTGACGATATGTTCAGGCGACAATAACAATGTATCTTTAAAAATGTCGCCGGTTAATCTAATGCTTTTCTCCAAAATCCTTCTTCTTTTAAGATAATCTTCTCTCAGGAGATTTTTTCCATCAATATACAGGAGTTCAAACGCAAATAATTTCAGGGGAATTTCTTTGGCTTTTTCCTCTATTCCGTATTTTCTTTTCCGCTGCACAGTTTCCTGAAAAGGTAGAAACGTTCCCGAGTGGGGATCGAATCCTATCGCTTCTCCTTCGAAAATCATTTCATTTGCTCTTACTTCTTTTTTTACCCCTTCTATAACATCAGGATACATATATGACACATCCTCCAAATTTCGCGAATAAAGTCGTACCTCCGAATTTTTGATCTTTGATTTTTGATCTTTGATTTTTTTATAGTGTATTTGCAATCTAAATCCATCATATTTTGGCTCAACAGCACATTCCCCAATTTTTTCCAGGATTTCTTTTCCTGAAGATAAGCGCTCTGCCCGCATCATGATGATCGGAGTAAAAACTTTTGGCGTTATATGTTGTAATCCTTTTATTCCTTTTTCTTTTAGCGTTTTTCCGATAAATCCGAGGTCTGGCCTCACATGATAAGCTTTCTCAACCACCGGCCGAAGTGATTTATCTCCTTTCAGCATCCATGAAAATGCATCCAGAACGGTCATGTCTGAAAACCCCAGACGTAAAACCCCGATTGGTATTCGCACCACATAGCGACATGATAAGGGGTCCAGTTGACGAAGCAATTTTGTCAATATTTGGATTTTAAGATCTTGTGAACCTTCCCCTGATGAAGTTGCAAGGCGATGCAGTTCGTTAAAAACTTCTAAAATAGACAGATCCGCCGAATCGGCGGACCGTTTTTCTCTTTTAAAATGTTCCGCGGTTTTTCCCATGTCCCCTATTTTTTTAAAATAGTGTGAAAATGTCTTTCGGTCTATCCCAAAGGCTGAAATAATACTTCTTCCTACCATTCTTTCTGCGATTCCGAATTCAAGAGACTCAAAAAGAGGAGCGATTCTGCCTTGAAGAAGATAGATCGTTTTATCGATCTCAGAGGAATTTAATTTTTTATACAGATCTGCGAGCAAATTGGTGATAGTTAATCTTGAGGAAGTATTTTCAATTTTCTCAAAATAGAGAGCGAGTTCGCTGAATTTCATTATCTTTTAAAAAGAAACAGGTAAGCAATGGCCAATCCTACTAAAAATAAGATACCCAATGCAAATGTAAAAAAACCCTCTTCATGACGAGAAATCTTATAGATTCCCTCAGCGACCAAAGTTAAAGCGAACAAACTAGGGAGGAGAAATCCGAGATATACGAATTGGAGTATTCTTTCATCCATCTTTTTGTACGTCAGTCAGAATATAAAGACTAACGTTAATCCTGGATCACTATCTACTTTAATAGGTGATGAAGGATCTATTTAATTATAGTCTATATTATTTCATATCTTGCCGATTTTGTACTCCCTACTTTTCTAATTAATCCTTTACTTATTAGTTCCTGCAGATCTCTTAAAACAGTGTCTTCTGATATGTCAGGGAATACGTTTTGGAAGAGTTTATTTTGTAAATATCCTACGTCTTGCAGATATTCAATTATTTTGATCTGTCTATCGGTTAAATAGATTTGTCTTCCTCCAAATTTTTCTTTCAATTTCACATCTTTTGAGAGTTTAAGTATTTTATCTTTAACTTTCTCGAATTCGACAGACGCTCCAAAGGTAAAATATTCGAGCCAGGTAGTAAGATCCCCTGAAGATGCTTTTTGCAGATTTTGATAATAGGCAATTGCATCTTTATCATAGTATTCCTCAAGAGAAAAGAATCTTCTAATATCATATCCCCCCAGAAGAAGAATCAACGTTGCCACTACTCTAGCCACTCGACCGTTACCATCAATAAATGGATGTATCCGGACCAGCTGATGGTGAGCAATGCCCGCTTTAATCACCGGATGAATTTGATCCTTGTCTTCACGATTTAGCCAATATAAAAACTCTCTCATGAGAAAAGGTACTTCCAAAGGAGGGGGAGGTCTAAAAGTAACCTCGCCCGTTTCCGAGTTTCTCACGACGACTTGTTTTGTTCGATATTCTCCCTCTTCCTGATTTAGAATTTTATTAACAATGAGTCTATGTAGTTTTTTTATGACAAGTTCTGTTATTTTTTCTATTTTTTTGCTTGCTTCCTCATCAATAAACTCGATGACTCTCCTGTAATTTATTATTTCTTGAATGTCTCTAGGCCTTCCTATGACTTCTTTACCCAGAAGTATGTCTTTTGCGTCATCTTTAGCCAATTTATTGCCTTCGATATGTGTACCATGATAAGCAGATCGAATAATCGCATCTTCTTTAAACTGTTTTTCCCAAAGTGGTAACAAAGGAGAGTGTCTAATGACCTCCTCGGAAGCTTCTATTTTTGCAATATAATTGAGGATTTTGTTAGTTATCGTATACGTAGGTACAAACATGTACTCATTATACAATGCGGTTCATAACGAAGATAATCAAAGATTCTAAGGTATCCGCAACCTCTTTATCGTCGGTTAATATGGGTATGGATTTTTTTCCTTTATTAACATACATCGAGCCAAGATTCACGACATATTCATAGGCGCCAATTTTTTTGAAAAAATCTTGGGCGTGTATGACGTCTGCATGTTTTAGATTTTTATTACCTAGTATTGTCTTTAGGTAATTTCGTTGAGATGAATCTCCATTTTTAATCACGTAATACACTAAAAGCGTCATCTTTCCTTCCCGAAGATCTGATCCCACTGGTTTTCCCGTCTTTTCCTCACTGCCATATAATCCTAGGATATCGTCCTGTATTTGGAAAGCCCAACCCAAATCTAGCCCATATTCCTCTAAAGCAGCTAATTTTTTTTTGTCCGTCATTCCTGCCAAGGTAGCACCGATAAGGAGAGGTAAAAAGCCGGTGTACTCTGCTGTTTTATATCTGAATACGTTGAGAATATCTTTCTGGTCAATATCGCTTTCAAAAGTATTGACTAAATCCAACGTTTGACCATAAATTACGTTGCAGGCATATTTTGCATAGATTTTTCCAGCATTTATCAATTTGTCCTTGGAAAAATTGCTCTTTAGGAGCTTATCCCATGACAGATAAAAAGCCAAGTCTCCCCCACACGTAGCTAAAGACCTACCCGTTTCTTCTCCATATGTTTCGAAGTATTTGTGAAGCGTTGGCAAGCCTCTACGAAAATCACCCTGATCCATGATGTCGTCATGAACCAAAACACCCGCATGTAAAATCTCGATAAATAGGCTTGTGTCATATATGACGGGCATATCCTCGCCTCCAGCCAGTTTGTAACCTAACACAACCAATGCTCCACGGATTTTTTTCCCTCTCTCTGCGATTGCTGCGAATTTTTCCAAAAGGTGTACCGGTATATCGCCTACCTTTGCCGCTTCTCTGGTTTTTTCTTTAATATAGGATTTGAAAAGCGACTTAGTTATTTGAGAATATTCGTCTAAAAAATGTTTTACTCTAAGATTGTCCATGTTCATTTGCCGAATCTTCTTTTTCGCAATGAATAATTTTGAATAGCCTTTTCGAATTCTTTTTCGTCAAAGTCTGGAAAATATACATCAGAGAAATAAAGCTCGCTATACTCGCTTTGCCAAGGCATAAAGCCAGAAAGTCTTTTCTCCCCTCCAGTTCTTATAATTAAATCCGGATCTGGTATTTCCTCAGTATCCAAAAAAAGATTAAAATTCTTCGTATTTAATTTGGAAATTGGATATTGGGAATTGGAAATTTTATGCAGGGCTCTTATGATCTCGTCTCTTCCACCATAATTCACGGCGAAAATCAACGTTCCTCCGTCGTTTTGAGCAGTCTCATGGAGTCCTTTTGCGATAAGTTTTTGGATATCATCTGGAAATGTACTGACATCTCCCATTATTCTTACCCTAATCTTGTTTTTCATAATTTCACTCCTCTTTAATCTATACAGTATTCTCATCAGGGTAAATAGTCCACCAAGTTCTAGTTTGCTCCTTTTGGCATAATTTTCTGTCGACATCGCCCAAAAGGTGAAATACTTGATTCCAAACTCGTGAGCCTTTTTAATCAGTTTAGGGAGTGTTTTTTGAGCTGCTATCCGATGACCTTCCAAAGAAGGCAGACCTTTGGTTTTTGCCCATCGTCTATTTCCATCAGGAATTACTGCTACATGGATTGGGATATCTGATTGCTTCATGGCTTTATCCTATCTATTATAGTCTCCTTGACAACTATTTTCATTTCCTCTACAGTTAGAATCATGCTTACCATAACTCCTTTTATTGTCGACCCAACCACTTTTCCACCAGCTCAAGTAGCAACCATAGCGAATTTACTCAACGTCATCATTCCTCTTCTTAACATAGGAGCAGCTCTTCTGCTTCTCCTCATGCTTTTATACGGAGCTTTCACGTGGATTACTGCAGGAGGCAATCCCGAAAATTTGAAACGAGCCCAAAAAATCATTACCTTTGCAGTCTTTGGTCTTTTTATCGTACTCCTAAGCTATCTCGGGGTAAAATTAATTACTATTATTTTTAACATCAATGTACCTATATAAGAATCTGTTATTTTTTCTGCAAAAAAGAAGTTTCTTAAGAAAAATTTCAATTGTTTTAACGATTGTTTTTTTACTGTTGACATTTTTTACTCTTTCAAAAGAAGCAATTGCGTGCACCTGTGTTTCTAACGTCTGTGATAGTGCGTGCGGTTCAAACGCCGGCAGCGCGTGCAGTTCTGATCCTGAATGTATATTTGGAAAAATAACTCCTCCCAAGGGCTCTCCCACCGACCCGAGTATTTTTCTTGGACGCGCAATCAATCTTTTTATCTTAGTTATGGCCTTGTTTATGTTAATGTATATGCTCTGGGGCGCATTCGACTGGATTACTTCATCAGGAGAAAAAGAGAAGATGGATAAGGCGAGAGACAAAATCACCCAAGCGGTTCTTGGTATGTTTATTGCTATCGCTGTACTTGCTATATTCAATGTCCTAGTAGGGCCGATTTTTGGCCTTACCGAAAAAGGGGGAATAATCTTCAAACTACCACATCTTGGCCCGTAATTAAAACAGGTGATTCTTTGTCAACCGTGTTCCCAAAGAGGGTCTATTTATAATAAAGTCCTGGATATTGTATTGGCGCAGTTTCTGAATCAGTAGATCCTGGTTCTTCTTTTCGCATATGATGCATACATGTGGACCTGAATCAATGGTAAAATACACGGGAAAATATTTTCTTCTTATTTCTTGTACTAGCCTCACTACTTTAATCGTTAAGGGTTGCCAATAAATAATAGGCGGGGTTGAAGTCATTACCATCGAATGTAATTCCAGAGCTTCAGCCTCTACGAGAGAACCGAGTTTTTCGAAATCTTTTTCTTTCATATATTGTTTCATTTTTCTTATTTTTTCTCCTATATGTGATAGGCGAACTGGATAAAATGAGTTTGATTTTACAAGCTGCATCCCTTCCGAAGTCAACACCGACTTCTCTTCGCTTCCTGCCAAGACAACTACGATTGAAAGATCCCAAAAGGAAGGTGGGTAAAGAGAAACCGCATAAGAAGTTTCGTTTGTGTCTCCATCAAGCCACTCGACAAAACCATCCGGTATCGATCTACAGGCAGATCCTGATCCTTGGCGAGCCAAAATTGAGAGTTCTTTTTTATGAAGACTTAGACCTGCTGCTTTGGTACCAGCTACCGAGAGAGCTGCAAATCCTGACGCTGAGGAGGCAAGACCTCCGGCTGTGGGAAAATTATTCCGGGAGACTACTTTCGCTTTTGTAGAAATTCTTGCGCTCGCTCTTATTCTATTAAGATGTTGTATCGCTCTATCTGTTTTTTTTCCATCTTTCTTTCCATTAATGGTTATGTCATCTACTTTTAAGTTCTTATTAAACTCGACTGTCGTAGTTGTTGTAAGATTGCTTAAATTTACCGAGATACTTCCGTTTGCGGGAAGCCTCAACTCTTCATCTTTCTTTCCCCAATATTTAATAAAGGCAATATTTGAGGGGGCAATAGCAGTTGTTTTCATATGATTTGCATTCGTCGTAAACTTTCAACGGCAAATGGAGTTAATAAGGGTAGTATTTGTTTTATTCGCTTGGGAGTAAAGAATTCGATTTGATCTGTCTCTGTTCTATCCAAAGTAAAGGGACCATTATATT